>Ga0335080_10000137_pt1 | contig 63708 bp, 53 predicted proteins | sample Lox_Sample_34_FD_206720 | JGI IMG/M metagenome (GOLD analysis project Ga0335080, IMG submission 206720) | Soil microbial communities from Loxahatchee National Wildlife Refuge, Florida, United States - Lox_Sample_3.4 | ecosystem: Environmental > Terrestrial > Soil > Wetlands | place: USA... | reverse complement strand
CTGGCGAAGCCGGCGCGCGAGGTGGTGAACTCCGTCTTCCTGTTCCACGCCGTCCAGGCGGGCCTGGACCTCGCCATCGTCAACCCGAAGGACATCCGCCCCTACCCGCAGCTCGCCCCCGCCGAGCGCGAGCTCGCGGAGGACCTGATCCTCGACCGGCGCGAGGACGCGCTGGCGCGCCTGGTGGACCACTTCGAGGGGAAGGGACAGGCCCCATCTGCCGCACCCGAGGATCTCTTCGCCGGCAAGTCCGCCGAGGAGCGCATCCACCTCCAGATCCTGCACCGGAGGCCGGAGGGCATCGAGGCGCTCATCAACGACGCGCTCAGCCGCCACGCGCCCGTCGAGGTGCTGAACGACGTGCTCCTGCCGGCCATGAAGGACGTGGGGGACCGCTTCGGGGCCGGCGAGCTCATCCTGCCCTTCGTCCTCCAGTCGGCGGAGGTGATGAAGCGCGCGGTGGCCTACCTGGAGGGGTTCCTCGACCGGGTGGAGGGGACGAGCAAGGGGGCAGTGGTCCTCGCCACCGTCTACGGGGACGTCCACGACATCGGCAAGAACCTGGTGAAGACGATCCTCTCGAACAACGGCTTCACCGTGCACGACCTCGGCAAGCAGGTGCCGGTCGCCACCATCATCGAGAAGGCGGTGGAGACCAACGCCGACGCCGTCGGCCTCTCCGCCCTGCTGGTGTCGACCTCCAAGCAGATGCCCTACTGCGTCGAGGAGCTGGCGCGTCGGAACCTCTCCTTCCCGGTCCTCATCGGGGGCGCCGCCATCAACCGGCGCTTCGGCTACCGCACCCATTTTCTCCAGGACGGGAACTCCTACCCGGGCGGGGTCTTCTACGCCCGCGACGCCTTCGAGGGGCTGGAGGTGGTCCAGGCGCTCGTCGATCCGACCCGGCGCGACGCCTTCAAGCGCGACGTGCTCGAGAAGGCGATCCGCGGCCGCGCCGTCCCGGCAGTCGAGCCGGCCGCTCCCGCCGGCCCGCTGCCGCGCAGCGACATTCGCCCGGTGGAGAAGGCGCCCACGCCCCCGTTCTGGGGCACGCGCGTCCTGCCCTCCGGGGCGGTGGCGCTCTCCGACCTCTGGCCCCTGCTCGACCTGACCGAGCTCTTCAAGCTGCAGTGGGGCGTGAGGGCCAAGGGCGCGGAGTACGAGCGAATGATCCGGGACGAGTTCGGCCCCAGGCTGGCGGCGCTGCAGGCGGAGGTACAAGCGAAGGGCTGGCTCTCGCCCCGGGTCGTCTACGGCTACTTCCCCTGCCACTCCGAGGGCGACGACCTGGTGGTGCTCGACCCGGTGCGCCGGCGCGAGGAGCTCACCCGCTTCCGATTCCCGCGCCAGCCGGACGAGCGCCACCTGTGCCTCGCCGACCATTTCCGCTCCGAGCCGGGGAGCGACGTGGTGGCCTTCCAAGCGGTCACGGTGGGAGACCAGGCGTCCAAGGTCGCCGAGGAGATGCAGGCGCGCGCCGAGTACGCGGCGGCGCTCTTCCTCCACGGCCTGGCGGTGGAGACCGCCGAGGCGCTCGCCGAGTACTGGCACCGCCACGTCCGGAACGAGCTCGGCCTGAAGGAGGGGCAGGGCAAGCGCTACTCGCCCGGCTACCCCAGCTGGCCGGACCTCGCCGACCAGCGGAAGATGTGGAAGCTCCTCGAGCCGGAACGGAACATCGGGGTCTCGCTCACCAGTGCCGACCAGATGGTGCCCGAGCAGTCCACTTCCGCCGTCGTCCTCCACCACCCCGACGCCGTCTACTACGTGGTGCGCGGCGGCGGCTTGGCGGCCGCGGTCTAGCCTTCCTTTCCCCGCGCCTCGCTCTACTCCCAGTGCGGACCGGGATGCCCTGGCGGCCCCCCCGCGAGGATGGTAGAGGAGTGCGTCCGCATGCGACCGCACCGGGGCGTCAGAACCCTCTCGCCTTTCGTGGCGATGCTCGCCCTCCTCGGCCCGGTCGGGGCAGGGGCCACCGACGACGCCGAGGGGGTCGTCCCGCCGGCGGTGAGCGAGTTCCCGAAGACCCTCACCCTCGCCGAAGCGCTGCGGCTCCTCGAGGGTCACTCCCTCGACCTCGCCACCGCCAGCGCGGCGGTGAGCGCCGCCCAGGCGCAGGTCCGGGTGGCGGGAGCGGTCCCCAACCCCGAGGTGGGGTTCAGCGTCGGGAAGAGCTGGCAGTGCCAGGGCACCCCGGGGTGCGACCAGCCCTACTGGAGCGGATCGCTCTCCGACCAGGGCGCGCTCGCCTTCCTCGCCACCGGCCAGCGCGGGCTGGCGGTCGGCGCAGCCGAGCACGGCCTGACGGCCGCCCAGGCCCTGAAGGGCGACGCGCTCCGGAACGCCACCTTCCAGATGAAGCAGCAGTTCATCAACACCGCCATGGCCCAGCGCGCGCTCCAGTTCACCCGCGACGAGGCGAAGCTCGCCCAGGGCACGGTGGACCTCTCGCGGAAGCGGCTGGCGGCGGGCGCCATCTCCGACGCCGACCTGGCGCGGCTCGAGGTCCTGGCCCTGCAGCTCGACCAGGCCACCGACCGGGCCGAGCAGGCACTCGAGCAGGCCAAGGCGGCTCTGGCCCTGACCTTCGGGGTGCGGCCCGCTCCCGTCGACTTCCAGGTCGAGGCCCCGGAGCTCCAGAGCGCGCTGGCGCCGCCGCGGCTGGCGGGGGCGACGCTCGCGTCCTTGGTCGACGAGGCGCGGCAGCACCGGCCCGACGTGGCGGCGGCCCGGGCGCAGGTGGAGCAGACCCGGACGGCCGCCTCGCTCGCCCGTCGCCAGATCATCCCTCAGTTCTCGTTGCAACTCGGCTACTACCAGCAAGGGTCGTCGGGCGGGTACGTCAACTACCCCACCGGAACGATCGGCATCAGCGTGCCCTTGCCGGTGCTCTACCAGCAGCAGGGGCAGATCGGGCAGGCCGACGCCGCCGCCTGGACCGCCGACTTGGCGCTCGCCCGGCTGGAGGCCCAGCTGCTGAGCGACGTCACCACCGCCTACGGCGCCATGGTCACCTCCGGCAGCGCCGCCCGCCGCGCCGAGCAGCGGCTCCTCGCCCGCTCGCGCGACGCCCGCGACCTCGTGAACATCCAGTACTCCAAGGGCGCCGCCAGCCTCCTCGATCTGCTCGACGCCGAGCGGACCCACATCTCCAACGAGATCGACTACCTGCAAGCGCTGGGGACCTACTGGTCGGCCGTGGTCCAGCTGGAGCAGGCCGTCGGAACGAGTTATCTCCCGTGAAACGACTCCTCCTCGCGCTCTCGGTGCTCGCGGCTTGCGAGCGCAAGCCCCCCCCCGAATCCCCGCAGGCTCCCCCGGGCGAGGCGTGGCTCACCGACAAGCAGGTCGCCGAGGGCAAGATCGCGGTCGAGCCGGCGGCGGTGCGGCCGGTGGGGGCGCCGGTGCTCGCCCCGGCGCGCATCGCCTTCAGCGACCTGCGGGTCTCGCACGTGCTCTCGCCGGTCTCGGGGAGGGTGATCCGGGTCCTGGCCCAGCCCGGGGAGCGCGTCCGCAGCGGACAGACGCTGGCGGTGATCGAGTCCCCTGACGTGGGCCAGGTGTTCTCCGACCTCCGCAAGGCCGAGGCCGACCTGCAGGCCGCCGGGATGGAGCACGAGCGCCAGAAGGAGCTCTTCGCGGCCCGCGCCGGAGCGCGCCGGGACCTGGAGACGGCGGAGTCGAACTACCTCAAGGCCAAGGCGGAGCGCGACCGCGCGCGGGAGAAGGCGAAGCTCCTCCCCACCACCGACGGGAGCGGCGTGAGCCAGAACTACGAGCTCCGCTCTCCCATCGACGGCCAGGTCATCTTCCGCAGCATCAACCCCGGGACCGAGGTCCAGGGCCAATACGCGGTGGGGCAGGCCATCGAGCTCTTCACCATCGGCGAGCTGGACCCGGTGTGGGCGCTGGCGGACGTCTTCGCGGTCGACCTCTTCCGCATCGCCCCGGGCGCCGAGGCGCAGGTGACGCTCCCGGCCCTCCCCGGCCGCGTCTTCAAGGGCAAGGTGGACTGGATCTCCGGCGCCCTCGACCCGGCGGCCCGCACCGCCCGGGTGCGCATCACGCTCCCCAACCCGGACGGCGCGCTCCGCCCCGAGATGCTCGGCAGCGCCTCCATCGCCGGGAAGACCCACGAGGCGCTGGCGGTCCCGCGGAGCGCGCTCCTGCGGCTCGGCGACCAGACGGTGGTGTTCGTCGAGGCCGGGCGGGCCCCCGATGGCCGGGTCCGCTTCGAGCGCCGGCCGGTCGAGGTCGAGGACACCGAGGGCGACTGGTCGGCCGTGACGAGCGGCCTCAAGGCCGGCGACCGGGTGGTGTCGAGCGGGGGCATCCTGCTCGTGGGCCTGCTGTGAGGAGGCTTCGGTGATCGGCCGCATCGTCCGCCTGGCGCTCTCGAAGCCCGGGGTGGTCCTGGGCCTGGCCGTTTCGCTCGTGGTCGGGGGGCTCGCGGCCTTCGAGCTCCTCGACATCGAGGCCTACCCGAACCCGGTGCCGCCGCTGGTGGAGGTCATCGTCCAGCCCCAGGGCTGGAGCGCCGAAGAGGTGGAGCGCTACGTCACCATCCCGCTGGAGGTGGAGCTCTCCGGGATGCCCGGGCTGGACCACATCCGCTCCCAGTCCCTCTTCGGCCTCGCAGACGTGAAGGCCTACTTCCGCTGGGGCACCTCGTACCAGGAGGCGCGCCAGGAGGTGATCAACCGCCTCCAGTTCGTGACTCTGCCGGCCGGGCTGCAGGCGCAGCTGTCGCCCTGGAACGCCATCGGCGAGGTCTTCCGCTACCGGGTGAAGGGCAAGGGCTACTCCCTCGCCGAGCTCAAGACCGCCGCCGACTGGATCCTGGAGCGGGAGTTCCGGCAGGTGCCGGGGGTGATCGACGTGACCTCGTTCGGGGGCGAGACGAAGCAGTATCACGTCGACGTCGATCCCAACCTGCTCCGCTCCTACGGGGTCACCCTGGCCCAGCTCCAGCAGGCGCTCGCGAACGCCAACCTGAACACCGGCGGCCAGCGCATCACCGAGGGCGAGCAGTCGTACACCGTCCGCGGGATCGGGGTCATCCGGTCGACGAAGGACATCGGCGACGTGGTCGTCGCGCTCCCCAAGGGGGCCCCGGTGCGGGTCCGCGACGTGGCCTCGGTGGTGGTGGGCGCGGCGCCGCGCCTCGGGCAGGTGGGCCTGGACCAGGAGCCCGAGGTCGTCGAGGGCATCGTGCTCATGCGCTACGGGGAGCGCACCAAGCCCACCCTGAAGGGCATCCACAGGCGGCTCGACGAGATCCGCCGGAAGAAGCTCCTGCCCCCGGGGATGGAGATCGAGCCCATCTACGACCGCGGGGCCCTGGTCGCCCTCACCACCCGGACGGTGATGGAGAACCTGCTCGTCGGCATCCTCCTCGTCTCGGCGGTGCTGGTGGTCTTCCTCGGGAACTGGAAGGCGGCCCTGGTGACGGCGGTGAACATCCCCCTCTCGCTGCTGGTGGCCTTCATCGGGATGGTGGCCACCGGGACGCCCGCCAACCTCATCTCGCTCGGCGCGGTCGACTTCGGCATCGTGGTCGACTCCACCGTGATCATGGTGGAGAACGTCTACCGGCACCTCGGGTCGCACGGCAGCGGCACCATGATCCACCGGATCCTGGCGGCCGCTGCCGAGGTGGGCCGGCCCATGGCCTTCTCCACCCTGGTCATCGGGGTCGCCTTTCTCCCGCTCTTCACCATGACCGGCGTGTCGGGAGTGATCTTCTCGCCCATGGCGCACACCTACGCCTTCGCCATCGGCGGGGCCTTCGTGCTCGCCATCACCCTCACCCCGGTGGTCCTGTCGCGCGCGCTCAAGGCGCGGGAGGAGGACCGGGAGAGCCGGGTGATGCAGTTCCTCCACCGCCTCTACACGCCGGTCATCCGCGCCGCCATCCGCAAGCCGGGAGCGGCGGTGGCGGCGGCGCTCCTGCCGGTGCTGGCGGGGCTCTCCCTCTTTCACTTCGTGGGCGCCGAGTTCATGCCCAAGCTGGAGGAGGGGAACTTCTGGATCCGCGCCACGCTCCCCACCTCCGTCTCCCTCGAGGAGTCCACCAAGTACGTGGGTCGCATGCGCGCCATCGTCCGCGCCCATCCGGAGGTGGCGGCGGTGGTGTCGCAGCTCGGGCGTCCCGACGACGGGACCGACGTCTCCGGCTTCAACAACATCGAGCTCTTCGCGCCGCTGCGCCCGTTCGGCGAGTGGAGGCACGGGCTGACGAAGGAGGGGCTCACCCACACCCTCTCCGGCGAGCTCACCGACGCCTTCCCCGGGGTGGTGTTCAACTTCTCCCAGATGATCGGCGACAACGTGGAGGAGGCGCTCTCGGGGGTGAAGGGGGAGAACACCGTCAAGGTGGTGGGGCCGGACATTCGCGTCAACGAGGGGCTGGGCGACAACATCTCCGACGTCATGGAGGGCGTCCGCGGCGTCCACGACCTCGGCATGTTCCGTTCCCTGGGCCAGCCGAGCGTCAAGGTCTCGACCGACCGCGTCCGCGCCGCCCGCTACGGGCTCAACACCGGCGACGTCGAGGCGGTGGTCCAGGCGGCGGTGGGCGGCCAGTCCGCCACCCAGGTGTACGAGGGCGAGAAGCACTTCGACGCGGTGATCCGGCTCCAGGAGCCCTACCGCAACAGCGCCGCGGCCATCCGCCGCATCCCGCTCTTCGCGCCCGACGGGACGCAGATCGCCCTGGGGGACGTGGCCGACGTGATCGAGGAGGACGGCCCGGCGGTGGTCTTCCGCGAGGACGGGCGCCGCTACACGCCGGTGAAGTTCTCGGTGCGCGGGCGCGACCTCGCCTCCACCATCCGCGAGGCCCAGGACCGCATCGCGCAGAAGGTGAAGCTGCCCTGGGACACGCACCTCGAGTGGGCGGGGCAGATCAACGAGCTCGCCGATGCGGTGCGGCGGCTGGCGCTCATCATCCCCATCACCCTCATCGCCATGGGGTTCCTCGTGCACCTGGCGGTGAGGAACACCCGGGACGTGGTGGTGGTGCTCATGTCCATCCTGGTCGCCTGCGCCGGCGGGGTCGTTTCGCTGGCGCTCTCCGGGATCCACTTCTCGGTGTCCGCGGCGATGGGATTCATCTCCATCTTCGGCATCGCCATCCAGGGAGCCATCCTGGTGGTGAACTACGCCCAGCAGCAGTGGGCGGAGGGGTTCGGCCTGGCGGAGGGCGCGCGCATCGCCGCGGAGAAGCGGCTGCGCCCGGTCCTCATGACCACCATCGTCGCCACCCTGGGGCTCTTGCCGGCAGCGCTCTCCAACGACATCGGCGCCCAGACGCAGAAGCCGCTCGCTGTGGTGGTCATCGGCGGATCCCTGGCGCTCGCGATCTTCACCCCCATCCTGCAGCCGGCCATGCTGGTCGTCTTCCACCGGCGCCGGTTCCCGGCGGCGGCCCCGCCGGCAGGCCAGGCCCCGCAAGCCTCGCGCTAGGGTCGCTGCAGCGTCCCCGAGTGCGAGAAGGGCAGGTCGATGACGCCGAGCGGGCTCTCCACCCCCGCCACCCCCTTGAGCTCGTAGGGGACGTCCTCCCTCGACTGGGCGAGCGCCAGCAGACTGTCGAGGTCCCCGAAGAGCACCCGCGCCGGCACCGCGACCACCGCGGTGCCGTTCGCCGGGAGGCGAGCGCCCTCCGGGAGCGAGCCCTCCGCCAGGGGGCGCCCCCGCACCGACACCCGCCAGGAGACGCGGGCGACCGAGAGCTCCCTTGCGTTCGGGTTCGCGACCTCGAACCGGCAGGAGACCGTCGCCCCCTTGGCGTCGATCTCGGTGAGCTCCGCGGAGAGGAACTGCACCGTGGGGCGGCGAAAGTCCGGGCCCAGGCCGCCCAGGGAGGCGCACTCGGTGAGAAGGGGGAGGAGGGCGAGCCAGGCGAGCGAGCGCATCGCCGCCTCTCTACCGGGATCGGGGGATCCGCGCCACCGCCGCCTTTCTCTGGACACCGCGATATCGCGCCAGCAGAATGTGAGGCGTGCGCCCCCTGCTTCCCCCTCCCATGACCCGCGAGGAGTTCGACGAGAAGAACCGTCGCCTCCTCGCCGGCGACCGGTGGCTGGCGGAGGAAGACATCAAGAGCTGGGAGGCCGGGCGCGATTGGCTGCTCGGGCAGCTCACCCAGGACGACGGCTTCCTGCTGCGGCGCCGCTTCCCCCGGCTCCGCCTCGAGCTCCCGGCGCACATCGCCGGCGTCGGGCGCGCGGTCACCGACGACATCGGGTTCTCCGGCGTGCGGCTCGCCCCCTCGGTACCGCTCACCGCGCTCCGGGAAGGGGACGAGGCGAGCGTCCGGCTCTCCCTCTTCGGCCGGTCGATCTACGTGCTCGGCCGCGTGCGCTGGCTCGGCCCCATGCACCTCGGCGTGGCGCTCGACTCCGTCCACCCCGCCGACGAGCGGGCCCTGCAAGCGGCGGTCCTGGCGGGTTACCTCGATCGATTCGCCTCCTAGAGGTTTCCACAGGCCGTCCACCTTCCGTTCAGGCCGATTCCACCGAAGATTTCGACTTTTCCACCGAGCATCTACGGTGATGCCGTCGGAGTCGGCTGTTACCATGCGCGCCGCGATGGCCGAGGCGTTGGCGCTGAGGGGGGTCCGCGATCTACCCCACAACCTGGAAGCCGAGCAGGCGGTGCTCGGCGCGATCCTGCTCGACGACACCGCCCTCGACCAGGTGGCGCCGCTCGTCCTGGCGGAGGACTTCTACTCGCTCGCGCACCAGCACGTCTACACGGTGTTCGCGGAGCTGGCCAAGGAGACCCGCAAGATCGACGCGGTGATGGTGCAGCAGCGGCTCGACTCGAAGGGGCTGCTCGGCGGCCACGTCCCTCGCGACCTCCCCTTCGCGCTCGCCTCGGCGGTGGGCACGGCCGCCAACGTCAAGCACTACGCCGAGGTGGTGAGCGAGCTCTCGCGCCTGCGGCGCATGATGCTGACCGCGCAGCGGGTGGTGGAGCGCGGATACGAGGCCGGCTCCCGGGTCCGCGACTTCCTCGAGGAGGCCCAGCAGGACGTCTTCTCCGCCGCGCAAGGCTCCTCGCTCGAGACCATGAAGCCGTTCTCCGAGGCCATGGCGGTGGCCCTCGACCGGCTGGAGCTCATCCACAAGCGGGCGCAGGAAGGGCTCTCGCACATCACCGGCATCCCCACCGGGCTGCCCTGGCTCGACGACCAGACCCTGGGGCTCCAGCCCGGCACCCTCTGTATCGTCGCCGCGCGCCCCTCGGTGGGAAAGACGGCGCTGGCGCTCAACGTCGCCGGCCACGCCGCCACCCATGCCGCCAAGAAGGTGGTCTTCTTCTCGCTGGAGATGCCTTCCGACCAGCTCGCCCTGCGCATGCTGGCGAGCGAGGCCAAGCTCGATTCCGAGCGCATCGGCAAGGGAAAGCTCGCCCGCCACGACTGGGATCGCATCATGGTGCAGGGGGACAAGCTCATGGGGGCGCCGATCTGGTTCGACGACTCCTTCGCCCTCTCCCCGGTCGAGCTCCGCTCCAAGTGCCGCAAGCTGAAGCGCGAGGCCGGGCTCGACCTGGTGGTGATCGACTACCTGCAGCTCATGCACGCGCAGTCCGAGCGCGCCAGCCAGTCGCGCGAGCAGGAGATCGCCACCATCAGCCGGTCCCTCAAGGCTCTCGCGAAGGAGCTCGGGGTGCCGGTCCTCGCCCTCTCCCAGCTCAACCGCGCGGTGGAGAAGCGCAAGGGGGAGCGCCCCATGCTCGCCGACCTGCGCGAGTCGGGAGCCATCGAGCAGGACGCCGACATCGTCATGTTCCTGCACCGCCCCGACCAGGGGGACGGCGACGCCGGCCCCCAGATCAACGCCGAGGTCCAGGACGTGGAGCTCATCCTGGCGAAGCACCGCCAGGGCCCGACCGGGCTGGTGCCGCTCGTCTTCTTCAAGAAGCACACCTTCTTCGCCGAGCGAAAGCGCGACGCCTGAAGGGCCGGAGCGGCGAGGCTCGGGGTCGCCCGCGGTGCGTCGCCGCCCCCTACAACCTGGCCTGGAGCGCCGCGTCCAGGTAGCGCTCCACCACCCGCTTGGCGCGGCGGGCCGCGTCCTCGAGCGGGACCCCCTGCGCGAGGAGTCCGGCCACGGCGCTGGCGAGCCGGCAGCCGGTGCCGCGGGCGGTCCCCGGGCGCCGCCGCCCCGCCAGCCGCGTCACCCGGCGGCCGCGGACGAGGAGGTCGACGGGCGGGCCGGCGCGGTGCCCTCCCTTCACCAGCACCGCGGCCGCGCCCAGCTCGCGGGCCGCGCGCACCGCCTCCTCCTCGGAACCGAGGGCCCGGCCGGCGAGGAGCTCGAGCTCCGGCCAGTTCGGGGTGAGGAGGGTGGCCCGGGCGAGGAGCGGCCCGAGCGCCCGGCGGGGCGTCCTCCCGCCGCCGTCGAGGAGCGGCAGGCCCGAGGAGGCGGCCAGCACCGGGTCGACGACGAGGGGAATGCGAGAGAGGGCCGGGCGGGAGAGGCGCTCGGCCAGCGCCGCGGCGTTCGCGGCGGTGGCGACCATCCCGGTCTTGGCGGCGCGCGGGCGCTCCCCTCCTCCCTCGAGGAGGGCGTCGAGCTGCGCCCGCACGAAGGCCGGCGACACCGGCTCCACGGCGCGGGCGCCGCCCGGGCCCTGGGCGGTGAGGGCGGTGGCGACCGCGAAGCCGCGTGCGCCCACGGCCGCGAGCGCCTCCAGGTCCGCGAGGAGCCCGGCTCCGCCGCTCGGGTCGAGGCCGGCGAGGACGAGGACTCTCGCGCCCGTCACGGCCGCCGTCCCCGGGCGGCGTCCACCAGGCCGCGATACAAGGCTCGGTGACGCGGCTCGTGGCGGCTCGCCGCCTCCGGGTGCCACTGCACGCCCAGAGCGAACGGCACCTCGGGCACCTCGAGCGCCTCGACCACGCCGTCGGGCGCGCGCGCCGACACCACGGTGCCGGGGCCGACCTGCCGCACCGCCTGGTGGTGGGTGCTGTTCACCGGCAGCGGGGATTCCCCGACCAGCCGTGCCAAGAGCGACCCGGGGGTCACCTCGACGAGGTGGCTCGGGACGTCCTTCGGCGCCGGCTGCTCGTGCGAGACGCCCAGGTCCTCGGGGAGGTGCTGGTAGAGGGCGCCTCCCTTCGCTACCGCCAGCAGCTGCATCCCGCCGCACACCCCGAGGAGCGGCAGCCCCGCCGAGAGCGCCCCGAGCGCCATCGCCCACTCGAAGTCGGTGCGATCGGGCCGCGTCGGGCCGCAGGAGGGTCGGCGCGCCTCTCCGTAGCGCTCCGGAGGAATGTCGAAGGCGCCCCCGGCGAGGAGGATGCCGTCGCAGAGGGTCAGGTACTCGCTCGCCGCCGAGGTCTCGCGACAGGCGAGCGGGAGGGGGAGGCCGCCGGCTTCCCACACCGCGTCCACGTAGGCGCGCGCCAACTGGAAGCGCCCCTCGACCGCGTCGAGGTCGAGCGGGATCCCGATGCGCGGGAGGCTCACGCCCGGCGCTCCCGGGCCCCGGCGGCGAAGCGGGCCGCCAGCGCCCTGGCCCGCTCGCGGACGTCGCCGCGCGCGAACAGGTCCTCGACGATGGCCGCCGCGGCGGCCCCGGCCGACGCCACCTCGTCCACCGTCTCGAGGGTGATGCCGCCGATCGCCACCACCGGGGCGGGGAGCGACCCGGCGACCCGGCGGAGCGCCTCCAGCCCGCGCGGGGCGACCGCGATCTCCTTCGTCCGGGTGGCGAAGAGGGGCCCGAAGCCGACGTGGTCCGCCCCCTCGGAGAGAGCCGCGCTTGCGTCCGCGAGGGTCCGGCAGCTGCGGCCGACGAGGAGGTCGTCGCCGACGATCCGCCGCGCCTCGGCGGGAGGGAGGTCATCGTCCCCCACGTGGACGCCGTCGGCGCCGGCGAGCCGCGCCAGGTCCGCGCGGTCGTTCACGATGACGAGGGCTCGGTCGGCGAGGCGCTCGACGAGCCTCGTCGCCACCTCGAGCACCTCGCCCGCGGGGCTCCGCTTCATCCGCACCTGCACCACCTTCGCGCCGCCCTCCACGGCCAGGAGGCCGCGCTCCACCGGATCCTCGTCGCCGACGATGGCGTACAGGCCGCGGAGGCGGGAGAGGCGGCTCTGTCGGGTCGACCGCTCCACGGGGAAACGTTCGCATGCGCTTGACGCCCCGGCAAGCCGGGCATATTTTCCCGCCTCCCCGCGAAAGCGAAGTCCCGAAGGTCCCATGGCCGACACGTTCGAGAACAAGGTCGTCGATCGTCGAGTGGTGCAGCGCTACCTCCGCAAGGGGGTGGTCGACGAGAAGGAATACGAGCAGTACCTGAAGAAGCTCCCCGACGTGGGCGAGCAGGCGGTGCCGATCGAGGCGGAGATCGAGCACGTCGACACCGAGCCCGACGACGAGTAGCCGTGAGGTTCGGGGTCGCCGCGCTCGGCGCCCTCGTCGCCGCCCTGTGCCCGCTCGGCGCGGCAGGCGAGGGCACGCTGCCGCGGGCGGAGCCCCATCCGGCCTCCGAGCGGCGCACCCCGGTGGTGTCCGCGGTCGAGAAGTCCCGCGGAGCCGTGGTCAACGTGGCGGCCGAGGAGCTGGTGCGCGTCCGCCAGGGCGGGGACGTGTCGCAGTTCCTCTTCGACGAGTTCTTCGGGCGCCCGCGAGAGAGCCGCGGCTACGCCGTCACCTCGCTCGGCAGCGGCGTCATCGTGTCCCCGGAGGGCTACGTGCTCACGAACGCCCACGTGGTGGAGCGGGGCGCCCGCTTCCGGGTGCAGCTGCTCGACGGCCGGGAGCTCGGGGCCCAGGTGCTGGGGATCGACCTCGCCACCGACCTGGCGGTGCTGCGGGTCGAGACCCACGAGAAGCTGCCTTTCCTGCCGGCGGGGCGCTCCGACGACCTCATGATCGGCGAGACGGTGATCGCCATCGGCAACCCCTTCGGGCTCTCGCACACGGTCACCACCGGGGTCGTGTCCGCGCTGCACCGGCGGGCGGCCGACCGGAACCTGGCGCTCTTCGACACCATCCAGACCGACGCCTCCATCAACCCCGGGAACTCCGGCGGCCCCCTCGTGAACATCCTCGGGCAGCTCGTCGGCGTGAACACCGCCATCCTGGGCGATCGCAATGCCGGCATCGGCTTCGCCATCCCCATCGACCGGGCCCTGCGGGTGGCCGAAGACCTGATCCGTCACGGCGAGGTGCGCGAGGCCTGGCTCGGCCTCGTCGTCGCCGACCAGCCGGTGAAGAGCGACCTCGTCCGCGAAGAGCGGGTCCGGGTGCTCGTCGCCGCGGTGGAGCGCGGGTCTCCCGCGGAGGCCGCCGGCGTGAGGAAGGGCGACGTCGTCGAGGCCGTCGCCGATCAGCCGGTGGAGAGCGCGCAGGAGTACCGCTTCCGCATCCGCGACGTGCCACCGGGAGGCACCGCGCACCTGTCCCTGTCGCGCGGCGGCGGCCACCTCGCGGTGGCGGTGAGGACGGTGGAGCTCTCCGGGGATCGGATCGACACCCTGGTGGCCGAGCAGACCGGCATCCAGGTGCGGGAAGCGAAGGCGCAGGGGCGGGCCCAGATCGTGGTGCGGTCGGTGGAGCGCCCCAGCCCGGCGGCCGAGATGGGCCTGCAGGCCGGCGACTGGATCCGGGAGGTGAACTCGCGCGAGGTCTCGACCTTGCGGGACTGGCACCGGGCCACGGCGCAGGCGCACCGCTTCGGGAGGCTCGTCCTGCTGGTGCAGAGGGGCTACACCGCCGAGCGCATCAGCTTCGACATGAACTAGGAGAGGAGCCCATGGACGCAAACCAGTCCCACGCCGCCATCGACTTCAGCACCTTCATCCTCTCCCTGGGCTCTTCGGCGCTCGTCCATCTCGGGGAGATGGCGCATCCGGAGGCGAAGGAGCACCAGGAGAACCTCCTCCTCGCCCGCCAGACCATCGACATCCTGGCGATGCTGGAGGAGAAGACCCGCGGCAACCTCACCCCGGAGGAGTCCCGCTTCCTCCTCGACCTCCTCTCCGAGCTCCGCCTGCGGTTCGTGGAGCGCAAGAGCGGCCGCAGCGGCCCCGGTTAGAGACCGGCGTCGACGAGGCTCTCCGCCAGGCGCCGGATCAGGTCGCGGCGGATCACGCGGCGGGTGCGCGAGAGGGCGTCCGGGTCGGCCTGGCGACCGCGCGTCCGCTTGGCCGCTGCCGCCACCACCCACGCGATGCGGCGCGGGTCGAGCTTGGCCGGGCCGCGGCGCGGCCGCTTCAGGAAGAATCCGATTCCGCGCTGATCGAGGACGCGGTGGAGGGAGCGCCGCGCCTCGGCGGTGAGCGTGAGATCGACCACGTTCGGCACGGTTCGATCTCTAGGAGAGATCCCGCGATCAATCCAATTTCCGGCCGCCGTCTCAAAAGTGGACTTCGGCCGGAAGGCGCTCCGCGAACCGCCGGGCGCGCTCGGCACCGTCGGCCAGGTGGGGAAGGGAGTCGAGCACCCGGACGCCGGTGAGGCGCTCGATCTCCGCGGCATTGTAGGGCTCGGACGGGTCGCTCGCCGGTGTGGGGCGATTCAGCACAACTCCCCGGATCTCGAGCCCCCGGACGCGGAGGATCTCGCAGGTGAGAGCGGTGTGGTTCACGGTACCCAGCCCCGCCCGGGCCACCACCAGGACGGGCATCCCCAGCGCCCAGGCCAGGTCGGCGAAGGTGCGATTCTCGGTGAGCGGGACGAGCAGCCCGCCCGCTCCCTCCACCAGGAGGGCGGCGTGGCGCCGGAGCAGCTCGCGGGCGCAGGCGAGGACGTGGTCGAAGGACACCGCCCGCCCCTCCACCCGCGCCGCCAGCGCGGGAGCGAGCGGCGCCGCGAACGCGTAGGGGCAGACGAGCTCTTCCGGGTCGTCCCCGCCGCCGGCGGCGCGGATCCGCGCGGCGTCGCTCTCCTCCCCGGGGGTGTACCCCGACTGCGCCGGCTTCATGCCGACGACGTCGAGTCCGCGCGCGCGCCACCCGGCGACGAGCGCCACCGCCACCTCCGTCTTTCCGACCCCGGTGTCGGTGCCGGTGACGAAGAGGCCCCTCACCCGAGCCTCGCCGTGGCCGCTTCGATCGACTCGCGGGCGACGCCGGCGAGGCGCTCGAGCTCGCGCGCCTCCATCGCGGGCGGCGGCATCAGCACCACCACGTTTCCGAGCGGCCGCAGGAGGACCCCGCGCCGCCGTGCCTCGAGGATCACCTGGTGGCCGGCGCGCGCCTCGTAGGGGTACTCCTCCTTCGTTCTCCGGTCCCGCACCAGCTCGATGCCCACCATCAGGCCGCGCTGCCGGATCTCTCCCACCCGCTGGTGGCCGGCCAAGGGAGCGAGGGCGCGAGCGAGCGACTCCCCCTTCGCGGGCAAGCCCTCCACGAGGGCGCGCTCGCGGAAGAGGCGCAGGCTCGCCACCGCCGCCGCGCACGCGAGCGGGTTCCCGGTGTAGGTGTGGCCGTGGAAGAAGGTCCGCCTCGAATCGAAGGGGCCCAGGAAGGACTCGAAGACCTCCTCGGTGGTGAGGGTGGCGGCGAGGGGCAGGTACCCGCCGGTGAGTCCCTTCGCCACCGTCATGATGTCGGGGAGCACGCCTTCCTGCTCGACCGCGAACATGGTCCCGGTGCGGCCGAAGCCGGTGGCCACCTCGTCGCAGACGAGGAGGGCGCCGTGTCGGTCGCAGAGGGCGCGCATCCGGGCCAGGTAGCCCTTCGGCTGCGCGATCATCCCGTCCGCCCCTTGCATGACCGGCTCGAGGACGAGCGCGGCGATGCGTCCAGGGTGGCTCTCGAAGACGCGCTCCACCTCGTCGGCGCAGGCCATCGCGCACGAGGGCCAGGTCTTGCCGAGGGGACAGCGGTAGCAGTAGGGCTGCGGCGCCTGCCGCACCGGGAAGAGGAGCGGCTTGAAGATGCGGTGGAAGAGGTCGATGCCGCCGAGCGACACCGAGCCGACGGTGTCGCCGTGGTAGCCGCCGCGGATGGAGAGGAACTCCTTGCGCTCCGGCTGTCCGCGCAGCTGGAAGTGCTGGTAGGCCATCTTGAGGGCGATCTCGGCGGCGGTGGACCCGGCGTCGGAGAAGAACACCCGGGTCAGGTTCGGCGGCGCGATCCGCACGAGCTCCTCGGCGCACTCGATGGAGGCCGAGGAGGCGAGCCCGAGGAGCGTGGTGTGAGCCACTCGCCCCAGCTGCTCCACCACCGCGCGGTCGATCTCGGGGACCCGGTGGCCGTGCACGTTGCACCAGAGCGAGGAGCAGCCGTCGAGGTAGCGGTTCCCGAGGGTGTCGACGAGGTACATCCCCTCGGCGGAGTCGATCACCACCGGATCCTCCTCCATCCACTCGAGCATCTGGGTGAAGGGGTGCCAGAGGTGCTTGCGGTCGGCCTCGGCGAGGCGCCGATGGCGCGCCTGGCGCGCCTCTCCTGGGTCGGGGCTCATGGCGCGGTGACCCTAGCGCAGGGGCGGGGTGGTGAGAAGGTGCCCCCCGGCGAGGGAGGCAGCCATGGGCTCAGCCGCGCGCCAGGGACCGGCGTCGCCTTCGCCCGGGTGGCCCAGGGCCCAGCCTCTCCCCGGGGCGGAGCCGTCCCGTCCGGCGCAGGGCCTCCTCCACGAAGGGGCGGCTGCGGGGGTCGCCCCAGCGGATGAGCGCTTTCTGCAGGCGCTTCTCGCGCATGTCGTGGACGACGTGGACCGGCTTCCCGGTCATGGGATGGATCCCCGTCCAGTGGATGTCGGAGGCGAGCGTCATGGGCGTGGGCATGAAGTCCTGGACCTGCTGCGGCTTCCAGCGGTTCCTCTGGAGGTACTCGAGCAGGCGCACCGCGTCCTCGGTCGTCGACCCGGGGTGGGCGGAGATGAAGTAGGGGACGAGGTACTGCTCCTTCCCCGCCTTCCGGGAGTAGCGCGCGAACTCCTCCCGGAATCGCTCGAACTCCTCCACGCCCGGCTTCTTCATGAGGCGCAGGACCCCGTCGCAGACGTGCTCCGGGGCCACCTTGAGCTGCCCGGAGACGTGGTGGCCGACGAGCTCCTCCAGGTAAGCCTGGCCGCTCCTCGAGTCGGCGTGGGCGAGGTCGTAGCGGACGCCGGAGCCGACGAAGGCGTGCTTCACCCCCTTCACCTTGCGCGCCTGGCGGTAGAGCTCGATGAGCGGGCCGTGGTCGACGGCGAAGAACTGGCACACCGAGGGATAGACGCAGGAGGCCCGCCGGCACGCGGCATGGGCGTCGGCGCTCACGCACCCCATCTGCCACATGTTGGCGGTGGCGCCCCCGAGGTCGGTGATGGTGCCGCGGAACTTGGGGTGGCGAGCGAGCGCCTCGATCTCGCGCAGCACGCTCGCCTGGGAGCGGGACGAGACCTCGCGCCCCTGATGCTCGGTGATGCAGCAGAAGGCGCAACCGGCCGCACAGCCGCGCAGGATCGACACGCTCCAGCGGATCTGCTCCAGCGCCGGGATGTGGGCGCCGCCGTAGCTCGGGTGCGCCTCCCGCTCGAAGGGCAGGTCGTGGACGGCGTCCAGCTCCTCGGTGGTGGGCGGCGCCATGAGCTCGTTCACCACCACGAACCGCGTCGCCCCCCCGCGCCCGTGACGCTGCACCAGGATGCGCGCGTTGTCGGGGTTCACCTCGAGATGGTAGAGGCGCGAGAAGAAGGCGAAGGTGCGCTTGTCGGCCGCCACCTCCTCGTAAGACGGCAGGGTCACCACCTGGCGCTGCCTCCGCTCCAGCCCGGCGAGCTCGAGGTCGGCGAGCGCCAGGGCCGTTCCGGGGATGTCGGTGAGCCCGCAGACGTCTTCCCCCGCGGCCAGGCGCCGGGCGATCTCCACCACCGGCTTCTCGCCCTGTCCATAGACGAGCAGGTCGGCGCCGCTCGGCACGAGGATGGAGGGGAGGATCCGGTCCTCCCAGTAGTCGTAGTGCGCGATCCGACGCAGCGAGGCCTCCACCCCGCCGAGGACCACCGGGACCGCCGGGCCGAAGGCTTCCCGGGCGAGCCGCGCGTACACGGTCGTGGCCCGGTCGGGGCGCCGCCGCGGCTCCGCACCCGGGGTGTACGCGTCCTCGGACCGGGGCCGCTTCTGGGCCGTGTAGTGGTTCACCATGGAGTCCATGACCCCGGAGGTGATCCCGACGAAGAGCCGCGGCCGCCCCATGCGGGCGATGTCGCGGGTGTCGCGCCAGTCCGGCTGCGCCACGATGCCCACCCGGAACCCGCGCGCCTCCAGCACGCGACCGATCACCGCCGCCCCGAAACTCGGGTGGTCGACGTAGGCGTCCCCGCTCAGCAGGAGGACGTCGAGGTCGGACCAGCCGCGGGCCTCGAGCTCCTCTCGGTACATGGGCAGGAATCGCGACTGGCTCACGGCCTCCATACATGGCCGCACAGGGCTCCCGGATCAAGCCGGCCCGTCCTTTTGGAGCCCTCGCGGACGCGGGGTAAGATGGACGCGCCTCCCAAGGTGTTTGAGACCCCCCATGGCCGAGCCTCGCAGCCCGCTTAAGGAATTTCGCCGCCTCGAGGAGAAGCTCCACTCGGTTGGGCTCTCGCCGGCGGAGCAGGTCCGATGGGAGTCGCTGAGGGCACTCGTCGCACCCGGGGGCGCACCGCTCCCGGCGCCGTCCCGGACCGCCGCCGGGTTCGACGTGGACGCCGCCGCCAGTGCGCTCCGCGCCTCGCTCGTTCCCGCCGGGCTGCGGTCGGGCGCTCCTGCCCTGGAACAGCCCGCGAGCCGCGAACCCTCCTTGCCGGCCGAGGAGTGGACGGCGCCCGGGTGGCTCGGAGAGACTCCCGAGCCCGCCGGGCTCCCCCCTGCCGAAGCGGCTGCGAGCGACGCGGCCGCCGGGGTTTCCTGGGGCGCCGGCCCGGTGGACGCGCCTCCCGAGTCCTGGGACCCGAACGCGCCGCCTCCCGAGGGCTACTACGACGCCGCGCCCTGGGACGTCGGGACGCAGGCCTCCTTCGACCAGGCATCGGCTCCGGGCGCCCAGTGGGCCCCGCAGCCAGGCGAGGTCGAGAGCTTCGATCCGGCGATCGGCGGGGCGGCGGAAGGGGAGAACTCTCCCGCCGCCGGCGACCTGGGGGCTCCTCCGGATCCCGCGGCGATGGCCGACGGGACGGGGGATCCCGGCGCCCTCGCGGCAGAGGCGCAGGGTGCCCTCGCCGCCGGTCCGCCGGGCGATACCTCGGAGTGGGCGGCACCTCCCGCGGCGCCGCTCGACCCTTCCGCCTGCGGCTACGGAGCGCGTGCCGAGCTCTTCCAGGCCACCCCGGCGGAGCTCGCCTCGTGGCATCCCGCCGCCCCTGCGGGACCGGAGGGCGAGGCCGCCCGCGCCGCGGCAGGGGAGCCGTCCCAGGGGGAGTGGCCCTTCCCCGAGCCGACCGAGTTCGCCTCCGGCGTCCCGGACCTGGGGAGCTACGTCGAGTTCGAGACCCCGAGCGGGCTCGCGGCGGACGCGGGCTCGAACGCTCCCGCGGAGCCCGACGCGGACGCCCCGCCCGGCGCGCTGCCGGAGGAGGAACCCGTGGAGGAGGTCGCGCTCCACGAGATCACCCTCGAGGACGCGATCCTGCTCACCGGGAGCGCGGATCTCGAGCCCTACTCGCCGGCGCCCGGAGACGCCGACGCGATGGCCCGGCTCGCCGAGGCCGCCCAGGCAGCTCCCATCGCCGCCGCGGAGGAGCCACTCCCGGGCGCCGAGCTCCTCGGCGACGCGGCGACCGCTGCGGAGGCGCCCGTCGAGAGCGCGCCGCTCCCGGTGGAGGGCGCGACCGCACCTCCGGAGAGCCCGCTCGACCTTCCGCCTCCCGGGCCGGAAGAGACCACGGCCCGGCTCTTCGGCCCCGAGGACGTCGAGGGCTTCGCGCTCGAGGTGGACCAGATCGGCGGACCCGGGCAGGCGGCCCCCGCCACCGGAGGCGCTCCCGCCGACCCGGACCGCTCGATTGACTTCGCCCCGCCGCCGTCGGACGGGGTCGAGCTCGCTGCCGCGAGCGAGTTCCTCTCCTTCGTGTCGAGCGCACCGATGGGGAGCCTTTCGCTCGGGGCAGAGGAGCTGCCCGACGACTCTATCCTCGAGGTCTCTCCCGAGGACATCGAGGAGATCGTGGAGGTCGCCGAGCCGGTGGAGGGCGCCATGGCGCCCGGGGAGCTCGCCGCCGCCCTTCCGCCCGAGGAGGAGCCGGCGGCACTGGTGGACGCCGCGTCCGCGGCCGAGGCGCTCCCGGAGGCCGCCGCCGCGGAGCCGGTGGACGAGTCCTTCGCCGACGGTCCGGGGGCGGAGGTGATCTCGCTCGACGAGATCGCCATCACCCCTCCGCCTCCCCACGCGCAGGCGCTCGGCCCTCCGCTGCCGCTCCCGACCGAGGCCGACGGGGAGGCGGAGGCCGCCGCGGAGCCGAGCGCCGTGCCGCCGGAGGCCACACCTCCCCGGCCCGCCGAACCGGAGCCCTGGCAGGCTGTGCCCACGCCTCCCCTCGTCGCCGCCGAGGCGCCCCCACCGCCGACCCTGCGGCGGAGCCCCGCCTTCTCCGTCCCGGCGCGCACTCCACCCTTGACGCCGCTCACGGACCTGGGCGCCCTCGCCCCGCCCGCCCCGGAAGCCGATCCGTCCTCGTCGCCGTCTTTCGTGAGCGGCGAGCACCGAGTGGTGATGCACACTGTGGAAGGGCAGGTGCTCCGGGGCGCCATCCGCGACGTGGACCTGGTGGACGCGGAGGTCCCCCTCGTCCAGCCGAGCGGCGACACGGTCGACATCGCCGCCAGCCGGGTGAAGGCCATCTTCTTCATGCTCGCTCCCGGGGAGACGCCTCCCGCCTCCCTGGGGACGAAGGTGCGCGTCACCTTCGGCGACGGGCGACAGGTGGCCGGGATGAGTCCGGACTACTCGGCCGGCGCCGTCGGGTTCTTCGTCGTCCCCATCGACACGCGCACCAACACCGGCCGCATCTGGGTGTACCGGAAGGCCGCGCGCCAGATCTCGGTCGGGTGAGTCAGTTGAGCCAGCGGCGGTCGGGATCCCGGTCGGCGTGGACGACCGAGAACTGCCGGCGCTTGCGAAAGCGCGGCAGCTTCAGCCGGCGCAGCCAGCGGCCCGGCCCCCGGCCGCTCGCGTACAGGTAGGCCGCCCCCTCGGCGAGGAGGTGGGGCACGAAGGCCGCCAGGCCGGAGAACACCGCGTAGAGGAGCGTGCCCCCGACGGTGAACCAGAGGAGGGCGCGACCCGAGACGGGCAGCGCGAAGTAGAGCAGGATCTGGCGGTAGGGGAAGTTGAGGGCCCAGGCCACCACCAGCGCGTCCACCGCCGGCCACAGGCCGAGCCAGTGAACGTGGAGGAGCGCCGGGAACAGGAGCGCCACCCCGGTGGCGAGCGCCGCGGCCGCGGCTGCGAAGCCGAGGTAGGCGAGGACGAAGCGCCTCTCCCCCCAGGCCTCGCACAGGTCGCGTCCGAACCAGTAGAGGACGAGGCCGCCGAAGAGCAGCCCCAGGGGATCGGTCTCGAAGAAGACCCAGGTGACGAGGCGCCAGAGCTCGCCGCGCAGCACCCTGCCGGGCTCGAGCACCCCGAGCTGCAGGAGCGGGAGACCGTTGCGCTCCCCCACCACCCCGACCAGGCTCGCGACCACGGTGACGGCGATGAGGGCCCCCACCGCCACCGGCACGCGGCCGCCGAAACTCAGTCCCTGGCCCAGGCCGCGGGTGGCGCTCAACTCGCGCCTCCCTGGCCGGCGGGCCGGTAGAACAGCACGATGGAGAGGCAGTGGAACTGGCGGTCGGAGGAGAGCGCCACCACCTTGTCCACCACCTCGAGTTCGGGATGTTCCTTCAGCCAGCGGTTGATGGTGTCGCTCATGGCCTCCCGGTCCCGGGCCAGGGTGGTCGAGAAGATCTTGCAGCCGCTGAAGCTCTCCATCTTCGTTCCCCCCGTCCGGGCTAGAGGGCCTCCACCACCACGGCGATGCCCTGCCCGCCCCCGATGCAAGCGCCGCCCAGCCCGTAGCGGCCGCCTCTCTGCTTCAGGGCGTACAGGAGGTGCATGGTGATGCGGGCGCCGCTCGCCGCCAGCGGGTGACCGACCGCGATGGCTCCGCCGTCCACGTTGGTCCGGTCGCGCGGCAGGCCGAGCTCCTTCTCCACCGCCAGGTACTGGGGGGCGAAGGCCTCGTTCACTTCGAACAGGTCGAAGTCGGTGAGCTTCGACTCGGAGTGGGCCAGGGCGTTCCGGAACGCCGGGACCGGTCCGATGCCCATCACCGTCGGGTCGACCCCGGCGAAACCCCAGTTCAAGAGGCGGCCGATGGGCTTGAGCCCCTTCCTCTCGGCGAAGGCGCGGGTGGCGAGGACGAGCGCGCCGGCGCCGTCCGAGACCCCGCTCGCGGCTCCGGCGTGGATGACGCCGTCCTTCTTGAACACCTTGGGCAGCTTGCGCAGCTTCTCCACGGTGGTGTCGGGGCGAGGGTGCTCGTCGCGGTCGAAGGTCGTCGGCCCCTTCTTGCCCTCGATCTCGACGGGGGCGAGCTCGTCGCGCAACCTGCCCGCCTCCTGCGCCGCCGCGAAGCGGCGCTGGGACTCCACCGAGAACTCGTCCACCTGGTCCTGGGTGATGCGGTACTGCTCGGCGAGCTTCTCGGCGGTGAGGGCCATGGGCATCTTGGCGTAGCTGTCGGTGAGTCCGTTCCACAGGCTGTCCTCGAGCGCCGGCGCCTTTCCGAGCGGCACGCCGAAGCGCGCACCCCGCAGGACGAAGGGGGCCTGGCTCATCGACTCGGTCCCGCCCACCAGCACCGCCGCCGCCTGGCCGGTGGCGAGGTAGAGCGCCCCCTGCACCACCGCCTCGAAGCCGGAGCCGCACAGCCGGTTCACGGCGAGCGCCGGGACGTCCTGGGGAACCCCGGCCCTGAGCCCCGCGTGCCGCGCCAGGTAGATGGCGTCCGGCGAGGTCTGCAGGACGTTGCCCATCACCACGTGGCCGATGTCCGCCGGGGCGGTGCGGGCCTGGGCGAGCGCCGCCTGGCAGGCGTGCACGGCGAGATCGGTGGCGGAGAGGTCCTTGAGCGCGCCGCCGAAGCTACCGAAGGGCGTGCGCTTGCCCGCGAGAAACACGATGTCGTCACGGCTGGCAGCTTTCATGATCTCCTCCTCCTTCTCAGGATGCGTTCGCCCTCGCCAAAAGCATGTGCAAGGCGCCGCCCAGGATCAAGGCCGCGAGTAGGGCGTTCACGAAGTACAAGAGAAACCGGGCTTGCAGCTCGCGGGCCCCCGCCGCCCGGTACCAGGCGCGCGCCGCCGCCTCCCGGGCACCGAGGTCGCCGGTCGCGGTCGGGAGTCCGTGTCGCGGCGCCAGCCGCTCGAGCGTGCGCAGGTGGGCGGCGAGCACCGCTCCCGTGCCGGCGGCGGGGATCCAGGCCACCTCCACCGAGCCGTCGGAGCGCCCCTGGCGAGGGTGGTTGGCCGTGAGCGCCACCGCCCCGTCCGGAAAGGTGCTGAGGAAGTAGAGCCGCGCCTCCGCGCCCCGCCGCGGAGCCTCCTCGAAGACGTCGGCGTAGGCGCGGCGGGCGTCGTCGGCCCAGGAGTCGGAGGCGAGCCCGAGCCCGCCGAGCGGGCCCTCCTCCGACCGGCTCCCCAGGCGGCGGAAGCCGAGCTCGCGCAGGGCCTCGCCCGCCAGCCGCTGCGCCGCCGTGGAGGGGGTCGCGGACTCCCACGACCGGTACCGGAGGAGGCCCGGGGCGAGGACCAAGATGCCGCGCCGGCCGTACCGCCACAGCATCAAGGCGGAATAGGAGGCGGCGAGGAGGAGCAGGAACGTCACGAGGTGGCGGCCGCCGCCTCGGGCGCCTTCTTCTTGCCCACCAGGCGCGCCGCCAGGATTCCCACCTCGTAGAACAGGATCATGGGCACGGCCATGAGCGCCAGGTTGAAGGGGTCGCCGGTGGGGGTGATGATGGCCGCCACGATCACGTTGATGACGATGGCGTGGCGCCGGTACTTGGCCAGGAACTGGGGGGTGACGAGCCCCACCATGGCCAGGAAGGCGATGACCACCGGGACCTCGAAGACCACCCCGAAGCCCAGCATCATCGCCAGTACCAGCGTGAGCTGCTCTCGCATGGTGAGCAGGGGCCGCATGTCCGGTCCGGCGATGGAGGCGAGCGCCGGGAAGGCGAAGGGCATGACGAGGAAGTAGGTGAAGGCGACCCCGGAGTAGAAGAGGAAGGTCCCCACCACGATGAACGGGACCACCACCTTCTTCTCGCGCTTGTAGAGCCCGGGGGCGACGAAGAGCCAGAGCTGGTAGAGCACCCAGGGCGCCGAGACGAAGAGCCCGCCGTAGAGGGCCACCTTCAGGTAGACGAGGAAGGGCTCGAGGTAGCTCGTGTAGTTGAGGGTTCGCTCCTTTTCGGGGAGCGAGGCCAAGACCGGCTTCATCACGAACCGGAAGATGTAGTCGGAGAACCAGGCCACGACGCCGATGCCGACGGCGATGCCGGCGATGGCGCGCACCAAGCGCGTGCGCAGCTCGGTGAGGTGGTCGAAGAACGAGGCCCGGATCTCGCCTTCCGGCTCGGCCGGAGTCTCCGGCCCCGGCAAGGACTTCTGGTCGGGGTCGCTCATGTGGGGCGCGAGGGCGGCGGAGCGGCAGGCGAGGGCGGTTGCTGCCCGGCGGGGGGCGGCGCAACCGTCTCGAACAGGGCCGCGTCGAGCCCAGGCACGTTGTCGGCCGTGGCCGCAGGAGCCGGCGCCGGCGGGGGGGCCTGGACCGGGGCCGCCGCCGTGGGCGGCGCGACGACGTTCGGGTGGGTCTTCTTCACCTCGTCCGCGTAGAACTCCCGCTCGAACTGGCTCTTCAGGTCGTCGGTGGCCTTCTTGAACTCCCGCAGGCCCTTGCCGAGCTGCTTCGCGACGTCGGGGAGGCGCTTGGGCCCGAGCAGGACGAGCGCGAGCACGAGAATGATGACGATTTCGGAGAAGCCGAGGAAAGGCATGGAGGCCGGTTTTATACCACCAACATGGCCTTCTGGCTCCTCAAGACGGAACCCTCCACCTACTCCTTCGCCGATCTGGTGAGGGAGCGCCGCACGCGCTGGGACGGGGTGACGAACCCCCAGGCGCTCGCCAACCTGCGCGCCATGAAGGCCGGGGACGAGGCGCTCGTCTACCACAGCGGCGCCAAGGAGGCGGTGGGGCTCGCCCGGGTGGTGGCCGAGTCCACCCCGGATCCCCGGGACCCGACGGGCAAGCTCGTCGCGGTCGACCTGGCCGCCGAGCGGGCCCTGCCGGCGCCGGTGGGGCTCGAGGCCCTGAAGGCCGAGGCCGCCTTCCGGGGATCCCCGCTCCTGCGACAGGGGAGGCTGTCGGTGGTGCCGCTCACCGCCGAGCAGTGGCGGGCGGTGCTGCGGCTCTCGAAGGCGCCTACTCGACCTTGAACTTCTTCATCTCGCCGCGCAGCACCTGCGCCTGGCCGGCCAGGTCGACGATGGCCGACTCGAGCTCGCGGACGGAGTAGGTCTCGGCCTCCGCCACCTGCTGGATCTGCACCACCGCCTCCATCACCTTCTCCGACCCGCGCGCCTGGTCCTTCTGGGCCCGGTTGAGGTGGTTCACCATCTCGCTGATCGACTCGATGGCCTTGGTGATCTGCTTCGACCCGCGCGCCTGCTCCTGGCTCGAGCGCTCCACGTGCTTGGTGATGATCTTCATCTTCTCGGCGCTCTTCATGATCTGCTCGGAGCCCCGCGCCTGCTCGCCGGTGGCCGAGGCGATCTGCTGGACGGTCTGGGCGATGCGGTTGATGGCCATCGTCACCTGCTTCGACCCGCGCGCCTGCTCCACGGTGGCCCGGGCGATGGCCTTCACCATCTGCGTCGACTTCTGGGAGGACTCCTGGATCTTGCGCAGCGCGCTCTCGGCGTCCTGGCCGAGCCGAACCCCGTCCTCCACCGCCTTCACGCCGCGGTTCATGGCGTGGATGGCGTTCTTCGACTGTTCCTGCACCGACCGCACCAGGTCGGAGATCTCCTTGGTGGAGGCCCCGGTCCTCTCGGCCAGGTCCTTGATCTCGTCGGCCACCACCGCGAAGCCCTTGCCGTGTTCCCCCGACTGCGCCGCCAGGATGGCGGCGTTCAGGGCGAGCAGGTTCGTCTGCTCGGCCACGTCGTCGATGACGTTGAGGATGTTCCCGATGACCGCGATCTTCTGCCCGAGGGCCTCGATGACGTTGGCGGCCTCCTCGCTCGAGCCCTTGATCTTGTGGATGCCGGCGATGGTGCGGGTGATGGCCTCGGAGCCCACCTCGGCGTCCCGCTGGGCCTGCTCGGAGAGCTTGGCAGTCTCGTTGGCGTTCGACTCCACCTGGGAGATGGAGACGTCCATCTCGTTCATGGAGGAGCTCGTCTCCTCGGCAGTGGCGGAGAGGTCCTCGATGTTCTTCGCCACCTCCTTGATGGAACCGGTCATCTGCTCGATGGCGGCGGTGGTCTCCTCGACGCTGGCCGCCAACGCCTGGATGTTCTCCACCACCTCGTCGTTGGTGGCGGCCATCTCCAGGATGCTGGAGGAGGACTCGTCGGCGCTCTGCGCCAGGGTCTCGACGTTCTCCCCGATCCCCTTCAGGCTGGGGATCATCCGCTCCATGAGGGCGCTCGTGTCGAGCACTCGCGCGGTGACGGTGCCCACCCCCTCGGCCACCACCGAGCCCGTCTTCTTGATGCGGCCGATGACCTCGGCCACGCCGTCGCTCACGCCCCGGATCTGGACGAGCACGCCGCCGACGTTCTCGGCGATGGCGTTCAGCGACTCGGCGAGCCGGCCGAGCTCGTCGGAGGCGAGGTGCGCGGCGCGCGCGCTCAGCTCCCCCGCGGCGATGCGCCGGGCGGTGGCGTCCATGTCGGCGATGGGGCCGTAGACGAGCCACCGCTCCGCCGCGGCGCGCAGGGCGGCCACCGCCACCGACCCTCCGGCGAGCGCCACCGCCAGCCAGAAGAGGAGCCGCTGCAGCGACCGCTCCGCGCCTGCCCTGCTCAGGCCCAAGAGCACCTGCCCCGAGGGCTTGCCCGGGTCGGCGTTCCCCCCCGGCGGGCGCACCGCCGCGGTGAAGGCCAGCGAGCCTTCCAGGCCGAAGCGCGGCTCGAGGTGCTCGTGGCGGTAGGCGGCCAGGATGGCTTCCGCGGACAGGGCCGAGCCGGGCGCGACGCGCTCGGCGAGGACGCTGCCGTCCGGGCGCAGCAGGATGGCCCAGGAGGTGTCGGCGGTCAGGTCCCCGTGGAGGGCGGCGTCCGCCGCCGCCGCGTCGTTCCTCGCCACCGCCGGGGCGGCCACCTCCGCGAGCGAGGTGGAGAGGATCTCGCCGCGCTGGGCGAGCCCCGCCTCGAGGATCTCGCGCGTCACGTGCCAGGCGACGAGGAGCGTCGCCCCCGAGACGATGATCACGGCGGCGGCCAGCACGATCTGGTTGACGCGCTTGAAGCCCAGCTTTTCGAGCGAGTTCAGCATGGTTGGCAACCTCGCGGAGCGGGCGCGCCGCGAGGAAAGGGCGATTTCATGCTAGCGCCCCAACCGGGGGGGTCAAGAAACGCGCCTCTCGGCCGGCGGCGGCGGCCGCTACTGCGCGAACAGATCCTGGACTTTGACGGACGGTTGCTCGCGCGACTCCGGCGACTCCGGCTGCGGCTGGGTGCCCTGGAGGTAGGGCTCGAGGATTCCCCCCGGATCGAAGGGGGGCAGCGCCTTGCCCGTCTTCGGGTCGACGCGCTGGAAGGCGATCCCCTCGGGGATGGGGAAGGGCGGCTGGGGCCGGTCCCGGAGGGCTGCCTGCATGTAGGCGAGCCAGATGGGGAGCGCCGCCCGGCCACCGGTCTCGGCGCGCCCGAGCGGCTGCTCGTTGCGGTCGAACCCCAGCCAGACACCGGCCACCTCGCCGCGGGTGAATCCCATGAACCAGGTGTCGAAGGAGTCGTTGGTGGTGCCGGTCTTCCCCGCCACCGGCTTGCCGAGGCGGGACGCCTGCGCACCCGTCCCCACCGTGGCCACCTCCCCGAGGAGGTGCACGAGCAGGTAGGCGGCGCGCTCGTCGACGACGCGGGGGCGCTCGGTGTGGACCTCGGCATACCCGGCGGCGACGCGGCTGGAGAGCGGCACCCAGGGATCGGTGGAGGAGGCGTGGTCTTCCAGGATGCGCCCGTCGCGGTCGATCACCCTTTTCACCAGGCGCGAGGTGCGCCTCTCGCCGTAGCGGTCGAGGACCGCGTACACGTTCACGAGGTCCCAGAGGGTGGTGCAGGAGCTCCCCAGGGCACTGCCGAGCTCGGGCTTCACCGGGGTGGTGAGGCCGAGCTGCTTCGCCCACTCGCCCAGGAACTGCGGCCCCATCCGGGTGGCGAGGGCCTCGGCGGTCTTCACCGCCGGGATGTTCATCGACTGGACGAGCGCGGTGCGCAGCGTCACCTCTCCCTTGAAGTCCTCGCCGAAGTTCTGGGGCTTCCAGGCGCTCTCCTCGTCCCGGAAGACGACCGGGGCGTCGGTGAGGATGGTGGAGGGATTGAAGCCCAGCTTCTCGATGGCGGCGGAGTAGACCACCGGCTTGAAGGCGCTGCCGGGCTGGCGGCACGCCTGGAAGGCGCGGTTGAACTCCGACGCGTCGAAGTCATAGCCACCCACCATGGCCTCGACGTAGCCGCTCCAGGGGTCGAGGGCGACGAGCGCCCCCTGGAGCCGGGGCTCCTGCTCCAGCTCGAGGAGGAGGCGCGCGTCCGGGACGGCCTCGGGCTTTCCCAGCTTGGCCTGCTTCTCGCGCTGCAAGAGCTCGTCGCTCGTCACGCGCCGGACCACCACCACGTCGCCGACCCGCAGCGCCGCCGAGGGGCGGGTGAGCATGGCGCTCTCGTAGTGCACCTGCGGGTTGGGGACGCGCGCCCAGCGCATCCCGGCCAGGGGCAGGACCCCCTCCTGCTCCCCGATCTCCACCCGCGCCTGGCCGGTGGAGTCGTTCACCGCCGAGACGACTCCCACCGCGTACTCGCCCGGTCCGAGCGCGCCCGGCCAGGCCTCGGCCACGCGACGGCGCAGCTGCTCCCGCTCGGCGCCGTCGACGTGCCCCACCGGTCCCCAGAAGCCCTGCCGCCGGTCCACCTCGAGCAGCCCCCCGAGCATGGCCGCCTGCGCCGCCCGCTGCTTGTCGAGGTCCATGGTCGTTTCGACCCGGAGCCCCTCCTGCAGGAGCCGCTCGTTGCCGTAGCGCTCCACCACCAGGCGCCGCACCGCCTCCACGTAGAACGGGGCGGTCTCCCGGAAGATGTCGTCGAGCCCGTGCGCGTTGATCTCCGCGTCCTCGGCGGCGCGCCGCTCGGCCTCGCTGATCATTCCCTCCTCGCGCATGCGCCGGAGCACGTAGCGGCGCCGCTGCCGCGCCGCCTCCGGGTTGACGAAGGGCGAGTAGCGCGACGGCGCCTGCGGAAGACCGGCCAGGAGCGCCGCCTCCGCCAGGGTGAGGTCCTCCACGTTCTTGCGGAAGTAGTTCTCGGCGGCGGCCTGCACCCCGTAGCTGTGGTGCCCGAGGTACACGCCGTTCAGGTAGAGCCAGAGGAGCTCGTCCTTGGAGAAGGCGCGCTCCAGGCGGGCGGCCAGCACCGCCTCGCGCAGCTTGCGCCGCACGTTTCGCCGGGTCCCCTCGGCAAAGCCCTCGGCGGAGACGAGCAGCGCCTTGGCGGTCTGCTGGGTGATGGTGGAGCCACCCTGCACCTTCTTGTGCAGGAGGAAGGTGTTCACCGCCGCCCGGGTCATGCCCAGCCAGTCGACGCCCGAGTGCTCGAAGAAGTTCTTGTCCTCGGCCGCCACGAACGCCTGGACGAGCCGCTTGGGCACGCGGGACAGCGGGACGACCTTGCGCCGCTCGGAGAAGAACTCGCCCACCACCTGCCCGTCGGCGCTCACCAGTTCGGTGACCACCGGGGGACGGTACTCGCTGAGCGTCGGCACCGAGGGCAGGTCCCGCGCGATGTAGACCCAGGCGGCAACCACGCCGATGGCGGCGGCGTTGGCGAGCCCCAGCAGGACGAAGAGCGACCAGCGCAGGGCGCTCCGCCAGAAGGGGCGGGGCGGGGGCAGGTCGCACAGCACCACTCGCTCGGGGGGCATCGCCTCGGGCGGCTGCTCGTCGGGGGCTTCGCCCATCTGCGGGACTCTAGGCAGAGCCGATCTCCGGGATCAACGGCTTGCAGGGGCGGGCGAGGCCGGGGCGGCGCCCGGGGGGGCGGAGAGGTTGGCCCGGGAGAGGACCTCGAGGAGCTCCTCGGGCAGGGGGGCGACGAGCGAGAGCGGCGCCCCCGTCGATGGGTGGGGAATCGAGAGCCGGAAGGCGTGCAGGAACATCCGCTTGAGGCCCCAGCGCGCCCGGGCCACGCGGTTGAAGGCGAAGTCCCCGTAGCGGCGGTCCCCGGCGACGGGGTGGCCCGCCGCCTGGAGGTGGCGGCGGATCTGGTGGGTGCGGCCGGTCTCGATCTCCACGGCGAGGAGCGAGGCGTCGCGGTTGGCGGAGGCGACCTGCCAGCGGGTGAGCGCCTCCTGGAAGTTCACGCCGCGCCGCTCCTTGGAGCGGGCCGTCTGCTCGTGCTCCGAGAGTGGAAGGTCGATGGTCCCGAGGGCGCGGGACATCTTCCCCTTCGCCAGGGCTAGGTAGGTCTTCCGCACCTCCTCTCCCGAGGTGAAGAGCTCGCCAAGCCGCACCATCGCCCGGCGCGTCTTCGCCACCAGCACCACGCCGCTCGTCTCCCGGTCGAGGCGGTGCGCCGGGCTGGGCCGGAACTCGCCCGGAGGCAGGCCCTCCGGGACGCGGAGGTGGGATCGCACCTCCTCCACCAGGGTGGCGCCCTCGATGCCGCTGCCGGGGTGCGCGGCCAGGCCGGCGGGCTTGTCCACCGCGAGCAGGTGCTCGTCCTCGAAGAGGACGCGAAAGGTGGTGCGCAGCGGGCGCACAGCCTTCGGGCCGGCCTCGGCGGGCCCGAGCAGGCGCTCCTCGTCCCCGCGAATGACCACCCGGTCGCCCTCGGCGAGCGTTTGCTCGGCGCGGCCGCGAGTCCCGTTCACACGCACCTTGCGGGTGCGGAGCATCTTGTAGACGTGCGACAGGGGGACGTCGCGGAGCGCGCGGCGCACGTACTTGTCGAGCCGCTGGCCGGCGGCGTCGGCGCTCACGGTGAGCTCGATCACGGGGGGACTCTTACCCCGGCCCGCCGCCGCTTGCGAGTACCGCCGTCACAGGAGCTCGAGCTGGAGCTCGGCGGCGAGGGGGTCGGCGCGGATGCCCTCGCGCCGGAGCGCCTTGGCGAGCGGCTCGGCGTGGCCGTGGAGGGTGTAGACGCGGCCGGCCCCCGTCTCCTTGGCATAGCGCAAGAGCGAGGGGAAGTCGGCGTGGTCGGAGAGCGGGAAGGCCGCGTTCGCCGCCCGGAAGTGGTGGGTCCCGTCGATGGCCCAGCCGGTCAGGATGGCGGTGCGCCGCTTGCCGACGCGCAGCATGGCCGCCGAGCGCGCCAGGTGCGGGGGCGCCACCACCACCTCGTCGCGGCCGGGCCCGTCCGGCCCGAGCGCCCTCACGTTGGGCAGCTCCACGCCCTGCTCCTCGTAGACGCGGTTCACCGCGTGGACGTGGGGGTGCGCGCGGCACGAGTAACCCTTCTCCCCCAGGTACTTGAGGATCTCCTGCGCCTTCCCCAGGGAGTAGCCGAGCAGGACGGGGGTGAAGCCGTCGGAGAGGGCGTCGTCGACGAAGGCGCGCACGTCCGCCAGCACCTCCTCCTTGGGAGGGAAAACGTAGCGCGGCAGCCCGAAGGTGGACTCGAGCAGGAGCACGTCGCAGCCCATCACCTCGGCGGGCTCGGCGGTCTCGGTGGGCTCGAGGCAGAGGTCGCCGGTGTAACCGAGGGAGAGGCCCGAGCCGTTCGTCACCCGGATCTGCGCCGACCCGAGCACGTGCCCGGCCGGGAAGAGTTCCAGGGTGAGGTCCCCGAGCCCGAAGGGCCGGCGGTACCCGGCCGGCAGGACCTCGCCGCGGGCTCGTTCGCCCAGGCGGTGGCGGGCGAGCGCGGCGGTGGCGACGGTGGCGATGGTCCGGTCGTGGCGGCCCAGGTGGTCGGTGTGGGCGTGGGAGACGAAGGCGCAGGCGCGCCGGCGGCGGGCGTCGAGGAAGAGGCCGCTCCCGGTGACGTGGAGCTCCCCGTGGACGAGCTCGATGGGCGCCCTTCCCATGGACCCTTCTTGTAGCAGGAGGGCCTGTCTCTCAACCCCGGCGCGCCGTGGGCCTGGGCCCGCCTCGTCCCCAGGAGGCGGCGGCGCGCCGCCGCGACTCGACGGCTCCCCCCACCTCCCCCAGGACGACGCCGAGCACGATGAGCGCCCCGCCGAACAAGCCCGAAGGCTCGAGCTGCTCCCCGATGACCCAGTGGGCGAAGAGCGCGGCCGCCGGAGGCTCGAGGGCGTAGATGAGCGCCGCGCGCACGGCGGTGGTGTGGCGCTGCGCCCAGTTCATGACGAAGAAGGCGCCCACCGTCATGGCGAGCCCGGTGAAGAGCACGGTGCCCCACAGCAGGGGGGAGGGCGTGAGCCGCAGGGGTTCGAGCGGCAGCAGGGCCAGGCTGCCCGCGAAGGTGACAACGATCTGCACCAGGGTGAGCGCGGAGAGGGGGTGGCGCGGGGAGAACTCTCCGGTCCACACGATCTGGAAGGCGTAGCAGACGGCGCAGCCAGCGGTGAGGGCGTCGCCGAGCCGGACCGCCCCGGCGACGTCCTGGCCGAACGGGCGGGTGAGGAGCACCAGCCCGGCGACCGCCAGCGCCACCCCGCTCCAGGACGCGAGCGGCACTCGACGCCGCAGCAGGAAGCGGGCGATGAACGGGACCCCGAGGACGGCCATGCCGGTGAGGAAGGCCGAGCGCGAGGGGGTGGTGTAGCGCAGCCCCACCGTCTGCAGGGCGAAGCCGCCGAACATGGCGAGGCCGAGGAGCAGGCCATGGCGCAGGAGCCCGGGCGAGGGCGGCGGACGCCGGTAGAGCCAGATGCCGCCTGCGACCGCCGTCGCCACCGCGAAGCGGAGCGCCAGGAAGACGCCGGCGCTCGTGCCCGCGAGGGCGAGCTTCACGAGCGTGAAGGTCGTCCCCCAGACGAGCGTGAGGATGAGGAGCGCCAGGTCGGCCACGGGGGGCCCGTTCTAGCAGAAGCGCACCGCGCATGGGCAGCCGTGCCGGGCCGGCGCGAACGGCTCCTAGGAGGAGCGGAACCGGTAGAGCCCGCCCTCGAGCTCGCGGGCGATGCGGCCCTGCGCCTCCAGCACCTCCACGTTCGCCAGGGCCTCGGAGACGGTGAGGAAGGTGGCCCGGGCCGGGGCGCTCGGGAAGAGCATCCGGGTGAGCTCCCAGGCGGTGGCCGGGCGCCTCTGCACGTAGTCGAGGATGCGCGCCTGCCGCTTCTCGTAGAAGCGGAGCAGCCGGTCGATGACCGCGCGGGGGTGGGCGAAGGGCGTCGAGTGGCCCGGGAGCACCAGGTCCACCTCCAGGGCGCGCAGCCGGGCCACGCTCGCCAGGTAGGCGACGAGCGGCCGCCAGCCCTCCTCCCCGTTCGGCCCGAGCTCGATGAGCGGGTTCGGCGAGACGCGCTCGAGCAGGTGGTCGCCGGAGAGGAAGATCCGGTGCTCCCGGTCGTAGAGACAGACGAGGCCGGGCGTGTGCCCGGGCATGTGCAGGGGCTCGAAGGTGGCGTGGGCGAGCTCGAGCGGGCGCGCGAGGGCGAGAGGGGCCACCGAGGGGAGCCGGCGCGCCAGGCGGAAGCCGCCGGCGATCTCCTCGGCGGAGTCGGCCACCGCCTCCGGGGGGACGCCGAGCTTGCGGAAGTAGTTGGCGTAGTGGGGGGCGAGGTCGCCCCAGCGGGGGTGGCCCTCCTCCACCTTGGGGATGTCGAGGGGGTGCGCCTCCACCGTCACGGCGTGACCGGCCCGCTCGAGGAGCGTCCGCGCCCCCCCGTAGTGATCGACGTGCCCGTGGGAGAGGACGATCCGGCGCACGTCCGCGGCCGAGCGCCCCAGGCGCGCGAGCCCGGCCGACAGGGCACCCTCGGCCTCCGGCGAGCCCAGGCCGGCGTCGAAGAGGACGAGCCCGCCGTCCCGATCCTCGAGGGCGTAGGCGTTCACCGGCCCGCCCGCCTCGGGAAAGGGGACGGGGACGGAGATCCGGTGAATCCCCAGGCGGGCGAGGTCCGGCTCGGCGATCACTGCCCCTTGCCGGCCTTGATCTTCTCTCGCAGCTCCGGCAGGGCCTTGAACAGGTCGGCGACCAGCCCGTAGTCGGCCAGCTGGAAGATGGGCGCCTCGGCGTCCTTGTTGATGGCGACGATGACCTTCGATCCCTTCATCCCGGCCAGGTGCTGGATGGCGCCGGAGATGCCGGCCGCTACGTAGAGCTCGGGGGCCACCACCTTCCCGGTCTGGCCGACCTGCCAGTCGTTCGGCACCCAGCCGGCGTCGACCGCGGCGCGGCTCGCGCCCACCGCCGCCCCCAGCTCGTCCGCGAGCGCCTCGACCTCCTTGAAGTCGCCCTTGGTGCCGCGCCCGCCGGAGACGACCACCCGCGCCTCGGTGAGCTCGGGGCGGGCGCTCTTCACCTCCTTGAATTCGACGAAGCGGGTCTTCTGCGACGCCGGGTCGAGCGACACCGCCACCGCCGTCACTTCGCCGCTCCCCTCCTTCTGCGCAGCCGGGAACTCGGTGGGGCGGACGGTGAGGACCTTCACGGCGGTGGCGAGCTCCACCTCGGCGAGCACGTTCCCTGCCCACATCGGGCGCAGGAAGGTGACCGAGGCGCCGTCCCCGCCGAAGCCGAGCACCTCGGTGGCGGCGGCGGCTCCGAGTCGGGCGGCGGCGCGGGGGAGGAGGTCCTTCCCGAAGGCGCTGGCGGCGGCGACCACGTAGCCTGCGCCCAGGGCCTTGGCGAGGTCGGCCACCACCGGCGCGAAGGCCTCGGCGGTGTAGTGCTCGAGCGTCGGAGCGTCGGCGCAGTGGACGGTGGCCCCGTAGCCGGCGAGTTCCTGCGCCAGCGGGCCGACGCCCTTCCCCAGGAGCGCGAGGTGCAGGGCGCCGCCGGTGCGCTGGACCAACGCCCGGCCGGCGGAGATGGCGTGCAGCGTGGCCTTGCGGAGGTGGCCGGCCGAATGCTCGGTGACGACGAGTACGTTCGCCATGGATTTCCCCCTAGAGGACCTTCGCCTCGTTCTTCAGCTTGTCGTAGAGGGCGGCCACGTCGGCGACCTTCACCCCGCCCTTGCGCTTGGGCGGCTCGCTCAGCTTCCTCACCACCACCTTGGGAGAGAGGTCCACGCCCAGCGAGCCCGCCGCCATCTCCTCGAGCGGCTTCTTCTTCGCCTTCATGATGCCGGGGAGCGAGGCGAAGCGGGGCTTGTTGAGGCGCAGGTCGCAGGTCACCACGGCCGGGAGCGCCACCTCCACCGTCTCCAGCCCGCCGTCGATCTCGCGCACCACCCGGACGGCCTTCGAGTCCGGGGAGAGCACCACGCCCGGGACCTTCTTCTGCTCTGCCTCGCTCTCCAGGCTCTCCACCTTGGAGGCGCAGGTGGCCTGGCCCAGCCCGAGCCGCTCGGCCAGGTACTGTCCCGCCTGGTTCTGATCGTCGTCGATCGACTGCTTGCCGAGGAGCACCAGGTCGGGCTTCTCCTTCTCGAAGACCTTGGCGAGGAGGGCCGAGACCACGACCGGATCGAGCGGCCCGTCGTGCTTCACCAAGACGCCCCGGTCCACGCCCATGGCCAGGGCGGCCCGGATTTCGCTCACCGACTTGTCGGTGCCGACGGAGGCGACCACCACCTCGGCCCCGTGTTTGTCCTTCAGGCGGAGCGCTTCCTCGACGGCGATTTCGTCGAAGGGGTTCATCTTGTAGTTCACGCCCTCGGTGACGATGCCGCTCCCGTCGGGCTTGACCTTGATCTTGGACTCCGGGTCCTCGACGCGCTTGGCGGTGACCAGGATCTTGAGGGGCATGGCTCCTCCTTGACTTGCGAATCAACCGAGGCCCGACGATCTAACGCGTCGCGCCAACCGGCCGCAACCGGATTCTGCCGCGCAGACCGCCGAGGCCCTCCTTAACCCCCGCGAGCCCCGCGGCGCCGTGCCGGCGGCGTTCCCGGGCGCGGCGCCGCCTCCCCGCCCTTGCCTACACCGCGTCAAAACGAGAAAATCATGGGTTCACTCTTCCGGTCGGCGCTCCGCCGCGCGCGCTCCGCGCCGGGGAACTCGACCGCCAGGAAAGGCTCTCACGAACGTGCAGACCGCGACGGCGATGAAGGCTCCGGAGCGAGGGCTGTGGAGCGGCGACGAGGCCGTCGCCCTGGCCGCCCTCGACGCGGGCGTGGCCCTCGGCACCGGATACCCGGGAACTCCCTCCACCGAGATCCTGGAGGCCTTCGGGCGGCTCGGGGGCAAGGCCCAGTGGGCGCCCAACGAAAAGGTGGGGCTCGAGGTGGGGCTGGGGGCCGCGTTCGCCGGCGCGCGCGTGCTCGTCACCATGAAGCACGTGGGGCTGAACGTCGCCGCCGACCCGCTCTTCACCGCCGCCTACACCGGCGTGGACGGGCCGCTCGTCCTGGTGAGCGCCGACGACCCGGGCATGGCCTCGTCGCAGAACGAGCAGGACAACCGGCGTTACGCGGTGGCGACCGGCATCCCCATGGTGGAGCCGTCCTCCTCCCAGGAGGCCTACGACTTCGCGCTCGCGGCCTTCGAGCTCTCGGCCCGCTTCCGCCTCCCGGTGATCCTGCGGATGACGACCCGGGTGTGCCACTCGAAGTCCGTGGTCCGGCGCCGGTCCTCGCCCCTGCCGCCCGCGCCGCCGCCCCGCTTCGTGCGCGACATCCGCGGGCGCGTCATGGTGCCCGCCTTCGCCCGCCCCGCCCACCAGAAGCTTCGCCAGAAGCTGGCGGAGATCGAGCGGTGGGCCGAGACCTCGCCGCTCAACGCCCGGCGGGACGGGGACCGGAAGCTCGGGGTCGTCACCGCCGGGATCTGCTACCAGCACGTGCGCGAGGCGGCGCCCGGCGCCCGCGTGCTGAAGCTCGGCACCGTCTTCCCGATCCCCATGGAGCTCGTCCGCTCCTTCGCCGCCGGTGTGGAGCGCTGCGTGGTGGTGGAGGAGGGCGACCCGGTGCTCGCGGACGCCATCCGCGCGGCCGGCGTCCCGGTGGAGTCGAAGGCGGAGAGGTACCGCTTCGGGGAGCTCTCGGTGGAGCGGGTGCGCCGCATCCTCGCCCGGGACGACGCGCCCGAGCCCCCGCCCGCCAAGGCCAAGCCCCCGGAGCTCTGCGAGGCCTGCCCCTACCACCCGGTCTACGGCGCCCTGAAGCGGATGGACTGCATCGTGGCCGGGGACATCGGCTGCTACACACTCGGCGTGATGGAGCCGTACCAGGCGATGGACACCTGCGTCGCCATGGGGGCTTCCATCGGCGTCGGCCTCGGGCTGCGCCACGTGCTCCCGGAGGCCGAGGCACGCCGGGTGGTCTCGGTCATCGGCGACTCCACCTTCATCCACAGCGGCGTGAACGGCCTCTTGGAGATGGTCTACAACCCGCCCCCCACCGGACACGTGCTGCTCGTCCTCGACAACGGCACCACCGCCATGACCGGCCAGCAGGAGCACCCGGGCACGGGCCGCCGGCTCGACCACAGCGCCACCGGGAGGGTGTCCATCGAGGGGATGGCGCGCGCCGCCGGCGTGAAGCACGTCTACGTCATCGACCCGGTGAAGGACCCCGCCGGGTTCGCGAAGCTCCTCTCCGAGCGGCTCCAGGCGAGCGACCTCACCGTGCTGGTGGCGCGGCGCCCCTGCGTGCTCGCCGCCGCCGACATCCGCCACTTCGAGAAGCTGAACGCCGACAAGATCACCCAGGCGGCGGCGAGCGCCTGCTCCGCCTGCGGAGGGGACGATGCCTGAGGTCGTGAACGTGGTCTTCGCCGGCCTGGGCGGCCAGGGGGTCATCAAGGCCTCCGACATCCTGGCGGACGCGGTCTTCCGCAGCGGCCACGACGTGAAGAAGGCCGAGATCCACGGGATGAGCCAGCGCGGTGGCTCGGTGACGAGCGACGTGCGCTTCGGCCCCGAGGTGTTCTCCCCCATGGTCCCGGAGGGCGAGGCCGACTTCCTGGTGGTGCTCTCGCCCTCGCAGGTCGAGAACAACCTCCACGTGCTCCGCCCGGGCGGGGTGCTCCTCCCGCCCGACCTGGTTCCGGAGGCGAGCCTGGCGAACCGGCGCAGCCTGAACGTCGCCCTGCTCGGCGCGCTCTCGCACCACCTCGCCATCGCGGAGGAGCACTGGAGGGCCGCCATCGCCGCGGCCCTGCCCGAGCGGCTCCACGAGCTCAACTTCAAGTCCTTCGAGGTGGGACGGGCGGCCGCCCGGGCCCGCGCCGCCGCCTAGGGAGGAGCCTCCGGTGCAGAACGACGAAGCCCGCCGCTTCCACCCCGCCAGCGCGCCGGATTTCGTGCCGGTGGCGCAGCTGCGCAGCCTGCAGCTCGAGAGGCTGAAGCGCATCGTCCGCCGCGCCTTCGAGCGGGTGGAGCTCTTCCGGCGGCGCATGGAGGAGAAGCGGCTCGGCCCCGACGACGTCCGCTCGCTCCAGGACCTTGCCAGGCTCCCCTTCACGGTCAAGACCGACCTGCGCGACACCTATCCCTTCGGGCTCTTCGCGAGCCCCATGGAGGAGGTGGTGCGCCTGCATGCCTCTTCCGGGACCACCGGCAAGCCCACTGTGGTGGCCTACACCCAGTCCGACCTCTCCGTGTGGACGGAGGTGATGGTGCGCAGCTTCGCCGCCTGCGGGCTCCACCGCGGCGACATCGTCCAGAACGCCTACGGTTACGGGCTCTTCACCGGCGGGCTCGGCGCCCACTACGGCGCCGAGGCGCTGGGCGCGACCGTCATCCCCATCTCCGGCGGCAACACCGAGCGGCAGATCATGGTACTGCAGGACTTCGGCGTCACCGCCATCTGCTGCACCCCGAGCTACTTCCTCCACCTCATGGAGCGAGGCCGGGAGCTCGGAGCCGACTTCTCCCGCCTGCGCGCCGGCATCTTCGGCGCCGAGCCCTGGAGCGAGGCGATGCGGCGGCACATCGAGGCGGACACCGGCGTGAAGGCCTACGACATCTACGGCCTCTCCGAGATCATCGGGCCGGGGGTGGGCATCGAGTGCTTCGCCCAGGCCGGGCTGCACATCTTCGAGGATCACTTCTATCCGGAGATCATCGACCCGGAGAGCGGAGCGGTGCTCCCCGACGGCAGCGAGGGAGAGCTGGTGCTCACCACCCTCTCCAAGGACGCGATGCCGATGATTCGCTACCGCACCCGGGACGTGACCGCCATCGTCCCGGAGCCCTGCGCCTGCGGGCGCTCGGTGCGCCGCATCCACCGGATCGGTCGGCGCTCCGACGACATGTTCATCATCCGCGGCGTGAACGTCTTCCCCTCCCAGGTGGAGACGGCGCTGCTGGCGGTGGAGGGCACCCTGCCCCACTACCAGATCGTTCTCACCCGCGAGAAGGGGCTCGACGAGATGCAGGTGAAGGTGGAGGTGACCTCCGAGGTCTTCTCCGACCAGGTTCGTGCCCTCGAGGCGCTGCAGCGGAAGCTGGAACAGGCGCTCGACCACACCCTCGGCATCCGGGCGCGGGTGGCCCTGGTCGGGCCCCGCACCCTCCAGCGCAGCGAGGGCAAGGCGAAGCGCGTCCTGGACCAGCGGCAGATTTGAATCGGGAGGACGGATCCATGAAGCTCCGGCAGCTGTCGCTCTTCCTCGAGAACCGGCCCGGGCAGCTCAAGCTCCCCTGCCAGATCCTCGGCAAGGCGGGCATCGACATCCTCACCATGTCGCTCGCCGACACCCAGCAGTTCGGCATCCTCCGCCTCATCGTGCGGGAGGACGAGAAGGCGAAGCAGGCGCTGGAGCAGGCGGGCTGCGTGGTGAACGTGACCGAGGTGCTGGCGGCAGAGGTCCCGGACCGGGCCGGGGGCCTGGGAGACGTGCTCGAGGCCTTCGACCGCTGCGGCATCTCCGTCGAGTACATCTACCCGCTCTCGGCCGGTCACCGCGGCAAGACCGCGGTGCTCGCCTTCCGGGTGGAGGATCCCGACCGCGCCGCCCAGGAGCTGGTGCGATCCGGCGTCCACGTCCTGAGCCGCGAGGAGGCGCTCCAGGCCATGGGGGCCTAAGGGTCTCCCGGAGCCCCCGCATGCCGTCCGATCTCGAGACCCGGATCTGGGATCCGGCGGAGGGGCTCCCCCGGGACGAGCTGCGCCGGCTGCAGGTGGAGCGCCTGCGGAGCTCGCTGCGGACCGCGGCCCGGGCTCCCTTCTACCGGGAGGCGTTCGAGCGGGCGAAGGTGGGCCCGGCCGACATTCGCACGGTCGAGGACGTGCGTCGGCTGCCCTTCACCGTCAAGGAAGACCTGCGGCGCAACTACCCTCTCGGCCTGCTCGCCGTCCCGCGCGCCGAGGTGGCCCGGGTCCACGGCTCCTCCGGGACCACCGGGAAGCCCACCTTCGTCGCCTACACCCGCGGCGACCTGGAGCGCTGGTCCGGCCTGTGCGCGCGCTTCCTGGCCGCCGGGGGGCTGCGCTCCGAGCACCTCGTCCACGTCGCCTTCGGCTACGGCCTCTTCACCGGCGGGTTCGGGCTCCACCAGGGCATCGAGCGCGTCGGAGCCGGCGTCATCCCCGCCGCCGGCGGCAACACCCCGCGCCAGGTGATGCTCCTGCGCGACCTCCGGCCGGAGGTGCTGGTGTGCACGCCGAGCTACGCGCTCCACATCGCCGAGGTGGCGCGCGCCGAGGGGGTGGACCCGAGGGGGCTCGGGCTGCGCTTCGGCCACTTCGGCGGCGAGCCCTGGACCGAGGAGATGCGCGGTGCGGTGGAGGAGGAGCTCGGCATCCAGGCCTTCAACAACTACGGGCTCTCCGAGGTCATCGGCCCCGGCGTCTCCGGCGAGTGCGGCGCGCGGGGAGGAATGCACGTCAGCGAGGACCACTTCGTGGTGGAGTGCCTCGACCCGGCCACCCTCGAGCCGGTGGCGGAGGGGGAGGTGGGGGAGCTCGTCTTCACCAGCCTCACCAAGGAGGCGATGCCGGTGGTGCGCTACCGCACCCGCGACCTCGCCTCGCTCGATCTCTCTCCCTGCGCCTGCGGCCGCAGCGGCGTGCGGATGAGCCGGGTGGTGGGGCGCTCCGACGACATGCTCATCATCCGCGGCGTGAACGTGTTCCCCTCGCAGATCGAGGAAGCGCTGTTGCGGGTCGAGGCGGCCGCACCCCACTACCTCATCGAGGTAGCCCGCCCCGGCACCCTCGACGAGGCGGTGGTGAAGGTGGAGATCCGCCCCCGCAACTTCTCCGACGAGATGCGCCAGATGGTGGAGCTGCGCGACCGCATCGACCACGAGATCCACTCCGTCACCGGCATCCGGATGAAGGTCGAGCTCGTGGCCCCGAACACCCTCGCCCGCTCCGAGGGGAAGGCGCGCCGGGTGCTCGATCACCGCCGGGAGGCGGCACGGTAGCGCGCCGCCTCCCCACCCGCTCCGGCCGGGAGAAGCGGGGCCGGGAGCCCGCCCTCGATCGCCGGCGATGCGGAAGCGCACGCCGATCGGGTATCCTGCCTCGCTGACTTCCTGAGAACCCGCAACGGACCGCGGCCCACGACGCACACGGGAGCCACCTCCCGGGGAGAACCGAATGCGCCCAAGGACCCTCTCCGCCTCTCCGCCCCGCGCCCCGCTCTGGTGCGCGGCGGCCGCGCTCGCGCTCGCGGCCGGCGGCGCCCGCGCCGAGGACCTCAAGGTCGGGGCCATCCTCTCCGTCACCGGGCCGGCGGCCTTCCTCGGGGCGCCCGAGGCGCGCTCTCTCGGGATGCTCGTCGACGATCTGAACGCCAAGGGCGGGGTGCGGGGGAGGAAGGTGGTGCTCCTGGTGAGGGACTCGGGCGGGGCGCCGGAGAAGGCCATCTCCTTCGCCCGGCAGCTCATCGACGAGGAGCGGGTGTTCGCCATCCTCGGCCCGTCCACCAGCGGCGAGACCATGGCCGTGAAGGCGATCGCCGAGCAGGCCCAGGTTCCCCTCGTCTCGCTGGCGGCGGCGGAGGTCATCGTCAACCCGGTGGCGCGCTACGTCTTCAAGACGGCGCAGAAGGACAGCCACGCGGTGATGAGGATCTTCGAGGAGATGAGGAGGCGCGGCATCACCCGCATCGCGGTCTTCTCCAGCAACACCGGGTTCGGCAAGGCCGGCAAGGAGCAGATCGAGAGGCTCGCGCCCGAGTACGGGATCGCCATCGCCCTGAACGAGGTCTACGACAAGGGGGCGACCGACCTCACCGCCGAGGCCACCAAGCTGAAGGGCGCCAACGTCCAGGCGATGCTCAACTGGTCGATCGAGCCGGCCCAGTCGATCCTGGTGAAGAACGTCCGCCAGCTCGGGCTCTCCATCCCCATCTACCAGAGCCACGGCTTCGGAAACCTGGCCTACGCCAAGGCAGCCGGCCCGGCGGCCGAGGGCGTCGTCTTTCCGCTCGGCCGCCTCCTCGTCGCCGACTCGCTCCCCGACGGACACCCGCAGAAGGCGCTGCTCGTCTCCTACCGGGACGCCTACCGGGCGCGGTACCACGAGGACGTGAGCGGGTTCGGCGGCTACGCCTTCGACGCCCTCCGGATCCTGGTCCGGGCCATCGACGAGGTGGGGTTCGATCGGGAGAAGGTCCGCAGCGCCATCGAGGGGCTGAAGGGGTTCGTGGGGACGAGCGGGGTGTTCTCCTTCTCCGCGGCCGACCACAACGGCCTCGACCTCGGCTCCTTCGAGATGTTGACGGTCAAGGACGGCCGGTTCGTCATCCTGGAGAAGTAGGAGGCCATCCGTGGCCGTTCCTCTTTCGGCGGAGAACACATGAGAGCCATCCGGATCCTGGCGGCGGCGGCGCTGTCGCTTCTGTCCCCGGCCCCGCAGGCGATGGACACCATCAGGGTGGGCGCCATCCTCGCCGTCACCGGCCCGGCCTCTTTCCTGGGCGCACCCGAGGCGCGCACCCTGGAGATGCTGGTGGCGGACGTGAACGCCCGGGGCGGCATCGGCGGGCGGAAGGTGGAGCTCGTCCTGAAGGACTCGGGCGGGAGCCCGGAGAAGGCCATCTCCTTCGCGAAGCAGCTCATCGAGGAGGAGCAGGTCTTCGCCATCATCGGCCCCTCCACCAGCGGTGAGACGATGGCGGTGAAGGGGATCGCGGAGGAGGGGAAGACGCTGCTGCTCTCGGCGGCCGCCGCCGAGGTCATCGTGAACCCGGTGGCTCCTCACGTCTTCAAGGTGGCCCCCAAGGACAGCTTCGCCGCCGAGGTCCTCTTCCAGCGCATGAAGAAGATGGGGATCACCCGCATCGGGTTCCTCTCCTCCAACACCGGGTTCGGGAAGGCGGGCAAGGAGCAGGTGGAGAGGCTCGCCCCGGGGTACGGGATCCAGGTGGCGGTGAGCGAGGTGTACGACAAGGCGGCCACCGACCTGACCGCCGAGGTCACCAAGCTCAAGGCAGCGAACGTGCAGGCGCTGCTCAACTGGTCCACCGAGCCCGCCCAGGCCATCGTCATCAAGAACGCGCGCCAGATCGGGCTCAAGATCCCCATCTTCCAGAGCCACGGCTTCGCCAACGTCCAGTACGCCCGCGCCGCCGGCGCCGCCGCCGAGGGGGTCATCTTCCCGGCGAGCCGGATCATGATCGCCGACGCGCTCCCCAAGGACCACCCGCAGAAGGCGGTGATCGAGACCTACAAGAGAGCCTACGAGGCCCGCTACAAGGAGGAGGTGAGCACCTTCGGCGGCCACGCCTGGGACGCCTTCATGATCCTGGCGAAGGCGGTGGAGCAGGCCGGCACCGACCGCGCCAAGGCCCGCCAGGCGGTGGAGGGCCTGCGGGGCTTCGCCGGCACCGCGGGGATCTTCAACTTCTCCCCCGCCGACCACAACGGGCTCGACATCGAGGCCTTCGCGCTCCTCACCGTGAGGGACGGGCGCTTCGTCCCGCTCGGGCCGTAGCGCCGGCGGCGCGGCCCGGGCCATGACCCTCGAGCTGTTCCTGCAGTACCTGGTGGCGGGGCTGACCTACGGGTCGATCTACGCGGTCGTCGCCATCGGCTTCAACATCATCTACAACGCCACCGGCATCATCAACTTCGCCCAGGGCGAGTTCGTCATGCTGGGGGGGATGATCGCGGTGTCGCTCGAGCGCGCCCTCCCCCTCCCGCTCGCGGTGGCGGGGGCGGTGGCCGCCACCGCCGCGGTGGGGGCGCTCGTCGAGGTGACCTTCATCCGCTGGCTCGCGAAGCCCTCGGTCCTGCGCCTCATCGTCATCACCATCGGCGTCGCCATCCTGCTCCGGGAGGCGGCCCTCGCCCTCTGGGGCGAGGGAGTGCGCTCGCTCCCCTACTTCACCGGGAACGAGATCTCCTCCCTCTCCCTGGGAGGGGTGCACGTCTCCCCCCAGGTCCTGTGGGTGCTCGGGACCACCGCCCTCACCGTGGCCCTCCTCAACTACTTCTTCGGCCACACCCTGCTCGGCTGGGAGATGCGCGCCTGCGCCGCCAACCGCGACGCGGCCGCCCTCTGCGGCATCCCCACCCGGAACCGGGTCACCCTCTCCTTCGTCCTCTCCGCCGCCATCGGGGCGCTCGCCGGGTGCGTCGTCTCCCCCATCACCTACACCTCCTACGCGGTGGGCGGCGGCCTCGCCATCAAGGGTTTCACGGTCGCCATCCTGGGCGGGCTCGGGAACAGCGCCGGGGCGGTGGGCGCCGGCCTGGCCCTGGGGGCGCTCGAGTCGCTCTCGGTGTCGGTGCTGCCGACCGCCTACAAGGACGTGGTCACGCTCTCCGTCCTCCTGCTCGTCCTCTTCCTCCGACCGGCCGGGCTGTTCGCGGGCCGCCAGGGCGCACGGCTCGGGGACCTCCGATGACGGGCCGCCGGCGCTTCCAGATCGGGCTCTTCGCCGCGCTGGTGGTGGCGACCCAGGTGGCGGCGAGCGCCGCCGGCAAGGGCTTCTTCCTCACCCAGCTCACCATGTCGGCGTACTACACCCTCGCCGTCCTGGGGCTCTCGCTCCTCATGGGCTACGCCGGTCAGATCTCGCTCGGCCAGGCCGGCTTCTTCGCCATCGGCGGCTACACCTCGGCGGCCCTCACCACCCTCGACCTCGCCCCGCAGCGCGGCAGCGCGCTCGTCGCGGCGCTCGCCCGGCTCCACCTGCTCTCCTCGCGGGCGGACCTCTACGGCGGCCTCGTCCTCTCGGTGTCCCCCTGGGCCGCCTTCGCCGTCGCCGTCCTCCTCGGGACCGCCGTGGCGGTGGCGCTCGGGCTGCCGCTCCTCCGCCTGCGGGGGCACTACCTCGCCATGGCCACCCTGGCCTTCGGCACCATCGTCTCGAGCGTCGCGGTCGGGACCGCGGCCCTGGGGGCAGCGGACGGGATCTCCGGGGTCCCGCCCTTCGCGGTCCTCCCCGGCCTGCGTGTCGGCGGGGAGGCGGCGGACCGGCTCGAGAACTACTACCTCGCCTGGGGGCTGGTGGCGCTCGCCATGCTCCTCCTGCTCAACCTGGTCCGCTCGCGGGCCGGGCGCGCGCTCGCGGCGATCCACGGCGCCGAGGACGCCGCCCGGGCGATGGGGGTGGACACGGGGAAGCTGAAGCTCCAGACCTTCGTGCTCTCCGGGGTGCTCGCCACCGTGGCCGGCGCGCTCCTCACCCACTACAACGGCGGCATCGGGCCCTCCGAGGCCTCGGTGATGAAATCGGTGCGGCTCGTGGCCATCGTGGCGGTGGGCGGAATGGGGAGCCTGTGGGGAACGCTCTCGGCCAGCGCCGTCCTCCACTTCCTCTCGCTGCGCGGATACTTCGGGAGCTACGACGACGCCGTCTTCGGGGCGATCCTGGTCCTCGTCATGCTCTTCGCGCCCGACGGCATCCTCGGCGCCGACCTGCGCTCGCTCCTGGCGAGGCTCGCCGCCGGCCGCGGGAGCCCGGGAGAGGAGGCCTAGGTGGCGCTGCTCGAGGTCGAGGGGGTCTCGAAGCGCTTCGGGGGGGTGCTGGCCCTGCGGGAGGTCACCTTCCGGGTGGAGCGCGGCAGCGTGAAGGCCCTCATCGGCCCGAACGGCGCGGGGAAGACCACCCTCTTCGACGTCCTCTCCGGCTTCCGCCCGCCGGACGCCGGGACGGTCCGCTTCCGCGAGCGGCGCGTCGACGGGTGGCCGCCGCACCGAACCGCGGCGCTCGGGCTCTCTCGCACCTTCCAGAACCTGAAGCTCTTCCCCCACATGACCGCGCTCGAGAACGTGATGGTGGGGCGCCACCTGCGCAGCCGCGCCGGCTTCGCGGCGGGCATGCTCGGGCTGCCCTCCACCCGCCGCGAGGAGCGGGCCATCGCCGAGGCGGCGCGGGAGGCGATGGAGTTCACCGGCGTGGCGGCCCTGGCGGGCTCGCTGGCGGGGAGCCTCTCCTACGGCCAGCAGCGGGGCGTGGAGCTCGCCCGCGCGCTCGCCTCCGAGCCGGTGCTGCTCCTGCTCGACGAGCCGGCCGCCGGGCTCAACATGCGGGAGACCGCCGACCTGGCGGGGCTCATCGGACGCATCCGCGACCGGGGGGTGACGGTGCTGCTGGTCGAGCACGACATGTCGCTCGTGATGAGCGTCTCCGACGAGGTGGCGGTGCTGTCGTTCGGCGAGAAGATCGCAGACGCCGATCCGCGCTCGGTGCAGCGGGACCCGGACGTGGTCCGGGTCTACCTGGGGGAGTAGATGCTGAGGGTCCGCAACCTCGACGTGGGGTACGGGAAGCTGCCGGTGCTGCGGCGCGTCTCGCTCCACGTGAACCCGGGGGAGATCGTGGCCATCCTGGGCGCGAACGGCGCCGGCAAGACCACGCTGCTGCGGACCGTCGCCGGGCTGAAGGAGGCGCGCGGCGGGGAGATCGCCTTCCGGGGGACGGAGAGCCGCGGCGCCCGCGCCGAGGAGATGGTGTCGCGCGGCTGCTCCCTCGTGCCCGAGGGCCGCCAGGTGTTCGCGTCCATGCCGGTCCGGGAGAACCTGCTCCTCGGCGGCTACGTCCAGGTCCGGCGCGGCCGGCGCCGCGAGGCACGCGCGGACCTGGAGCACGTGTACCAGCTCTTCCCGGTGCTGCGCGAGCGCGCGCTGCAGCTGGCCGGGACGCTCTCCGGGGGGGAGCAGCAGATGCTCGCCATCGGCCGGGCCCTCATGGCCCGGCCGGCGCTGCTGATGCTCGACGAACCCTCGATGGGGCTCGCGCCGCTGGTGGTGAAGGACATCCTCTCCATCGTGGAGCGCATCAGTGCCGAGGGGACGACGGTCCTCCTCGTCGAGCAGAACGCCAAGGGTGCGCTGCGCATCGCCCGCCGCGGCTACGTGCTCGAGACCGGGCGGATCGTGCTCGAGGGGAGCGCCGAGGAGCTGCTCGCCAACCGCGACGTGCAGCGCGCCTACCTGGGAGCCGAGGTGGAGCCGGAGACGGCGAAAGGCAGGGGACCATGACCTGGCAGCCCGACTGCGAGAGGATGGACCGCGAGGAGCTGGAGCAGCTGCAGCTGGAGCGGCTCGAGGCTACGGTGAGCCGCGTCTACCGGAACGTCCCCTTCTACCGGAAGCGCTTCGACGAGCTGCGCTTCGACCCGGAGGACCTCCGCTCGCTCGCCGACCTGCGCCGCCTGCCCTTCACCACCAAGCAGGACTTCCGCGAGAACCATCCCTACGGCCTCTTCGCCGTCCCGCTGCGCGACGTGGTGCGGGTCCACGCCTCCTCGGGCACCACCGGCCTCGCCACCGCGGTGGGCTACACCCGCAACGACCTCAAGACGTGGGCGGACCTGGTGGCCCGGGTGCTGGTCGCCGGCGGCGTCGGCAAGGACGACGTGGTGCAGGTGGCCTTCGACTACGGGCTCTTCACCGGCGCCTTCGGCTTCCACCACGGCGCCGAGCGGCTGGGCGCCTCGGTGATCCCGGTCTCGAGCGCGAGCGCCAAGAGGCAGATCCAGATCATGCAGGACTACCGCTCCACCGCGCTCGTCACCACGCCCAGCCACGGTCTCCTGCTCGCCGACGCCCTCCTCGAGGCGGGGATCGACCGCAACGCGCTCTCGCTGCGCTACGGCCTCTTCGGCGCCGAGCCCTGGTCGGAGTCCCTGCGCAAGGAGCTCGAGGAGAAGCTGCGGGTGCTGGCCACCGACAACTACGGCCTCTCCGAGGTGCTCGGCCCGGGGGTGTCGGCCGAGTGCCTGGAGCGCGACGGGCTCCACCTGGCGGAGGACCACTTCCTGGTGGAGGTGATCGACCCGGACACTCTCGAGCCCGTTCCGGAGGGGCAGGTGGGCGAGCTCGTCCTCACCACCTTGACCCGGGAGGCCCTGCCGGTCATCCGTTTCCGCACCCGCGACCTCACCTCGGTCTCCTCCGGCCCCTGCCCCTGCGGGCGCACGCTCGCGCGCATGAGCCGGGTGAAGGGGCGCACCGACGACCTCCTCATCGTGAAGGGGGCGCGGGTCTTCCCCTCCGAGATCGAGGCGGTGCTCTTCGAGATGGAGGGGACCGCCCCCCACTACCAGATCGTCCTCGACCGGAAGTCCGGGGAGGACCTGGCGACGGTGCTGGTGGAGGCCTCCGGCGAGCCAGGGGCACCGGGCCGGGCCGAGCTGCAAGCCGCCATCGAGCGCCGCCTGGCGCTCGAGCTGGGGGTGTCGGTCGCGGTGCGCCTGGTGGACGGGAAGACCCTCCAGCGCTTCGACGGCAAGGCGCGGCGCGTCATCGACAACCGGGCTTCTTGACGCATCGTGTTATCCCGGCCGGGCCCCGTGACGCCCCAAAGTACGCCTCCACAGGGTCGTCTCGGAGGGCGATGATTCCCTTTCGGAGGGCCCGCTAGAAGGGTTAGAAACGTGCGTTGACCCACGGTCGCCGGAGGGAGGCCGTGGGATTCGCGTACCCGCGCACCGTACCACCCATCGTCGAGGAGGCAGCATGTCGCTTCGCCGCTTCGCGCCCGTCCCGCTACTGGCGCTTGCTTTCTCCGCCTGCAATCCCTCGGTCCCGACGGCTCCCAGCTCGATCAGCCAGGCGAACCAGCCGACGAGCCTGGCGATCGCCGCGTTCGACCCCACCGCGGTGGTCCCGGTCCTGCCGCAGCCCAACGACCTCGTCTTGCAGCTCACCATTCCCAACCCGCCGCCGAGCGCCGAGTTCGAGTTCCTCGCGTACTTCAAGAGCCAGGGCGGGTTCTCCTACGACCAGGAGCTCGACCTCACCATCCCCTTCCAGACGATCGACAGCGCCAGCGGGACCCCGACGACGCCCCCGAGCCTCGACGTCAAGTCGGTGCGGCCCTGCACGGCGCCGAGCACCTCTGCCACGAGCGAGTGCAACCTGCTCGTCATCGACACAACGACCGGGCTCTACCCGGCCCTGGACGCGCCCCCGAGCTACGCGATCGAGGGTTCGACCGGGACGCTCACCGTGGTGAAGTCGCTCGACCCGACGACCCAGAACCGGCTGTGGCAGCCGGGCCACCTCTACGTCTACGCCGTCCGCGGCGGGCCGAACGGTGTCCGGACGACGGGCGGGGGCGAGGTGGGCCCCTCCACCACCACCTTCGCGCTCCTCTTCAACCCGCCGAACGCCCTGCCGGGCTGCGGCGCGACCCCCCCCACCGCCGCCTGCGCCACGGCCCAGGAGCTGCAGGCGAGCTACCAGCCGGTCTTCGCAACGGTGGCCAACAAGGGCTTCCCGCCGGGAGAGATCGCGGTGGTGGGCACCTTCACCATCGCCCCGGCGTCGACCTGGGTGGAGGGGGACGCCGCCTCCGGCCAGCTCCCGCTCCCGTCCGACTTCCTCCTCGACCCGACGACCGGCCATGTGAACGCGGCGCTCGACGCGGTCATCCCCGAGATCTCCACCCTCGACGGCTTCTCCACCACCGCCATCCAGCTCGCCACCACCAGCGGGCCCGTCCAGGCGCTCACCATCCGCGACCCGACGAAGCCCGCCCAGGCGGGCGTCTACCTGTACCAGTACCTGCCCGCCACCGGGTCCTACGTCGAGGTGCAGGACGTGGTCGACTTCCTCGCGAGCCCCTCCACCACGCTCCCGAGCTACGTCGCCCAGCCGCTGCCGCCCACGAACGGGCTCGTGCCGGCCGTCGCCCTCCAGCCCGCGGTGGCGGTGCCGCTCGGGCCCGTCTCGCCCACCGCGCCGGGCACCGTCCCGCCCGGGCAGCTCTCACTCCTGCCCCTGAAGGAGCAGACGACCTACGCGGTCGTCATCACGAACCGCATCCTGGACGCGGCGGGCAAGCCGCTCTCGAATACCACCCTCGGCCACATGCTGATGTTCCAGAACTCGCTCTGCACCCCCTCGCCGGCGTGCGCGGCGAACCCCTCCCAGGCGACCTCCACGGTACCCGGGATCCCGAACGCCCAGTCGTCGGGCCTCGAGAAGATGCGGCTCGGGCTGAAGCCGCTCTTCCCGAAGCTCGAGGCCGATCACGGGGTGACGGCGGCGCAGATCGCCATGGTCTACACTGTCACCACCCAGTCGATCCTGCAGGTGATGGAGCAGCTGCCCGGAATCCCCTACCAGGGAGGAGGCACCTCCATCGTGCCGCTCGGCTTCACCTCGTTCACGCCGGCGAGCGCCTTCGCCCTCTACGGCGTCGACCCGGGCTTCGTCCCCGGGGTGGCGCCCCTGGCCACCCCGTCGGGCACCGTCAACCCCGTGCTCGCCGAGGTGATCGCGGCCGAGTTCCCGACCGTGAACCTCATCGACCCGACGACCGGCGCCTTCTACGCCTCGGCCACGAGCGCCACGCCGCTGCCCATCCAGGCCCTCGTCGCCGTCCCCGACCCGACCAAGGTGGCGCTCCCCTCCTGCCCGAGCGGCCCCGTCCCGTTCTGCGCCCCGCTCGTCGTCTTCCACCACGGCCTCGGCCGGGGGAACGGCGACGTCCTGGTCGTCGCGAACGAGCTCGCCGCCCAGGGCTTCGTGGTGGCGGCGATCGACGCCCCCCTCCACGGCCTGCGCAGCTACTGCAACAAGAACTCCGACTGCGTCACGGCCTCGGGCGCGACCGGCACCTGCACGCCCATCGGCCCGCCGGGCACCCAGGGGGATGCCGTCACTCCCCCCGGCACCTGCACCGGCGGGAGCGTGCTCGCCCAGGCCCCGGTCCTGTGCCCGACCCCCGGCTGCCAGGCGGCCTGGGCGGCGACGCCGGCGAACCAGCGCGGCGGCATCGCGGTGGCGTCCGGCAACTACCTCATCTCCGCGAACGTCTTCCGCTCGCGCGACAACCTGCGGCAGGACGTGATCGACGTGTCGTCGCTCGTCCTCGCCCTCGCGCGCCCGCCCGCGCCCACCCTGCCGCCCTCGACGACGACGAGCCCGGTGGCGGTGCACCTCGCCACCACCTACGGCATCGCCGTCGACCCCCGCTTCGTCTTCTACGAGGGCATCTCGCTCGGCAGCATCCTAGGGACGCTCAACGTCGCCGCCAACCCCCGCTTCTCCGAGGGCGTACTCGACGTCGGCGGCGGCACCATCGTCGACATCATCACCACCTCGCCGGCGTTCGCCGCCGATGCGGACGCGCTCCTGCCACCGAAGGGGACGGCCGCCTACCTGCAGACGCTCCTCGCCTTCAAGTGGATCCTCGACCCGGCGGACCCCATCAACTTCGCCGCCTACGTGACGAAGAACGCGCTCCCGAGCCCCATCGGGAGCCAGCCCCCGAAGCAGGTGCTCGGCATGTGGGCCGCCTGCGACAACACCGTCCCGAACCCCACCAACGTCGAGCTCTACGACAACGTGGGGCTGGGCGCCCTGTCGCCCGCGGCGAGCACGAGCGTCCTCTACACCCGGAGCGTCGCCCCGGACGCGAGCCACCCCGCCTGCCCGCTCGGCGCGAGCGCCGTGCCGCACGGGTTCTTGCAGAGCTGGGGGCTCTCGTCCGCCGGGTTCGACCAGACGGACGCCGACCTGACCTTGCTCGGACAGGAGCAGGCGGCCGCCTTCCTCGCCAATCCCCAGAACCTCCCTGCCCCCGTCCAGGTGCAGCCATGAGGACCGCCATGCGCAAGCTCGCCATCGCCCTCCTCCTCGTCCCCGCGCTCGCTTGGGCCGGGGGCTACAGCGTACCCACCACCGTCCCGCGCGACCTCGCCATGGGGGACGCGCTCGTGGGCGGGCAGGACAGCGCCGGCGCCGTCTTCAAGAACCCGGCCTCGCTCTCCCGCCTCTCCGGGCTCGACCTGAACCTGTCCTTCAGCCTCCTCGGAAACGGCTCCACCTGGCACCCCACGCCCGCCTCCGGCTACTCGGGGTTCTCGTCGGTGTCCACCGACTTCAACGCCGCCTACCCGGTGGCGCTCTTCGCCTCCTGGTCCGGGAAGGTCGCCGGTCACGGCTACGGGATCGGCATCGGCCTCAACATCCCCGGCGGCGGGAACGTCTTCTGGCCGAACGCCTGGCCGGGCGGCTACGCCATCGAGACCGTCAACCGCCGCATCTACGGCTCCTACCTGACGGCGGGGATCGAGCTCAACCCCCAGTTCCGCATCGGGGGCGGTCTCGTCTACTACTACGGCACCGAGCAGCTCTCCCTGTACGCGCTCCTGCCCGGTCCGGCGAACGCCGCCTGCCCTCCCTTGCCCGGCCCCACCTACCCGCAGTGCGGGTTCGCGGGCATCGCCGACAAGGGCGGCAAGATCTCCTGGGACCTGTCCGCCGACGTGCAGCCGATCCCGAGCTACCCGCTCAAGATCGGATTCGACTTCAAGAACCAGGCGAACCTGACCCTGACTGGCCCCGCCACCCTCACCTTCCCGCCACTCCTGCAGTCGACCTACCCGAGCCAGAACGCCACCCACGTGCTCCCCTTCCCCAGCGTCTTCAACGTGGGCGTCTCCTGGAAGCCCATCGACGAGCTGGAGATCGACCTCGCCTACACCTGGGAGGGCTACTCCGCCTACGTGAGCGACACCTTCACCGGCACCTCCACCGACCCGCTCACCGGGAAGACCTTCACCATCAACGTTCCCCGCCTCTACAGCGACGCCAACGTCTACCGGCTCGGAGTGGGCTGGCGGGTCATGCCCGAGCTCGAGCTCCGCGGCGGCATCCTCCGCGACGTCACCGGCGTGAACCCCACCGTCTACAACCCCTCGCTCCCCGACGCCGACGTCTGGGGCGGCTCGCTCGGCCTGGGATACGACCTGCGCCGGCTCTCCGACAGCGAGATCATCCAGAACTTCACCATCAGCGCCGCCTTCTTCTACGCCTGGTTCGACCAGCTCACCTCGACGGCCCCCACGCCCCAGGTGGGCCAGCCGGTTCAGGGTTTCCCGGGCAACTACAACACCTACGCCTGGATCGCGACCATCGGCATCCAGTGGCACTGGGACCCGTTCGCGGGCAAGCAAGGCTCGACGAAGTCGAACTGATCCCGGAGCAGGGCGAAGCGTCGAGAGCGGGCGTGCCCTCGGGCACGCCCGCTCCCTTTCCGGTCTCCCGCCGGGGCCGGGCCATTGCACGGCGGCGCACAGCGGTGCTATCGGACCACTCGTGACGAAAGGTGAATGGAGGGCGCGGCTGCGCGCCGGATGGGAGCGCCACCCGTTTCCCGTCATCCTGGGCCTCGCCGCCGCCCTCCGGCTCCTCGCCGCCTTCCTCTCGCGCGGCTACGGGATGCACGACGACCACTTCCTCGTCGTCGAGGTCGCCCAGCGCTGGGCCGAGGGGCGCTGGGACCTCTCCGACGAGATGGTGGCCATGCGGAGCCTCGTCTACCCCTGGCTCCACGCCGGCCTCTTCCGGGCCATGGACCGGCTCGGGCTCTCCGATCCCCAGGGGAAGATGCTCGCGGTCCGCCTCCTCCACGCCGCCTGGTCCCTCCTCACCGTCTTCGCCGGGTACCGGGCCGCCCTGGCGCTCTCGGGGGAGCGTGCGGCACGGCAGGCCGGCCTCCTCCTCGCCGCCTTCTGGGTGATGCCGTTCATGTCGGTGCGGAACCTCATCGAGGTGGTGTCCCAGCCGCTCCTGGCGCTCGCGGCCCTCCTCCTCGTCCGGCGCCGCCGCCCGGAGGGAGGCCTGCCGGAGCGGGGAGGGGACGCCTTCGCGGCCGGACTCCTCCTCGGGCTCGCCTTCGTCTTCCGGTTCCAGAACCTGGTCGTCCCGGCTGCCGCCTTCGCGGTGCTCCTCGCGATGCGCCGCCTCTCGAGCGCCCTCCTCCTCGCCCTGGGCACGGCCCTCTCGGCCGGGCTCGTCCAGGGGGGGAGCGACTGGCTCGGGTTCGGCAGCCCCTTCGCCTCGGTGCGGGCCTACCTCGCCTACAACGCCGACCCCGCCCACGTGGCCGGATATCCGCAGGGCCCCTGGTTCCAGTACCTGGGGACGCTCGCCGGGGTGCTCGTCCCCCCGACGAGCCTCCTCCTCCTCTGGGGGTTCGCCCGGAGCATCCGGCGCGCGGCGGTCGTCTTCTGGCCCACCTTCGCCTTCCTGGCGCTCCACTCCGCCTATCCGGGGAAGCAGGAGCGCTTCCTCCTACCGGTGCTCCCGCTCGTCCTCCTGCTCGCAGCGGTGGGCCTCTTCGCCCCCTACTCGAAGCCGCCCTTCTGGGAGAGGCACCGCCGCCTGGCGCGGGGGCTGTGGATCTGGTTCTGGGCGGTGAACGCCCTGCTCCTCGCCCTCTACACCCCGACCTACTCGAAGAGGTCGCGGGTGGAGAGCCTCAGCCTCCTCCGCGAGGAGAGCGGCGTGACCGGGGTGGTCTGGGAGACGGGCCCGTCGAACGAGACCCCGCCGCCGGTCTTCTACCTGGCGAGGGACGTGCCGGTGTACCTCGCCTGGCAGGGGAAGCCGCTCGAGGCCCTCCGGGCGGAGATCGAGGGCTCGGGACGGGCGCGGCCGAACCGCGCCGTCTTCCTCGGCGACCGCGACCTCGAGGGTCGGGTGGCGCGCCTCGAGGGCGTGCTGGGACGGCTCTCGCTCGAGCACACGGTGGCGCCGAGCCTCGTCGACGACCTCCTCCACCGGATGAATCCGCGCCACAACGTCAACCTGACGGCCTTCGTCTACCGGACCGGCGGCTGACGGGAGGCCTCAGGGAGGGGCGTGGACCTTGGCGACGAGGTCGTTGAACCAGTCCGTCACCGTGCCCCACGCGTTCGACGGGTCCTGCCCGGTGGCGTCCAGCCAGCAGACGAAGCTCACCTCGGTCACGTCCGACGCCCCCTCCGCCGGCACCGCCGCCAGCGACCCGGACTGGACGTTGATGAAGTGGGTGCCCCAGATCTTCTGGTAGCGGAGACCGGCGCTCTCCGGCGTCCCGGTCGCGGGCGTGGTGCCGCCGCGGTAGACGATGGTCCACTGCACCAGCCCGATGATCGTGCTCTCGGTGTACTTGATCTGGAAGCTGAGCGGGAAGGGCTCGTCCCCGGGGAGCACCTCCACCTGCGGGCCGTGGATGTGGCTCGTCATGGGGTCCTGCAGGGCCGCCCAAACCTCGGCGAGCGAGGCCTTCACGTAGGCGCGCCCGTGCGCGTAGTCGTGGCCGTCGCGAGTCCCCATCACCGGGGCGCCCAGGGCCTCGGGCGTGGGGTCGGTGGCGGTGGCGGCGGGCAGGCTCGCCTCGCAGGCCTCGAGCGGCTGGTAGCCCACGTCGAGCGGGAAGGCGCTCTGCTCGTTCTTGTTGCAGGCGGCGAGCCCCAGGGCGATCCCCAGGCCCGCGAGGAGCCGGTTCGCGTTCGTCCGCATGATCCGTCCGCGCGCCGGTCGCCCTTACGGAGGAGCCCCCGCGCAGAGATCGGGCGGGGGGGTCCCCGCCAGGTCCGCCTTCAGCGCGCTGTAGTAGTCGGTGATCCAGCTGAGAGTCTGCGTGCCCCCGTTCGTGTCGGTCGCCTCGAGATGGCGGATCATCTCGATGCTCGTCACGTCGGTGGTGACGGCGGCGAAGACGATCGAGCCCACCAGGATCTGCACCCCCGGGCTCGTGGCGCCCCAGGTCTTCTCGTAGACGACCCCGATCTCGGTGGGCGCCGCCTCGCTCCCCTCCATCACCCCCTCGCGGAAGGTGACCGCGAAGTCGTAGTGGGACTGGATGGCGCCGTTCGGCGTCTCGTGGGTCTCGAAGCTCACGTCGTAGCCCTGCTCGACGTCCACCCCGGCGCTGCAGCTGCTCTGGTTCCGCTCCGGGTAGAAGCTGAGCTGGACCACGCCCTGGTCGAGCTGGAGCTTGTTCCACACGGCCGAGATGTCGGACTTGAGATACCCGCGCCCGTGCGCCCAGCCGTAGCCGCTGCCGGTCCCGCTGATCTCGGTCGCCATGTACTCGGGGTAAAGGTCGCTGTCGCTCGCGCACCCGTCGGCCGACCCCGAGAGGGGCGGGCACGTGGGCCACGCCACGTTGATCTGGTCGTTGAGGAGGTTGTTGGAGATGCCCGGAGGGAAGGTCGTCGCGCTGCGGCTGCCGCAGGCGGCGGTCGCCAGGAGGGTGAGCGCGAGCGCCCCGGGCCTGCCGAGTGAGAGCTTCTGCATAGCTCGCATTCTACTGAAAGAGAGACATTTGATCACTCGACAAAAATGCTTCGTGGGGACGGGTACTAGAGCCCCTTGGGGCGTACCCCGAGGATGCCAATTTCGGCTTACTCGCATTTTGTTCACATCCCCCCGGGGGCCCGCTCGGGGGCCGCGAGGCGAATCCCGCGCGCAGATCTCCTCGCGTCCGGCGCCGCGCTCCGCTTGACGGCTCCTCCGGGCGGGTGCAGAAGTCGGCGCAGCCGTGCGGACGTCGACTCGCCTCCTCGCAGTCGCGCTGGCCGCCGCGGCGGCGTGCCGGGGCGGGAAGAAGCCGCCCCCCGCCTCCGCCACCTCCGGCCCGGCGGAGGACGGAGGCCCCCCTCCCGCCGACGCGGCCCTCGCCCGCCTGGACGCGGGACCCGAGGAGGCCGCGGTCGTCGAGGCGGCGGGGGAGCCCGTCGACCTGCCGGTGCGCTTCACCTGCGTCTCGGCGGGAAACGAGATCCGGCTCGGCGCGGACGGCCGCGGGACTTGGAAGCGCGGGGGGGGAGAGGCTCGCCCGCTCGCCGTCCCGCTCGTGAACGCGGGCGACGTCGCCTCCGTCCGCTGCGGGTCCCTCGCGGACGGGGTGCTCCTCCTCCTCGGCCTCGCGGACGAGCGGGCGGCCTGGGGAGAGGTGGTTCGCCTCTCCGGCGATCCCCCCTCCCTGCGATTCGTCGCCTACCTCCCGGGCCTTCCCGGCGGAGAGCCTCTCCTCTCCGGGCACCACCTCTACCTCGGCGCGGTCGGCTTCGCGGGGAAGCTCGACCTCGACTCGGGGCGCTGGGAGTGGAGCCAGCGCGGGCTCGAGGAGGCCCGGGCCCCGAGGAAGCCGGTCCTCTCGGACGGCCTGGTCGAGTTCCCCGACGCCTCGGGCGCGGCGCTGCGCGCCGACGAGGAGACGGGCGTGCTCGTCCACCCGGCTCCCGACGGCGGGCCCGAGCCCGGGGCGGGCGAGGAGCCCGATCCGCGTCCGGACGCGGCGGAGGCGCGCCGGCTGGCGGCCCTCGCCTCGGGGTGGTTCCCCGGTTTCTCCTGGCGCCCCTCGAGCTTCTGGAAGCTCGACCTCGACGGCGACGGGCAGCCCGACTACGCGCTCCTCGGCACCGGACCGGAGATGCTGGCGGTGGTGGTCGTCGAGGGGCCGCTCGCCGCGCGCCCGCGCCACGAGTGGCTGCTCCTGCACACCGCCCGCGCCGAGGAAGCCGAGCTCGGCCCGGAGCGGCTCAAGTCTCCTCCCAGCACGCTCGTGTGCCCGGTGCCGGAGGAGCCGGCGCGCAAGGGGGCCGCGGCGAACCCCATCGCCAGCGAGAACCGCGCCGAGTGCGAGGCCTTCCTGCGCCGGCGCGCCGCCCTGGCGGAGATGGACGAGCGGAACGTCCGCGGCCTCGCCCTCTCCCCGCTCGGCGTCCACCTCTTCTTCGATCCGGAGACGCGCCGCCTCGCCCACTGGGGCCCGTAGCGGACGCCATGCACCGGAGGTCGAAGGCGCCGATCCGGGCGCCACGGCAGCCTTGTGCGCCCCGACGCCCGTGCTCCATACTGCGCGGGCCGGCGCGGCCCGGCGCGAGGATGCCCAAGCTCAGCGTCACCATCATCGCCCAGGACGAGGCGGGCAAGATCGGCGAGGTGCTCGACGCCATCCGCTGCGCCGACGAGGTGCTGGTGGTCGACGGCGGGAGCCGCGACCAGACCCGCGAGATCTGCCGTGCCCGGGGGGCGCGGGTACTGGAGCGCCCCTTCGACGGTTTCGCGCCGCAGAAGCGCTTCGCCGCCTCGCAGGCCCGCCACGACTGGATCCTGAACCTGGACGCGGACGAGGTGATGACGCCCGAGCTGAACCAGGAGATCCGCGAGCTCCTGGCGCGCGAGGAGATCCCGGAGGCCGCCTTCTACGTCCCCATGCGGCTCGTGTTCATGGGGCGCGCCTTCCGCCACGGGCGCGAGTCGCGGGTGCCCAAGCTGCGCTTCTTCGACCGCCGCCGGGCCGACTACGCCGACAAGGAGGTGCACGAGCACATCGTCGCCCGGGGAGCCGTCGGCAGGCTCCGCCACCACGCCCTGCACTACAGCTACCGCAACCTCTCCCACTGGGTCGACAAGATGAACCGCTACACCACCCTCGGCGCCACCTCGCTCGAGAGGAAGGGGGCGCGGCGGTCCCTGGCGCGGCTCGCCTTCACCGGGCCCTTCCACTTCTTCCAGGACTGGATCGTGGAAGGGAGCATCCTCGAGGGAGTGCCCGGCTTCTGCTGGTCAGCGCTCGCCGGCATCGCCCGAACGCTGAAGTACATGAAGCACGTGGAGGGAGGGCTGCGGGGGAGCTAGCCGCCCTCCGCTCCGCGATGGCACGCCTGCGGCACCACCCCCTCGACACCCGGGCCCCCGCGCTCGAGGTGCACCCGGCGCCGAGCCTGGCGGCGGGAGCGCTCTTCACCGTCGTCGTCCCCTCCTGGAACAACCTTCCCTTCCTCCGGCTGTGCCTGGAGTCGATCCGGAAGAACTCCTCTGCCCCCCACCAGATCGTGGTGCACGTGAACGAGGGGTCGGACGGCACCCTCGAGTGGGTCCGCTCCCAGGGGATCGACTACACCTTCACCGCCGAGAACGCCGGGATCTGCTTCCCGGTGAACGCCGCCGCCGCGCTCGCCCGCACCGACTACGTCGTCTACATGAACGACGACATGTACGCGTGCCCGGGCTGGGACTCGGCGCTGCTCGAGGCGGTGCGCGCGGTGGGCCACGACCGCTTCATGCTCTCGGGCACCATGATCGAGCCGGGCGGGAAGACGCCCGGCAGCATCGTCCCCCACGACTTCGGCGGGGACCCCGGGAGCTTCCGGGAGGCCGATCTCCTCGCCGAGCTGCCCGCGCTCGTGCGAGCGGACTGGTCCGGGGCCACCTCGCCGCCCACCCTGGTGCACCGGCGCCTGTGGGAGATGGTGGGTGGGTACAGCGTGGAGTTCACCCCGGGGATGGGAACCGACCCCGACCTGGCGATGAAGCTCTGGCTCGCCGGGGTGCGCGAGTTCCGCGGCGTCGGCCGGAGCCGCGTCTATCACTTCCGCCACAAGTCGGTCGGCCGCGACATCGCCCTCAACGACGACTCGCGCCAGTTCGCCCTGAAGTACGGGATCCCCATCAGCTACTTTCTCTGGGACGTGCTCCGCTGGGGCGAGCCGTACGCGGGGCCGGCGGCCGAGATCCCGAGCGACCTCAAGTACCGCTGGGCCCGGGTGCGCGGCTACCGCTACCGGTTCACCCCGTAACTCGCTTCCTAGGGGACGTCGCAGAGGAGACGGGCGTCGCCCGCCTCCAGGCCGACGTCAACCTGGTCGACGCCCTGGCGCGCGAGCCGGCGCGCCGCCGCCGCCGCCCGCTTCCCCTTGCCGTGCTCCAGGCACCACTGCGCGTGGGCGCACAGGAGAGCGAGCTCCAGCGAGCGGCCGAGCGTGAGCGCCAGCCTCCGGGTCCCGGCCTCGAGCGCCGCAGGGTCGTCGCGGCTCGAGGCGAGCCAACCGCGGGCGTTCGCGAACGCCCGCACCACCGCGTCCGAGGCCCCCCGCAAGGACGGGTCGCGCACCGCAAAGAGCAGCCGGTCCACCTCGCGGGAGAGCGTGTCGAAGGCCCCGGCCGCCGAGAGGGCGCGGAGAGCGTCCAGGGAGAGGACGTTCGTCGTCCCCTCCCAGATGGGCAGCACCTGCGCGTCCCGCAGGAGCCGCGGGAGGCCGGTGTCCTCCACGTAGCCAGCCCCGCCGAAGGCCTCGAGGGCCTCGGAGGCCACGGCCACCGCCTGCCGCCCGGTGGCGAGCTTGGCGAGCGGGGTGACGACGCGCAGGAGCACCCGATCGGCGTCGCCGCCCACCCCGGCCTCGATGCGGCCGTGGAGCTCCGCCACCCGGAAGGCGAGGAGGAAGGCCCCCTCGGCCTCCGCCTCCAGCCAGGCGAGCGTGTCCTGGTGGAGCGGCTTCTCCGCCAGCCAGTCCCCGAACGCCGCGCGTCGCCTCGAGTAGTCGAAGGCGAGCTGCAGGGCGCGGCGCATCCCCGCCGCCGCCACCACCGAGTTCCACAGCCGGGTCATGTTGAGGAGCGAGGAGATGTTCTTCACCCCGTCGGCGAGCCCGGCCACCGGCTCGGCCAGCGCCCCGTCGAGGGAGAGCTCGGCGGTCGGGACCTTGCGGGTGCCGAGCTTGTCCTTGAGGCGGTGGACGGTGATGCGGTTCGACCTCCCCTCGGAGTCCTTGGTCTCGAGGTAGAAGAGGGCAAGCCCCTTGCTGCCGGTGGGGTTTCCCTCCGGCCGGGCCAGGGTGAGCGCCATCTCCGAGGAGGTGGCGGACGTGAACCACTTCGTCCCCCAGAGCCGCCAGCCCTCCGGCGACTGGCGCGCCTCGGTCTCGGTGCGCGCCACGTCCGAGCCGCCCGTCCGCTCCGTCATCCACTGGCCGCTCGTCCAGGCCTTCCCCGGGTCGCGAGCGGTGAGGCGCGGGACCGCCCTCCGCACCAGCTCGGCGTTGCCGAGGTCGAGGAGCGTGCGAGCGGCGCCGTCGGTCATGGCGAGCGGGCAGGAGTAGACGTCCATCGACGGCTCGAGCAGGTAGACCATCGCCATCTGGTGGAGCCGGGAGTGCTCCCCGTTCTTGCGCTCGTAGGGCACCGCCACGAGCCCGTGCTCGGCCGCGAGCCGGGCCGCTTCCCGCCACAGGGGCGTGAGCTCGATGTGGTCGACGCGACGGCCCCAGGCGTCCCACTGGGTGAGCCGGGGCTCGTTGAGCCGGTCCTCGAGCTGCATCCGGGCGAGGCGGCCGCCGGCGAGGTCCCCGAGGTAGCGGAGCTCCGGTTCGACGGCCAGGAGCGCCGAGGGGGAGAGGTTGCGGGCCAGGTACTCGCGCAGGAGCGGATCGGCGTCGTAGGTGTTGCCGAGGCGCGGCGGTTCTTGGAGGAAGGGCACCCCGCAGGGATAACGCGGTCCCCCCGCCGGGGCACGCCGCGCCGCGCCGTGAACTTGCCCCGGAGGGCCGCCGCCCGCACAGTGCGGCCATGGAAGTGCAGCCGGGAAGGACCTGGCCGCTCGGGGCCACCCTCGGCCCCGACGGGGTGAACTTCAGCGTCTGGGCGCGCCACGCGGCCGCGGTGGACCTCCTCTTCTTCGACCGGGCCGAGGACGCACGCCCGAGCCGGGTGGTGCGCCTCGAGCCGCCGCGCCACCGCACCTATCACTACTGGCACGCGCTCGTCCCGGGCGCCGCCCCGGGCCAGCTCTACGGGTACCGGGCGCACGGACCGTTCGACCCGGCCCGCGGGTTCCGGTTCGACGGGCAGAAGCTCCTCCTCGATCCCTACGGGCGCGCCGCGGCGGTCCCGCGCACCTACGACCGCTGGGCGGCGGCGCGGCGCGGCGACAACGCCGGCACCGCCATGAAGAGCGTGGTGGCGGACCTCTCCCGCTACGATTGGGAGCGGGACCGGCCCCTGCACCGGCCGCCGCAGGAGGTGGTGATCTACGAGGCGCACGTGCGCGGCTTCACCCGCCACGAGTCCTCGGGCCTTTCCCCGGAGCGGCGCGGCACCTTCGCCGGGCTGGTGGAGAAGATCCCCTACCTGCGTCGCCTGGGCGTGAACGCGGTCGAGCTCATGCCGGTGTTCCAGTTCGACGCCCAGGACGCCCCCAAAGGGCGGACCAACTACTGGGGCTACGCGCCGGTCTCCTTCTTCGCCCCCCACCTCGGCTACGCCAGCCGCGGCGACTCCCTGGGCGCGCTCGACGAGTTCCGGGACATGGTGAAGGCGCTGCACCGGGCCGGCATCGAAGTCATCCTGGACGTGGTCTTCAACCACACCGCCGAGGGCGACGAGCGCGGGCCGACGCTCTCCTTCCGCGGCCTCGACAACCGCGCCTACTACCTGCTCGACGGGAACGACGGCTGGGCCGGCTACGCGAACTACACCGGGACCGGGAACACCTTGCGGGCGAACCACCCCATGGTCCGGCGCCTCATCCTCGACAGCCTGCGCTACTGGGTCTCGGAGATGCACGTGGACGGCTTCCGCTTCGACCTCGCCGCCGTTCTCTCCCGGGACGAGCGCGGCCAGCCGGTCGCCAACCCCCCCGTCATCTGGGACATCGAGAGCGACCCGGTCCTCTCCGGGACGAAGCTCATCGCCGAGGCGTGGGACGCCGCCGGCCTCTACCAGGTGGGCTCGTTCGTGGGCAAGGACTGGAAGGAGTGGAACGGCAAGTTCCGCGACGACGTCCGCGCCTTCTTCCGCGGCGACCGGGGGACGGTGTCGCGCTTCGCGAACCGGCTGCTGGGAAGCCCCGACCTCTACGAGTCGGGGGGACGCGAGCCGGAGCAGGGGGTGAACTTCTTCACCTGCCACGACGGCTTCACCGCCAACGACCTCGTCAGCTACGAGCGCAAGCACAACGAGGCGAACGGGGAGGGCAACCGCGACGGCAGCGACCACAACCTCTCCTGGAACTGCGGCGTCGAGGGTCCCTCCGACGACCCGGCGGTGGAGGCCCTTCGCAACCGCCAGGTGAAGAACTTCCTCACCGTCACCCTCCTCTCGCCCGGCATCCCCATGGTGCTGATGGGCGACGAGGTGCGGCGCAGTCAGGGCGGCAACAACAACGCCTGGTGCCAGGACAGCGACCTGAGCTGGCTCGACTGGCGGCTCGGGGAGCGCCACCCGGACATCTTCCGCTTCGTGCGCCGGCTCGTCCGGCTGCGCTTCTCCATCCAGCCCGGCCGGCGCACCCCCATCACCCTCACCGACTTCCTGCGGCGCTCCAAGGTCCAGTGGCACGGGGTCCGGCTCGGCGAGCCGGACTGGAGCGACGGAGGGCACTCGCTGGCGGTGTCCTTCCAGGACGTGGAGGGGCCGGCGCTCGCTTACGCCATCGTGAGCGCCTGGCGCGAGCCGCTCAACTTCGAGCTGCCCATCGTGGAGTACGGCTGGAGGCAGCTCGTCGACACCTACCTGCCGGCGCCGCACGACATCCACCGCTGGGAGGAGGCGCCGGTGGTGGAGACCGGCACC
>Ga0335080_10000136_pt1 | contig 63941 bp, 49 predicted proteins | sample Lox_Sample_34_FD_206720 | JGI IMG/M metagenome (GOLD analysis project Ga0335080, IMG submission 206720) | Soil microbial communities from Loxahatchee National Wildlife Refuge, Florida, United States - Lox_Sample_3.4 | ecosystem: Environmental > Terrestrial > Soil > Wetlands | place: USA... | reverse complement strand
TATGGATGGCACCTAACTAATTGAAAACAAAGAACTGGCGGAGAGAGTGGGATTCGAACCCACGTTAGAGTTTCCCCTAAACACGCTTTCCAAGCGTGCGCCTTCAGCCACTCGGCCATCTCTCCGGCGCCATTCGTTGGGAAGGACGACTCGTTGTGTGAGTCGCGACATTCACGGAGCACACTAACATCCGCGATGCCGTTTCAATTCTATGGGTGAAGTTGCACTCGCCGCAACTCGAAAGGAAAGATCGTTTCGCGGCTCAGGACGATTTCTCGGGCAAATTACTGACAGGGCTTGAAACGCTGACCGAACCGCCTGCGCCCGCACCTGCAGCGGCCGCCGCTGCGCTGGCTGCCGGTGCCGTCGCTGGCATCGCGGGCACTTTCGTGTTGTCAACCACGTGGTGATTCAGGCAGTACAACGCGAGTTCCAGACGGTCCGCAACGCCAAGCTTGTCGTAGACCTTACGGAGGTAGTTCTTCACGACCTGCTCGGTCGTGCCGACGCGCAGCGCGATTTCTTTGTTCTTCATGCCTTGCGTCACGCAGGAAACGATCAAGCTTTCTTTGGGTGTGAGTTGTACTTTTGGCCGCGATCCGTTGGAGCGTGTGCTCTGATTGCGATACGCCTCCAATACCCAACGAATCGCCTGGTTGTCCAGCCACGTATCTCCCGCAACGACCTTGCGCAGGCAATCCACCATGAGTTCTGGTTCCACTTCGCGCGACACAATTCCGTGCGCTCCACGGCGGAAGAGTTCGAGCGTCAGATCCTCGTCCGCTCCCGGCGTGACCACAACCACTTTCAACTTCGGATTCTGCCTCAGGATTTCCGCCACCGACTCCACCGGGTTCGGCGCCAGCGCGGACTCAAAAATCAGCACGTCAGCCGAGAACTTCGTCACCGCCGATTGCGTTTGCGGCAGCGTCTCAGACTGCCCCACTACCCGGATATCGTCTTCCAGCGCAAAGATCTTGCGCAAGCCGGCACGGAAAATCGCCTGCGTGTCAGCCACAATCACCCGGACGAACTGTCCCTGGCTAACGTCCTCGCCTGCTCCGAGATTTTCTTCTACGCCAACCGGAATAGTAGCCATTCGTCCCTTGCGTTACGCCCGTTCGAAGTGATATTCGTCGATCACAACTCCGACCCCGCGCCGACCGCGGTCTTCAAAGCTGCGCACGACCCGGCCGCGGCAATCGATCTGCACGTCCTGCCGCGCTCCCACCACTTCCGCCGGAAGCAATATCGTGAAATCCACCATCGACCCAATCGGTACATCCCGTTCCATCGCAAACAGCACGCCATTCGCCGAGATGTTTTCCGTCTGAGCTGAATAAGCATTGCCTTCCGACTTCACCGACGCTGAGAGATGAAGCGGAAATCGCGGCGCGCTCTGCAAGTCCTCATACGGTGCGTTGTTCGTCTGCGCTTCGGTCATCGGTGCTGTGCCTTCGGCTGCCATCTTCAACTCAAGGGCAGCCTACACCTCGGCCTATACGAAACAAAGTTACCGAAGTCATGGAACAAGCGGGGCTAACTGCTTTTCTTTGAATAGAGTAGAGGAGGTTCAGACCGTCGAAACTAAGCCCTGAAACATCCCATAGAACCGACGTTTTCCGGCTAATCTCCGGCCATCTTCGGTGATCTTCGGGACTCCAAATGGCGCGATTACCCATCTCGAGCGGACAAAGTGCGGACAAACGAAGGGCGATGCCGCTCCTAGAACTTTGTTACTTCGGTAAAGTTGAAGTCCTTGACTTTCATCGCAGGTACTACCATGTCAAACGATTCTTCCCCGCACGAGCGCACCGGCACGCTCATCGCCTCGACATTCGAAAGCATATGGATCAGGCTCTCGTTGAACCGGAAATTCCTGACGCCGCCTTGCACGCGTCCGTTCTCGACCAGGAACGTGCCGTCGCGTGTCATTCCTGTGAGCACCTTTTCAAACGGCTCAACCTCGCGGATATACCACAGCCGTGTGACCAGAATCCCGTGCTCGGTTGATGCAATCATCTGCTCGACAGTCTGCGGATTCTGGACCGGAGCAAAGACGATATTCAGCGGCATTTCTCCCATCTCGTTGGGCAGAGCGAACCCGTGGCCCGTCGCCTCAATCGGACCGACGCTGTCTTTATGCTCGGAACGCCTCATTCGTTCTGCCGTTCCGCGTGCGTAGACCACTCGCTTCACGAACCCGTTCTCGACCAGAACGACTTTCTCCCGCAACACTCCCTCTCCATCGTGCGCGGGCCCTGACTGCAAAGGGTGCCGAACATCATCCATGATGGTGATGTTCTCGCCAAACAACCTGCTCCCGATTCTGCCGGTCAGAAACGAGCGCTGGTCGAGGATCGCCATCCCGGAATAGTCCCAAAACATGAACCCCACAATATCAAGGACCGCCGCCGGCTCCAGAATGACGGCGCACTTCCCCGCCGGAATTTCCCGCGGATGAGCCGAATCGACGGCCTTCCGCGCGGCGATCTCAGCCAGCCTCAGAGCGTCGAGGCTGGCCACATCCGGGGAGTTCGCCTTCTGCCATCCTGACGAATCTGCCGCCAACATGGTGATTGAAACCTCCGCCGAAGTCTGCGTATGCCAACGGCTGAGCCCGCGCGAGTTGAAGACGCCTTCGAAATAGTCGGAGCTGGAAAATACCCCAGCCGTCGTGAGTTTGTGCCGGTCCGCGACGCCGACAATCTTCCTGACGCCATCTGCGCGCAACTCGGGAGTGATCGCAGCGGTCTCCTCGTAGTAGCGGGAAGGCGGAGACCATGTGGCGACGGGCGACTCGCCCGTCCCGCCCGGGCGAAGCCCGGCGGCTTCATCCGTGTCCGGCATCGGCAACAAGTCCGGATCCGGCTGCTGCACTCTCGCCAACGCCTCCGAACTCCTCACCACCTGCCGCAGACTCTCTTTGTCGAGCCGATTGGTGAAGGCCCGCGCAGTCCTGCCTCCGAAAACCGTGCGCACCGACACGACATGGTTCTCTTCCGCCACATTCTGATGAATGACGTTGTTGGCAAACCGAGTCAAAGCAGATCGTCCGCCAGAGATGAGAACCTCTACCTCATCGGCACTGGAAAACTTCCGGATGCGATCGAAAATGTCGCCGGATTGTTCCTTCGTCAGCATGCAGACTCGTTCGGTGTTCTCTGAGCCTCTGTGACTCCGTGGTGAGCTAGTTCCCTCTGAAAGCGCTTCCCACTTTGATACTCCGAAACCTCGCCGGCGCGGCCCCGTGTCCTGTCCCCATCACCTGCTGCGGCTGCCCTTTGCCACAATTCGGCGTACCCCACAGCGTCCATTCATCCCGGGAACAAATCGCGTCGAGCGAATTCCAGAACTCCGTCGTGATCCCTGAGTACGATGGATTCTTCACAATTCGTACCCGGTTGCCGTTCTTGATCTCCCATCCAATTTCGCATCCGAATTGAAAGTTGTAACGCTTGTCGTCGATCGACCACGAGCGATTCGTCTGCATCAATATTCCGCGATCGGTGGATGCAATCAGTTGCTCGAGACTCAGCGGCCGCTCCCCGGGCAACAAGCTGATGTTTGTCATGCGGATCATCGGCAGCCGATTCCAGCTCTCGGCACGCACCGTCCCGCCCGACCGGCTCTCTCCGATCGTGTGAGCTGTCTCTCGCGAGCTCAAATATCCGGTGAACAACCCGTTGGTGATGATCGGCATACACTGCGCCGCCACTCCTTCATCGTCGAAACCGAATGTTCCCAATCCGGGACCGTGCTCCTGCCGGGCATCGGCCACGACGTTCACCAGATCGCTCCCGTAGCGCAGAGTGCGCAGCTTCTCCAGCGTCAGGAAAGACGTCCCCGCGAAATTCGCTTCCATCCCCAGCACCCGATCCAGCTCGATCGGATGCCCCACCGACTCATGGATCTGCAACCCCAGCTGCGAGCTGTCGAGAATCAGGTCGAATGTCCCCTCCGGACACTGATCCGCCTTGTGCAAGGCGACCGCCTCCTCTGCAATCCGCCGCGCATTCTCCACCAACTTCAACTCCTCGATTAGCTCATATCCTTTGTTCTGCCACTGCCCGCCAAACGAGTTCGGATACGACCTCTTCTGTATCTCATTCCCGGCAAACGCATACGCGGCATATCCCACGCCAGTCGAAAGCTTTGTCTGATGAATATCCGCTCCCTCTGACGAAGCGAACCACTGCTCCTCCCGGCTGAAGTTCAGATTCGCTTCGGCAAGCGTGATCCCCGATACTGCCCTCAGTTCTCCGTCGATCTTCAGCAACAGTTCGATGTTCTGCTCTACCGACGTGGTAAAGGGATCGATCTCGTAAGGCGTGCTCCACTCCGCAACCGCAGGCTTTTCTACAGCCAGGCGCACGTCCTCTTTCTTCACTCGCGCTGACGCACGCGCGATCTCCACCGCGCGTGCCGCCGTCTCCTCCACCGCCCCGCGCCCCAGTTCCGCCGAGGCAGCGAATCCCCACGCGCCGTCGGTGATCACGCGCACGTTCATCCCCACCGACTCGGCATCGGAGGCACTCCCGACCTTGCCATTCTTGGTGGTCAGCGCCCGGTTCCTCTGCGCGATCACCCGGACATCGGCATAGCTCGCGCCCCGCGACATCGCGGCGTTCAACACCCAGTTCGAAACATGTTTCATGCGAAGAATCTCAATCTACCACACGCTGCTGGTCCCCAAACTCATCTGGAACAAGAGACGTTCCAGCGCCCCGCCTGTCACCCGGCACACACCCCACTGTGATCCCAAGCACGGCTTGCCGGCGTCGCCCGCCGTCCAATAGACGCGGTTGCCACTTCCGACGGCGGCTGCCCACCACCGTCCGGTTTAAAAAAGAAGGAGTGTCACGCCTATGAGTCTTTTCATTTCGGATCAGCCCAGTCCCACGCCCAACGTCGACGAAACTCAAGCCAGCAAGAAAGCCGATCTCGCCGGTCCCGGCATCGGCGACTATGCGGAACTCGAGAAAATTCTGCCCCAGGATTACCACCCTCTCTTAACCCAGAAAGAAACCCAGAAGGCCATCCTCCATCTTCGTCGTTACATTGAAGACAATCTATGCAAGGAACTTGGTCTGATGATGGTCCAGGTTCCGCTGATCGTCGACGTCGAGAGCGGCGTTAATGACATGCTCGATCGCGACGGTTCGCGCACTCCCATCCAGTTCCACATTTCCAACGACCGCAACCTGCATCCCATCGAAGCTCAGGTCGTCCAGGCCGCAACCAAGTGGAAACGCGTTGCCTTAAAGCAGTTCGGCTGCCAGCCCGGAGAAGGTATTTGTACCGACATGCGCGCGGTCCGCAAGGACTACTTCCTCGACCACGATCACTCCGCCTACGTCGATCAGTGGGACTGGGAGCGCACCATCACCGCCGAGCAGCGCAATGTCGAATTCCTCAAGTCGATCGTTCGAAAGATCTGGAAGGTCCTGGTCGGCGCCGAGAAGTTCGCCCAGGAGATGTTCCCCGAACTGAAGAATCCACGCTATCCGAATCTCCCCGAGGAACTCACGTTCCTGCACGCCGAGGAGATCCTGGCCATGTATCCAGATCTTCCCCGCAAGCGCCGCGAAACCGTCATCCTGCAGAAGTATCCCGCCATCTTTATTATTGGCATCGGCTGGCCGCTGAAAGACGGCTATCCGCACGAGATGCGCGCCGCCGACTACGACGACTGGATCACCGACACCAGCCCCCAGACCAACCGCGACACGCACGGCCTGAATGGTGACATCCTGGTCTGGAACCACGTCACCCAGCGCCGTCACGAGCTCAGTTCCATGGGCATCCGCGTGAATGCCGAGACTCTGCGGAAACAGCTCGAGATGTCGAACCTGCTCGACAACCTCAAATTCCCCTATCACCAGGGAATCATCAACAACGAACTGCCGCTATCGATTGGCGGAGGCATCGGCCAATCCCGCACTCTGATGTTGCTTCTCCGCAAGGCACACCTCGGAGAAGTCAGCGTCACAGTATGGCCAAAAATCCTGAAAGAGATGTGCGCGAAGAAGAATATCTTCGTGCTGGAGTAATCAGGATCAAGAAACGGTGGGTGCCCCACGTCTCGCCGATGTTGCGAGACGTGGGAGTATACGTTTTTCTACGGCGTGCCGTGCGCTTCCGCCAGCGCCTTCTTCACCGCAAGCAATTCCTTCAACACCCCGCGCAGCTTGGTCGATTCCAGCGCGTTCGCTCCGTCGGACTTGGCTTCCTTCGGATTGTCATGCACTTCCATGAACACGCCGTCGACGCCCGCTGCCACCGCCGCACGCGCCAGCACGGGGATGAACTCCGGCTGTCCTCCACTCACCGCCGGACCTTTGTCGTCCGCCTGCGACGAAGGCAGTTGCACCGAGTGCGTCGCGTCGAACACCACGGGAGCAAATTTCCGCATAATCGCCAGCGACCGCATATCAACCACAAGATTGTTGTAGCCAAAGCTGGCCCCGCGTTCCGTCACAAACACCTGCGAGTTCCCTGCCTCGCGGCACTTCTCCACCGCATGCCGCATGTCCCACGGAGCCACAAACTGTCCCTTCTTGATATTGACCACGCGCCCGCTTAGCGCCGCCGCCACAACCAGATCAGTCTGTCGGCTCAGGAACGCCGGAATCTGCAGCACATCCGCAACTTCAGCAACCTTGCCGACATCCGCCGTCTCGTGTACATCCGTCAAGATAGGCAGATTCAGCTCGATCTTGATCTTCTTCAGAATCCGTAACCCTTCCTTCAGCCCGGGCCCGCGATAGCTGCGAATCGACGTCCGGTTCGCCTTGTCATAGCTGGCCTTGAAGATGAAAGGAAAATCCAGCGACCGAGTCACACCCTTGATGATCTCCGCCATCCGGATCGCGTGCTCCTCGCTCTCAATCACGCAAGGACCCGCAATCAGGAAGAGATCACCTGAACCGATGCGGATATCGCCGACTTGGAAAGCAGCAATCATCTGCAGAGCTTTTTACCACGGAGGCACGGAGGCACAGAGAAAACAACGATTGAATTTTGATTATTGATTGTTGAACGGCAAACCTTGCGCCTGCTTTTCAATCAGCAATCAAAAATCAACAATCTTCTTCTCCGTGACTCCGTGTCTCCGTGGTGAAAATCACCGCCCGGCCACCCGCTCCGGCCGATGAAACATTTCTACCTCAACCGTCTCCTTCTCCGCTCTCCGCTTCTTCCCGTGCTCATAAGCCGCCCCAACAAACGTTCGGAACAGCGGATGCGGCTCGAGCGGCTTCGACTTGAACTCCGGATGGAACTGGCAGCCAATAAAATGTGGATGATCCGGCAATTCCACCATCTCTACGTAAGTCCCGTCCGGCGATGACCCGGAAATCCGCAGGCCTCCGGCCACCAAGGGCTCTTCATACTCACGGTTAAATTCATACCGATGCCGGTGCCGCTCGCTGATTTCAAGCGCTCCATAAATCTTGTACGCCAGCGTACCCGGCTCAATCCGGCAAGTCCAGGCGCCCAGCCGCATTGTTCCGCCCAACTCCTCCACGCCGCGCAACTCGCGCAACTTGTAGATCACACGATGCGGCGTCGCCGGATCGAACTCACTCGAATTCGCATCCTCAAGCCCAACCACGTTTCTCGCGAACTCAACACAAGCTGTCTGCATCCCGAGGCAGATGCCGAAATAAGGAACTTTTTTCTCGCGCGCGTAACGAATCGCAACCAGCATCCCCTCGATGCCGCGTTTGCCAAATCCGCCCGGCACCAGAATCCCGTCATAGCCTTCCAGCTGCGCCTCGTAGCTCTTGTCGCCGGTCTCGAGCCCCTCGGCCTCAATCCAGTTCAACTGCAATTTCAGATTGTGCGCCAGCGCGCCGTGCACCAAGGCTTCCTTCAGCGACTTGTACGAATCCTCGTACTCGACATACTTGCCAACAATTCCGATCGTCACCGTGTCCTTCGGGTTGTACACGCGATGGACGATATCCTCCCACTTCGAAAGCTCACGGTCCTTCGCTTCGATGTGCAGATACTTCAGCACCAGCGTATCGACGTTCTCGTTCGCAAATACCAGCGGCACCTCGTACACCGACGCCACGTCCTTGGCCGTAATCACCGCCTCCTCCGGAACGTTGCAGAAAAGCGCGATCTTCGACTTCATCTCCTTCGCCAGGAAACGGTCCGTACGGCACAGCAGGATGTCCGGCTGAATTCCAATGCTCAGCAACTCCTTCACCGAGTGCTGCGTCGGCTTCGTCTTCAGTTCCTGCGCCGCCGCGATGAACGGCACCAGCGTCACATGCACAAATAATGTGTGCTCGCGCCCCAACTCCTGCCGCATTTGCCGGATCGCTTCCATGAAGGGCAATGACTCGATGTCGCCGACCGTTCCACCGATCTCCACAATGGCGACTTCGGTCTCAGCTCCCACCTTCTTCATCGCCGCTTTGATCTCGTTCGTGACGTGCGGAATCACCTGCACCGTCTTCCCCAAGTAATCCCCGCGCCGCTCTTTGGCGATGATCTGCTCGTAAATGCGCCCCGTCGTCCAGTTGTTATCGCGAGAAAGCTTGGAGTGAGTGAACCGCTCGTAGTGCCCGAGATCCAAGTCCGTCTCCGCACCATCGTCCGTGACGAAGACCTCGCCATGCTGAAATGGCGACATCGTCCCCGGATCCACGTTCAGATACGGATCGAACTTCATCAGGTTAACCTTGATTCCGCGGCTCTCCAGCAGGCACCCGATCGATGCTGCCGCCAGGCCCTTGCCAAGTGAAGACACTACGCCCCCAGTCACAAAGATGTACTTCGCTGGCATCTCTTCCTCGCTTTAAATTGTCTTTGGAAATTTGTGCAGAAGGTGTGCACGATCAATTATGGCAGAAAACCCTGTGGAAGAAACGGAAGAAATGTGTGTCTAACCGATATTTTCAAGCGCCCACCGGCGTCATCGCGCCTGTGTCGTTGGCAAACGCCAACAACTCAGAGCGTATCGAGGACTGCCTTTTGGCTGTTGTGCCCGCTTTACAGGGTAAGGATCACAGGTAAATTTCGCTGGGTATGAAGGTCGGATGACAGGTTTCAACTCAAGTCGATGACTCACTGAATTAGCACAGGTACCGCGATAATCGGCCAAGTAGCATCTTCTACACTTCCATCCGGGTGAACGAAGGGATGCTGGATGATCCCACCACACTGCCTTCCAGAGAAGTTCGTGAATGGGCTTGCCCATATGCTCTGGGCGCTTTCCTGCTCGTCTACGGCAGCCGCGAAGATTTGCTGAGGATTGAGAGTTGCGCCGGACATTATCAAAATATATTGCAGCCCCGGATTGGCCGGGGTACGGAGTGTCACCTGAACCAGGAAATCCCGCTCGAACGTGTCCTTAACACCTTCCCTGTAGGCTTGAACATCTCGACCATCGAACACGGTGTGAACAGAGTGATCCCAGGTTGTTGAGAGTCCTATCGGATAGATCAAATTCTGATGGGTACGAAAAAGATTGTCTATCAGTAGGTGAACACCCCCAGTGACATCCAGCACCGCATCGCGAGGTAAAGTCACTGGTTGAGAAGTGGCGGCATTAGAAGACTCGCAGGAGTGGGTGCCAACTACGTCCATTTTTAGCCCACTACGTTTTGCAAAGTCTAGACCCGTCAGTTCGAGAGACATTTGCCAGTTCACGGACTTCGGAGCCTTCATCGCCTCTTTGTGCTGCGTCAATGCGACAGTGGCAAGTACGAGCGTTACCACGAGCAGCGCAACAAATGCCAGAAAGAGAAGCGTGTGTTTGCGAGATCTAATCCACTGTTCCGCCGACAAGCCAGCACGCGGCAGTACCTTGTATTCGTGTTCAAGAGCTTTAGGCCGGTGCTCAGGCGGTAGCTGTGAAATTATTTTCAGGCGGTGCTGCGCCACGGCCACATAGACCCATGCCACGATTAGGCAGACGTATGCCACGAAGGCGTAGGAACTTGTGGCTGCTGTCTTGAGGCCCTCAAAGAACCCAGTGGGCATGGGTCGGAATTGTAGCAGAGCGTAACTTCCATCCTTGAACAGTTTGTACTATCCGCCCCCTAGTGGGAGCAAAGCCATAACGCGGTGAGGGTCTGGTAAATACTCCATACCTCACGTCGTGCCCAAAACGGCTGTAAGGGATTGAGGGATTTGGTGGACCTGGTCGGGATCGAACCGACGACCTCTTCCATGCCATGGAAGCGCGCTCCCAGCTGCGCCACAGGCCCACGCGTGAGGACACCACGGTATGGTGCTGGTAACCTCAATCATTCTCGCCGACTGGCAGAAGATAGTCAACGCGTCGAGGATCGGAGGACGGCTAACCTCTCATCCCTCCAACGCCCGCGCCAAATCTTCCCGCAAATCCTCCACATCCTCCAGCCCAATATTCAACCGGACCAGCCGATGCCCATAATCCGGACGATTCTTGTTTCCATGAAAGTCATAAGCCACCGCGAGGCTGGTCACGCCCGCCCAGCTGTAACCAATCTCGAACAACTCCAGCGCATCGACGAACCCGAGCACCTTTTCTTTCGAGAACTCCTTTCGAAACACGATGGAGAATACTCCCGCCGATCCCGTGAAATCCCGCTTCCAGAATTCATGCCCCGGACACGAATCGAGCGCAGGATGCAGGACAAGCTCGATCTCGGGACGCTTCGCCAGCCACTGCGCGAGATTCAGCGCCGCCTCCCCGATCGCCCGCAACCTCACGGCCATCGTTTTCAAGCCACGAAGCGCCAGACTGGCATCGTCCGGCGACACCGCAGTTCCGATGAGTTGCTGCGCCGCTCCCAGGCGATCGAAAATCTGCTTGTCCCGAGCCGTCACCGATCCCAACAACAGATCGCTGTGCCCTCCGACATACTTCGTCAGAGCCTGCATCGTAATGTCCACTCCGTGCGCAAAAGCATCAAACAGGACCCCGGCGGACCATGTGTTGTCGAGCACCACCAATGCCCCGGCTCGATGAGCGGCTTCGCAAATAGCCGGGATGTCCTGCACTTCCATCGTCACCGAACCCGGGCTCTCGGTCCAAACCAGTCGCGTATTTGGCCGCAGTAAGCCCTCGATGCCGGCTCCAACATTCGGATCGTAGAAAGTCACTTCCACCCCAAAGCGTTGCAGCACTCGCCCGGCAAACAGCCGGTTGGGAGTGTAGATGCTATGGGGAACCAGGATGTGATCGCCCGCTTTCAGCAGCGCAAAATCAATGAACGAAATCGCGCACTGACCGCCCGGAGTCAACAGCGTTCGGTAGCCGTTCTCAAACTCGCAGATGCGCGCCGCCAGTTCGAGCACAGTCGGCGTTCCATACAAACCATAAGCGTAGCCGCCCTCATATTGATCCCAGTGGTCGCTCACCGCGGCCGCATTCGGAAAAAGAACGGTGGACCCTCGATAGACGGGCGTCGCGAGCGACCGGAATCCTTCCGGAACCTTCGCGTCAGAATGAATCAGTTTGGTTGTCCATTTCTTCGGCATAACTCAGCTCACACTGCTCGCTCCCGCTTGCGCCGCCGCGCGAACCACAGATACACGGGAATCCCTAGCAAGATCACGACAGTTCCGCCAATCGAATCTCTCAAATTGCCGGCGAACGTGTAGCACAGCAGAACGAGCGCCGTGACCACGAACAATGCAGGCACAACTGGATACCCCGGCGTTCTGTACGGCCGGCTCGCATTCGCCTCCCGCCTGCGAAATACAAAAATCGTGCTCGCGGCCACCATATAAAACAGCCACTCCGCGAAGATCGCCAGCGAAAACAATTCTCGGAACGCCCCTCCGAGCACGATCAACAGAATTGCCACCGCTCCCTGGATCACCAGAGCCAACGCCGGCGTATGAAATCGCGGATGTACCTGTCCCAAGGCCTTGAAAAAATACCCGTCCCGCGCTACCGCAAACGGCACGCGCCCGCCGCTCATGACCGTTCCATTGAGGGTCGCCAGCATCGAGATAATCATCCCCACCGACACCAGCGATACTCCCAGTCGCCCCAGCGCCGCCTCACTCGCCGCGGCCGCCGGCACTGCCGCATGAGCAATCGCCGTCGCCGGCAGAGCCCGCTGAATTCCGGCGTTCATCCCCATGTACAACACCGCGACCAGCCCCACTCCAAAAACGAGTGCAATCGGAATGTTCTTCTCCGGTCGCTGAATCTCCTCGCTCACCATGTTCAGGTCGTTCCATCCGTCATACGCCCACAAAGCCGCCACCAACGCGGCCATGAACCCGCTTACTCCGCCCTTCGCTTCGGAAAAACTTGTTCCGAAATTACTCCATGAGCCCGACGCCGCGGTCATCGCCACGGCTGCAATTCCCAGGATCATTGCCACCTTCAGCACGGTAAACGCAAACTGAAAGTTGCCTGCCTTCCGAATGCCAATGTAGTTGATTCCTGTGATCAGAACATTCGCAGCGATCGCGACCAAATGGCCGTAATTAACAACCAGCACCCGGTCGGCCGTGACGTGCAGCGAGAAAAGCGCGTGCGGCAGGAAATCAAATGCCGGGAACGTCCCCAGCACACGCACCAAAGCCGCCGTCACGCTGGCGATCGACGCCGGCTTTGCGATCAGGAACCACGTCCAGCCGTAAAGAAACGCTGGCAGTGGACCGTACGCATCGCGTACATATACGTACTCACCGCCCGCATACGGCCGCACCGCGCCCAGCTCCGCGTAGGTCAGTGCGCCGAACAGCGACAGCAATCCGCCCACGATCCACGCCAGATAGACCAGTCCCGCGGACCCGACGGCCTGCATCATGTCCTGCATGACCAGAAAGATTCCGCTGCCAATGATGGTGCCGGCCACAATCGACGTGGCATGCCAGGCATTCAGCCCGCGGATCAATTCAGGCGCTTTCGGTTTGGGAACGGCTTCAGACGCGCTTGTTCGCCCTGGCATATTGGAAAGCGATCCTACGGCCGAATCTCAATCGGCGTCCCATCCGCCACCGCACTCCATATCTCTTCAATCTCTTGGTCGGTCACCGCGATGCACCCGTCAGTCCAGTCTCGCTCTCGGTGCGCCGCGCCGACCCAGCCATATCCATTCGGCAGGCCGTGTAGAAACACATCTCCTCCCGGAGAAATTCCCCTCGCCTTCGCTGCCGCACGATTCTGAGCATTCGGATACGAAATATGAAGCGACTTGTGAAACTGACTATGAACGTTCCGCCAATCCAGAATGTAGACTCCCTCGGGCGTCTTGTGGTCTCCATGCTGCGTCTTCGCACCGAGTGGATCTCCCCCTAGCGCCACCTTGTATGTCTTGATGACCTTTCCCTGATTCAGCAGCTCCAGCGTGCGCTCTTTCTTCAGCACGACAACACGATCCGCACGCAGCGGCCTGATCGCCGTCTGCGCCGTCGCCATCAGGCTCAGCAGAACGACCGTAAGCACCCGGATTCGCATGCCCGGATTATAGTCAACGCACCACGCTCGGATGCTACGCTGTTGAAGTGAATCCGCTTTTCTTCAGTGAGCGAACCGGTTCGCCTCGGAACCCGTGGAAACAGCCGCCCCGGCCGTTCCGTCCACGAACCGGCATCTACTGTCTGGCGCTGACCTTCTTGTTTGTGACCACCGCCGCATACGCCCTCCCCTGGACCGTGCAATCCCAGCCCACGCGTCTGCTCAACGGTGCCCCGGTTCTCTTCCAGGTGAAGGCTCCAGCAAAACTGGACTCCCTCACCGGCACTTGGCTCGGCCATCCACTCACTTTCACCTACAGCCCGTCGACAAAGACGTGGTTTGCCCTCGCCGGCGTCGGCATCGAAACAAAGCCCGGCAAATACACGCTGGAACTCGATGCAGAAAGCGCAGCGCAAAAAAACCTGAAGTTCACCCGCACCTTCATCGTCGCCCGTGCGACGTATCCAAAGATTAAGGTCAACCTAGCGGTCGAGAAGAAGTTCACCGAGCCGACTCCAGACCAACTCAAGCAAATCGACGAGGCCAAGAAGGTAAAGGACGACTACCTGAACCGCGTCACTCTCGACCGCGAATGGAGAGGTAACTTCGCCGCGCCAGTGGACGCCCCGACATCCGATGTCTTCGGCTCGCAGCGCATTTTCAACGGTGTCGCGCAGCGCCCGCACTTTGGCCTCGACTACCGCGTGCCCACCGGCACACCCGTAGCCGCCATGAACGACGGCACCATCCTGCTGGCCCGCTTTCTATATTTCGAAGGGAATTGCGTGGCAATCGATCACGGCCAGGGATTCCTTACCCTCTACTTTCACCTGTCGGAGCTACATGTGAAAGAAGGTGACCCCGTGAAACGCGGCCAGGAGATTGGACTGAGCGGAGGCACCGGTCGAGCCACCGGTCCCCACCTCCATGTCGCCGCCCGCTGGCAAGGCACTTACCTCGATCCCGCTCGCCTTCTGAGCCTCACTCTGCCCAAGTAAGTGTGGCTCATCGGTACCTTACCGGCTTCGTAATTCTTGATTGATCTCGTCTTTCAGTTGCAAAGTCCGGATCAACCGGTGCAGATAATTTGGATGAACTCCCAGGATCGCCGCCGCTTCGATATAGTTTCCGCGTGTTTGCATTACGGCATCCAGAATCAGCTGCTTCTTCAGATGTTTGACACTCGCGTGATACTTCCGCCCGTCAGCCTCTCCGGGCGGGCTCTGCTCCAGCACTGACTCGGGAAGGTCCTCCAGCAGCACCATGTCCGAGGCCCCCATCACCAGCGCCCGCTCGATCGCATTCTCCAGTTCCCGCACGTTCCCGGGCCATTCGTAGCTCGCCAGCGCCGCCAGCGCCTCTGGAGAAATGGGCCTCGCCTTCACCCGGCATCGCGTCGCGTGCTTCTGCACGAAGTGCCGCGTCAGCAACGGAATGTCTTCCCGCCGCTCCCGCAGCGGAGGAACCGTCACGCGCACCACTGCCAGCCGGTAATAAAGATCCTGCCGGAATTCTCCCTTACGAACCGCCTCTTCGAGATCGCGATTCGTCGCGGCAATCAATCGGATGTTCACTTTGATCGGCTGCGTCCCGCCTACCCGCTCGAACTCGCGCTCCTGCAGCACGCGCAGCAATTTCACCTGCAGCGCTGGCGCCAAGTCTCCAATCTCGTCCAGAAACACCACTCCGCCGTCGGCCACTTCCAACCGGCCCTTCTTCAGGGCGGCCGCCCCCGTGAATGCTCCCTTCTCGTGGCCGAACAGATCGTCTTCCAGCAGCGTCTCGGGAATTGCCGCGCAGTTGATCGCCATGAACTGCTTGTTCGCGCGAGGACTGTTGCGATGCAGAGCCTTGGCCACCAGTTCCTTCCCGGTCCCGCTCTCTCCTTCAATCAGAACGGTGGAATCCGTCGGCGCCACGCGGCCCAAGAACTGGAAAATCTCTTTTATCCGCGTGCCCTCGCCAACCAGGCTCTGATCCTGCTGGATCTCCGTCGTCAGCCGCTGATTCTCCTGCTCCAGCCATTGCAGCCGCCGCGCGTTATCCAGAGCCACCGCAGAAACTCCCGCCACTCCTGCCATCAACTGCAGGTGCTCCTCGTGAAACCGGTTCGCTGCCGTAGTGCTGTCGAGATAGATGCATCCGATCATTCTCTGAAAAACGGTCAAGGGCACGCAAAGCAACGACCGCACATCGGAATTGACCAGGCTCTCCACCTCACGCAACTTCCCGCTCGACGCGATGTCCACGCCCAAAACCGCGACGTTCTCTTTCATCACCTTCCGCGCGATCGTTCGGCTGACTCGCACCAATTGTGGCTGTCCCGCTTGTCGAGTCCGGGCGTATAAAGAGTTGAATTCCTGACCGTCCCCGTCCGACAGCAGGATCGCGCCTCGTCCCGCGGGTACCACCTCGAAGATCAGGTCCAGTAATTGCGCTTGCAGTTCCTCCAGGTCCCGAATCGCATGCACCGCGCGGCTGATCTTCAAGAGCGCATTCAAATTCCGGCCCACCGCCGAGGTCGCTGGCAGTTCCTTCAACAAACGGTCAGGATGCAGGTACACCGCTTCTTTGGGATGAATCAGACGGGTCTCTGCCATCGGACGCCCGTCCTCGAACTCCACTCGGGTCGCCGACCGCTCATCTTCTTCCAGCAGAAAAAGGAACACCGAATCCCCAGTCGCGACCTCATCCCCATGACGCAGCCAGTGCTCCTTCACCGCCACGCCATTGACCATGGTTCCGTTCCGGCTGTCCTGATCCTTGATCTGGAAACGGCCGTCTTCATCACGCCGCAGCAGGCAATGCCGCCTCGACACGGACGGATCCACAATCGCCACGGCGCTCGCCGGGTCGCGGCCAATCGTGGCTTCTCCGTCAGGCAACGGAATTACCTGGTCTTTCGAGGGTCCGGCGATCACTAATATTCTGGGTCGCAATCAAGTCTCCCTAGGGGTTGCCCAACTTCTATCACAGACCCAACCCTAAAGCATAACCACCACTCTGTCTGTCTCAATATCCGAACAGTTAGTCGAACTATCTGTTCGGATAGTTCATCCTGGTTAGTACATCCCTTCCGGATCTTTCGCCAGGCCGCCACCAATACTGTGCTAAATAGTTGCTCTGAATGAAGTTGCAGGCCCATCGTCAAAGGCTCCCAATTGCGCAATTCGGACTGGAATACGAATTGCACTAAGTATTATTGCGGATGCTCGGCAAAAGCGATGGGGGAAGCGCTTTCGAGCAGTTTCAGCCGACATCGCTAGGTCAGCAGCCCGGGGGACCCCCTCATCGGGCTTCTGACCTTTTTTAGTTTTGCTCGGAACCCTCGCCTGACTTAGCCGACTAAGGCTTCCCGGACCGTTGGGGTCGAGTTAGCCGCTGCCACTCCGTCCCGATAACTCACCGTCCTGCCCGAGATCGCCGGCACCTTCTCCCCCGGCACAAGGATCCCCACCAGATTCAACGGATCGGCCGCTGAAAGAGTAATCGTCTCACCACTCAACGGCAGGCTGCGCATCGCCCGTACCGACTCAACCGCCACCGGCAGGGCGAACTGCTCTCCCAGAAATCCATCGACGAAACGTCCGCCGCGAATTTCCCCGCGATCTTCCAGCCGCCGAAAAGCTCCCAGCAACTCCCTCCACGAAGGCAGATTCGATTCCCGCGCCAACAAGTCGCGAATCACAATTCCATATCGTCGCAACAGCATCCAGCAGGCCGCCTCCACCGCTCGCGGACGCTCCGCCGCCGCATCGGCATGCAACACCGCCCATCGCCCGACACTGTGCCGTGGCCGCAAACTCCGCCCGCCTCCCTGCCCCGCTCTCCGCTTCGGATCAATCAGCGACCGCAAGTTATCGAACCCGTCCGCCGTAACCAATCCCGCCGCCACCAGTTCCCACAATGCCGTCTCGACTTCCGCCTTCAATATCCCGGTTCCACGCACCATATCGGCGAAAAACGAAGCCCCGCGCTGCTTCAGAAACTCCAGCACAATCTGCGCCCCATGACTGAGACCAGCACCCTGAACCGTACCGGAACCATGAGGTTGCCCCACCCTTGTCTCCGCGTTCTTGGCGGAGACAGGGTGGGGATTTTGACTTTGATGCAGTCCCATCCAATCCGCCTCTTCGCGAACAAAGAACGTAATCGGAGCCACGCTGGTCGGAATCACGCGACGCTGCCGCGTCGTTCCGTCAACACCTCCACCCGATTCCAGGGTAGCCGGATGTGGCGACAACCTTCCCCATCCCACCGCACCGGTCATGCAAAGCTGATCCAACCACTTCGCATCGTAATCCGTCACCCTCCGCGCTAGCACCTGTCGCTCCCATGCATTCGCCGCGACTTCAAATCCTTGTAACTGCTGAAGAACTTCCAGCGTCCCACGCTCACCCGCAGCCTGCGATCCCGGAGCCACATGGTGCCACCGCAACAGCCACCGCATGAACTGCGCCGCCGTCACCGGTTCAATCTGCTTCCGCAGCATTCCCACCGTCAGCCGATGAATCCGCGCCAGCAACCGTCGCTCACACCATTCAGTTTCGGGCTCGGCGTGCTCGTGTGGACGCGGGCGACTCGCCCGCGTTGCTGCCGCGGTGAAGCGACCCCGCAGAACCGTCCCCGCAGCCTCCATCCGCAGCAGTCCCTTCTCGATATCCGAAGCCGACAATCCCAGCACATCGCCAAGCTCCGAAGTGGTCGTCGGCCCGATCGCCGACATCCATCCGATCACCAGAGTGAGCACCGCCTCATCGCGCGAGACTTCTCCAGACTCCACGTCAGCCAGATCCCGCTCAAACCGCGCCGAGGGAAACAGCGCGAGAAAAGATCGCGCCCGTTCCGCAGCCACCCAGTACCGCCGTCCCTCGACAGCAGCGACGCCCGCCCTACCGTCGCTCACCAGCGTTCCGAAATACCGCTCCCAATCCCCCGGGCTTGTGTAGGGACGGACGCCTTCGTCCGCCCAGCCGAGCGAAGCTCGGCTTTCCGGCAGCGCCACCAGCGTATGCAGCACGTCGTGCAATTCATCCGCGTCCCGCACATCCGGCCAGGCCTCACTGCGCACCTGCGCGATCGCTCCCGGATCCAGTCCGCCCACTTCCTCGAGCACAGCTTCCGGCAGCACGCGCCGCATCTCCACCGCCCGCGCCCGCCGTTCCTCGAGAGGCGCATCGTCCAGATAGGCAAACGGATTCGCATTCAGAATCTCGTGTGAGAACTGCGACGGCACGGGCGTATCCACCGCCAGCACTCGAATCTCTCCCGAGGCAATCCCTCGCAGCAGCCTCTTCAATCCGTCAATATCCATCGCCTCAGTCAGCACATCTTTCATCACCTCGCCGACCAGTGGATGATCCGGAATCTGCCGATCCCCTTCGATATTCTCGAAACACGCTGCCGCATCCGGAAACACCGACGCCAGCAGGTCATCCGACCGCATGCGCTGAATCTGCGCCGGAACTTTCTTCCCGCCCTGAAATCGCAACAGCGCCAGTGCCCGGTTCGCGTCCCACCGCCAACGGGTCCCAAAGATCGGGGAGTCCAGCGCCGCCTGCTCCAGAATCGGCTGCACGGTTTCGGCATTTAAGAAATGAAAGACGTCTCCTAGAGGAAAACTGTGCTGTTCGGCCAGTGCGATGTTCAACCCGTTGTCGGTCGCCGCCGCCTGCAACTCAAAGTTGAACCCTCGACAGAATCTCTTCCGCAGCGACAATCCCCAAGCCTTATTGATCCTTCCGCCGAACGGCGCGTGAATAATCAACTGCATCCCGCCGCCTTCGTCAAAGAACCTCTCTGCGATCACCGTAGTCTGCGTCGGCACCGCGCCCAGCACCACGCGTCCTTCGAGGATGTACTGAATCGCCTGCTCCGCCCCCGAATCATCCAGCCCGCACTGTTCCTTCAGCCACGAGACGCACGCGGCCACTTCTGGTTGCGTCGCCGAAAAGCCAACGGGAGAAGTCCGCGGCAGCATGTCGCTGATCGTCTGCCGCAACTCTCCCACCTGCGCCGACAACTCCTGCGTTCGTGCCGGAGCTTCCCCGCGCCAGAACGGAATCCCCGGCGGCGCTCCGTGCGCGTCTTCTACCAATAGTCTCCCGGATCGTGGTTCGATCCGGCGGATGCGCCATGAAGTGTTCCCCAGCAGCATGACTTCGCCCGCCATGCTCTCGGTAGCGAAGTCTTCGTCCACACTCCCGACGACGATCCCGTCCGGTTCCTTGACCACCGCAAACAGTGCAGTATCAGGAATTGCTCCGCCGCTCGTAATCGCAGCCAGTCGCGCCCCTCGACGTGCCCGCAGCTTCCCATTCACCTGATCGCGATGGATGTACGCTCCATACCTTCCGCGGCGCGCCGCTATCCCCTCCGACAGCATCTCGAGAATGGAATCGAACGTCTCGCGCTTCAGATGTCGATACGGATAGGCCCGCCGCACCAGCGCAAACATCGCTTCCTCGTCCCACTCTTCCGCCGCGCACGCCGCCACAATCTGCTGCGCCAGCACATCCAGCGGACATTCCGGAATCATCAGCCGATCCAGATCCCCCAGCTTGATCGCCCCCACCAGCGCTGCGCATTCCACCAGATCGTCGCGCGTGGTCGCGAAGAACCTTCCCTTCGGCACCGCACCCCGCCAGTGTCCCGACCGCCCCACGCGTTGCAGCGCCACGGCAATCGCCCGCGGAGAATTGATCTGCACCACCAGATCCACAAACCCAATATCAATGCCCAATTCCAGCGAGGCCGTCGCCACCAGCACCCGCACCTGGCCTTCCTTCAGCTTCTTCTCCGCCGCCAGCCGCAGTTTCCGTGACAAGCTCCCATGATGCGCCGCAACATTTTCTTCCCCGATCCGCTCCCCCAGATGGTGCGACATCCGCTCCACCATCCGCCGCGTATTCACAAACACCAGCGTCGACCGATGCTGCCCGACCAACTCCACCAGTCGGTCGTAAATCGCGTCCCACATCTCGTTCGAGGCGATCGGCCCCAACGGCATCGGAGGAACCTCAATCCCCAGATCGAGCTTCCGCCGATGCCCCACATCCACGATGACCGGGCCTGCGGATCGATCGAGAAGATCACCGCTCTCGGGCGGCACAGCACCTCCGGGAAGCGCAGAGCCATGGAGCAGCGCAGAGTCTATGGGCGGCGCAGAGGTTTGGGATGCTATGAAGCCTTTGGGTGGCGCAGCGCTTTCAGCGCTGCGAAGAAACCTGCCCTCGGAATCAGCGGCTTTAGCCGCTGAGGTGCAGTTCCCCGTTAAAAAGTGCGCTACCTCCTCAATCGGATTCTGCGTCGCCGACAGCCCAATCCTCACCGGACGCCGCCACGTCATCGCGTCCAGCCGCTCGAGCGACAGCGTCAGATGCGCGCCGCGCTTGTCATCCGCCACGGCATGAATCTCATCGACAATCACGGTCTCGACATCGCGCAGAATCACCCGGCTCTTGTCGGAAGTCAGCAGAATGTACAGCGACTCCGGCGTAGTCACCAGAATGTGCGGAGGCCGCTTCAGCATCGCCCGCCGCTCCGGCTGCAACGTGTCGCCGGTCCGCACCGCCGTGCGAATCTCGGGCATCAGCAACCCACGCTCTCCGGCGAGCGCCAGTATCTCGCCCAGAGGAATCTCAAGGTTTTTCTGGATGTCGTTCCCCAAAGCCTTCAACGGGGAAATGTAGAGAACTTCTGTCCGATCCGAAAGATGCCCAGCCAGCGCCTTGCGCACCAACCGGTCGATGCAAGCCAGAAACGCCGCCAGCGTCTTGCCCGACCCGGTCGGCGCAGAAATCAGTGTCGTCCTCCCCGCCAAGATGTGCGGCCATCCCTGCTCCTGCGGCTCGGTCGGCGTACCAAACCGCGAGACAAACCACTCCGCCACCAAAGGATGGGCCCAAGCGAGTGAGGCAGGAAGGGACTGCATCTCGACATTCTATGCCGAAAACAGGTCTTCGCCAAATATTCGCTACCGTGGCCCCATCGGTCTCACCGACCCGCAGAAGCCACCCAGCTTTGGACTCCACAGCTCCCCGCCGCCAGCGGCTCCTACAGTGTTACACTTCCGCTTCATCGCCTTCACCTTTCGGGGGAACCCTGTGATCTCTCTGCGCTCTCTGTTCACATTCTTGCTTCTCGTCAGCGTGGTCTCCACTGCCCAATCGGCCCCTGACACCCCCGCATCTCCCTCTTTGCTCGGCTACACCGCAAAAACCAGATCCGCCGAGCAACTCCTCGAGAAGAAATTCCAGGACGCCATCGTCGCCGACAAGATTCGCGACAACATGCGCCGCCTCTCCGCGCGTCCCCACCACGTCGGCTCTCCCTATGACAAAGACAACGCCGACTGGATGCTCGCCCAATTCAAGCAGGCGGGATTCGACGCCCACATCGAGACCTTCGACGTCCTCTTCCCCACCCCGAAGGAGCGAATCGTCGAACTCATCTCCCCGACGAAATTCCGCGCCAAGCTCCAGGAGCCCGTCCTCCCCATCGATCCCACGTCGAACCAGACTGCCGACCAACTCCCGACTTACAACGCCTACTCCATCGACGGTGACGTCAGCGCCCCGCTCGTCTACGTGAACTACGGCAACCGCGAAGATTACGAAGACCTCGACCGCATGGGCGTCTCCGTCAAAGGCGCGATCGTCATCGCCCGCTACGGTTCCGGATGGCGCGGCATCAAGCCCAAAGTCGCCGCCGAGCACGGCGCCATCGGATGCATCATCTACTCCGATCCCAAGAGCGACGGCTTCTTCGAAGGCGACGACTACCCCACCGGAGGCTGGCGTCCGCGCGATGGCGTGCAGCGCGGCAGCGTCATGGACACCGACTATCCTGGCGATCCGCTCACTCCCGGCATCGGCGCTGTCCCCGGCGCCAAACGCCTCGACATCAAAGACGCCAAAACCATCACCAGGATTCCCGTCCTTCCAATCTCTTACGCCGACGCACAACCGCTACTCTCCGCCCTGCAAGGCCAGGTCGCGCCGGAGCCTTGGCGCGGCGGACTCCCCATCACTTACCACGTCGGCCCCGGCCCCGCCCGCGTGCATCTGAAAGTCACTTCCGACTGGTCCCAAAAAACTCTTTACGACGTCATCGCGACGCTGAAAGGCTCCGACCCCGATCAGTGGATCATTCGGGGCAACCACCACGACGCCTGGGTCAACGGCGCCGAAGATCCGATCTCCGGCATGGCTCCAGAACTTGAGGAAGCCCGCATCCTCGGCGAACTTCACCAGCAAGGCTGGACGCCGAAGCGCTCCATCATCTACTGCGCCTGGGACGGCGAAGAACCCGGCCTGCTCGGCTCCGTCGAATGGGTCGAGACTCACGTCGACGAACTGCGCAAGCACGCAGTCACCTACATCAATTCCGACAGCAACGCGCGCGGATTTCTTCACATCGGAGGTACCCAGGACCTGCAAACCGTAGTCAGTGCCATCGCCCACGATATCTCCGATCCCGAAAAGCACATCTCCGTCTGGGAGCGCGCCCATCTCCGCGCCATCATGCGCGCCAAGGACGCCGATGAGCGTGCCAAAATCCGCAAGCACAACGATCTCGCCGTCACCGAACTCGGCGACGGTTCCGACTACACAGCATTCCAGGATTTCGCCGGAATTTCTTCCCTCAACGTCGGCTACGGCGGCGAAGACGAAGGCACACAGTACCACTCCGTCTACGACGATTTCTACTGGTACACCCACTACGCTGATCCCGATTTCACGTACGAACGCGCCCTGGCGCAGACCGCAGGCACGATCGTGCTCCGTCTGGCCGACTCAGACTTACTGCCTTTTGACTACGCTCCGCAAGCCGACGCCATTGCGAAGTACGAGTCCGATCTCGAAAAGCTGCTCAAAGACAAGCAGGAAGAAATCGCCGAGCGCAATCAGGAACTTCAAGAAGGCGCATTCACCGCCACCGCCGATCCCCACAAGACTTTCGTCCCTCCGCCCGTCGAAACCGTCCCGCCCTTCATGAATTTCGCCCCCATGAAGAACTCAATCGAGTCGCTGAAGAAAAGCGCCGAGCGCTACTCCAAAGCGCTCGCCAAATTCCAGGCTGCGCCGGACGGCTCCATCTCGCAGTCCTCGCTCGACAAGATCAACGCCGACCTGCTCGCGATCGCCCGCCTCTTCCTCAAGGATAAAGGCCTGCCCGAGCGCCCCTGGTTCAAGAACCAGATCTACGCTCCCGGCGCCTACACCGGATACGGCGCCAAGCCTGTAGCCGCCGTCCGCGAATATATGGACCAGAAAAAATGGAAGGAAGCCGACGCCCAGATCCCCATGGTCGCCCAAGTGATCGACAACATCTCCGTCGGAATTGCCAAGGCCGCCGAAGACATGGAGGCTGCAGCACCAGCAAACAATAAATAAGCAGTCACGAAAAGCCAACGGCCGCGAATGCTAGAATCGCCGCGATGCCCAGCAAGCTCTCCGCGCAAGCTCGCGCCCGCAAGATCAAGCTTCTTCTGTTCGACGTCGACGGCGTTCTGACGGACGGCAAGATGTTTTTTCTTCCCGATCACGCAAATAACTCACCCGGCTCATCCGAGCTAAGCGCCCAGGGCTCGATCGAATTCAAAGGATTCCACGCCCATGACGGTGTCGCCATCTCGCTCTCCCGTCTGGGTGGCCTGCGCACCGGACTCATCACCAAACGCTTCTCTGAAACCGTCGCTCTCCGCGCCCGCGACCTCAAACTCGAGTTCGTCTGCCAGGGCATTCACGACAAAGGCGCCGCGTTCAAGAAGGTTGTACAGGAGGCCGGACTCCAACTCGACGAAGCTGCGTTCGTGGGCGACGACATCGTAGACCTTCCGGCCATGCGCCATGCGGGCTTGTCCGTCGCCGTGCAGAACGCCCGCGCCGAGGTGAAGAAGGAAGCCCACTACGTCACGCCGCATGCCGGAGGCGACGGCGCCCTTCGCGACACAGTCGAATTCATCCTCAAAGCACAGGGAAAATGGAAGAAGGTGCTGGAAGCCTACCTCTCCGTACATCCCAAAGTCCAGTAGGACGCCCAAGAGTCCCCAAGGACCTGAGACAAAAGCGAGGAGCTGGCCTCCTGAGTGATTTGGATTGGATTCAGCTAGAAGCTAAGAGCTAGCAGCTAGTGGCTAAAACAAAAACCCACCGGAAGCTTGCTTGGGGCGTGCTCGGGTCAGCATCCGGTGGGTTACCGTTTCTCCTTACTCACCCTGTTGTTTTCAGGAGTATGTGGGTCGATTAAACACTGCCGGTCGGATAAGTTCCGTCTAATTTTGTAAAGCTTTGTAAAAGTGAGCTATAAAACGCAATTAACTAGCGATATCCTCTACATAACATCCTAGACATTCCTAGTCTGCACTGTGGAGAAATGCATCACTCCCGGCACCACCGTCCCGCTCGCGCCGACTGCAATCCCTCTTACCGCACAGGTTTGGTCAAACCATCGGTCGAGCTGAAGAAAGCCTTTGCGATCTGCGAAGTGTTGTCCAGGAAGGCGCGGTAGGACTCTACGTCCGCCGGAACCGCGTCGTCAGACAGGTACAGAACCAGCGTGGTGGAGCTGCCTTCGATGTGCCATTTTGCATCCTCGGGAAGCATCTGCAGAAATTGGATCAGCGCCGCCGAAAACAGCTTTCGGATCCCATCTTCCGAAGGGCCGCGCAGGAGAAAGCGGCGCGAGAATTCGGGAAACAAATCGAAATCGATGTCCGTGTGCGTGAAGTGGTCGCCGATGCGATCGAGAAAGTTTTCCGGCCGGAGTTCGAACTCCGGCAGCCACAGTTCCTGCGAGAATGCAGCCACGGTTTGATCGTAGGTCTGGCTGTCCTTGCCGCTGCCCGTGGTGTAGCGATAGTCGAAGACGCTGACCGTCAACCCCGCAAAACTTCCCGCCATACTGTTCCTGAATTTCGTGCCCCTGCCCCGCTTGAAGAGAGGAGTCGTGAGGTCTTGTGCTGACGGTCGATGATCTCCCTCCGATCCACTGAAGCTGAATCCTAGCTGCGGCGCGACCATTTGCAGAGACTCAGTGCGCTTGCGTGCTTGAACGTTGCGATAAACCAAAACGCTCACCAGGATTATGGTGACAACGCCGAAAAACAGGAACGGTGCCACATGATCGAAATCCATTGTGCTGTCGGCCTCGAAAGGAAGCGCAATGTTATCGCTCGGAACCTGCGAATTCAAACCAGCCTGATCGCCGGCTTCTCTCGCTTGATCGTTTACAATAACCAATTCCCCTTTGAATTCCGCAAGTGGCTGTAACGCGGGACGAGCAACGCGGGACTCAGGACTCGCAACTCAGGACTCTCTATGCATCGTTGGTCAGAACTCTTTATTCCTACCTTGCGCGAGGCGCCGGCCGATGCCGAAGTCGCTTCGCATAAATTTCTGGTGCGCGCCGGCTACATCCGGCAACTGGCGGCGGGCATCTATTCCTACCTCTTTCTGGGCACGCGGTCGTTCAACAAGATCATGGCCATCGTCCGCGAGGAGATGGACCGGATTGGCCAGGAGTTCTACCTGCCGGCGCTGCATCCGCGGGAGTTGTGGGAAGCGTCCGGACGTTACGGGCTGATGGGTGAGAACCTGTTCCGCCTCAAGGACCGCAAGGGCACCGACATGTGCCTGGGCATGACCGAAGAAGAGGTCATGACTTCGATTGCGCTGAAGGAGTTGCGCAGCTACAAGCAACTGCCGCAGATCTGGTATCAGATCGCCCCGAAGTTTCGCGATGAGCCGCGGCCCCGCTCGGGACTGCTCCGCGTCCGTCAGTTCATGATGAAGGACGCGTACTCATTCGACATCGACGCCGCAGGACTGGATGTCTCCTACAAGAAACACTATGAAACCTACTGCCGCATCTTCGACCGCTGCGGGCTGAAGTACATGGTGGTCGAGGCCGACTCAGGCGCGATGGGCGGCAAGGAATCGCACGAGTTCATGGTGCGAACTCCGGCGGGCGAAGATCAGATCGTCAGCTGCGACGGCTGCAAGTACGCGGCGAACATGGAAAAGGCCACGTCAAAGCTGTGGCCCGAGGAAGACCTCGCGGCAGAAGGCGACGGAAAGCCGCTTCTCGTGCACACGCCTGGACAAAAGACCATCGAAGAAGTGGCGCGCTACCTTGGCGTTTCGCCGAAGAACAAGATCAAGACTCTGGCCTACATGGTGGATGAGGTAGACGACAAGGGAAAGAAGAAATCACGCGCAGTCGTGGTCCTTATGCGCGGGGATCATCAGCTGAATGAAGCCAAGTTCAACGCCACGGTCGGAACTCTGCCTCGGCCAATGGAAGAGGCCGAAATCAAGGCGCTCTTCAAATCTCCTGCCGGATATCTCGGGCCGGTGGGAATCGAGTGGTCGCGCGAGCTGAAGAAAGACGATGGCAAGCCCGTGTTGCTGGTCGACAAGGCGCTGGAAGGCCGAGTCAACCTCATCGCCGGCGCGAACAAAGAGGACTATCACCAGAAGAACCTGACGCCCGGAAAGGATTTCATTCCGACGGCCTACGCCGATCTGCGGGCAGTGACGGCGGGCGAGGCTTGTCCGAACTGCGACAAGCCCCTGCGCATCGATACCGCAGTGGAGATCGGCCACATCTTCAAGCTGGGCTACCGCTACTCCGAGTCCATGGGGCTGCGCGTTCTCGACAAGAATGGCAAGGAAGTCATGCCCATCATGGGCTGCTACGGGATCGGCATCGAGCGCATTCTTACGGCGGCCGTGGAACAAGGCAATGACAACGAAGGGTTCTGGCTGCCTCCCGCGATTGCCCCCTTCGAGATCGTCGTCGCCCCCGTCAATGTGAAGGACGAGACAGTGAAATCGACGGCGGAGGACATCGCCCGGCGCCTGGAAACCGCAGGATTCGACGTGGTTCTCGACGACCGGGACGAGCGTCCGGGAGTCAAATTCAAGGATGCCGATCTGGTCGGTATCCCCTTTAGAATCACCGTCGGAAAGAAGGTTACCGAAGGCACCGTCGAGGTCGTTTTGCGCGAGACGCGCGCCGTCTGCGATGTTACCATCTCCTCGATAGAGGAATATTTCAAGGGAGTGCTCCGTCGGGCGGGATAACGCAAGCTTCCGATCCGGGCGGGCGGACTGTGGGACATGGGAACTGTTAAAGCCATCGTCGGTGTTCTGGTGGTGATTGGAGTCATTTACTGCGGATTCCAGATCATTCCACCGGAGCTGACGAACTATTCTTTCCAGGACGATCTGCGGAATATCGCGATGGTGGGCGGGGCGAATCCGCACCAGTCGGACCAGGAACTGATCGATTCCATCATGAAGAAGGCGGCGGAGCACCAGATCACGCTCACCCCGGAGCAGATCACGATCCAGCGGATCGGCACCCCCGGAGCCCCCGCCGTGTATGTGGCCGCCGACTACAGCGTTCCGGTGACCTTGCCCGGATACTCCTTCACGCTGCATTTCACTCCTTCCAGCGGCAATCGCGGGATGTAGCAAACAGCTTCTAGCTCCTGGCTTCTGGCAGGGGCCCGATTGTGCGCAAGATCAAAATCATCCTCGGCCTGCTCCTGTTTCTCCTGTTTGCGAGTACCGTGTGGCAAATCGCGGCCTGCGAACTTGCCAATTCCGAACTCAAAGACGACCTGCGCGACGTGGCCTCCATGAACGGAACCCGCATCGGGATAGCCGCGCAGCAGTCTGACGACGACCTGCGCGCGACCGTGATTCGCAAAGCCGCGGCCGACAACATTGTGCTCGAGCCCGACGACATCACGGTGGAACGCTCTGGAACTGCAGAGAATCCCGTGGTGTTTCTGTCAGTGAAATACCGGGCGCGGGTGTGGTTACCGGGAATTGCCATGGTCTTTCATTTCACCGCCAACAGCGGACGCTGAAGAAATGTAGGGACACCCGCCTCGGCGTCCCGGCAGAGCGCTCGCTCTGCCCCGTAACCAGGCCCCGATTTGACTCCGAGTCACATTTCCTTCCATCCGTAACCCGCTGCCTCTGTGCGACTTGCCGCGATAGCGAGAAATGTACGTACAATTCTGTAAGAAAAATGTTCCTTCAGGAACATTGTGGAAAACTCCCCGGTCCATCCCGCAAGCTCCACAGTCACAAGTACTTCCAGCATGTCGCCTGATTTTCCCTCCCGGCAGGAACAGTGAACACGACGACACCCATCCGCACCTTCGGGTGGGGCAATGACTCTCGTAACCTTGTCGATGGGTTACGGGCGACCTAGGATCGACTCGGGACAGGAGTTTCTTCGCGGCTCTTGCGAAGAGTGTGCCCCAATATTCCGAAACAACCTGGAAGCAGGCGCAACGCCTGCACGAGATTCGCAACCCGGTGTGAGCATTTGAGGTGGAGGCGGTTCATGACGATGAAGGTTCGGGTGCTGTTCGTGGCGGCGGTGATACTGGCGGAGATGTGGCTTGTGGGCTGCGGCCACTACACCTGCGGTGAGACGTTTGGAAACTCGAGTTGCTCGAGCAGTAACGGCGGGCTTAACCAGGGCAACGGAAACACGACAAAGGGTGTGAATCTGTTAATCGCCGACGCGGGTGGAATTCAGGGCCTGGTTGTCGACCCTACGGCCAAGACGATCAAGACCAACCCGGCTTATAACGGTACTCAGGTTCAGGTGGACACGAGGGTTGTGGGCGATTGGATGGTCATCGCCGGGCAGAAGTTTATGTACACCGGATACACCGCGACTGGCGAAATTTGGGGCTGGTCACTCAACGGAAATGGGACGCTTAACGCCATCACCGGCGCGCAGCCCCTAAGCACAGACTATCTTGCGAGCATCACCTCGGCGGGATCGCAGGCCATGGTCGCGAACCCTGCGGGCACGCTCTTGTTTGCATTGGATCAGGCTGGCGAGGCCGTTAACGTGTATCAGATCGGAACCGCCGGAGCCCTGACCGGGCCAACCCAGACCCTTTTGCCCTCGGGGTTCAGGCCGTACAACCTGGCGGTTGACGGACATGGAACGTACCTCTACGTCAGCAACATTGTCGGTCTCCAGACCACCGAGGTTGCGATCTACAGCATCGGCAGCAGCGGCGCTTTGGCAGCAGTCGGCACCCCCGTTGCATCGGCTGTCCAGCAGATGCAGGGAGAGGCAACCGGCAAGTTCATGATCGGTACGAGTGGTGGCTATTTTAACAGCGCTGACAATCACCTCTACATAGAAAGTATCGGTTCGGGTGGCGCCCTCACGGAAACGACGGCCACAACCCAGGACGTACCTGTAACGGTCCAGGTTCAACCGAATACGGGTGGGACGCTCGTCTATGCCTTCGACCTTCCACTTACCAATGCTGGAGGCGCGGGCCCAATCGAAGGCTTTACACTCGATGCATCTGCAGGCACGCTCACTGCGATTTCTGGGATGAGCGCCGCCGGTGCGAATGGGGCATTCGACGCATCGGGCAAATACTTCTTTGAAGTTATCTATTCAAACTCTACTAGCTCTACGTTGAACGGATTCGATGTGAGCGCCAGCCCAGATCTGTCATCGTTGCTGGCGACCGTGGGGTGGTCATCGGGAGCGTGGGCTGCCTACGACGCGCAATAGCTCTGCAAGCATGTTTGCATTTCAGAGACCCGCATGTACTGCGGGTCTCTTTGTGTTTATGGGGCGGCGGTACAATGAAACGAACCGGCATCTCTCGAGCGGGGCAAGTCATCGCTTCCTGCGCGACAAGCACGCGCGGAATGGGGTGACTAGGAGCGTCCGGGGCGCCGCCCCGATGACGACAGCCTGACGGTAACAGCCGGATGCCAATAGCCTGACGCCAAGAGTTAGGCGCGACTGGGATTACGTCTACCGGTGCGGTTTGGCTAACGACCTTTTCGACGTACGCGGCGTCTAAACATGCGCCGGGAATGAACTGAGACAGTGGCGATCAAGATCAGAATTCCGAAGAGCGGGGCAGAAGGCGGAGGGAAGCCGATCCGCGGGTTGCCGCGCGATCCCGTGCTGCGGGCGGCGCTGGTGGGCTTCCTGATCCTGGCGGTGTCGTTCATCATCTTCTTCTCCTACTACTACATCAAGTACGACCGGATCATCGAGAAACGATTCCGCACGCCGGTATTCGCGAATGCGGCCAAGATCTACGCGCTGCCGAAAGTCGTGCGCGACGGGCAGGAGATCGACCCGAAAGAGATTGCGGCGGAGCTGAAGCGGGCGGGATACTCCGACAAGGATGGCGAATCGACGCTGGGGACTTACCACCTGGGGAAGAGCGGGATCGACATCATTCCGGGGTCGGAGTCGTATCACGCGCCGGAACCGGCCCACATCACGGTCGAGGACGGGCAGGTTTCAAAGATTACGAGCCGGGGCAACGAGCTTTCGGCGTACGAACTGGAGCCGCAACTGGTAACGGCGCTGTTCGATGCCGAGCAGCGATCGAAGCGGCAACTGGTGAAATACGACGAGATTCCGCCTGTGATGGTACAGGCGACGCTTGCGATCGAAGACCGGCGGTTCTTTGAGCATAGCGGCATCAACTTTGGCCGCACCCTGGAGGCCGTGTGGGAAGACGTGATCCGCCAGCGGCGTGCGCAGGGCGGGTCCACGATCACGCAGCAACTTGCCCGCGGATTCTTCCTGACACCAGAGAAGTCGATCAAGCGCAAGCTGACCGAGATGCTGATCGCCGAAGAGCTGGAGCAGAAATTCTCGAAACAGCAAATCTTCGAGTTCTATGCCAACTGGGTGAACCTGGGGCAGCGAGGATCGTTCGCCATCAGCGGGTTCGCGGAGGCGTCGCGCTCCTATTTCAACAAAGACCTGAAAGACGTCACGCTGCCGGAAGCGGCGCTGATCGCGGGGATTATCCAGGGGCCGAGCCGGCTGTCGCCGTACCGGCATGCGGAACGCGCGCTGGAGCGGCGCAACCTGGTGCTGGACGCGATGGTGGAGACGCACGCCATCCAGCGCGATCAGGCTGAGAAGGCGAAGGCGACACCGCTGAAGCTGGCGCCTCCGAATGTCGAGGCCAGCGACGCTCCGTACTTCGTCGACATGGTGCGCGAGCAGTTGATCAACAAATACAGCGAGAGCGAGCTGAACGACTCGTCGTACCGGATTTATACGACGATCGATCCGGACCTGCAGAAAGCGGCGGCGCAGTCGGTCGAGATGGGCATCAAACTGGTCGATGAGCAGGTCACGAAGCTGCGGACCAAGAAGGTCAAAGTCGGCAAGAAGATCGAGACGAAAGTGGAGCCGGGGCCACAAGCGCAGGTAGCGGTGGTGGTGCTCGATCCGCGCACGGCTGCTGTGCTGGCGCTGGTGGGCGGGCGCGACTACGCCTGGAGCCAGTTGAATCACGCGGTGGCGAAGCGTCCGACGGGATCGATCTTCAAGCCGTTTGTGTATGCGGCGGCGATGAATACTGCGCTGGACGGGTCAACGAATGTGCTGACCCCGGCATCGACGGTGGTGGACGAGGCGTCGACGTTCGCGTATGGCGATTCGATTTACGAGCCGCGCAACTACAAAGAGGAATATCACGGCGAAGTGACGCTGCGGTACGCACTGTCGATGTCGCTGAACAACGCGACGGTGAAGGTAGCGGAGCAGGTTGGGTACGACAAGGTGGCAGACCTGGCGAAGTCGGCGGGGATTGTTTCAGTAAAGGCGACGCCTGCCATGGCGTTGGGATCGTATGACGCCTCGCCCCTGGACATGGCGGGCGCGTATACGGTGTTTTCGAACAACGGCGTGCGGCTGTCGCCGGTGCTGCTGCGCTCGGTGCGGACGAGCAAAGGCGACGTGATTGCGAACTACAACACCGATCAGAAGCCGGTGATGGATCCGCGGATTGCCTACGTCATGACTAACATGATGGAGGGCGTGATCAACAATGGATTGGGATACACCGCGGTGCGCTTGCGCGGATTCACGCCTCCGGCAGCCGGGAAGACCGGCAGTTCGCACGATGGGTGGTTTGCGGGCTATACGTCGAATCTGTTGTGCATCGTGTGGGTGGGCTTCGATGACTACAGCGATCTGCGGTTGAGCGGGGCGCAGACGGCAGCGCCGATCTGGGCGGAGTTCATGAAGAAAGCGGCTGCGCTGCCCATGTATTCGGATATGCGTCCTTTCTCGCAGCCTTCCGGCGTTGTGGATGTGCAGCTGGACAAAGTGACGAACCGGTTGGCGACGCAGAACTGCCCGGATGACTACACATCGGCCTTCGTGGCGGGGACCGAGCCGCGGGATACCTGCGAAACGCAACAGGGAATCCGAGGCTTTATGAGCAGGATCCTTGGCGGAGACAAGCCGGTCATGCCCGCTCCGACAAGCGCCCAAGACGCCAACAGCCAGGAAGAAACTAAGAAGAAGAAAGGCTTCTTCGGCAAGATCGCCGGCATTTTCAAGGACGACAAAAGCTCGCAATCGGGGTCTAAACCAGCGGACAACGCGCCGCATTAGCCGAGACTGCGGACTTCGGACCTCAGACTGCGGACCGCGGCAACTGGGCTTCGAGAATCGTGCTGAGTCCCGCGAATTCTGCGCTTGACGATCCGGACTGTAAAAGAATATTAGTACGACTTGGGGGTGGCGTATGTCGCTCTGCCCGAAGTCTCTGCTCGTCCCGGTTACTCTCCTTGCCGTCCTCGGACTCTCTTCTTCTTTGCGCGCACAGGTATCTCGCGCGGACACGGTGCAGGTGAAACCGCCTTTGCTGCGGATGACCGATCCTCCGGCAGCGGATGCGACACCAGCGGCGCTGGAGACGCGCGGCGACGAACTCCACGGACAAAAGCTGTATTTCGACGCGATTGACTACTATCGCGCGGCGCTGACGAAATACACCACGGCGGCGGACCACGCCAAGATCTTCAACAAGATTTGCCGCACGGAGCTGGTGATGACACGGTGGCACGATGCGCAAAAGTCGTGCCAGCAGGCCATCAAGGCCGATCGAAACATGGCCGATCCGTACAACAACCTGGGCGTTGCCTACTACGAGGAGCGAAAGTACGGGGCGGCGATCAAGCAGTATCACAAAGCAATCTCGTTGGACGGAGATTCGGCGTCGTTCTACAGCAATCTGGGAGCGGCATTGTTTTCGAAGAAGGATTTCGAAGAGGCCGCCAGGGCTTATCAGAAGGCGATGGAACTCGACCCGGATGTGTTCGAGCGCAGTTCGCGGCAGGGTGTCCAGGCGCAGGTATCGAGACCCGAGGAGCGGGCTCGCTACGACTACACGATGGCGAAACTATTCGCCAAGGTCGGGCTCCCGGAGAAGTCGCTGGAATATCTGCGGAGGGCGATGGAAGAGGGCTACAAGGATCTGAGGAATGTGTACACCGACGTCGAGTTCGCCGACCTGCGCAAGGACAAGCGGTTTACCGACTTGATGGCCACGAAGACGACGGCGATCCCGGAGTAGCGCTAGTTCTGACACCCAAGACAGTGGATGCAGACCGAGCCGCGGGCGGCCCAGGGTCGTCTGCCGCTATCTCGCCAACTGCGTCAGAATTGCCTTCGCCAACTTCTGCGCTTCGCCGAAAAATTTTTGATACTCCACAAACATCCGGTTGAGTTCGAGCGACTGATCGGGAGAAAGCTTCCTACGCAGAATCATGTCCCGCACATGCACGGGATTCGGCAAGGTAGCGTCTTCGTTCAATTCTTCGAGCGCGGCATTTGGATCGTAGTGATACATGGAATTCAGTCATTGAGGCAATCAGTCATTCAATCAATGAGACCCAGCCCCAAACTCCTTTGTACGTTTTGCAGTGCGAAGTGAAGCGGCACAGATCGCCAACAACTCGTTCCCCTCTTTGATGACGAGCTTGAGCTTGTCGGCTGAAACCAGCTTGATGTCAGCCAGAAACTCGAGCCAGAACACTGTCTCATCCGCTTCTTTCGACGACCACATTCATCTTTGAAACGAACTCTGCGTGCGATCTCGAGCGGCACACGGCCCGATAGTTGGCGGCAACCGCTGTGGCCGATCTGAGGAGTTGCCTTCCTAACACATCGCCCTCACGGTTCCTGGGCAACGATCGCACGACGGAAACAACGCGAATGGCGAATTGGCGGGTCCGCAACTTCATCGCCTCAGCTTTTTCCAGTGTGCCCATAAGAATTTCAATGGCTCAATGACGAAATGACTCAATGACTGAATTCTTACATCATCTCCGTTCCCCACAGATCATGCAGATGCACGATGCCCTGAATCCGTTGATCCTGATCGACGACCATCAGCGAAGTGATTTTCTTCTCTTCCATGATCGCGATGGCCGTCGCGGCGAACTCGTGGCTGCCGATCGTCTTCGGAAACCGGGTCATGGTCTCGCCCGCCGTCAGGTCCATCACGTCCTTACCGCGCTTCTCGAGCAGCCGCCGCAGGTCTCCGTCGCTGATGATCCCCACCAACTTCTCGCCGTCGACAACGGCCGTTACCCCCAACTTCTTGCGCGACATTTCATAGATCACATCGGGCATGCGCGTCGAAGGCGCCACGCGCGGCAAAGCTTCGCCGCTATGCATCAGCGACTCCACCCGCGCCAGCCGCTTGCCCAGCTTTCCTCCGGGATGCAGATTGGCGAAGTCTTCTTCCTTGAATCCGCGCCGCTCGCTCAGAGCCACGGCGAGAGCATCTCCCAGAGCCAGCATGGTCGTAGTAGAAGCTGTCGGCGCGAGCCCCAGGTTGCAGGCTTCCTGCGCGACCGAGCAATCCAAAGCGACATCCGCCGCCGAGGCCAGAGTCGAAACCCTGCCATTACTGTCATCGCGAGCGGAAGTTCCTCGTCCGACGGACGAGGAACTGGAGTCGAGGGACCTTGTGTTGCTTGCGCCAGCGCAGATTCCGTCACCGGTCATCGTGATCAGAGGTACTTGCAGTCTCTTGATGGTCGCCAGCAGTGCCAGAATCTCTTCCGTCTCTCCGCTTGCCGATAGCGCCAGCACGACATCCCCGCGCACAACCATTCCCAGGTCCCCGTGCAGCGCCTCGACCGGATGCAGATACAGCGCCGGTGTCCCGGTCGAACTCAGGGTCGCCGCGATTTTGCGTGCGATGATTCCACTCTTGCCCATCCCGGTCACGACGACGCGGCCCGCACAGCAAAACATCAGGTCGACGGATTTCTGAAACGGCGCTGCCATCGGCCCCGCAATCCGATCCGCCAGCGCGTTCAAGGCCGACGCCTCAATCCGCACCACATTCTCGCCAGTATTTTTCAAAGCGCCCTCTGTGCCTCTGTGTGAAAGACCTGCAAAACCGGGGAAGAATCTCCACGAAATATGGAATGGTAACACCGCAAGGACGGTCGACTGCGGAAGGATCAGAAGTGATCGCCGTCCACGGCGCCACTCCGCCGGGTCTTCTGTCCGAGCACCGCTAGCCCTCGCGCCTGGATCAGCCGGTCCCAAGGCCCTGCCTGCCAGTTGTCGCGGACCTGCTCCGGATGCCGCCACAACGGCGGAGTCAACATCAGATTCTGTCCCGTAGCGTGAACGTAAGGCTCGTACATCGATCGCAGCTTGGCCAGTTTCTCGCGTCCGTAGTCATCGCTTCGCAGTTTCAGTCCAGCGGCTGCCAGCGCGTCCCGCAAGGCATCGTAGTCGGCCGACGGAAGCCGGTCGTCGTAGTCCGCGTCATACTTCGCGTTGACCACTTGTGCCAGATCGACTGCCGCGTGGCGTGCCATGGCGAATGTCAACTTCGCCTGCCCGGGATGCACTCCCTCGATTCCCACCAGCACGAGGGAAGTCACGTCGAGCATGGTCGTCAGGGCCGCCAGCCATGACTGGTTGCTGTGCTGTGAGCGGAAGAACGTCAGCACGGGATACGAAATCTGCGCTTCCAGCAGCTCGGCGGCCCAGCGTTCCCAGTCGCGCAGCACGTCGTCGAGCACGGTCTGGTCCATGCGCCGATCTTCCGACCTCCCGGCCAAGCGCACTAACAACTCGGCCGCCGAAGGAGGCGATCCGGCGCGCGCATCCAGCATCGAGATCTGAATCTCGCGCCGCGAGAACGACGAATACACCACCGGGATGTACCCGATCACCACGCCGAGGAATGCAAAACCCATGCCCGCTTCGAAGACGGATAGCGCCCGCGCCGGGCCCGACGTTGGCACGATGTCTCCATACCCCAGCGTGAAGAATGTCTCGCCGGAGTGATAAAGAATCTTCCCGAACGTCAGCCGTTCTCCGCTGAGCTGCTCGTGCCCGCCGATCCCGTACTGAATCAGCCCAAATCCGAGAATGAGTCCCGCCGCCCAGAACCCCAGCAGCAAAATCAGTGACAGCGGCCCGAAGTATCCCAGGAAATTCTGCTGGCGGGAAGTCTTCTTGATGTGCCCGGCAATCTTCCGCCAGGGAATCCACGTCCGGCGGTAGAAGTAAGCGGTCAGCTTGAAATTGCGCAGCACGCGCCGCGGCAGCACGACCGTCTCGAACGCATCCAGCAACACCACCCAAATGATGGCGATGCCGGACACAATCGCAGAGATGTGCATGTGCGAGGTCATGGAATTGAGATGAAAACGTGCGATGTAGATGCGTCGGGAAGCTTATCAGATTCGGCGAGGTGGCGAATTCAGTCGGCCGGAGAGAAGGCGACTACAGCTTGGTTGAGAATATCCACCCGGGCGCGGGCACCGGATCCGAGAGGAGGTCTTGCTCGATAACAGCGGAAGACCAGTGCTCGCTCACATCGGTCACGTCAACTTCGGCATAGATTCTGCCTGGATGCTTCACGAAAAGTTCCATCCCCTTGCGCAAGCCATCCGCGCTGCCCACATTCAGGGTGACGCGCGTGGTGCGCTTGGACTTGCCCTCCTGACTTGCCGTGACCGAGGAGATCTTCGCGGTGATAGGTTTTTTCAATATGTAGCTGAGATACTCACTTGGAACACTCGGCAGGCCTTCTGGCGCTTTGTTCTCGTCTCCCTTCCGCAAAAGGAAGTATGCAGACCTACCTCCGAAAAGCTTGCCTCCTTCCATCCCCGAGTTGATCGCATTCGTGAACGGCAGCATCCCATCGACCGGGATCAAGTAGTGCCGCTGTCCCCAACGCACCGGCATCAATTCGGGCGCAATCCCTTGGAATCCACCGCGCTTGTTCGGATAAGTAAAGAGCAGCTTAACCGTGCCTTGCGTGAACGTCACGTCGCCGTAGTTCTGGTCGTACAAACCAAGGCATCCGTACCAGGTGAAGACGAAGCCATTCTGCGGAGCCAGAGTCAGGGTTACGTTCACACCGAGTCCGTCGCCGAAGAAGTATTCGCCAGCCCACTCGTGGTTCCTGAGTCCGCGAATCTCTTGCTGGATCTTTTTAGTCCGTGCTTCGGCAGCCTCGACCGCAGCTTTCGACAGCTTCGGATCTGAGTCGGCGTCCTGAGCGTAGAGCCGTAGGCTAAGCAGCGCAACGGACAGGAAGATGAATGCACGGAGACTCCGCAGGCGCATACCGGGACTCCTTAAGCGGGATTCTAGCTTGATTTAGACACCGCGCCGCATTACCGAAGAGCGCTATATGAGGAACGTCCGAATCGCAGATGCTTGCGGCGCCTAAAGAATGGAGATTGAAGAACTTGCCAGAGGTCTGAGGGCGTGACGCCGGACGCCTGTCGCCCCGGGCCTACTGCGGCTTCGACGGTGCCTGCGCCGGCGGATTCGCCGCGGTCCCCGCCGGAGGCTTCGTGCCCGCAGGCGTCGCCGCTTTCGGAGTTGTAGTGGTGGTCTTCTTCTTGGGCGCCGGCTTCTTCTCCGGTTGCGTGTCGTCCACGACAATCTTCTTTGGAGGTGCCTGCTCTGCCTGGGTCTGCAGGGTTTTCAGTTGCGTCCGCAATCGCGTCAGCTCGGCTTCCTTCGACGCCGACAGCGTCTCGATCCGCTCTGCCAGTTGCTTGCGCGCGCCCTCGAAGGCGCTCAAATCATTCGACAACGATTGCAGGTCGTCCTTCGAGCCGAACGCTCCTGCTCCCTCGGCAACGCTTCCCATCACGTCGTACAGCGCGTCCAGATTGCGATACAGCTTGAACGAGGCCGGCAGATCTTCCGGCGCATTGCGCAGGTGGGTGATGATCTCCGGCAACGCTCCCTGCAGGTTCCGCTGGATCGAATCCACGTTTCCCAGCACCTGCTTCCTGTACGAATTGTCGGCCTTCCATCTTTCGATCCGCAGTCGAGACAGATCGTCCTGCGTGCTCTTCGATGTCGTTTCAATCTGCGCCAGCAATCCATTTAACTGGGTTACTGACGCATAGGAAACCGGCTGACCCTGAGGGTCGCCATTCGCTGGACTCGCTACTGGAGCCGGTCCCGACTGCGCCAGCGCCGCGATGCATGTGAGAAACAGACCCGGACCAAGCAGAAGATTGCGTTTCATGGTGAGCGTTTTGTGTGTGAGCCAATCAGCATACTACAAGCAAATCCCGGATCGTCATCGGGTGAATCTCTGATTTACCCCTCGGGCCGGCGCCGCCCCGTGGTTGGTGAGCCATTCGGCGCGTATAGCCGCCATTCGACGCCACTCGCAAGTCGGCGCGATAATGAACCGATGCGTCTTCCGCTTCTGTCTCTCGTCCTGGCGCTGCTCGCCCTCGCCCCGCAGACGCTTGCCCAGCAAGCTCAGGACACCTCCCGCCGCCTCGTCCTCAAAGATGGCTCCTACCAAGTCGTCACCAAGTACGAGGTCAAAGGCGACCGGGTCCGTTACTACAGCACCGAACGCGAAGACTGGGAAGAGCTTCCCAACTCCCTGGTCGACTGGCCGGCCACCGAGAAGTACGAAAAAGACCGCGCCGCCGCAGCCTCGACCCCCGAAGCCGTAGAGCTCGACAAGGAGCTCGATCGCATCGAAGTGCCGCTACCCGAAGTCGCACCCGGACTTCGCATCCCCGAAGACACCGGCGTGTTCCTGCTCGACAATTTCCACGGCGAGCCTCAGTTGCTCGAACTCAATCAGACCGCTGGCGACATCAACCGCAACACCAAGATCAACATTTTCAAGGGAACGATCAATCCCGTCGCTGGAGCCAAGCAGACCATCGAACTGGACGGTGCTCACGCGGCTATCCAGTCGCACGTTGACGTCCCCTCCATCTATATCCGGCTCGAAGCAACTCCGGAGAGCGGCAGCAACTCACCCGATTCCGCCCATCGTTCTGAGCCCCAGCAAGCGCAGCAGCCCGTCCCTCCACAGGACCGCTATCGCATCCTGCACGTCGAGGTGAAGGGCAACAAGCGCATCGTAGGCGGGGTGAAGCGCGAAGTGACCGGCAAGATCTCGCACGAACAGCACCAGGTCAAGACGACCGCCAGCAGCCTTCGCGGAGGCTGGCTCAAACTGACTCCTGCAGAGAACCTCACGCCCGGCGAATACGCCCTGATTGAAATGGCCGAGCAGGGCGCAATGAATCTCTACGTCTGGGATTTCGGCGTCAACCCCCGAGCCGCCGCCAATCCCAACCCGTGGAAGCCCGATGTCAAGCATCCGCCCGCCGAAACGAAGCCGGAGCAAAAGTGACAGACAAAAGAAAAGGCGCCCCGAAGGACGCCCGGCTACTGATCTTAATGTCTGAGGTCTGAGGGCCGAAGCCTGGCGCAGCCCTAGTCTTCCAGCACTCCGCGCTGAGCCACTCCAATATTGTCGCGGGTCGAGTTCTTCACCATGTACATCATTCCGTCGGCCTGCCGGATGACATCGTGCGCCGAGCGCGCGTCGTGCGGGTACGTCGCGACTCCGATCGACGCTCGCACATTCAGATTCAATCCTTCATCGCGGCAGAAGCAACTGGCTCGCAATGCATCCCGCAGCCGCTTCGCCACCACCAGCGCCTGATCTTTGCTGGTCTGCGGCAGCAACACCACGAACTCGTCGCCGCCATAGCGGAAGGCAAAGTCGATCAACCGCAGTTGAGCCTTGATCAGATATCCGATCTCCGCCAGCAGTTTGCTGCCGATCAGGTGGCCGTGGGTATCGTTCACCGTCTTGAAGTGATCCAGATCGATGAAGAGAATGCTGAACTCATACCCGAAACGCGACGACCGGTAGACCTCGGTCTCCAGCGTCTTATAAAGATGACGCGCATTGAAGAGGCCGGTGCAGTCGTCGGTAATCGTTAATTCCTGGATCTTCTCGACCCACTTGGCGTTTTCGATGGCGATCGCCGCGTAGTCGCAGAGGGCCTGCAGGAAAAAGAGTTCCGGCTCCTTGAAGCGCTCCATGTCGACGTTCACCAACTGGATCACGCCCAACACACGCAGCTTCGACCGCAACGGGACGCAGATGACCGACTTCGTCTTCCATTGCGTGGCGTGGTCCACCCGGCTGGCAAACTGCGGATCATTCTGCACGTCGGGCACAACCCGTGATTCGCCGTGTTTCGCCACCCATCCGGCAATTCCCTCGCCGACCTTCAGGCGGACATTCTTGAGCGCCTCGGCCTTGTCCCCAACCGCGATGGCAAAATACAGCTCGTCATGCCCCTCATCCACCATCAGTAACGACCAAGTGTCAGGGCGGAAGTATTCCGCCATTTTGTCCATGATCGTCTGCAGAATGGAATCGAGGTCCAGCGACGACGTGAGAGCCTTGGCCACGTCGTGGAAAATCGTCAACTCCTGGCTCTGGCGAGTCAATTGGGTGCCGGCCTCGGGCATGAAAATCCGTCAATCCTCAGTAATGGGGTGGCGTTGAAAAATTATACGAGTCACTTTCGTGCAGGGGCAATGAACGTTAGTAACGGTACCCGTAATGCCAACCGCACCAAGGGCTCAGGGGCGCAACGCAGCAGAAGGCAGGCGGAGTCCAGGCCTGCCCAGCCACCCGTGACGAACCTCTCTATAATCGCTCTAATGAGAACCCTAATATTGATGATGATCCTGCTACCCTCCTCGGTCGCTGCCCAGGCCCCCGACCCGAGGTCCATCCCGGTGATCGATGGCGGCCTCGGGGCCTGCACGGCGGACTTCACCGTCACCGACGCCGGAAGCAAACCCATCTACCTCGCGAAAATCAAAGTCCATATCGCCTACGGATTCATGAGCACCCGTAAACTAGACCTCGAAGTGGCCACCAACGTCGACGGCAAAGCCCGTTTCATCGGTCTCCCGGACCGGGTCAAGCGTGGACTCTTCTTTGAAGCCAGCGAGGCTGACCGCACCGGCAATGTCTTCGACGATCCTTCGAAAACCTGCCAGGCGCAATTCACCGTGACCTTGCGCAAACCGACGAGCGCACCCGCACCGTAACGCGCGGCACTTCGGCCGCGGAGGATCTGTGAACTCTGTTCGCGAACAGGTCTGGCAGTTCTTGCCGAGCCCAGTTGCCGCCTCAAGCCAGTTACCCTCCCCCTGACCTCTCGTCCCGTAGCGTCTGTCTTCCTCTTGTCCTATGATGTTCCCCGGGAAAAACCATGGGCGGGTTCGGCGACAAATTCCGCAAGGCGCGCGAGAAGAAAGGCATTTCGCTCGACGACGTTTCCAACGCCACCAAGATCACCGCGCGCATGCTGCAAGCCATCGAGGAGGAGAACTTCGACCAACTTCCCGGCGGAGTCTTCAACAAAGGATTTATCCGCGCCTACGCCAAGCACCTGGGGCTCGATCCCGAAGACGCGGTCAACGACTACCTTGCCTGCCTGCGGCAGGCGCAAATCGATTCTCACGCGGGATGGGACTCGGAACGCCCAGGCCCCCGCGCTGCAAGCGTCCCCAAGTCCAACGCACCATCAATAGAGAAACCCGCGGCCCAGGTTCCGACGCCGGCCGAGGCCGAGGAACTCCCCGATCTGCAACTTCCCCGCGCCGAACACATTCGCAAGAAGAAGGAATACCTCGAGCGTCCCGCGTCCGGGCCTCCCTGGCTGATGATGGCGGTCGTTCTCGTCATTGTGCTCGGCGCGCTTGCGCTTTGGATGCGTCACTCCCGTCGCGCCCACAATGCCGCCAGCAGCGCTTCCCCGCCGGTGGTAACGACGGTGACGGCGTCTGCGCCATCTCAGTCGAATGTGCCAGCTGCATCTCCAGCAACCGTCCCGTCGGTCAAGGTTTCGGCGGCGGCTTCGAAACCGCAACTTGCGTCCCAAAGTACACCGGCCCCGCGCAGCGTGGCGGTCCAGCAAACCACCACCGCCCCAGACACCAATCAAAGCAGCCCTGGGAGGAAATCGGACGGATCGGCTCGCCCCTCGGGCGCGACCGTATCTCCCACATCCTCAACCCCCGCGACGAATCTGTCGCTGGTCGTCCGCGCCGCTGAAACCTCATGGATCTCGGTCAGCGCTGACGGGCAGCTCGTCACTCAGGAGACTCTCATCGCGCCGGCAGCGACTTCCTTTCATGCCACCCGTGAATTTGTGGTCCGCGTTGGCAATGCCGCCGGGGTGACCTTTCTCTGGAATGGCGAGGAGATCCCGCCCCAGGGTGCCGAATCCGAAGTCAAAACTCTCGTCTTCGATGCCCAAGGAATGCGCGCCGGCACGTCACCTCAGGCCGCCCAAAACTAGCCAGCGTTTTTTCCGGGAACGCCATTCCCTTCTCCACCGTATCTAGTGGTGAGTCCGTCTGTCTGGAGCTTCGCATGAGCCTGGGTCACGATCTCCGCCACGCCTTCCGAACCGTTGGACGCAATCCTCTCTTCAGCGCTATCGCGATCCTCACGCTTGCCGTCGGCATCGGCGCCAACACCGCGATCTTCAGCATCGTCGATGGAGTTCTGATTCGTCCTCTCGGCTACGGCGACGAGAGCCGCCTGTTCACGGTTCACGAGGTGGTGCCCAAGTTCAGCCATTTCGCGCCGAGGATTCCGGTCAACGCCATGCATTTTCTTGAATGGCGCAAGCGCGCACAGTCCTTCGAGAGTATGGCCATGATCGGCGGCACGCGGTTCAATCTGACTGGCGCGGGAGAGCCCGAACGCCTCGCCGCCGCGCGGGTCTCACCGGCGTTGTTTCCGATGCTCGCGGCCCGCACGCAGCTGGGCCGCACGTTTCTCGAAGAAGAAGACCAGCCCGGACATGATGACGTCGTGGTTCTAAGCAACGACCTGTGGAAACGTCGCTTCGGCTCCGATCCGAATGTCCTTGGACGCAAGATTCTGCTCGATGGTCGTCCCTACGAAGTCGTCGGCGTGCTTTCGCCGCAATTCCACTTTCCCAAGCTCAGCCAGCTCTTTGCGATGGAGATCGCTGAAGAGCAGCCCGATGTGTGGAAGCCATTCGCCGTGAAGCCGGACGAACTCGAGCCACTGGGCGACTTCAACTATGCCTGCATCGTTCGCCTGCGAAGCGGCGTCTCGTCGAGCCAGGCGTTATCGGAGTTGGAAACCATCCAGGCCAGTCTGGCGAGTCAGGCTCCGGAAAAAGTCGAACTACACGCGGACATGGTCCCACTTCAGGATCAGATCACCAGCCGTTCGCGCCTCGGCCTGCAGTTGATGCTGTTCGCCGTGGGCGCCGTGTTGCTCATCGGCTGCACCAATATTGCGAACCTGCTGCTCGGCAGAACCACCTCTCGGAGAACAGAACTCGCCATCCGCTCCGCCATGGGTGCCGGCGTGCGGCGTCTTCTGCAACAAATGTTAGCAGAAAGTTTCGTATTGGCAGCAATCGGCGGAGTCCTGGGCGTAGGCATTGCTTACGTCGGATTGCGAGTGATCCTGGCTCGTGCACCCCTCGACTTGCCGCGGCTCGATGAGATTCATCTCGATCTCCGCGTTCTTCTGTTCGCGATCGCCATCTCGTCGATCGCAGGTCTGCTCTGCGGACTGCTTCCCGCCTGGCGCTTTGCCCGCACTGAGCCCCTGGCCGCCATGCGAACCGGCGTGCGCAGCACCGAAGGACGCGCGGCCGGGCGTCTTCGCACCATTCTGATTGCCGTCGAAGTTGGGCTCAGCACTCTCTGCCTGCTCTGCGGCGGACTGCTGATGCGCAGTTTTCTCAACCTGATGAACGTCGACAAGGGATTCGCTGTGGAGCGTGTGCTCACCGTGAATCTCAGTTTGCCCGACGCCCGCTATCCCGATCAGCCGGCGCGAGTGCGCTTCACCCGGTCGTTGCTCGATTCGGTCCGAACTCTACCCGGCGTCACGTCAGCGGGCATTTCCAACATGCTGCCTCTGAGCGGCGAGGGCGCGAATAATCTGATCTCGGTGGAAGGAGTTACCCTGCCGATGATGGAACGTCCGCTGGCCGATATTCGCGGAGTGAATCCCGAGTATTTCGAGACATTCAGTATCCCGCTGCGGCAGGGCCGGATTTTCGCCGAGTCCGACGGCGAAAACAAAGTCGCCCTGGTGTCGACCCTAACCGCCGAACACCTCTGGCCCGGACAGAATCCGCTCGGGAAGCGCTTCCGGATCGGCGACCCCGATGGTCCCTACGTTCAAGTTACGGGTGTTGTCGGCGACGTGCGCGGAGCCAGACTCGATCGCGCGCCCCGGCTCACGATCTATGTGCCGTATTGGCAGCGCCGCACTTTCGGCGGCCCGTCGCTCGCGGTAAAGACGGCAGTCGAACCTCTCGCGCTGTCCTCATCGGTTCGCAGTGCGATTCATGGCATCGACGCCGAGTTACCGGTCCCGCGCTTCGAGACCATGCAGGAAGCTGTCGGAGAATCCTTGGCCCAGCGCCGATTCCAGATGGATCTCATCCTCATGTTCGCGGCCACCGCCCTGCTGCTGGCGGCTCTCGGCATCTATGGCGTCATTTCGTACTCAGTCGCCGTGCGCACGAATGAAATGGGAATTCGTATGGCGCTCGGAGCTCGTGGCGACGATATCTTGAAGATGATCTTGCGTCAGGCAATGATGCCCGTCGCGGTTGGCGCCTCTGCCGGACTTCTCGCGTTTCTGGTTGCGGGACGCCTGCTGGCCGGCCTGCTCTACGGTGTGTCCCCGGCGGACGGCGCGACGATCGCAAGCGTCGTTCTGATTCTCGCCGCCGTAGCTACGTTCGCCAGCCTGGTCCCAGCCCGTCGCGCCAGCCGCGTCGATCCCATCGTGGCTTTGCGATACGAGTGACGGCGAAAGTACGGCAATTTAGATGTTGAATGCCCCACTTCTCGCAGCAGTTTCTCTCTCGAGAAGTGGGGCACCGTTGCACTCTATCTCTACTTCACTTCGCTACGGTCAGGTGGTACGTGATGTTCTGCGATCCAGCCTGGAAGTGCAGAGTATGAGTTCCGGGCGGTAGCGGATCCACCAGCAGGTAATAACCGTCGTCGATCACCGGGGAGTAAGTCCCGGCCGAGAAGGGTCCTTCTCCGATCGCAGTGAGCACATTGTCGTCGGGCCACGTCACATCAAATTCTACGGACTGCACCCGATAGGACTTCAGATTACGGACTTGTATGCCGTCGAGGTCAGCCTCCAGATTCGTCACCCCGTCCACGTAAGGCGCCGCACACTGCCTCATCTCGGCGATCGTCCCGCCGACCAGTGGCGGCAAGCTGTTTCCGCAGCCCCAGTTCGGTTCTTCTGGAGCAGAGTCCTCCACGTTGTTCAAAGGAAAATAGAGCGCTTTGCCGATTGGCACCTTGCAGTAGCGTGTGATCGCATCACTGTTGCAGGGCTGTCCCACCTGGCAGAACTTTCCGCCGAGAAACCACACTGCGCCCGACTGCCCAACGCTGCAATCGCCATTGTCGAAGAGCGGATGGCTTGCCACCGGAATCGAGAACGCCCATTGCCACCAGGCCGCTGACCATTCTCCATATGTTCTGCCGAATTCGATCGAGTTCGGTTTATCCACCGGCGGACCAAACTGTGCTACCGCCGGCAACGCCAGAGCTGCGAGAAGACTTACCAGGACCACCGCGAACTTTGTGTGATGATTCATACCATTCCTCCTTGCGCTGCGATTGTGGCGGCACCCCCTCCCGCATTCAATGCACGGCGAATAAATTCGGGTAAATTCCATCTCAAATCGAAGGCAACCGATGACGATCGCCCTTCTTGACGCCCCCTCTTCGCGGATATAACCTTTTGGCGATCAATGCCGTAGGCAGGGCGGCATCGACGCAAGTGAGACCGATTATGCAAGTGCCCGCCGGAGAGCAGCAGAAGTTTCGATTCGGCCCGTTCACCGTCGACCTCCTGTCCCGGGAACTGTGGAATGGAAGTCAGAAGGTTCCTCTCCAGGAAAAACCCTTTCAACTCCTCGTAATCCTGCTGGAAAATCCTGGGAAGCTGGTCACGCGCGACGAGCTCCGCGAGAAACTCTGGCCAGCCGACACCTTCGTCGACTTTGACCACAGCATCAACACCGCCATCAACAAGGTGCGCGAGACCCTGGGCGATTCCAGCGAGAATCCCAAGTTCGTCCAGACACTGCCGCGTCGCGGCTATCGTTTCCTGGCGTCAGTCGAAGAATTGCCCGCAGACCCGGCGCGGCCCTCGCCGCTCATCCCGATGTCTCCGTCTGTGCTAGCGCCGCCCGCCCCGGCGCCTCCGCTGACGATTGGCGAATGCGTCCCCGGAGTCCTGCTCGGTCACTATCAGGTCCTGGAAAAAGTCGGCAGAGGAGGCGTAGGCGAAGTCTTCCGCGCCCGCGATCAGCACCTGGGACGCGAGGTAGCAGTCAAAGTCCTTCTTCCCGGAACGCTGGTGGACGATCATTCCCGGTCCCGCTTCCACAAAGAGGCGATCGCCCTGTCGCGGCTCAATCATCCCAACATCGCCACCATCCACGATTTCGACACCCAGCACTCCCTCGATTTCCTCGTTATGGAGTTCATTCACGGCGTGACCTTGGCCGCGAGGCTTTCGCAGGGGCCGCTGCCCGAGAAGGAAGTCCTCACGCTCGGAGCGCAATTGGCCGAGGGCCTCGCCGCGGCTCACGACAAAGGCGTCGAGCATCGCGACTTGAAGCCCGGCAATCTCCGCGTGACGACCGAAGGCAAACTAAAGATCCTAGACTTCGGGATGGCGAAGCTGAGAACACCCGTCACCGACTCGGCAGAAACCGAAAGTCTCACCGAGACAGGCCTCATCCAGGGAACTCCACCGTACATGGCGCCCGAGCAGTGGTTGCACCTGGAGATGGACCCGCGCACCGACATTCATGCCGCAGGCGCCGTCCTTTACGAGATGGCGACCGGGCAGGCTCCGTTTTCGACGGCCGACCGTTCGAAACTGGTTGGAGCCATTTTGTACTCCGCACCGCAGCAGCCGTCATCGATCAACTCCCGCATATCTCCCGAGCTCGATCGCATCATCACTAAGTGCCTGGAGAAAGAGCCGGAGGATCGCTACCAGTCGGCGAAGGAGTTGGCGATTGACCTGCAACGTCTTCTTCGCGAGAAATACTCGCCGCATCCGCCGGCGCGTGCGGAATCAAGGCAATGGTCTGGATTCGCCCACCGCCGTGTGGTCATCGGAGTTGGTATCGCGCTGGCCGCAATTCTGGTGGCCGCGCTGGCCCGCGTCCTCTGGCTTGGCTCACCTACCGCCTCGGGCCTGGCTTCCATCGCCGTGCTGCCCTTCACCGACCTGAGCCCCGGCCACGATCACGAGTACTTCTCCGATGGCCTGGCGGAAGAAATCCTGAACAACCTGACCAAGATCCCTAACCTGAAAGTCGCCGCTCGCAGCTCCGCCTTTCAATTCAGGGGTGCCAACAACGATGCGCGGGCCATCGGCCAGAAACTCAGTGTCCAGAATCTTCTCGAAGGCAGCGTGCAGACGGTTGGCACCCGCGTCCGCATCAGTGTGCACTTAACCCAAGCCGACGCCGGGTTGAATCTCTGGTCAGATACCTACGACCGTGATCTCAAGGACATTTTTGCCATCGAGGATGACATCGCCGCTGCGGTAAGCGCGGCTCTGCAGCCCAGACTTCTCGGACACGCGACTCCTCCCGTTGTGCCAACGCGCACCACCACTCCCGAGACTTATCAAGCCTTTCTGCAAGCACGCTATTTCGACCGCAAGAGTGATGCCGAGTCAGAAAAGAAAGCCTTCTCCTTCGTGAACCGCGCCATCGAGCTGGACGCCAGTTATGCCCCGGCCTATGCACAACGCGCCATCATGACCGCCGAAGCCGCCGGCATGGGTCGGCTTGATCTATCCACGGCCATGCAGGACAGCCGCCGCGACGCGGAAAAGGCCATTGTGCTCGACCCCAACCTCGCAGCCGCTTACCTCGCACTGAGTGAGCCTCAGGCGATGGCCCAATGGGATTGGCAAGGCGCGGAACGTTCCGTCGCAAAGGCCCGCGAATTGGCGCCTGGCGATGCCGACGTCCTGGCCCAAGCCGGATTTCTTGCCATGGCCCGGGGCCACCTGGAGGAAGCGACGAGGCTGATGAGCGAGGGAATCGCGCGCGATCCCCTGCAGCCCGTGAGGTATCTCTATCTGGCGCAAGCCCTGCGCGATCTCGGCCACTACGACGCCGCCCACACCAACCTCGAGAAGGCGCTGGAACTCAGTCCAGCCCTGGTTTGGGCCCACGAGACCCGTGGCGAGGTCTATCTGGCGCAGGGTCGTTTCCAGGACGCACTCGCAGAAATAGAAAAGGAACCGGAAGGGCCTTGGCGGGACTTCGGCGAAGCCCTCGTGCATCACGCTCTCGGACGCTACAAGGATTCTGAAACGGCCCTGGCCCATCTGATCGCCACCGACCAAAATGACGCTGCATGGCAGATTGCCCAGGTGTACGCCTATCGCGGCGAACTCGATCAGGCGTTCGCCTGGCTCGATCGCAGCTGCCGCCAGCACGATTTCGGTGTTGGTCATCTTCAGGCCGACTGGATCATGAAGAGTGTGAGAAGCGACTCTCGTTACCAACAACTCCGACTTCGGCTCAACCTCGCGGAATAGATGAGCGGTCGGCTACCGCCCGACTGCGGTTTTCCGCTATTCAACTCACCCCAAAGCCCTTACGGCCAAATCCATTGCCCTGCCGCCAGCCGCTCTGTTAGCCTTCTACTAGGACTTCCTTCCAGTGTGCCGCGCCATACGCGGCCCTTTGGATTTCCGCTGGTTTACCCAACGGTGTTCAGCCCATAACGTCCACTGAAGCGGCGTTGGATCAGCATCGTTCGAACCAGGCTTGTAACGACTTGCCCTGTGGCTCTCGGCCCAGTGCAATCCTAAGGAGACAAACCATTGCCATCCAAGAATCGTTATCTGTTCACCTCGGAATCGGTGACCGAAGGCCATCCCGATAAGATCGCCGACCAGATTTCTGACGCCATCCTCGACGCTTGCCTTGAAGAAGATCCCATCAGTCGCGTCGCCTGCGAAACTCTCACTGCCACCGGCCTGGTCGTCATCGCCGGAGAAATCACCACCAAAGCCTACGTTGATTTCCAGACCGTGGTCCGCGGCACCGTCGCTTCGATCGGATACGACAACGCCCTCTACGGCTTCGACGCTAACACCTGCGCCGTCATCTCCTCGATCAACAAGCAGTCCGGCGACATCGCCATGGGCGTAGACACCGGCGGCGCCGGCGACCAGGGCATGATGTTCGGCTACGCCGTGAACGAGAACGCCGACTTGATGCCGACTCCCATTTCCCTGGCGCACAAGCTGACGCAGCGACTCTCGGTCGTCCGCAAGAACGGAACTCTTCCCTTCCTACGCCCCGACGGCAAATCCCAGGTCACAGTCGAGTACGACGCGAACGGCAAGGTCCTGCGCGTCGACGCGGTCGTCATCTCGACCCAGCATGCCGAGACTGTCACCAACGACGAGCTTCGCGCCGAGATTCTGAAGCACGTCATCCAGGCAGTCATCCCGCCGCAGCTTCTCGACGCAGACACCAAGTACCACATCAATCCCACCGGGCGTTTCGTCATCGGCGGCCCCATGGGCGACACCGGACTCACCGGCCGCAAGATTATCGTCGACACCTACGGCGGCATGGGACGTCACGGCGGCGGCGCCTTCAGCGGCAAGGATCCGACCAAGGTCGACCGCTCGGCCGCTTACATGGCGCGCTACATCGCGAAGAACGTTGTAGCCGGCGGACTCGCCGAGCGCTGCGAAGTGCAACTGGCGTACGCCATCGGCGTTGCTGATCCGGTCAGCGTGCTGGTTGAAACCTTCGGCACGGAGAAGTGCGATCCGGCGATCATCCCCGACATCATCCGCGCCAACTTCAAGCTGACTCCGCGCGGCATCATCGAGTCGCTGAATTTGCGGAGACCGATATATCGGAAGACGGCTGCTTACGGCCACTTCGGCCGCAATGATGCCGACTTCACCTGGGAGTTAACCGACAAGGCTGCCAAGCTGGCGAGCGAAGCCGGCCTGCGCGAACCTGCGGTCGCTCGGAAGTAAGGAACCCTCACCACAGAGGACACCGGGGTTCGCTGTCCTCTGTGGTGAATGAATTTCTTTAGGAACCGAAGTGCAATTTCGTCCTAGTCCCAAAGCAGTACTCGGTTCGGGAATTTGGCATCCTGACCCGTTTCCGAAACTCGGGTATTCTGCGAAAATGTTCGGTGGGGCCTGATTACTCACTGTTCATCAGACTTTAATATTTCTCCCGCTTTCCGCGCGCCGCGAAGCCTAGCAACGAAGCGAAGAAGCCAAAAGAAGAGGAAAAAGTATGTCAACCGCCGCGATCAACTGCGACATCAAGAACATCGAACTGGCCGATCTGGGTAAGAAGCGCATCGAGTGGGCGAACCAATCGATGAAGGTCCTCCAGATTATTCGAAAAGAATTCATCAAGAACCAGCCGCTGAAGGGCATCCGCATTTCGGCCTGCCTGCACGTGACGGCCGAGACCGCGAACCTGGCGATCTGCCTGCGTGATGGCGGCGCCGACGTGGTGCTGTGCGCCTCGAACCCGCTCTCCACACAGGATGACATCGCGGCCTCGCTGGTCCGCGACTACAACATCCCCGTGTTCGCCATTAAGGGTGAGGACAACGACACGTACTACAACCACATCCTCGCGGCGATCGATCACAAGCCGCAGATCACGATGGACGACGGAGCGGACCTGGTCGGCATCCTGCACACCAAGCGCACCGATGCGCTGCCGGGCGTCATTGGCGGCACCGAAGAGACGACCACCGGCGTCATCCGCCTGCGCGCCATGGCCAAGGAAGGCGTGCTGAAGTTCCCCATCGTCGCTGTCAACGACGCCGACACCAAACACCTGTTCGACAACCGCTACGGCACTGGGCAGTCGACCATCGACGGCATCATCCGTGCCACTAATTTCCTGCTCGCCGGATCGAAGTTCGTCGTGGCGGGCTACGGATGGTGCGGCCGCGGACTGGCTTCCCGCGCCCGTGGCGCCGGAGCGGAAATCATCGTCACTGAAGTCGATCCGACGAAGGCGCTCGAAGCCGTAATGGACGGCTTCCGCGTCATGAGCATGGACGAAGCCGCCAAGATCGGCGACGTCTTCTGCACCGTGACCGGCAACAAGAACGTCCTGGCCAAGCAGCACTTCGAGGTCATGAAGGACGGCGCCATCATCTCGAACTCGGGACACTTCAACGTCGAGATCGACATCCCGTCGCTCGAGAAGATGTCGTCGTCGAAGCGGACAACTCGTAATTTTGTGGACGAGTACTCGCTGAAAGACGGACGCAAGCTCAACCTGCTGGGCGAAGGCCGCCTCATCAATTTGGCGAGCGCCGAAGGCCATCCAGCGAGCGTGATGGACATGAGCTTCGCCGACCAGGCCCTCTCGGTCGAGTTCATGGTGAAGAACGCCAAGACGCTCGAAAAGCGCGTCTACAAAGTTCCCGACGAACTCGACAAGCGCGTCGCCAAACTGAAGCTCGAGTCGATGAGCATCAAGATCGACAAGCTCACGCCCGAGCAGGAAGAGTATCTGGCGGGGTGGTCGGAAGGAACGTAGGAGCGGTAGCCAGTGGTCAGTGATCAGTGGCCAGTAGTCAGTAGGAATGGGTGCCCCATCCTTGTCGCGCTCTTTGCGACAGGGTGGGGCCTTTGACTTTGGCGGAAGAGCAGCGCTGCAGCGCCGCGTAAAGCTGCCCCGACCTCCTGTCATCCTGACCGAGGCAGTCGAAGGACCTCTGCGCGCGCTTCCCTCACCGAGACGGCCTCAGGCAGCGCTCAAGAAACCCGCGAACGGATGGGGCACCCAGCCGCTAGCCTGAAGAGGCGGCTTGAATGAGCGGAAGAGCATCTTCTACGGCTTTCTTGCTCCAGAAATGGCTGTCGCGAAGGTTTTGTGGATCTTTCATTTTGGCGTCGCGATTGATTACTTCGCGATATAAAGCGATCGCCTCTTTCTGTTGACCTGATTTGTACAGCCCAAGAGCCAGCCCTCCCAGGACGTCCGGGTCGTCGGGATTCAGCCGGCGAGCCTCTTGCCAATACTTAACCGAATCGGGAACATTGTCCATTTCGTATAAGAAAAAGCCAAGGTTGTTGGCCGCGATGAAGCTGGGGCCAAGATCCCATGCGCTGCGTGTCTTTTGAACCGCTCCCGCCAGAAGGTCGGACCTGCCGTTGAGATATTCTCTGTAAAGAAGAAAACCGGAGTTAAGCAGCACGGCCTGGTTAGTGGGGAACTCACGTCCGATCTTGTCGAAATAGTCTAACGCTTGCCGATGTTGACCACGCACGTACTCCAAATATCCCAGGTTGACAGCAGCCTCGGCGAGCTGGGGGTTTAGGGCCAACGCTTTCTTGGAGTAGTCGACGGCATCATTCGCCAACTGTGCTTCTACTCTTCCCCCAGCATTCCATTTCCTGATCAGAACATTGCCTAGATTGCAGTACGCCACAGGATCTCTGTCTGCGCACATAATCGCTTTCCGATAAAGGTCCTCGGCGGAACTCAGGTCTTCGATCTGTCTGTTGATTTGATATTTGAGCAGGTACGAGTAACCGATTTCATCGTAACCAAGGCACCGATTTGGCTGCTCGTGAGCTAGAATGTCCTCCGCCAGTTCGTTAGTGCATATATCGAGAGGGCTGCGACATGAGCCGTGGCGGGGTACCCACCAATCTTTCTTGATCTCAAATCTCGACTTATCCTGTAGCATGGCATGCAACAGAAAGCCGCTGCCCCCTGATCGCCCTGCCGTTGCGTCGATCAAGATGAATTGTCGCACCTTCGCCTGAACTGCCCACTCACGAAGCATGCCCAGACTTACGCCACGCACCTTCGTGTCGAAGATTGGAAGAGGATTTCTTAGGGTGGTGTACTCGGGGTCCGTTGCTGAGGCCGCTGGAAGCCTCCCCAATGCAAGTTCGACATTTGCGGGCGACGTCTGCGAACTCCGACCAGCAGACTGGGCCGTCCTACGGAGCCGTTCTAGGGATGACAGTAGGGAGCTGCTGAGTTCGTCGGTTGTGAAGCCCGGTGAAAGCCCTTGCGGGAACGAACCTGGGATTATTAGGACCGTGGTGGCGGAAGTCTTCCGGTAGTAATAACCGAACATTAAGACCGCGAGGACAACGAGGGCTAGCGTAGTCCACGAGACCTTCTTGAGCCAATCTATCCAAGCCGCCCTCTGGGTGGCTTGGGGTTTGAGCGATCCGTTCATGCGTCCTCGAGAAGTCGTGCGAGGGTCCGCTTCGAGCAAGCTCCTCTAGCCAGTAACCACGCTTGACTTACAACAAATGCTTACAGTAACCACTTACGGCAACGGAAGTTACGCCGTCAAGTCGTCTAAGTCAAGCGACTTTCTGACTTCGGCAAGTGGGTGAAGACGGAAATCCGGAACGCGAGCAAACGGGAAGTGGCCGAGCAGAAGCGCGTGCTGTTTCCCGTCCGCCTAGCTGCCTGGGATGAACTCAAGCAATGGAAGCTCTTTAACGCCGATGAAGGTCGAGATCTGGCGACCGAGATTCGCGAATACTACATTCCTGACTTCAGCGATTGGAAGGACCACGATCCTTATCAGAAGGAGTTCGAGAAGCTGTTGCGGGACTTGCGGACGGACGCCTCGATGTGAGAACTCCGTTTGGCCATTCCGAGGGCGTGGAATACGTGGGGATCCTTCGACTCCGGAACGCTCCGCTTCGCGGAGCAGTTCCTACGCTCAGGATGACAGTGCTTTCTGGTTCCAGTCCAATTGGCTTCCTTCTCGGTCACTCAGGGCAGGTCTCGAAGCGGCTGTCGCTACTTTGGACTTGTCCAAGGTCTGAGGTCCAAGATCTGAAGTCTGACGCCTGACGCCTGAAGCCTGCACGTTCACTTCTTCGGGAATCCCGGGTCGTTCTTGATCTCGCGGATCTGCTGGAGGTGCCGTTCGGCATGCGTCGAGATTTCGAGCATCCACTGCCAGCAATCGATCACTTCCTGCTGGCCGAAGCTGTGGGCGCGCAGATCGTCGTTGGTGGTCTTGATGTAATCGATCATGATGGCGCGCAGCGCCTGAAACTTCCCGAGCGCCTCGGCCAGGTCTTTGTAGGTATCGACTTTCTCGTGGCCGCCGCCGGTTTTTTGGTGCTGCACTCGGTCGATGCCGTACCACATGATGTCGGCGTCGGTGGCATCGGCTTTCTTGTTCGACATATCCGGCGCAGCCTTGACGGCCTTCTGCAGGTCGCGCCAGTAGTCGGGCTCAGCCACCGCCAGGTGCGAAACGACTTCCCGGATGCTCCAGCGGTCCGGCGACGCCTTGTACTCCAGTTGCGCCGGCGACAATCCACGAACCTGCTCGGCCAGCATTTGCGTGGTCATCTCGAAGTGCACCAGCAGATGTTCGCGGTCCGCGCCGGTCATCGACCCGGCATACAACGGCGCGCTCAACAGACAGATTGTCAATGCCGCAACCAACAGCGGCGAACGTTTCAGAGCGTTTCGTCGAAGTTCGTTCATAGTGATGGCCAGGGTAGATGCTTACGCGAGCTACATCACTTGGACGGAGCGAGAGGAATTACGTCATCACATAAGGGCTTCGTTTCTGCTGCGGAGAACGCGGCCCAGGCGGGCGACACAGACGCGAAGCATGCCCTTACCATTTTGTGGCCAGTCCGACCTCAGAGGTAGACTGCGGCACATGGGGGTTTCAAGTATGAAGGATCCGTATCAGGTTCTGCGCCAGAAAGAGTCAGATTTGGAGCGCATTCGCAAGGAAGTCGAAGCACTTCGATCGGTGATCCCGTTGTTGTCGGAGGCACTGGAGCGCAACGACAAGGAACGACCGTTGCTCGAGGCGAGCGCTCTGCCGGCGTTGCGAACGGGTGGCGCGGATTAGAAATGCGACGCGCCGCGCTGGATATACCCACCGTCGCCGGACACAACGCGATGCTCCCGTCTCACATCACCCCGCAGGAACAACCAGATCATGCGTCCCGAGAAATACGAGCCGCGATCGCCAAGTAAGTCACCTTCGATACCGCGCCGCTAATACCAGCCACGCTCCCCAAACGATTAAGATAGAGTTTCATTGGTGTCCCAGTCGCCGCCGGGGCGAAGGCAAGAATGCGTCCGGGCGGCGAAGCAGCGATCTATGTCCAGGCTCAACTCAGCTCCAACCATCGACGAATACCTGCGCGAGCGCCTGATGCCCGTGGAGGGCGCAATTCCGCACATCCCCGGCATCGAGATGTTCGGCAACTCGATTCCTGCCGGTACGGTCGGCGGGGACCTCTTCGAATACATCAACTTCCAACAGCGCTACGACATTCAGGGCCGCGTCGACCGCGCCGAACGCCTGGCCAAGGAGTTTCTCGAGCCGCTGCCCGCAGGCGTTGCGGTGCGCAACCCCGTGGATGATCACGTCGAGTGGATGAAGTGCACGGATGGCTTCCGCCCGGAGATGGAGACGGAATATCGTTTTGCCAAGAGCTCCGAGCAGACGCGGGTTGCCGAAGATTTGCGCGAGCTCCGCTCAACCGCGGGTGTTCTGCTGGTGGACGCAACGGGCCACGGCATCATCTCGGCGAAGATCGCGTCCACGGTGCATGACACGTTTCATGCCTTGATGCTCGCTGAGCTCGACCGCTACGGCAAAACTACTCCGGAGCTTTTCGAGAACATCAATCTGCGGCTGGCGCAGTCGAGAACCGCCCGCAACGCTCTGGGCATCGCCGAGGTGGGCGCGCGGGAAATCGCGACCATGGTCTACGGAGAGGTCGATCCTCATGGTCACTTTCGCTTCGTGAACTTTGGACATCCGCCGCCGCTGGTGTTCTCAGCGGAGTACCGCAAGTTCATGAAGATCGACGAGCACCACATGGTGCAGTTCCTGGCGCTGGGACTGCAGCTTCCGGCCGATCATCCCGACCGCAAGAAGTATTACTCACTCAGCTTCCGGCAGCGCGGATTCAACACGTCCGACATCGCCGAGATCACGCTGATGAGTCCGGGCGACATTCTGGTTCTCTACTCCGACGGCGTGTACGACGGCACCGATGAAACCGCCCGCGAGCGGCTGGAATCAGTTCTGGCCGAGAACTACCGCAAGCCGGCGCGGGACATCTGCAAGGCAGTGCTCGATTCTGCGCTGCAGCAGGATGAAATTCTTCGCTCGAGCGGCGAGCTGGACGTGATCGACGATAAGACCGTGTTCATCGTCAAGCGCACGGGATAAGTTCCGAAACCCTGTCGGGTCGCTGCGTCGTTTGTCTGGCTGACCAGTCGTGTGGTCGCAACGTGACCGCGGCGAAGGCGCCACTTCCCCACCCAGGTGTGCTCGTCTCAATGCGGCAGATACTTTTTGTTGGGATCGGGGACCTGGGCTGGGACTGCGGCCGCGGCTTTGGCTTTGCGCCAGACGCTGGCCACGGCGATCGTCCAGAACGGAACCAGATCCACTCCGGGCACCAGCTTGGCGAAGAATGACGGGAGAAATTCCCAGTGCCATCCGAGCAGGCGGACCATCATCGCGGCCACGCCGAGATCAAGGAGGTCGTCCGCGGGAGAGAGCGCGCCTTCGACGAATGCCGGAAAGATGGCGAGTTGCAGGGCGTCGGCGACAATCGCCAGCACCATGGCCAACATGAACTGCGGACCGGGAGAAATCGTGACCGAATCGTCAGGCATGGGAAGTCTCGTGCTCCTATTGTAGATGCTCGCTAGCGGTTGCCGTTGCAGGAAAGGTTGGCGGCGCGATCCGCATGACTTAGGAAACACTCATCGTGTTCCCCGGCTGTTTGACTTCACCGAAACTGCCGATAGAAGCAGACGAGCAGCTTTGCGCGGCGGTCCGTCGTTATGCGAATCGCGCAGGCGGCCGGACGCTTCTTCGGTTATGACAAAGATCCTTCTGGTGGATGACAGCAAGTTTCTGCGAATGGCAACAGAGCGGGCACTTGCCCGCGCGGGATACGTGGTGAGTACGGCGCAGGACGGGCTGCAAGCAATGGACATGGCGCAGAAGGAGCACCCGGATGTGATCCTGCTCGACATGATGTTGCCAGGCAAGGCCGGACCCGATGTGTTGAAGGCGCTTAAGGTGAATCCGCTGACGGAGAACATCGCCGTCGTGGCGTTCACGGGCCTGTCGCAGAAGAACGCGGATCGGCTGAAGCATGACGGAGCGTACGCGTTCCTGGATAAGTCGGCATTGCAGCTCGACAAGGGCAGCGAGACGCTGCTAAGGGCGCTGGCTGAGATTGTGCGCGAACTGAAGCTGGAAGTTCCCGTGGCAGCGCGAGCGCATGGAGCCCGGTAGCGAAACCGCGTCAGGCTTATGTTGAGTCGAATTGGCGGACTCAAGGCCTGGCCCCCACCCCAAAGCTTCGCGGATTGTCTAAGCCGTCCACCAACCCCCGACGAGGAGTTACTTTGGTGCAGAGCCTTCCGGCGGCGTCTGGTGCTGGAACGAGCTCTTCCGGACTAGTATCCGGGAAGGCACTGCAAATAAAGATGTTCTGGGTGGGAACTCCTGACAACGGAGCGGAGTCTATGTTAGGTGAGAGTTTTGGCTCCGCGGGCCGCTCGGCTGGGCTTGGCGATCCTGAAAATTCAGGGCGCGAAGAGGTGGAAAATCCTATAATCAAGAGGACGCCACTATGGCGGGAGCAACCACCTTGGGTGACTTAGCGAGTGCGATAGGGGTCCGATCCCAGGAAGAGGCGGCCATCGTCGCCGAACTGAAGGCCGGGTCAGAGGCCGCGTACGCTCGGTTGATTGGGGAGTTTCAACAACCGGTGTATGGGCTGGTGTACCGGATGCTGAACGATCCGGCAGATGCGGCGGATACCACGCAGGACGTGTTCCTGAAGGTGTTTCGCGGGATGAAGCAGTTCCACGGCGAATCGAGTTTGAAGACGTGGATTTACCGGATTGCTCTGCATGAGGCGGCGAACCGGCGGCGGTGGTGGTTCCGGCACAAATCGAAAGAAACTTCGATTGAGCCCGACACTGACTCCGATCCAGGCGAAGTTGCGATTCAGGTGGCACTCACCGATCACCGAGAGTCTCCCTTCGAACTGTGCGCGCATCACGAGGTACAGCAGCGGGTCGAAGAAGAGTTGCGGAAGGTGCAGGAGCCGTACCGGACGACGCTGGTGCTGCGCGATCTGGAAGAAATGTCTTACGAAGAAATTGCCGAGGTGCTGGAAGTTTCACTCGGCACAGTGAAGTCGCGGTTGACTCGAGGAAGAGACGCACTGCGGCAAAGGTTGGCGCCGTATGTGCGCGAAGTGGGAAACGAACTGGGTTTGACCGCACCGGAACAACAGAATTCGCGGTCACAGGTAGCTGGAGGGGGTAGAAGGGCCGAGGTGACTCCATGACGGGCACAGAACAAATCAAGGGACTGCAGTGCCCCCGGGCGAAAGAATTATTCTCGCCATATCTCGATGGAGCAGTGACCGGCGCGGAGATGCTGGCTCTGCAAGACCATTTTGCGCAATGCCCGGAGTGTGACGGGGAGTATCGGGCGCTACGGCAGACGCAGCAATTGCTGACGAAAGTGGCGCGTCCGAAAGTTCCGGCAGATCTGGGACTGAGGCTGCGGCTGGCGATTTCGCATGAAGCCGCGCAGGCACGTCGCGGCCGATTCGAGGGCATGATGGTGCGCCTGGAGAACGCAGTGCAGGCATTCATGGTTCCCGCAGCCGCGGGATTTCTGAGTGCTCTGATTCTCTTTGGCATCGCCATGGTGTACTTCGTGGCGCCGTCCTCGTTGCGCGCCGACAACGACGTTCCGCTGGTCATGGTCAACACCGGACCGGAACTGCAGCCCAGCACGCTGGGGCTGACGATGGACACGATCGATGACGATTCGCTAGTGATTGAAGCGTACGTCGACGCCAACGGGCGAGTGCAGGACTATCGGATTCTTTCCGAGTCCTACGAGTCGCAGGACGTGCTTCCGAAGGTAAAGCAGATGCTGATCTTCACGACGTTCCGTCCGGCGCTGTCGATGGGACGCCCGACGCCAAGCCGGGCAGTGTTGGCATTCTCGAAGGTCAGCGTTAAAGGCTAGCACCCAGTACCTGGTACTGAGCCAAAGAAATTGGGGCGGAACTCCTGTTCCGCCCTTTTGCTTTTGTGATCATCCGCGCGACCGCGGAAAATTCCAACGGCACAAGTGACGGCTATCTCTGATATGGCCACTGGGCTTTAGTGAAAAGCGCGCCGTCGATCCAGATGGTCTGGCCGGTGATGAAAGAGGCGCCTGGACTCGCGAGGAAGAGAACTGTTGGGGCAATGTCGGAGGCGGTGCCGACACGGCCGAGCGGCGTGAGCTTCGACCAGGTGCCGGCATAGTCGGGATCCTCGAGGCGGGTGCGCGCCGATTCGATGGAGCCGGGCGCAATGCAATTGACGCGGATGTTGTAAGCACCGAGCTCCACCGCGGCTTCCTTGGTGAACATCTCAATACCGCCCTTACTGGCGGTGTAGGCGACGAGCGAGGGAAACGCAAGTTTGTTGCAGCCCGATCCAAGATTCACGATCGAGCCTCCGCCGTGGTCTTTCATGTAGCGGGCAGCCTGCTGGGTACACAGAAAACAGCCCTTCAGATTAGTGTCGACGACGAGGTCCCACTCCTGCTCGGTCACGTCGAGCAGCGATTTCCAGGTCTGTACTCCGGCGTTGTTGACGAGGAGATCGAGCCGTTCGAAGTTGGCGAGGACGGTTTCGAACATCGCGGCGACCTGGCTGGCCGAGCGGACGTCGGCCTCGATGGGAAACGAGTCAGGCTGAAGGGCGCGGATTTCGGCCACGGTGGCATCCACCATCGAGGCGGGGTCGTTGTAGTAGTTGACGGCAACGCGGTATCCGTTACGAGCCAGTTCGAGGGCGATTTCCTTGCCGATACCACGGCTGGCACCGGTGACCAGAGCGGCGGGAGAAGACATGGTTCACCTCACGAAACATCACGAAACACCATGTAATTGTAGCGTTTGACATCATAGCCAAGTACGTGCAACGGCGGCCCAACGCCTGTCCGCAGGCGCTGTCGGGTTAGTCTACACTTGAGCTGGATACCAATTCTCACATTTCCTGATGCAGAGATATCCACATTTTGGTATCATGTGCCCGCTGTCCAGACATAACCTCAGGTAAACAAGTAGGTTACAGTCGTGCTGTTTTGGATTTCGACTTGCACAGAATGTGTGGGCAGAGTGTTGATCTGTGTTTGCCAGGTGCTGCGCAGGCGTGCTCTCTCACTACAGGTTGTCTCAGGTTTGCCCAAGGTTCTTCCAGTGTTCAGGAGAAAACAGAATATGAAAAATGGCGTGCGAATCTTGAGAAGTATTGGATTTGTATTCGCGCTAATAAGTCTATTCGCCTTCGGCGCGGTGTTGGCGTTCGGCCAGGCGATCGACGGAAACATCATCGGAACGGTTACGGACTCCCAGGGTGCGGCGGTGGTTGGCGCGGAAGTAACGGCTACCAACGCTGAAACCAACGCCTCCGTGTCGATGAAGACGGGGAGTTCCGGCGAATACCGGTTTGAGCACTTGCTCGCCGGCACTTACCGAATCGCCGTCAAGATGACCGGCTTCAAGACGGTCTCGGAAAACGTGGTTGTCGAACTCAACAAGACCGGCACAAGAAACATCACGCTGACGCCGGGTGCGACCACGGAGACGGTCGAAGTCTCTGGAATTCCTCCGGTGATCGACACCACCACGGCGCAGCTGCAAACCACGTTCGACAAGCGCGAACTGCAGGATCTGCCGGTTACCTCAACCGGAAGCGGCGTGATCAACCTGTCGCTGCTGGATGCCGGCGTGGCCACGAGCGGCGGAATCGGACTTGGCACCGGCCCATCGATCTCGGGACAGCGTCCGCGGAATAACAACTACACGGTTGAGGGCGTAGACAACAACAGCAAATCGGTCACCGGACCGCTGCTTCAGTTGCCCAACGACGCCGTCGATCAGTTCACCGTGCTGCAGAATCAGTTCTCGCCGGAGTTCGGCCACTCTTCGGGTGGACAATTCAATCAGACCGTCAAGGCAGGCACCAACTCGTACCACGGCCGTGTGTATGAGTATTTCCAGAATCGCAACCTGAACGCGGAAGATTCACAGAACGCGCTGGGCCAGGTTGCCCTCGGCCAGACGCCGTCTAATCCGCGGTACGACAACAACCGCTTCGGCGGACAGTTTGGCGGACCGATCATCAAGAACAAGCTGTTCTTCTTCACGAACTGGGAATACAACCCGATCGGTCAGAATACGAATTCTACGGGATGCGCACCGACTGCGGCTGGATATGCCGCACTGGCTGCAGATCCGCTGGTGAATCAGACAAACCTCTCACAGTTTCAACAGTATGTTGGCGCGGCGCCGGCACCCGCGAGTCCGGACAGCTTGAACTGCGCGTCCAGCACGGCCATCGACTCTCCAGATGGGGCTCTGTCGATAGACACCGGTGAGGTTGGCTATGCTGGGGCACTCTACAACAACACCCTGAACGGACTGATCTCTACGGACTGGAATATCTCCGACCGAGATCAGATTCGCGTCCGCTATGCGTACTCGAAGAACAACGCCATCGACACGGCAGGACAGATTCCGACCTTCTGGCTTATTGTTCCGGCCCGGAATCACCTCTTCACGATGAGCGAGTATCACACCTTCGGCACAAACCTGAGCAACGAGTTGCGCCTGGGCTTCAACCACAACGGGCAGATCTTCCCAACCGGCAACTTCCAGTTCCCGGGGCTGGGGACGATGCCGAACCTGATCATCGGATTCGCTGACGGAAACGGCATCCAGATCGGTCCTGATCCCAATGCTCCTCAGTTCGGTTATCAAGGGTTCTATCAGGTTGTGGACAACCTGAGCTGGGTGAAGGGACGCCACAACTTCAAGTTCGGCGCCGAGTATCGTGAGTACATCTCGCCGCAGGGCTTTACGCAGCGCGTGAGAGGTGACTACGACTACACGACGTTCAACGGCTACTTCACCGATCAGGTACCGGATTTCCAGGCTGAGCGCTCGATCGGCAACACGACCTACTACGGCAACCAGAATATGTTCTACGGATATGCCAACGATGATTGGCACATCAAGAAGAACCTGTCTGTGAACCTTGGTTTCCGCTACGAACTGACGCAGCCTCCGTTGTCGGAGCGGCTGTGGCAGCCACAGAACGCCATTTCGAGCGTTCCGGGGCTGATTACGTTCGGGGCGCCCACGACGCAGAAGAAGAATTTCCTGCCGAGAATCGGGTTGGCCTGGTCTCCGGGATCGAGCGGCACCACCTCGATTCGAGCTGGCTATTCAATGGCTGTCGATGTGCTGTATGACAACCTTGGGTTGCTGTCGGCACCTCCGCAACTGCAGCAGACGTGCGATGCGTTCTCAGATCCAACCTCCGGCGCAGCCGGGTTGTCGACGTCCCCGACTTGCTTCTGGAACGATCCCGCGAATCCTGCGAGCGGAGTCGGATTCCTGGCAGGCGGCGGGTTGCCCTTCGCGGCGACCGTTCCGCCGATCACTGATCCAATCGCCGCCCGCGAATCCACTGCAGGCTACATCCCGAATCAGAAGCTGCCGTATTCCGAGACGTGGACGATTGGCGTACAGCACATCTTCGCCAACAAGTACACGGCGGAAGTGCGGTACGTAGGAACTCGCGGAATTCACCTGCCGGTGCAGCAACGCCTGAATCGTCAAGCGAAGACTTCGGCGAGCCTGTTCCTGCCGACGTACTTCACGGCTCCGGACCAGGGCACGCTCGATGCGCTAACCACGACTTACGCGGACATCAATGGCAACAGCAACTACGTTCCAGCATACGCAGACGCCGGCTTTGACGGTGCCAGTGTGGTCGGGTTCATGCCATTGGGCTCTTCCCGTTATCACGGTCTGCAGACGCAGTTGACCCGCAGCTTCACCAATGGGCTTCAGTTCCAGGTGGCGTACACCTGGAGCCACGCCATGGACAACTCGACGGCAGACGTGTTCTCGACGTATCTGACGCCGCGGCGTCCGCAGGACTTCCAGTGCTTCCAGTGCGACTACAGCGATTCCGCTTTGGACCGCCGTCATCGCCTGACCCTGCAATTCCTGTATGACATGCCGTTCCTGAAGCACAGCAACAACTGGTTCCAGAAGAACATCATCGGGAACTGGGAATTCGCTCCGATTTACACCTACCAGTCGCCGGAGAAAGCGACGGTGCAGAGCGGCCGCGATGTCAACGGAAACGGAGACTCGGCGGGCGACCGC
>Ga0335080_10000135_pt1 | contig 64172 bp, 50 predicted proteins | sample Lox_Sample_34_FD_206720 | JGI IMG/M metagenome (GOLD analysis project Ga0335080, IMG submission 206720) | Soil microbial communities from Loxahatchee National Wildlife Refuge, Florida, United States - Lox_Sample_3.4 | ecosystem: Environmental > Terrestrial > Soil > Wetlands | place: USA... | reverse complement strand
CAGCAAAATGCGTTCGGCACGGTGCAGACCAACGGACAGGTTTTCGGTGGCGGGCCGATGGTAGGCGTGGTCAGCACCAGCAAGGACAAGACGATCCGTGTCTTCAGCAAGAAGGAGCATTACAACGAGTGGCAGTTCATCTACAACCCCGCGACCGACACAGGCGGCCTGTTGGCGACTCCCAATGTTCCGTCATTACAAGGAGCGTCGGGGCCGCAAGCCTTCCCGGGAAAGCCGGCGGGTAACGGCGCGCCGGGCCAGGCCCAGCCGCCGGGAGCGCAGCCGCCACCCACGGGGCAACCGCAGCAGGGCATGCAGCCGCCAGCCATGCCGCCGGAAGACGAAAACTGAAACTGGAACAAGAAGGCCCCAAAAGAAAAAGCCTCGCCGCAGCGAGGCTTTTCACCGTTGAGATTAGACGCTGAACGAAGACCCGCAGCCACAGGTGCTCTTCACGTTCGGGTTTTCGAACTTGAAACCCGCGCCCTCGAGGGTTTCCACGTAGTCGACGATGCATCCGTTCAGATACATCACCGAGGTCGCGTCCACGTAGACTTTGAGGCCATCCATATCGAAGACCTTGTCCATCAGGCCGGCGGCGTTTTCAAACGACATGGAGTAGGAAAATCCCGAGCAGCCACCGCCCACAACGCCGACGCGCAGGCCGGCCGGCATGGGATTCTGTTGCGCCATGATCTCCTTGACCTTGGCAACCGCATTCGGAGTCAGGCTGATCGGGGCTGTCTTGGGCGTTACTTCCGGAGTGGTGGTTGTGGCCATTTAGCGTCTCCTTGAAACCTTCCAGGGCTCATTATAGCAAAGTTGCAAAACGGTTCATGCGAAAAGAAACCAGCCGATTAGATGAGGAACATCCTACGCAGGTCGCGGTTGGGCTCAAGAAAACAAAGGCGGGCGAATCTTCGATTTAGGGATATAATCTGCGGGTGAAGACTACCGCCGGCAGGGGGAGCGCCAGACCGGCGCGGCGGGGTCGCAAGAATTGCTGAAGATCAGCAGCGAGGTGGCTTATGGCTATTCTGTGGCCGCTCGGTATCGTTTGCGGAGTTCTGCTCACCATTTTCATCATCCTCCTGATCTATCGCAGCACTCTGACCATGCAGGAAGATGATCAGTTGTTTCTGGACGAGTCTGCCTCCCAGATGGCGCAGGAGCAGATGGAACTGATGGCCAAGGTGAACAAGGTGACACCGTTTATCCGCTGGCTCGGAGCCGCGTCCGGTGTTTTGATCCTGGTGATCGCCGGCCTCGCGATTTACCAGGCCCTGCAGCAGGTGCAATAACGGTTACTGGCGGCGCAAGGTCTGGCGGCGACGGTTCCCCAAGTACACTGCGCGCTTTATCCATGGTGCCGGGAACAGGACTCGAACCTGCACGCCTTGCGGCACTGGATCCTAAGTCCAGCGCGTCTGCCAATTCCGCCATCCCGGCCCTGGACAATATTTTATAGCAATGTAATCGCGCAACCTTAGTTACTTTCTTAGGGTTACTCTAAGCGATCTTCACCCAGATTTCGAGCCAACCGGCTTCGCCTCGAGACATCTAAGTTACCCAGGGTGGCGGTCATCATGCAGTTCTTTTCGAATTGCACTCCATGGATCGTGCGTGGACGCGCCCCCGACAGAGAGAGGACAGTGGCAACGAGAATTCTGATCGTCGATGACAGTCCCACCGTCCGGCGCGTGGAGCGCGCCCTGATCGAGCGCCAGCGAGACTGGGAGGTCTGCGGCGAGGCGGAGAATGGGCAAGTCGCGATCGAGAAATTCGGCGAACTCAGGCCCGATTGTGTCGTCCTCGACATGTCCATGCCGGTGATGAATGGCCTGGAGGCTGCGCGGAAGCTGTCGTCCATAGCGCCTCAGGTGCCCCTCCTCATGTGCACGATGTTCAAGTCCACCCAGTTGCTGCGGGAAGCGCGAAAAGCGGGCATATACGATGTGATATCGAAGAGCGAAGAACTCAGCGAAGGGTTGGTCAAGGCTATCGATACCGCTCTTCAGGACGCGGCCAACTGATCGCTTCGCCCGGCGCCCTGCTCCGCTTTTCTATTCGTTGAGATACCGCTACACTGGGACGTCATGACGATTCCTGCTCAGCCCAACATCAGACTGGTGAACGCCCCCGACTACCGCGAGAACTATGCCAACAGCGTGCAGGTACGGGTCAACGTCTGGGACTTTTTTCTGGTTTTCGGCACTCTGCAGCAACAGACGGAAACTCAGGTAGAAGTAAAGAATTTCCAGGGCATCTACCTGAGCCCCCAGCAGGCCAAGGCGCTGATGGCGCTCCTGCAGCAAAACGTCAGCGGATACGAAAGCGCATTCGGCGAGATCAAGCTTGATCCGCGAATGGCTGCCGGTGGGCCGGTGCACTGAGCCAGACTCGTGGCTTCCCACACGGATTCACACCGCTATCCGGCGTGGCTTTGCACGGCGACTTTTTTTGGCGTTCTCTTCCTGCTTCACGCGCCGCTGCTGCGCCTTCCCTATTTCTGGGATGAAGCTGGATACTACGTCCCCGCGGCGCGCGACCTGCTATACGCCAAGAGCCTGATCCCGGTCTCGACCCCTTCGAACGCCCACCCCCCGCTGGCCGCCGCATACCTGGCGTTGATGTGGGCGCTTCTCGGGTTCACGCCCGCGGTCACACGCACGGCGATGCTGCTGGTCGCTGCCTTTTCACTTGCCGGGCTGTTCCGGCTGGCACAGAATGTCGCGAATCGTGAAGTCGCCGTCGTTTCTGTCATCTGCACCGCCCTGTACCCTGTCTTCTTTGTGCAAAGCTCGCTGGCGCACCTCGATCTGGCAGCCGCCGGGCTGACCTTCTGGGGACTCAGCGCGTACGTGGAGCGGCGACCGTGGCGCGCGGTTCTATGGTTCTCCCTAGCGGCATTGGCGAAGGAGACCGCAAGCCTGGCTCCGTTGGCCCTGCTCGGCTGGGAGTCGATCAGGCATCGAGCGGGAACAGCGTGGCCAACGCTTCGACGGAGTGAGGGGGCCGCGCAACCCGCAGAGCAGACGATCTTCGGCCGATTGTCGCTGTTGTTTCCGCTGCTGGCGCTGGTTCTGTGGTACGGCTTCCACTATTGGCGGACCGGCTTTGTGTTCGGTAATCCCGAGTTCTTCCGTTACAACGTGCAATCGACGCTGCATCCCTTGCGAATATTTCTGGCCCTTGGCCTGCGGCTTTGGCAGGTGCTCGCGTACATGAATCTCTACGTACTGACGGTGGCGGCGCTCCTGGCCATGTGGTTGCCTCCCATCGAAGATGCGGGCAGCGAACGGCCGAGGATCGCGGTGGACACGCAATTTGCTTTTCTGGCGATTATTTCCGCCTATGTGGCGGCGATGGCGGTGATCGGTGGGGCGGTGCTCGCACGCTACATGCTTCCGGCCGTGCCTCTCGTCGTTCTCGTCTGTGTTTCCACCTTGTGGCGCCGGGTGCGGACCTGCCGTTTGGTAGCGGGCGGGGTTGCTCTGGCATTTACCGCCGCTCTGTTTACCAATCCGCCGTATGGGTTCTCCATCGAAGACAATCTGGCCTACCGCGACTACACACAACTTCATCAGAAGGGGGAATCATTCCTGGAGGCCCGCTACCCCATGGCGCGCGTGTTGACCGCCTGGCCTGCGAGCGACGAAATCACTCGTCCCTACCTGGGCTATGTCACGCGTCCGATGCACAGTCTGCGCGTGGAGGATTTCACAGTGACGCATTTGAGCGCCGCCTCTGCCCACGCCTCTGGCTTCGACGTCGCCCTGGTATTTTCAACCAAGTACCAGCCACCGCATCCGTGGTTCGAGGGCTGGGCCCTGTGGCAGCAATGGAAGACGGAATTTTTTGGTTATCATCGCGATGCCCCGCCGGCCGCTGCCGCGCGGATTCTGGGAGGGAAACTGGTATACGAAGATGCGCGAAGCGGTCAATGGCTGGCTGTCATCGAAATGGAACGCATCGAGAACGCGCAGCTGGGGCGGAATGCGCTCCATCCATAGATCTATCTCGATGCCATGAGGTGGCAGGAGTGCGTCTTCACCACCAGCCAGACCTCGCGGCCGGGCTGAAGCTGTAGTGAATCGCGCGCCGCCAGGGTGAGCTGAACGTCGAGTTCGACGCCACAATCGACTCGCGCCTGCACGATGACGTCTCGCTGCACCAGGGACACCAACCGTCCTCGAACCACATTGCGGGCACTCAGGCCGGAGGGCTGCACCGTCGCCAAAAGAATGTCGCCTGCGCGGATCCCCACGCGGAGAACGGTCCCGATCTGCGCCCGGACGAGGGGCGTCTCCAATTCCAAGCGGCCGCCGGCAACGCGGCAGGTCATCGTCCCACGGTCCTCGTGAACAGCCTGCACCACCGCGTCCAGAATGTTCTCGAACCCGGCAAGCTGGGCGATGGTTTCCTGGCGCGGAGCCGTCATCACTTCATGGGGAGTTCCCCGGGCAGCGATGCGGCCGCCCTCCAGCACCAGCACGCGCTCTCCCAGGGCAAAGACTTCATCTCGGCTATGCGTGACGTAGAGTATGGGAACGCGGTGAAGACGATGCCATGCGCGGAGATCGTCGATGATCCTCGACTTGGTCGGGGCATCGAGCGCCGCCAGGGGCTCGTCCAGCAGGAGCAGGCAGGGATCGGTAACCAAGGCACGAGCCAGCGCTACTCTTTGCCGTTCACCGCCGGAAATCTTTCCGGGTTTCTGATCGCGCAAATGCGCAATCCGGAACGATTCCAGGGCGTCCTGACTGCGTTTTCGTTTCTCGGCGCCGCTGAGAGCCGATAATCCAAACTCAATATTCCGGCGCGCACTCAGATGAGGAAACAGGGCGAGATCCTGAAAGACGTATCCCACCCGGCGCTCTTGTACGGGAACATCGATACCGGCTTCGCGATCGAAAAGAATCCGGCTTCCAATGGATATCTTCCCCGTATCCGGCGACGTGAGGCCAGCCATGCAATTGAGCAGTGTGGTCTTTCCGGCGCCGGAAGGGCCGAACAGAATGGTGACATCGGGGGCCAGGGAAAAAGACGCGTCCAACTTGAAATCACGCTCGCCGGCCGCGAACTTCTTTACTACGAAAACGGTGCAGGCGTCGGCTTCCTGAGTAGGCGCCGCCACCGGATTTGCCAGCAATGCCGTCATAAAGTACGGGGCTGCACCGCGAGATCGGCGCACCGGCCGCTACCCCCAAAGCCTCACAGACCAGACTTCGCGGTTTACGCCGTAGACGACCGAAAGCAACACGAAACATATCAGCAAGAGGAGCAGAGCAGTCTGGTGCGCGGCCGTGTAATTGAGGGCCTGGACCTGATCGTAGATGTCGATGGAGACGGTCCGGGTTACGCCTGGAATGTTGCCTCCGACCATGAGCACAACTCCGAATTCGCCCATGGTGTGGGCGAAACTCAAGGCGATACCCGTGATTACTCCAGGCAGTGACAGGGGCAGAATGACGCGAAAGAAACTTCTCCATCGCGAAGAGCCCAGAGTAGCGGAAGCGGCCATCAGTTTGGGATCGATGTGGGCGAAGGAGGCGGCAAACGGCTGGACCGCGAAGGGAAAGCTGTAAAGGACTGAGCCGATGACCAGGCCGCAGAAGGTGAACGCCAGAGGATGACCCGTCAGGGACTGCCACCATCTTCCTAAAGGACTGCGCGAACCCAAAGCCAGTAGAACATAGAATCCGAGCACGGTCGGCGGCAGCACCAGAGGCAGGGCTACCACCGCTTCGGCCAGAAACTTCCAGCGCCAGCGCGAGTACGCAATCCAGTAGGCGACCGGCAGGCCGAAGGCGGTCAGCACTACGGTCACCAGCACTGCCAGGCGAATCGTCAGCCAGAGTGCCTGCCAATTCATCTTCTGTCTCCCGCCACAAGTATAGCCAACGGCTGGGCCCGCGATGGTTCCAATCTGGTTCCACAGCGGCGGCCGATGTTCAGTCATCACACTGCTGCATGGGGGTTTCGCTCTAGCATGCGTGGCGGGGAGGTCGGTGATGGAGATCCAGGAAGCGATCAGGGTGGCGCGCGCACTGGCAGATGGCATGAATCCGGCGACCGGCGAGGCTCTGCAGGGTGACTCGGTCTACAGAGATCCGCAGGTGATCACCACTATGAACCGGGCGGTGGGAGCGTTGGAATTTCTGGAACAGCGGGAAAAAGCCCGCAGAGCACAGCCGGGAAACGCAGGCAAGCGTTGGAGCCACGCCGAGGAGCAACAGGTCTGCGAGGAATTACGCCAGGGTCTGGACTTCCATCACATCGCTCGCACCCACAACCGCACCGTGCCCTCGATTGTGGCGCGCCTGGTGAAGCTGGGACGAATCTCGTCGAGCGCGCCACCTCCTGCTCTTAGGCTGCCATGAACGATTCCCGAAAATTGCCTCGCCAGGCTGACCTGTGAAGAGCGCGGCTCCGGCCATGATGCGAATTAGTCTGAACATGGAAGAAAGTCCCCGGCCTTTGCGACTGGACCGTCATGATCACAAGCGGCGCCGTTTCTCTTTCCTTCTGTTCTGGCTGGCATGCGCCGGTTCGACCCCGAGCGGAGTCTGGGCGCAAAGCAACGAAGCGGTACAGCCTCCCGCCCTGCAGGTCAGAGCTCACAGGCTGCGACAAGAACAATGGGTTCTAAAGGGCAGAGGCGCCCCAGGCGCAATCGGACAATCCCCGGCAACCTTGCGTTACCAGGCATTCCTGCAAAAGACGCGCATGCGAAACCATCGGGGGGCAGTGGAGCCGCGGGAGGAAACCGTGGGACAGGCTCCTCCCACTGTCTGGTCCCCATTGGGCCCGGCACCGCTTGCCTCAGATGCGAGCGGCTCCGGGCAACAGGATTACAACTGGGTTTCGGGACGAGCAACTTCCGTCGTGGTGGATCCCAATGATCTCAGCGGGAACACCGTCTACCTGGGCGGAGCCTACGGCGGACTTTGGAAGTCGAGCAATGCCGGGCCCCTCAGCCCGAATCCGTCGACCGTATCCTGGGGCGCCTCGACCCCGCCGCAGTCGCTCATCGACAGTCAGGCCACTTTGGCCGTCGGTGCCGTCGCCATTCAACCGCAGCTGCAAAATCCGGACCCCACAAAGAGCGTGGTCGTGGCCGGCACCGGCGAAGCCAACAGTTCGGCCGATTCGTACTACGGCTTAGGCGTGCTGAGATCCCCGGATGCAGGCAGGACGTGGACGCTGACGTCGACCGATACGAGCGGGGCACGGTCATTCGCAGGCCTGGCCTTCAGCGAAATCGCTTTCAGTACGGTCTCGCCCAATCGAGTGGTCGCCGCCACCGCAAGCGCCTCTGAAGGGGTAATCGAAGGGCTTGAGGATCCGGTTACCGCCAATCTTGGGCTGTATTATTCGACCGACGGCGGGACTTCGTGGACGTATGCCAATGTTGAGGACGGCAATGTCACCATAGACCCCGACTCGGCCACCAGCGTTATCTACGGAGATGGCGCGGGTGAGTTCTTTGCCGCGATTCGTTACCACGGATTCTATTCATCGACTGATGGCATTAACTGGTCGCGCCTCGCGAGTCAGCCGGGCCCGGGTTTGATTGAGGCAAATTGTCCCGCCCAGGCTGTGCTTCCCAGCGACTGCCCTATTTATCGCGGAGAGATCGCAGCCGTGGCCGGCCGCAACGAGATGTACGTCTGGTACGTGGACTCCAACGACAACGACCAGGGAATCTGGACCAGTACCGATGCCGGCCGTACCTGGTCCCAACTCGACGAGAGTGGCATCACCGACTGCGGCGACCTGTTTGGATGCGGCACTCAACAGGGCGCTTACAACCTGACCTTGACGGCGATGGCCAATGGTACGGCTACCGATCTCTACGCCGGGGCCGTGAATCTCTATAAATGCACGGTCAGCATCATTGCTCCGCTGTGCAATGGAACCGGATCGGGAACTTTTCTGAATCTTACCCACGTCTACGGATGCCCGCCCGATTTCGGCTCCATCGCCCATGTTCACCCGGCTCAGCATGCAGTGTCGTTCATGCTGATTCACAACAACACGCAAGATGTGATGTTCTTCGCGAACGACGGCGGCATATACCGGGCCCTGGACGGATACAGCGGACTGACGACCGGAACCTGCGGCGGCCAGAATCAGTTTGACAGCCTGAATCAGACGCTGGGTTCGATGACCCAGTTTGTCGGCTTCTCGCAGTCTTCATCGGACCCCGGCATCGTTCTTGGAGGTACTCAGGGAAACGGCGCCCCGGCAACCAATCTTGCTCTGACCCAGAGTTCGTGGCTAAGCGTGAATAGCGGGGACAATGGTTATTCGCAGATTAGTCCTGATAATGAAGATCAGTGGTTTGTTTCCACGCCGTCGGAAGAGACCTCGGGGGTCAACATTTTCAGTTGTGCCTCCGGCGTCAATTGCCACTCTCAGGACTTCGAGAACAATCAGGTGGTCAGCGGCGCCACACTGGGAGGGGACACGGGCGCTTACTTTTCCCCCTATCTGCTTGACCCGCTGGATGCAGGCGAACTCATCGTGGGGACCTGCCGGATGTGGCGTGGCCCGGCTGGCGGCGGACCGTTTACCGTACTCAGTCACAGCTTTGAAACCGGCGGCGATGGCATCTGCACCGGCGATGAGGTGAACTTGGCGCGTTCTGTAGCCGCGGGCGGGCCCGTCGATAATGAAGGTTTGTCCAACGTCCTCTACGTCGGCACTGACGGCGATGGCCCGCTGATCCCGACGTCGCCGCCCGGGGGCCATGTCTGGGTCAGCACCAATGTGGCGGGTGGGCTATCCACGTGGGCGGACCAGACAGGAGCAATCAACCCTGAGAGTTTTCCGATTTCCAGCGTCGTCGTCGACAACTCGGATCCAACCGGACTGACCGCCTACATCACCATCATGGGTTTCAGCACTCCCGCCTTCCCCACTTCGCACCTCTGGAAGACCAGCAACGGGGGCGTTTCCTGGACGGACTTCACGGGCAATTTGCCAAACGCGCCTGCCAATGCAGTGCTGGTCGACTCGCCCACAGCTACTGTTTATGTTGGGACCGACGTTGGAGTGTTCGAAAGCGGCACGACGTCGCCGGACTGGTCTGAGGTCGGGCCTCCACCCGGCAGCGGCCAGTCCGGATACTTGCCCAACGTCGCAGTAACCGCGCTGGGCATGTTTGAAAACCAGGCGGGAACAATCAAGTTGCTGCGCGCTTCGACGTATGGCCGTGGAATCTGGCAATTTCCGCTGATCACGACACCTGATTTCTCCCTTTCGATTCCGGTCAACTCACAAGACGTATTCGCCGGGGAGCAGGCGCAGTTCGAGGGCAGCGCGGTAGCAGTCTTCGGATACAGCAGTGTTGTCAATCTAAGTTGCGCTCGGGGGGCGACTTCTCCACCACCGACATGCAATATCAGCCCGGCCAGCGTCACTCCGACAAGTTCTGGCACGCCGTTTATCCTCACGGCCTCAGGCCCGATCGGTGACTATAGCTTCAATCTTCATGCGGTGGGAACCGACACTAACCACACAACGCACGATTCCGCGCTCATGCTGAGCATCGTCGACTACAGTCTGACGACCCCCTCCCCTCAGAGTGTCACGGCAAACATTCCCGACAGTTCTCCACCGGTCCGGTTTCAGGTGACGGCTTCCGGTTCGTTCGACGGAACCGTAACTCTCTCGTGCGGCGGCCTGCCAGATGGATCAGCATGCGACTTTCAGCCCTCGGCGTCAGTAAATCCAGCCGCCGGCCACCCCGTGAACATCACTTTGACCATCAGCACCAGCGCGACCACTCCAACCGGAACGTTTCCGGTCCTGATCACCGGATCAACTGCCGGCGGTCCAAACCGAACCCAGAGTCTCTCCCTTACCATTTCCAACACCGAGAATTACGTGCTGGAGATCGAGCAGCCGGCGTCACTGGAGGCGCCGGTCTCCGGCCTCGCCACCTTCCATGGCACGCTCACTTCCTCTCACGGCTATCACAGTGTCGTTTTCCTGAGTTGCGCCGCCGCCAAGACCGCTCCGCCGCCACAATGCGTTCCCGACCCCTCGAGCGCGACACCGGATACCAACGGAAAACCGTTCACGATAACAGTCGCCAGCGACGTCGTTCAGGAATACAAGTTCAAGATCCTCGCCGAGGGCACGGACCCTTCTCAGATCGCGCACGCCTTCGAAGTCGCTTTTACGGCGACCTTCGATTTTTCGTTGACCAACACCTCGAGCCCACAATCGATTCCCGCGGGTGGAACTGCGACATACGACCTTGATGTAAAGCCTTTGGGCAGCGGCTTTCCGGAGGACGTGAAGCTCTCATGCACAGGATTGCCGGGAGAGAGCACATGCGCCTTCCAGCCGAAGCAGATCGCGGCCGGAAGCGGAGATACCTCAGTCACCTTCACGATTACGACCACTGCTCCGATTCTCGCCTCGAATGAGGCGCCTAATCGACGGGGGCGAACGCCGTATACCGGCTGGATGGTGGGCCTCTCTGCAGTCATGTTTTCGCTTGCCCGCCGAGGCCGAAAACCGCTACACAGAGCCGCGATCCCGCTGGCGCTTTGTCTGATCGCGCTGATGCCGGCGTGTGGCGGAGGCGGAGGTGGGTCCACGGGAGGAAGCGGGCAAGCGGGAACGAATCCCGGCACGTATACCATCACCGTGGTGGCCGTCTCCGGGTCACTGTCCAGAACCACGCCCGTCATCTTGACGGTGAACTAGGCGATGGTGTGCTGACCGCCAAATCTTCTGTTCCGACGCCCCGTTCCGTATTACTCTTGAGAGCAAGGCCCGGCCTATCATGCCAGACCAGCAATTCGACATTGTTGTCATTGGCGGAGGAATCGTCGGCCTGTCCACGGCCCTGAACGCCACGCGCGCGTTCCCCGATCAGCGCCTCCTGCTGGTAGAGAAAGAAGACAAGGTGGCTCAGCACCAGAGCGGCCACAACAGCGGGGTCATTCACTCGGGCATCTATTACAAGCCGGGTTCCCTGAAGGCGAGGCTCTGCGTCGAAGGGGCCGCGGCCCTGGTCGAGTTCTGCCGTGAATACGGCATCGCCTACGAAATCTGCGGGAAGATTGTAGTAGCCACCACCGACGACGAAATTCCCCGCCTGCAGTCGCTGTTCGAACGCGGCAAGGCCAATGGCTTGGCGGGCTTGAAGATGCTGAGCCGAGAGGAGGCCCGCGAGATCGAGCCTCACTGCGGCGGCCGGGCCTGGTTACATGTTCCGGCGACCGGCATCACCGATTACCCTGCCGTCTGCGCGAAGTACGCGGGGCTGATCGTCGTGCAAGGCGGGATGGTAAGCACCGGAACCGGGGTCACGGGATTTCGCCGTCGGAATGACGAGACCATCATCGAAACTACCCGGGGAGACTTTGGCGCGCGCTACGTCATCAACTGCGCCGGCTTGCAGAGTGACTACGTCAGCCGCATGGCGGGTGAAAAGCCGCAGGTGAGGATCGTCCCGTTCCGCGGCGAGTATTATGAGCTGGCACCGCAGAGCGAGCATCTGGTTCGCAACCTGATTTATCCCGTCCCCGACCTGCGGTTTCCGTTTCTAGGGGTGCACTTCACCCGCCGAATCCATGGCGGTATCGATGCCGGGCCCAACGCGGTTCTCGCGTTCAAGCGCGAGGGCTACACGCGAACGGATGTGAGCCTGCGCGACATGGCCAGCACGCTTGGCTATGCGGGCTTCTGGAACATGGCCGCGAAGTACTGGCGCAGCGGCGCAGGCGAGTTCTACCGCTCGTTGAGCAAGCCGGCATTTGTCCGGGCGCTGCAGGCGCTGTTGCCCGAGGTCAGCAGCACGGACCTGGTCGCCGACGGCTCCGGAGTGCGCGCCACCGCCGTGGCCCGAGACGGCTCGCTGGTGGACGATTTTCAATTCGTGTGGAACCAGAATATGCTCCATGTCTGGAATGTGGTGTCGCCGGCGGCGACGGCTTCCCTTCCTATCGGAAGAGAAATTGTGCGCATGGCCCAGGAAGGGTTTGGGTTGCGTAGTCCGGAGGCCGCCCGTACGCGATGAGACACGCTAGGCTGCATCGGTCATTGCTTATATCGTCATTGCTCATATAACGAGGAATCGATGAAACTCGCGTCGGTTGCGATCTTGTTCGCGATGTCCGGTTACTCCATGGGGCAAAATCCTGCTGGCGCTCCCAGCATCCGGGGTCAATCCCTGATAGAGAATTCCAAAGCGGTTTTCCATGCTCAGGTATCGAAAGACGTCGACGCCCTCAAGCGCTTGCTCAGTGACAATTTCCGGCAGGTGGGCAGCGACGGGAGGCTCACGGATACCGACGGCAAAAGCAATGACAAGGACGAGGCGATCGACGACGCAAGAGACGGTAGTCTGAGAGAATTCCGCCTTTATGGTTTCGAGGTTTTGCCCGTCGACGACAACGCCATCATCGTCAGCTATGACGCCATCATCCGCAAGTCCGAGGGCGACGCGCCCGCCCAGGCGCCACGCTACCAGCACCTATCCGATCTTTGGGTCAAACAAGGGGATCAATGGCGCCTGAGGTTCCGGCAGGCTACGGCAGTACGTCACATCGACTAGGCGAATGTATCCGCAGGCGGTTTATCGGTAGTGTCCTAATTACAAATTAGGACACCACCGGTTTATCGCATCTGTCCCCGTCCATTTATAATTTTTAATTCGGCTGCGATGCCGCATTCTCACTGAAAGGCAGACCTTGCTGGACTTCCTGGGAGACTTACGACGTACTCATATGTGTGGCGCCTTGCGGCCCTCCGACGCCGGCAATAAAGCCGTGCTGATGGGGTGGGTAAACCGCCGCCGCGACCTCGGCAACCTGATCTTCGTGGATGTCCGCGACCGCTCGGGCCTGACCCAGGTTGTCTTCAACAAAGAGCGGGATTCCGCCGTCCACCAGAAGGCCAGCGAACTGCGGAATGAATTCGTTATCGCTGTCATCGGAATCATAAAACACCGTGACGGAAACACGGTCAACAAGAACATTCCGACGGGCGAAGTGGAACTCGTGGTCGACGAGCTGCGCGTTCTCAACGAGTCGAAGCAGCCGCCATTTCTGCCCGGAGACACGGTTCTGCCGAACGAAGAGATACGCCTCAAGTACCGCTACGTGGATTTGCGTCGCGAGGCCATGCAACGCAACATCGAACTGCGGCACAGAGTGTCGCTGGCAATCCGCGATTTTCTCTCGTCACAGGGATTTTTCGAGATCGAGACTCCCTTCATGACCCGGTCCACTCCGGAAGGGGCGCGCGACTACCTCGTCCCCAGCCGGGTGCAGCCGGGCTGCTTTTATGCGCTTCCACAATCGCCGCAGCTCTTCAAGCAGATCCTGATGATCTCCGGCTTCGACAAGTATTTTCAGATCGTGCGCTGCTTTCGCGACGAAGACCTGCGCGCCGACCGCCAGCCGGAATTCACCCAGATCGACCTGGAAATGTCGTACCCCCAGCCGGAACGGGTTTGGGAAGTGGTGGAGGGATTTCTCAGCGCCTCCTTCAAAACCGCCGGCCACTCCATCCAGACGCCGTTTCTGCGCATGTCGTATGACGAGGCGATCCGCCTTTATGGCAGTGATAAGCCCGATATGCGCCTGCCCGCCATGACCGACGTGCGGGACGCCTTCACGGAGGAGAATCGGCAGACGCTTGCTGTAAGCGGAAATTCGCCGGTGGTCGCCATTCGTATTCCTAATGTCGGCGAGCTCTCGCGTAAGGAGCGTGACGAAATCAAGCTGTTGTTCGCCGCAAAAGGGGCGGCGAAGCTGTTTGAGGATTTTAAGCGGCTGGAGAAGAATTTTCCGGATGCGGCGGCGAAGATCCGCGAGAAGTCCGATGCCCATGCCGAGGACCTGCTGGTGATTGTCAGCGGTGATGGCAAGCCTGCCGAACACAAATCCGAGGGCGGAGTCAAACCGGAGGTCAAGCAGCACGATCATGCGGTTTACACCGCTGCCGGACTGCTGCGGCTAGCCTTGGCCCAAAAGTATGCCGATCGCCACGGCGCCTTCAAGAAGACGGGAAACCCGAACCGGGACTTCTGTTTCCTCTGGGTAACCGACTTTCCCATGTTCGAGTACGACCAGGAGGGTCAGCGCTGGGCGGCGGCCCATCATCCCTTCACTTCGCCACACGAGCATGACATGGACAAACTCGAATCCGATCCCGCCGCAGTTCGGGCGTTGGCCTACGACGTGGTGCTCAATGGAACCGAATTGGGTTCAGGATCGATCCGTATTCATCGCCAAGACATTCAGCGCCAGATCTTCCGCGCGCTGGGCATGACCGAGGAGGAAGCCCGCAATCGCTTTGGATTTTTTCTCGAGGCCCTGGAGTACGGTACTCCGCCCCACGGCGGTATTGCGCTGGGTCTCGACCGGATCGTCATGATTCTGGCCGGGGCCGACAGCCTGCGCGAGGTCATTCCCTTCCCCAAGACCGCGCGCGCGGTAGATTTGATGGTCGACGCGCCCACTCCGGTCAGCGAGCCTCAGTTGAAGGAATTGGGCATCGCGTTACGCAAGCCCAAGGAGTGATCGCAGCCGAAAGCGCACGCTAACGCGTGCCCGCCGGCTGGGGGATCTCTTTTTCTCTTAGATTCGGCATGCGGGGCTCGTAGATGCAGAACGGCTCCTGGTCGAGGTAGTCTCCGGTCGCGGCAAAAGCGCGGGCGCGGCAACCCATACAGACGTTGCGAAACTCGCAGCATCCGCACTTGCCCTTCAGGTTGTTGGTGTCCCTCAGCTGGTTGAAGATGACCGAATTTTCCCAGATGTCGGCGAAACGTTGTTCGCGTAAGTCGCCGGCAATCACCGGCAGGTAGCCGCAGGGGAATACTTCTCCCTCATGCGAGATGAAGCACACTCCGGTTCCCGCCAGGCAGCCTTTGGTCATGGCGTTCATGTCGGAGGGATGGCCGCTGGGATGGCCAGTGTGATGGCCTATGGGTTGCCCGGCCGGCTTGAACGAGATTCCGGTTCCTCCCGGCATGATCATTTCAGTCGGCCCGATATGTGCTGCGCCCAGTCTGACATCGGTCCGCGCTCCGGCCGCTGCTGCCGCTTCCGCCGAACGCCGTTCCGCCGCGCGGCGCTGGCGTACGACCCGAAAATAGTGAGGCGCGCAGGTGGCTTTCAATTCGATGCCGCCTTTTAACGATTCATCGTAGAACCAGTTCAGCATCTTCTCGTACTCTTCGGGAGCCACCATCTGTTCCGCGGCGATGTCCACACCACAACCCACGGGCACAAGCAGAAAAGTGTGCAGCGCATCCGCCCCCAGGGACTTGGCGAGCTTCATTACGTCCGGAAGCTGGTTCGCGTTGTGGCGGGCGATGGTCATGTTGATCTGTACCGACATCCCAACTCCGCGCAAATTGCGCAAGCCCTGAACTGCCGCATCAAAGGCGCCCGGAATACTGCGAAACGTATCGTGGGTCACGGCGTCGGCGCCATCGAGACTGATGGAGACACGCTTGACGCCACAGTCCACAATCATGCGGGCAATGGCCTTGGTCACCAGGGTCCCGTTGGTGGCCAGGGCTACACGCAGACCTTTGTTCGTGGCATAGCGGGCAAGCTGGAAGATATCGGAACGATAGAGCGGTTCGCCTCCGCTCAATACCAGGATGGGATTGGCCGCTTCGGCGATCTGGTCGATGATACCCAGGGCGGTGCTGGTGGAGAGATCGTTCGGAGAACTCAGTTCGGTCGCGCTGGCGCGGCAATGGATGCAGCGCAGATTGCACCCCTTGGTCACTTCCCAGAAAATCAGCCGCGCCTTGTGTTCACCCGTCCGGGCGAGTCCATTGCCGTTTGCTGAATTCATCGGTTCTCCTTCCCACTCACCTCGGGGGGAGACTGCTTTTTTCACCCCTTGCTGGTAACGATAGAGGAGACATGAACATACGGGCCGTGACCAGGGTCACCCGGAATTGTGATGTTAATCACCCGCCTGAACTACTGAAAAATAAGGAGTAACTGACGTGTGGCTTGGCGGGCGAGCGGGCGGCCGGGATCGCAAGAAGTGGCTAGGGGCCGACCCCTCCGCTGTGGCAGTCGGAGCAATTTACCTGGGTAAGATCGCCAATGTCGACCGGGTGCCGGAAGGCCGCCCCCTCCTGGGCGATGAGCTTCACAGTACCCTCCTGCTGCTCCAGAACGGTGTGGCAGATGTTGCAGTCTTTCGATATGGCCCGGCCATCGGAGGTCACGTGCTGGCCGTCGTGACAGCGGAAGCAGCCGTTGAAATAGAAATGACCGATGTTGTTTGGGTGCGTCTTCCAGTCCAGCCTCATCTCCGGAAAGGTCGTGCTCCTGTAAATTCGCTGAACCTCGGCGACCGCATTGCGGATTTCGCTTTGCCTGTTCTTATCGATGTCGGGGTACCTGGCGACATAGAACTTGCGGAGATCCATGGCGATTCCTTCCATCGCGGAATCGGTATTGGAGTAGCTGTTCGCGAGCGCAGTCACGGCCTGCTGCTTGATGAAAGGCAGGGAGGCGTCGATGCGTCCTGCCAACAACGATTGATCGACCGCGCGATCCGGCGGAACGTAGATGTGGGTGGGGCGGTTGTGGCAGTCCACGCAGTCCATGCGCCTGCGGGGCAGGCTGGCAATCTGACCCTTGGTTAGGGGTGCATCTTTCGACATGTACTCTGTGACGCGGCCCTGCATATCTTTGGCCACGACGTAGGCAATCGACTGCCTCTTTTCATCGGTGGCAATGTAGGTGATCTGGTTATAAATGTTCATGTGCCAATGGATCCCGGAGGGTGCTCCGGTACTGGGATCGCCGCCACCCGTTTTGAGCAGCATCCGGATTTGCCGGGGGGTATTCTTCTCGTCATTGCCGTAGTGCGTAAAGATCTTCAGCTGTGCTCCGTAGAACACGCGCGGCCAGTGGCACGCTTCGCAGGTCTCCTGCGCGGGGCGCAGGTTCTGGACCGGCGTGGGGATGGGGCGGGGATAAGTGTTGAAGGCGGTGGCAAACACCTGCCGGGCTCCCGAAAGTTTCGATTTCACGTACCAGCCTGCCCCGGCCCCGACATGGCATTCCACGCACGCCACTCGCGCATGGGGCGAGAGCCGGTAAGCCGTAAACTCCGGGTTCATCACCGAGTGACAGAGTTGGCCGCAGAACTGAACCGAGTCGGTGAATTCATAGGCCTTGTAGCTGCCCACCGCACTCAACAGCACGAATGCGACCAGGAAACTCAGGAAGAAGGCAGCCGCGCTGCGCTGGCCGGCGTCGTTGAAATCGATTCGAGGGTACCGGCCGATGTCAGGCACCTCGACGGTGGCTCGTCTCCGCCCGAGAGCCAGTCCCGCAGCCATCAGGATCAGACCCAGGATCAGAAAGCCGGGAGCAACCATATAGGCGAGAATGCCGACATAGGGGCTGGGCTTTTCCGAGATGAGGTCGATCAGGAAGAGAAAGAAAAAGTTGGCCAGACTCACGATCGCCAAGGCCACGCCCGCCAGACCGATTGGGTTTCGCAGCAACAGCCGCAGTTGCTTCCGCAACAGACTCCTGCCGGAATCCTTTCCGTCGTCAGCGCTCATTTTCGTTCTCCGGAGAATTTCCTCTTCGCGGAAGCAAAGCCACAGTGCAACGTTGCAGCATACTCCTGCCCTTCACTGGAAAGAAGAGTGACTTCCGTTCTTCGATTGAAAGCCCAGCCGTGATAGGGTCATTTCCGGGTCGGCGCCGCCTCCGCGGAAGTTTCTTCGCTGACGCCGGTCGAATCATCGCCGGCCGCGTTTTCATGGGAGGACGCCGCGCCGGGAGTTTGGGCATCGCACGGGCGGGCAGCGTCCAGCAGGGTTTCGCTATCGAGGGCGTGCTCTTCGCAATAGTGCTCGAATGAGACCTTTCCGTCCCACCATGCCCAGTTCATAGGATAAACATCGGGGTCGAGAAACACCTGGTAGAAGTGCCACACCACGATGGCGAGAGTCGCCAGGACCGCTTCGTAAAGGTGGATGGCGGTTGCCACGTCCAGCCACCAGCGCGGCAAAAGGTTGCCAAAAAAGACTTTGGCCCAGAGCATGATGCCGGTACTCGCCATGACGATCACACCCCACACCAGGGCCCAGTATTCCGCTTTCTCCGCGTAGTTGAAACGGCCGAACTCCGGTTTTTGTCTGCGCCATCCCAGGTAATAAGCCAGGGCCTGCCAGACATCGGAGGCATCCTTCAAACGGGGGGAAAGATCCCGAGCCAGCCGCTTGCCGCTCCGAGTTCCGAGTACATAGAAGAGGTGATAGATGCAACTTCCAATCAGCACTACGGCAGCGGTTCGGTGGGTAATGCCACGGAGTCTTTCGCCCAGCCCCAGTAAAGAAGCAAACCAGGAGTCGGGAAACTTCAGGGCAAAGCCAGTCAGTACCAGCACAATGAAACTGCTCAAGAGCAGGAAATGTTGCAGGCGCTGGCTCTGGTCCATGCGGGTGACCAGATGGCTCTCGCTCCGGCGCCGCAGGAGAGCCTTCCGCCGCCAGATGATCAGGTTGTGCAGCAGCATTCCGCCGATGACGAACACGATCAGGCTGACGTAAAACTTTCGTATCCAGCGGACCGCCTTGCTGCCGGCGTCGGCAGAAAGAGGCGCATCGACGTGAACCCGAGCCAGGACAAACTTTTCGTTGATACCCGGATGACACTGTCCGCAGGTCTGAACCAGGTTGGCGCGGTTGATCGTGGAGCGGGGATCGCTCGACGGCAGGATGTTGTGGACTCCGTGGCAGCTGGCGCAATTGGCCACGATCTGAGAACCTAACTTTGAAGCCAGCCCGTGGTAGCTCGCGAGGTAAGTGCTGCTGCGGCCACCCTCCACACCGAATTCCTGGGTCAGGCGGACGCCTTCGTGGCAACGGGCGCAGGTGACCAGGGCAAGGTTCCGGGCCGAAACCGACGAGTTCGCATCGGTGTGCGCCTTGATCGCGTGAATGCCATGACAGTCCGTGCACACCGGCGCCTGCCAGTCTCCCCGGGCGATCGCCTGCCCGTGAATACTCGCCATGAATTCCTGCTTGACCGGTTCGTGGCATTTGGCACAGGTCAGGGGCACGTTGAACTTGAAAATGGGTGATTTCGGATCACTGGCGGAAAGAATTTCGTGGCTGCCATGGCAATCAGTGCAAACTGCCGCCTTTTCCGAGCCCGCGGCAACCGCTTTCCCGTGGACACTCTCTTCATAAGAAAGAAAGGGCTGGGCGCTGTGCCCGGCGGCTTCCATCACAAACTTCTGCCCGTGACACGACCCGCAGGTCGCCGGAATGTTGACGTGGTTGACGCGGGATTTGGGATCACTCGCTGGCAGCAACTCATGGGGGCTGCCGTGGCAGTCCGTGCAGGTGGCCGCCTTGCTATCGCCATTTTGAATCGCCCTGGCGTGAAAGCTGCGGTCGTAGGCCAGTTGCTCCTCAGCATGGCACCTGGCACAGGACACTTTGGCGGGAGTGTTTTCGTGCGGCGCGGCCTTCAGGTCGTCATGGCAGTCCACGCAGGCAAACAGGCTGCCGTGAATCGAGTCTTTGAGTTTCTGCGGGTCTACATAGAGGCTGACGGTCTTGCCATTGACCTCGTGATTCAGAGTGGAGTCGCTATGACACGCCAGGCATTCGGCATTGGTGGGAGGAGGCGCCTTTGCAGCCGGTGAAGCGATGGCGGAGAGAGCCAGAAGAACAACTAGTTTGAGGACTTGCCTGCTTGCTTGAACCCACGCTCTGGCGGTGGTGGCCATTCGGTCGTATGCCCCTGCTTACGTCTTCATTGTTCGGGCGGGCCGGCCTGAGGGGCAATGAGTCTTCTCACACCCGCCTGTGATCCCCATCACAAATGCGGATCAGGCAGAATGCAAATGAGTTATGCAGCCGCGTCTGACGGTTGCGTATGCCGCTCAAAAGGCATAGCGCAGTGACTCGGTCAGAGAATTGCTGTGGAAGTATCGTGGCGCGGTCGGCCCCACGAAGGATCCTTCGTTGTACTGGTAGTAGTTCCAGCCGCTGCCCCAGGCAAAGTGGTGACCCAGATCCACGCTGAGGCTGGCCAGCGGCTGATGATACTTGTAATCCAACGAACCCAGCGGTTGTAACACATCAAATTGTGGGGTGGTGCCATCCACGCTAGTAACGCTATATCCGAGGTTGGTGGTGACTCGCTTGACTGGGCGGAACAAGATGGCAGCCATTCCAAACTGGGTGTGGTTTGTGTAGTAGGCGTTGGCAAGCAGCGGGTTGTTGGGGTCATTGACTGCACAGGAACCGGCGCCGCTCACGAAGGGCAGAACCACGCCCGGAGGCGGCGTATCGTTGAAGCAAATGAGCGCATTCTGCTGGAAGTCGCCGTAGTTGTATGCCAGGTCGAAGCCGTAACGTTCACGAGGCGAGAGGGAGGCATTGAACCCGTAATTACGGTTGTGGCCCTCGTAGTTGGTCAGCAGGACATTGTCGGAAGTTTCGAGAACATTGACCGAGCCGCCCAGGACCGCCCACGGCCGCGGCGTGTAGCTGCCCTGAAAGCGGTATCGTGATTCTTTGCGTGGGGCGATGCGGACGATGGCGTCACTGTTGCCGGTTTGCTCCACATCCAGGTTCAGGCGCACGGATTTCACGGGCCGGGCCCAGAAGCCGATCAGGCCGGTCTGCTCGCGGACCACGATATGGTCCTGGTCACCGGCAAAGTCGAGAAAGTGATCGAACGCCTGATCGCCATAACGGTAGCCGATGCGCGCCCCAAATTTCCTGCTGACGTCCCAAGCGATTTCAATCTGGTTTCTCACCCAGCGCTGGTTGAACGAGGACTGCGTCAGGGTGTCGCTCGTGGACGGGACAGTGCTGCTCAAGGGCGTCAGCAAGGTGCAGGTGGGCGGCAAGCAGGGGTTGGTGGGGCTGATGCCGGGAATGTCGTCATCGATCTCGGTGAAGTTCGCATTCTGCGGAACACGGTACGCCCAAAACGACGCCCGATCGATCAGACGCACCTTGCGGGTGAGGTGCACGGTGGCCCCGAGATCGAACACATCCGAGATGCGGGTGGCCTTTGCCGGGCCGGTGGCAGTGAAGGCGCGGGTTCCGGTGCGAGTCTCCAGGCCGTTAAAAGCTTCGTCGAGAGGCGTGGTCATGTCCGCCGCACTGTAGGAGTAGGAAGCGGTCAGATCGAGGCGCTGGAGATAGTTACTGCGAAAACTCAGCCGTTCGGTGGGCGCCGAGGTGCGGACCCGCTGCAAGCGGGAGTAGCTGAAATAGCCGTTGCAGGCGATGTTTGTCAGGGTGCCGCTGGGATCGATCAGGCTGGCCTGGCCGGCGGGCACGGAGCAAGGAAAGCGACTGGCCGGATCCATCGGCAGTCCGAGAGAGACCGTGCCCGCCCCGCCCGGCAGCAGAGCGGGGGAAAACGGCGAGAGATAGTCATCGGTGTCGCCCTTGTAGTAATCAAGAAACTGGTCATAACTGAGAACGCTTCGCGGCGCCAGTTTCCAGTCGGCCCCCATGCGATAGGAGTTCATGGTCGTGTTCCAGGGTTCGGACAGCAAGGCATCGGTTCCGACATGAATGCTGCTAAAGGAAGGGCCGGTCATGTTGTTGTGGGAAAATCCCAGGCGGAAGCTCACGCTCGCTTGCGGCAGCAGGGTCAGATCAAAATCGCTCATGCGCCGCCGGGTTTCGAACAGGTGGGGTGAATCCTGCACCGGCACCGAGGGCGTGGCGGTTGCCGGATTCAGGGGGTTGGCCAGCAGGTCGTAGTCGAAGAAATTCTGGTCGCGGCGAAAGCTGGCCTGAAAGTTGTACCACTTGTCGAGGTCAGCCCGCAGGCGCAGAGCGTTGTCCGGATCGCCGCCCCAGCCAAAACTATGGAGATAGAAATTGTCGAACAGCATCCCCTGATGGGTCTCGGACTGCAGGGAAAGCGTCTGCTCCAGCAGCCGTGGGCCGCTATGCAGATCCTCCAGACTGTCATACATATCCCCGCTGCCGGTCACGTTGGCGTAGCGGTAGCCGAGATCGACCGAGGAGTGAATCAGGTAGCCTCCACTGCTGACTCCTTCCGTCGGCGAGGGCTGGCTCTGTCCGCCCGCGGGCGCCGACTGAGCCGCGCTCAGGCCCGCGAGCGCGAGCAGCAGGGCGGTCAGACAGAGGAATGCGTCCGGGACTCTGGCCTTTCCCGTGACTCCGCAGAGCCAGCGCCGCCGCCAGAAACAATTGCCGAGACATGCTCTTCGCCTGGTCATGGTTTGCGCCTCACTTAAAAAACACGCTGCTGAAATTCGACCCGTGAATCGTCGCGTGGCATAGGGTGCAGGCCTGGTATTTCTGCGACTGATTGTGAACTGGCCCGATCGGCCCCGCCGTGGGGAAGGTGTGGCACTGCAGGCAGAGCACGTTCACCAGACTCACCCGCAGCAGCCGGGCATTGGTAGATCCATGGGGCGTGTGGCAACTGCTGCAGCCTTCGGTCTTCACCGGCACGTGCTCATAGATAAACGGCCCCTGCTTGTCCGCGTGGCAGCGGTAGCAAGTGAAGTCGCCGCTGGGCAAATCGCGCACCTGCCGCAGGGCGGCGCTGCCATGCACGTTGTGGCAGTCGCTGCACTGCACCAGCCCTTCCTCGACACGGTGGTGATACGGCTTGGCGAAGTCCGCCTTGGCCGAGGTATGGCAGCCATAACAGAGTTCGGGCTCCTGCTTCACAAGGAGATGCTGCTCTTCTTTGGCGTGATGAGGACTGTGGCAATCGAGGCATCCCACGTCGCTACTGGCATGGGCCGATTCGGCAAAGCGGCTGTGTTCGTGGGCCTCACCATGACAGCTCAGGCAACGGTTGCTGGCTTCCTCGCGCGAGAGGTCCTGAAAGCGGACGATCTTGCTTACATCGCCGCCGCCCTCCACGTGGGCGGAACCCGGTCCGTGACAGGATTCGCAGCCGCGCCCCTCTTTCAGGGTGGTCTTGAAGTGAGGCGTGCCTTCGAATTGCTTCTTGTACACCTCTTCATGGCAGGTCTTGCAGGTGTCAGAGCCGACGTACTGCGCGCTCGGCCCGGAGACTGCGGGTGGCGGGCTCGGACGATCCCCGGCGGCGGCAACGCATGCCAGCCAGCACATAATCAAGACCATTCCGGCGCCGGCCGCCAGGGGACCGCGATTCCATGCTGTTCTCATCTTCCCCGCTCCTTCCGGCAAATCAGGGCTTGGAAAAACCTCGCACGGAAAACCTATCGTTACCTGAATCGCTTGCTTGTGATAATCGTCACAGGAAGGAATTACTTTAGGGCGGAGCTCCCGTTTCGGATTGAAACCATCTGCCTGCAACCTATCGTGGACAGGATGCAGAAAGCGAGCCCTCAGTGAGTATGGACGCGTGGCCGCCGAGTTCTCATCAAGCCGACCGTGCGCACACGCTCATAGGCCTGATGCAGATCCTGGCTGAGCAGCTTGGCCGCCTGCAGACATACCTGGCGGTGGTCGCGCAGAAATGGCAGCAGGTCCGCGCGCTCGACCATTGCCACCTGGGCGTTGTCTAGCACCTCAGCGGTCATCTCGTGGGCACTTCGCGTCAGCGCGGCGCTCAGCCCTAGAACCTCTCCCGGCCCGGCCACATGCAGGGTCAGGCGTTGGCCGGATTCCGAGCATACCGAGAGTTTTACCCGGCCTCGGCAGAGGACCATCACCCTGCCGGCCCACTCCCCTTCTCGAAATAGAACCGTCCCACGCGGGAACGAAGCCAGAGACTTGATCTGATCGAAATCCTTCGCGGCCTCGGGAGGCAGGTCCGAGAATAACTGCCGCCCAGGTTCGGGTGATGGGAGGAATCCGCGTTGGATGGCACTGCTCATGCCCCTGTAATAGCGCCTTGGGAACGGGAAAACAGTGACCGCAGTCACGCTCCCACGTGACCCGTCACCCGCGGGGAGCTAGTTGCTGCTGGCCATAACCTTTAATGCGGACTTGTTGCGGATGATCAACGTCGAACCTTTAGTTTGAACGATTTCGCGTCGTTTCAGGTCGCCGATCAAGCGCGTGACTGTCTCCCGCGAAGTGCCAATCATCTGCGCGATCTCTTCGTGAGTGAGTGCCAGCTTTACGCGCGGCTCCTGGCGGTTGGCTTCCCCATTTCGGGAAGTCCACTCGAGCAACAGCCTGGCCAGCTTTTCGCCGGCCGAATGCGACAGGCCCAGGGACCGCACCTCGTGGCATGCCGTGTTGTACTTCTCGCTGAGCTGTTCCGCCACCTTAAAGCAGGCGTCGGAGTGTTCCCGAAGAAAACGAAGAAAGTCGTCACGTTTGGCGAAGTTCACCTGGCACGGGTCCAAGGTTTCGGCGGTAAGTTCGTAGGGTTTGCCGGAGACGGTAGCACTCAGCCCCAAAACCTCGCCCGGTTCAGCGATTCGGACAATCAGGGTCTTTCCGTCGGTGGCGCAAATGGAGAGCTTTACCCGGCCTTTGCACAGGACAAAGATTCCACGGGGTGCCTGACCTTCCACAAACAGCACCGCGCCCTTGGGATAGGCGGTGGCGTACTTGATCGCCTCAAACGCTTGCAGCGCCGACGGTTGCAAGTCGCAGAACATACGGTCACTTCGCGCCTTGCAGGTCAAACAACTCTCGATGATGTCCAGCCCGTAGGGTGAAAGCACAAAACACCTCCGCGCCGCGGGCCTGGTCTGCCGCAGCCGGTCGCGGTGGGCAGCCTCGTGTGACCTGCGTCACGAGACCAGTGTGGGCTTCGGGCGACCGCTTAGCTGTGACTCCAGCCACCGCCCGTTGTGATATCGCTCACAAAACTCAATAAGATACAGGTAAAGCTGGCGTTGCCAGCCGTTTCAGGGCATACTATGCTGCTAGTTTGGGTCGTGAAGGGTGGGAGTTGCGCCATGCCTACCATGCAGCAAGACAGTCGGGTGGAGATAAGCAATAGTGTGCCCAGTAGTGCCGAGCAGAATCAGCGCCGCCGAATGTTGATTGCGCTCACCGTCCTGTGTCTCGCCCTGATTCTGGTTCTCATCAAAGACCGGCAATTCTGGTTTCCCAATACAAGTTCGGAGTCCGAGGCCCAACCGAACGCGGTCGAGACGCCCGCGCCAGCGCCAAAGAGTGTCGCTCCAGCGCTTCCGCAAAAATTGGAGACGCCGGCAGCGACTCCTGTTCGACATCGAACGAAACGCCCCGCAGTCACAGCCCAAGCGGAAGTTCCGGTGAGCCCGGAATCATCTCCAGTGGTGACTGCCACCAACCGCGCGGTTCTGCCCCCGCTTGAAGTCGAAGTGGTGGCCGGCGATCAGCACCAGACGCTCAACCCGGGAACAAACTCGGTGAATGTTGAGTTGCAAACCGGGAGCGCAGGTCGAGCGCCGGGTTCGGGATCGGCGGCGGGGACAACAACCACTCCCAGCGGCGAACGGGTTCAACTTTCTCCGGGGACGGTGCAGATGGTTTCGCGGCCCGTGGAACCCACCTATCCTTTGCTGGCCAAACAAATGAAGGTCCAGGGCGCCGTGGTGCTGCAGGCACTGATCGACAGAAGCGGTGGCATTCAGGATATTCAGGTGCTCAGCGGTCCCGCGATCCTCTCCGCCGCGGCCCGCGAAGCGGTACGCCAGTGGCGATTCAAGCCGTATTTTCAGTCCGGCCGAGCAGTAGAGACGGAGGCGCGGATTACCGTGAATTTCACCATCTCAACTTACTGAAATCGTAGTTCCGTCCGTCTCGCTGGCGCGAGGGGGCGCCGCGCATGGATGCGGATCGAATTTCTGCCAGGCTGAGTGCCTGCTCTGTCGTCATCGCAGTCCTCTTGATTCCGGCAGTGGATCCATCCGCCCTTGCGAACACTTATGATCCGGGGTTAGCTTCCCTACAACTCACAAACGTTCAGGGGACCCGAGCTATGGTGTTCACCATCTCCAGCAGCGCGTTCGAGTCCGGTGGCAACATTCCCCGGAAGTTCACCTGCGATGGAGCCGATGTTTCTCCTCCACTGGCGTGGACGAATCCTCCCGCAGGTACCCGGAGTTATGCTCTCATCGCCGACGACCCCGATGCACCCGCCGGCACCTGGACGCACTGGGTGATTTTCGACATTCCTCCACAGACAACCAGCTTGGCCGAGGCGATTCCCAAAACAGATCAGGTACCGAATGGGCGCCAAGGAAAAAATGATTTCCGCAAGAATGGCTACGGCGGTCCATGCCCCCCGCCGGGCAAAGCCCACCGCTACGTTTTCAAGCTGTATGCTTTGGATCGCGTGTTGAACCTCGAGGCCGGCTCGAGCAGACAGGCGTTGGAACAGGCGGTGCAGGGCCACATCCTGGGCAGTGCCGAAGTGGTGGGAAAGTATCAGCGGCAGGGCTAAGGCCGAATCGAGGAAAAAAATTAACAGGCGTCCTGACCCTTTCGGATCAAGGACGCCCGGGCAGCCCTCCCCCAGAACTGCTCACTTGCAAAAATAAATGTTCGACGCCTCCGTGAAAATAGCACCGATGTGCCAACGGGACCCACGAACGTGCTAATGCGTGCGCTCTCATCCCGCTCGATGGGCCGCGGCCAGAGATGGCGACCCGACTGCGACCCGGTTGCGGCCCTCGGCTTTGGCTTTGTAGAGGGCGGCATCGGCAAGGCGCAGAATGTCTTCGTAGCTCCACGGCTCCGGCCCCAATTGCTCGGCAGAGATAATGCCCACGCTGAGCGTAACCGGGACTGAAGCCGCATCGGCGATCACGGGGGCGTCGGCAACGCAACTGCGCAACCGTTCCGCGCTGATCACGAGATCTGAAGCATTGCATCCGGGAACCAGAACTAAGAACTCTTCCCCTCCATAGCGCCCCACCCAGTCATAGCTTCGCACGCCCGCGCCGAGTCGATGGGCCACTTCGCGCAGGACCGCGTCTCCGACCAGATGACCCAGGGTGTCATTGATTTTCTTGAAGTGGTCGATGTCCGCCATCATCAGCCCCAGGGGCTGTTGGGTTCTCTGCTGCCGTTGCACTTCTCTCTTGAGCGAGTCGAGGACAGCCCCCCGATTCCACAGGCCGGTGAGCGGATCATGCGACGCTTCAAATCGCAAAGCGTCGTGGGCGTGAAGCAAGGCGTCCTGGAGTTCGAGAATTCGCCGCCCGGCGCGCACCCGGGCGCGCAACTCGTCGACGTCGAACGGTTTGGTCAGGTAATCATCGGCTCCCGCCTCCAGGCCGGTGACCACGTCTTCCTTGTTATCCTTGGCGGTTAACAGAAGAACGTATTGATAGGGCCGCTGATCGCGGCCCCGAATTCTGCGGCAAAGTTCCACGCCATCCACTCCCGGCATCATCCAATCGAGAATGGCCAGTTGCGGTCCCTCGGGCAGCTGGAGCACATCCCAAGCCTCGACGCCGTTGTTGACGGCGGTTACCTGATAGCCCCAGCGTTGCAACCAGCTCTGCAGAACGCGGCGAAACATGGGATCGTCTTCCGCGATCAGCACACTGGTTCCCGCGCCTGGACTGGTTGCGGTCGAGTTTGGTTCCTGGCCGTCCATATCGTCAGGCCCGCGCGGCCGCGCTCTGTAGCGCAGCGCGCAAATCTCCTACCTCCCGCTCCAGAGTAGTGAACACTTTCTCCGCCCCGGTGAGATCTTTTTGCCGCGCCACTTCTTCGAGTTGGCGCGCCGCCTGGGCCGCATTCCCGGCCCCGAGATAGCTAGCCTCTCCTTTCAAACTGTGCGCCGCGCGCATCACCGCCTCCAGGTCTCCCGTCCGCACCGCATGGCGCAGATCGTCCAGGAGCCTGGGACATGCCGAAAGAAAAATTTCGCAGAGGTCGCGGAGCAGTTCTTCATCGCCTCCGATGCGATCCAACGCCTGCTGCCGATTCCAGGACAGGTTTGAACTGGCGGGTTCGCTGACTCTGCTCACAACTGCGCCTTGAGAGCGAAGCCCCTGGACCTGGGCCAAAGCCTGTTCGATATCGCTGAAGCGGACCGGCTTGGTGATGTAGCCGTCCATGCCTGCCGCCAGGCAACGTTCACGGTCCCCCTTCATGGCGTGAGCGGTCATGGCAAAAATCGGCAGGTGGCGCCCTGTGCCTAGTTCCCTGGTTCGAATGGCGCCGGTTGCGCTCAAGCCATCCATCTCCGGCATTTGCACGTCCATAAAAGCCAACTCGAATCGATCTCGGGTCGCGAGCGTCAGGGCTTCCTTACCGTTTTGCGCCAGGGTAACGGAATGACCCATCTTCTGCAGCGCGCGTATGATCACCGCCTGATTGACGGGATTGTCTTCCGCCACCAGAATCGACATCTGCCGCGATTCCCGCAGCGTGTGCCGGGTCATCAGCGGTGGAGCCGGCTGCGTCTTCTTTCTGTGCCCGAGAGCAGCCAGGATGGCGGACAGCAAGTCCGGCTTGAGCACGGGTTTCAGCAGGTAGGCGCTGACTCCCAATTTGCGGCAGCGGTTGGCATCGCCGGGATGCCCGCCCGAGGTCAACATCAGAATGCGGGTGTCGGCCATGGCCGCATCGGAGCGGATCTTCTCTGCCAATTCCAGTCCGTCCATGCCGGGCATTTGCCGATCGATCAGAATCAGTTGGAAGTGTTCCTGCGATTGCCTGGCGGCGGCAATCGCGGCCAGCGCCGCCGGGCCATCCGCCGCCTCGGTGGGCCGCATTTTCCAGCCGTGGGTCAGCTTGCCAAGAATCCGCCGGTTGGTCTCGTTGTCGTCGACCAGCAGAACCGATAGGTCCTGCAATTCGCTCTCCGAGGCGGCCTGAGCAGCCGAGGCCTTCGGCGTGGCCAACGAGAGGCGGGCGGTAAAGTGAAAATGACTTCCCTTTTCGGTGCTCTCCAACCAGATTCGACCTCCCATCAATTCCACCAGGCGAGCGGAAATCGCCAGCCCCAGCCCCGTACCTCCATACTTGCGCGTGGTGCTGCTGTCCGCCTGGGAAAAGGCCTTGAACAAAAGCTTATGTTTCTCGAGCGGGATTCCGATGCCGGTATCCGACACCTCGAAGTGCAGTTCCACCTGCTGATCGCTGCGCTCTCGGGCGGTGATTTGCACCAGGACCTCGCCGCGTTCGGTGAACTTGATGGCATTGCCGACCAGATTGACCAGAATCTGGCGCAGCCGGCCGGGATCGCCGACAAGCTCGGAGGGAACATCGGGATCGGCGTCGTAAGCGAGTTCCAGACCTTTCTGGTGCGCGCGCAGAGCCAGAGCCTTCATGGTGTCGCCGACGCAGCTGTAAAGATTGAAGTCGATCTCTTCCAGATCGAGCTTGCCCGACTCCACCTTGGAGAAGTCCAGAATGTCGTTGATGACCGCCATCAGTGATTCTCCGGAAGACCTGACCATCTGCAGATATTCACGCTGCTCGCTGTTGAGTTGCGTATCCAGAGCCAGCTCGGTCATGCCCATGATGCCGTTGATGGGAGTGCGGATTTCGTGGCTCATGTTGGCCAGGAACTCGCCTTTGGCCCGGCTGGCGGCTTCGGCGGCATCCTTCGCGGCCCCGAGCTGGGTATTGACGGCGGTGAGTTCAGCCGTGCGGCGCGCTACTTCCCCCTCCAGATTGTCACGGTGACGTTGCAGCTCCTCGTCCCTCCGCTCCACTTGACTCAACATGGCGTTGAAGCCGTCCACCAGACGTCCCCACTCGTCGCGGCTGTCAGTGCGGGCGCGGATCGAATAATCGCCACGCGCGGAAATGGCTTTGGCCGTCTCCACCAGATCGAGAACGGGCTGGGAAAATACCCGCTGAAACCGGGAGGCCATGAGAAAGGCGAGGGTGAAAGTAAAAGCCATGGTAACGGCGAAGGTGATGTTGTATCCGAGCAGGCGGGCATGCAGCCGGCCCAGGTCGGATTCCAGGTAGAGCGTGCCCACCGGCTCGCCTTGCAGGACGATTCTGCGGAACTGAACCAGGCTGTCGCCGGTGAAATAGCTCGTTTCCGCGGCGGCTGGAGGGGGGACGAAGGTTTGGCCGGAGGGACCGCGCGAGTAGGTGGCGAAGGGCCGCCCGTCGGCCGTGTAAATGCAGGCAGCGGTGACGTCGGGCTCGGCCCGCAGGGCCTGCAACACACCGTGGGCCGCGTCCCCGTCGTGAAAAGTCAGAGCGGCAGTGCTGTTGCCAGCCAGCACGTCGCCCAGAATCGCCAGGTCCTGCTTCATGCCGCGGCGGAAGGCCCAGACGTCATAGCTGGCCATGGCGGCGGAGACCGACATCGCCGAAACCAGGCTCATGGCCATGAACAGCGCAGTGAGCTTGTAGCGGATGGAAATGTTGCGCCACGCGATCATTACCGCTCTCCCCGGTCGGAGGCCAGAACCGTCTTGGCCACAGTCAGGAGTCGAGCACCGAGCTTCAGGCGCGCCCGTTCGGCAGCCTTCAGATTCGCCTCGAAGCGGACCCGCCCGTCATCCAGCACAAAGCCGATCACTCCTCCCAGGTTCACGAACCCGGGATTGTCTCCCACGGTGAGCACGCTGGCGCCGTTGAGCTCCTGAAGAATTTCCCGCTGCTGCTTCTCGGGGGTGGAAACAAACAGGATCTGGCAGGCTCGCGCCTGCAAGGCTCCTTCGGGGTGGGCGATCTCGATGCGGCGTCCATTCACGGTCTTGTCGACGATCAGCTGTTCAAAATCGCGGCCAAAGGGGTCGGGGCCGAAGACGCAGATTTGGAGAGGCGTGTCGGGGCTGGGGAAGGCATCGGCGGGCCACTCCACAAAGCGGGCGAAGTTGAAGAGGAAAGCTGCCTTGACCTGGTATTCCGTCGCCGATTGCGCCTGCGCGGCGACGGCCAGTGAACAAAGCACGACCCGGAGGAGAAACATCGCCTGGCGCCGTCCCCACAGCCGCTGGGTCTGGGCAGAGAACTGGTGTTTCGTTGAGGTCCTGCCAGCGGCGCGCATTTTTCTACTCCTGGTCAGAATTGCCACGTAAATTTCCCGTACACGCCCCGCTTGATCAGGGTCGAGGTGATGCTTCCCGTGTCATCGACGAATTCCAGGTGGCGATCTTTCACTAAATTTTGCCCAAACACACCCGAAGAGAATCCTTCGCTCCATCGCCACGTGAGTCCGGTATCCAGCCGCGTATAAGAAGGAACGCCGACGCTCGGCAATCGGTCGACAAAATAGGCGGCGGCTTCCCAGCTGATGCCATGAGTCAGGTCGACATGGGAGCGCAGCTGGGCGCTGTGGATGGGGCTGGCGCCCTCCGCGTCGAGGGCAGAATCGGTGTCTTGACTCGCGGGGTCGAGATGCATGTGAATCTGCTCGAAGGCATAGCCGGGACTCAGCGTCCAATGGGCCGTTGGCTTCCAGTCCAGGGACATTTCGAAGCCGTGGGACTCGCCATGCATGAGGTTCTCGTAGGTCACAGGGACGAATAAATGGGGGGGAGCTGGCGTGGTCTCGAAAAACGGCGCTAGAGGTTCGGTGGTCTGCTGGTGATCATAGTCGGTGTAAAAGGCGGAAAGATCGACGGAGAGATGTTCACGAACCGTGGTGCGAAAGCCGGCTTCGCAGGCGACAGACCCTTCGTCCTGAAAACGGGGGTTTCCTACCAGGCCCACCAACACGGGAACGCCTTTCGGGCCGGTAAATCCGCCAAAGTTGACGCGGCTGCCGGTGTCTCGCTCGGAGGGAGTTCGGTCGGTCCGGGAGACGGCCGCCCAGAACATGCGGCGGGGGCTGAGGATCCAAGCCAGGCGCGCGCCGGGCACTGGGTTGAAGCCGGTGTAGTAGTTATGGTCAAGCCTGATTCCCGCCGTGAGGTAGAGTTTTTCGGGAAGCAGGGCAATTTCGTCCTGAACGAAGGTGCTGAACAGCTGCATGTTGACGTCGGGGGGATTGATCGAGAATCTCAGGGTTCCGTCAGAATCGGAATCGGTGTTGCGGTAGCTCGCTCCCCATACCAGGTCTTGCCGCGCGCCCCAGGCAATGTGATGCTGGAAGTCGATGTCGAGGGTGTTTCGCGTTTCCCGGAGTTGCTCATCGCGCTTATAGCGATCAAACGAAATCTGCAGCGTGGTGTTCGACCGGGTGGAGAAGGAGTGGTTCCAGGCTGACTGGATAAACCCGCCTGACAGCGGTGAGCTTGCCTCGACCAGTTGTGGTCCGGGCGAGGTAACCGAGGGCAGCGTGGGGACAAGGTTCCCGGACGCGCCCGTGTAGAGGTCGCCCTGAACCGTCAAAGTGTTTTTTGCAGAAAAGCGCGTGTCGCTGCGGAAGCCTCCGCGCAGCAGGTGCCAGCCGTCGGCGCCAATCGCGCCGTCAAGACCGGGCAGATGGTCCTGATTGAAGTATTTGGTAAACACGCGGTAGTCGGTGTTCTTGCCCAGGCCGCCTCCGTACTGCAGTGTGCCGAATCCCTGGTCCAGATTTCCACCGCCCGCGACCACCATGCCGCCCCGCGTCTCGGAGGCCTTACGGGTAATGATGTTGACGACCCCGTTGACCGCGTTAACACCCCAGATGGTTCCACCCGGGCCGCGGATCACCTCGATGCGTTCAATGTCCTCGAGGGGAAGATCGAGCGTGTCCCAATCGACACCTCCAAACGTAGGGGTATAGACGTTACGCCCGTCGACCAGGACGAGCAGCTCGTTGCTGAAGCGCTCATTCAGTCCGCGCGCGCTAATCGCCCAGGAATTGGCTGTGATCTGGGCCACGTCCAGGCCCGGAACCATGCGCAGCAGGTCGGGAATGTTGGTTGCCCCCGAGCGGCGAATATCTTCGGACTCGATGACGAAGATCGCCGAAGCGGTCCGCGACAGAGTCTGCTCTTTCCTGGAGACGGAAATCACCTTGATGTTCATCAGCTCCTCCAGGCTCCAGTTGCTGAGATCGGGTTGTTGAGCAAGACACACAGCGCAGGGAAAAAGAAACAGGGCGACGACCCAACGCTGTATGGCCGGCACCGTTGGCCTGAATTCTTCCTTCACGATCAAAACCTGCCCGTCAGCTTGACGCGAAAATTTCTGCCGTCCTGCTGGATCGCATCCTCCGGATCCTCGGGGCGCCCGGGATCGAAGTAGATCTTGTCGAGCAGGTTGTAGACGCTCACGGCGGCGTCGAGGTGCTTCCCGACCGTGTGTCCCAGCAGGGTGAGGTTGAACACCTGGTAGCTGGGCAGCGAGTTTCGCAGGAGCGTCCAACGCCTCCCCAGAAATTGGCCGTCCACCCCGGCAAAGAGCCGCTGGCCAATCAGCGGGACAATGAAATTGGCCTTGACCATGTGCCGCGGAGAATTGTCGAGTACCTCATCGCCGGCGCCATTGTTGTCGGCGTCGACGTAATCGAAGCTCGCCTTGCCTTGCAGGCCATTCCCGGCATGGCCGCTGAAGCCGACTCGCATCCCCGTGGCCTGCGCTTTCCCCAGATTCTGGTACTGAAAGTGTCCGTCGCCCGATTCCAGGACGGCCGTGATGAGATCAGCAATCGAGTTGCGGTAAACGTTCGCCGAGAGCTCAAAGTGTCGGCCGAGCCCCTGCTCAACGATTGCTTCCACGCTTTGAATCCGCTCCGGCCGGAGGTTGGGATTAGGATCGTAGAAGGTTCCGAAGTCGGGGGAAGTTTCATACACATCGGGAGCGCGAAAGGCTCGGCCAAAGAGCGCCTTGAGCGTGGTTTGCCCGGCGGGATGGTAGATCAGGCCCACGCGGGGGTTGGTCGTTCCGCCAAAGGTGGAGTAGTGGTCGTAGCGGACCCCACCGTTCAACGAGATACGTTTGCTGAAGGCGAATTCGTCTTCGGCATAAACCGCGGTAATCAACGAACTGCGGTGGTCCGGAGTGAAGACGTTGGAGGGCACCAGCAATTCGCCCTGATCCTGGCGAAGGTTGTCCCGCACCTCCGAGCCGAGGGTCAGTTGGTCGCGCTCGAATAGATTCCGGCTGGCTTTGATGTCTCCCGTCCACCAGTTTCCCCGGAAGGAATAGGTGTTCAACACGATCGGATCACCCGCGCCGGCGGGCGCCTCTGGAACCGGCCCCTGCAGGCGCGCCTGGTCGTAACTGGTATGGACATCGAGCAGCCACTTAGCGAGCGTGCGCTCGTAGCCAAGGTTCACATACTGATGGCTATCGTCGTTGAGATCGCGAGGATCGTTGAATTGCGCTCCGAAGTACGCCGTGGGCACTCCCTTCTCGCGAGTGCTGAACAAGCCCTGGAGGGTAAAGCCATGAAACGTAAGTGTGGCCAGAATGTGCTTGTAGGACTCGAAATCGGTGCCGCTGGTGATTCCGTAGTTGGTGGCGGGGGTGTTGAATTCCGGGAAAAACAGGGTCTGTCCCTGACTGTCATAGAAAGTGCCCGAAAGCAGCAGCCCGAGGCCGTGAATCTGTCCGCCATAAGTCGCCCGGCCTTCATAGGTATCGAAACTTCCCGGCTGGAAGGAAAGCTCCCACCCCTTGACCTCTTTGGCCGTCCGGGTGATGACGTTGATCACGGCAAAGAAGGCATTGGCTCCGTAGAGCGAGGAACTGGGGCCGCGGACGATTTCTACGCGATCGATGAGGTCCACATCCAAGGGGAATTCGTTTCCCAGCATGGCGTCGCCGAGAACGTTGTTGTTAATGCGATGGCCGTCGATCAGGAGCAGAATGTGAGCGTTCCAGTCGCCCAGGCGTCCGAAACCGCGAACTCCGACAAAGCTGTAGTCCCGATCGTAGGTGACGTAAAAACCAGGGACGCTGCGGAGAATATCGGCCAGACTGCGATAGCCGTACTTCTGGATTTCGTCGGCGGTGATCAGGGTAACCGACGAGGGCGCTTCACTCACGCTCTGCAGGCGCCTGGAGGCGCTGTACACCTGAATATTAGAGAGTTCCTCCAGGCTGGCTTCGCCCAAATCTTTCGGTGTCTGCTGGGCCAGCATCAGGCCCGGCAGAAGGAACATCGCTAGTAGAGTCCAATGGCGCACAACTGTTTCGCGTCTCCCGCGCGTGAAGGGTCGGTGAGTTCTTAGGCTTTCTTCGGCAGATGACGCTTGACCTTTATGGAAATCGCGAGCCACTGAAGTCGTCTTTCCAGTCGCCGATGAAGCTTCCAGCAGGACATCCAGGCATGGGCATGTCAGAACTCAACGACCCTGAAGTGTTGCGCGAAGTGCTGGATCACCTGCCGGCGGCGGTCTACGTTGTGGACCGAAATGGAACGATCTTATTTTGGAATCGGAGTGCCGAACGCACCACCGGGCACTTGCGGCACGAAGTAATCGGACATAACCGGCGGGACAGCATTCTCGCGATGTGTAATGAACAGAGTTGTCCCGCATGCGGGGAGCAATGCCCCTTCAGCAGCGCCCGCAAAGACGGCAAGCCGAGGGAACTGCGGTTGTCGCTGCGGCACAAAAACGGACATACCATCGCCGTGTCGTTCCGCATCACCCCTCTGCACGATACGCATGGATCCGTGCCTTACGTCATCGGCAGCTTCAACCCGCAGCCGGCCAGCCTGCCCAACGACCGCAATCCCCGCACTCCGATTCCGCAGAGCTGCCTGGATGCGGTCAGCGCCATGGCGAATCGCGACTTTACCCAGTTTCACCTGCGCGAGGCGCTGGATGAGTTCACCGGATACGGGGTGCCCTTCGGGGTGATCTGCTTGCAGATCGACAACTTCGATCACTTTCGCGGCGCCTATGGCCGCGAAGCCGCCGACACTCTGGTGGCGACGGTCGCCGAGAGTTTCAGCACCAGCCTGCGGCCGAGCGATTTTGTCGGGCGCTGGGCTGACGACCAGTTCCTGGCTATTCTGCTGAACTGCGGCGGCCAGGGTGCGATGAGCGCGGCGCAACGCATCCGCAAGTCGGTCGCCTGTGCAGGCATTCGCTGGTGGGGCGACCAGATCTCGGTTACGACGTCGATAGGAGCGGCGGCCGCCGAGCCTGGCGACACCCAGGTCTCCCTGCTGCATCGCGCCCAGCCTGAACCGTCGAAGCTTGCAGCCTCGGCCGTGTCCGCCGGCGGCTGCGACAATCCCGAAGGCTAACGCTTCTTATGTTCGCGATCATTGGCATCGTGGTCGTCTTCGGCTGCGTGATCGGCGGCTACCTGATGGAGCACGGCAATCTGCGGGTCCTGATCCAGCCGGCCGAACTGGTGGTGATCGGCGGCGCGGCGATTGGCACTCTGCTGGTCGCCAATCCGCTGCACATTCTCAAGCAGATCGCGGGGGGAGTGGGCGGAGTGTTTGGCGGTTCGAAGTTCAGCAAGCAGCGCTATCTCGATTCTCTCAAAATGATGTACGACCTGCTCAACAAAGCCCGCCGCGAGGGACTGATGGCTCTCGAGAACGATGTGGAGCAGCCGGAAAAGAGTCCCCTGTTTGCCAAGCATCCCGAGTTTCTCAAGGACCACCACATCCGGGATTTTTTCTGTGACACCATGCGTATGGCGATCACTGGGGTGGAAGCCTTCGACCTGGATCAGCTCCTGGAGCTGGATATGGACGTCCATCATCATGAGGCGGGGCTGCCCGTGGCCTCGCTCAGTACCATGGCCGACTCGCTGCCGGGCCTGGGCATTGTGGCCGCCGTCTTAGGGGTAGTGATTACCATGGGCGCGCTGGGCGGCCCCCCGGAAGAGATCGGCCACAAAGTGGCCGCCGCGCTGGTTGGGACCTTTCTTGGAATTCTGCTCTGCTACGGGTTGGTTGGACCGCTGGCCGCAAATATGGCTAAGAGTACCGAGGAAGAGCGCGCCTTCCTGCACGTCTTGCGGGTCATGATGATCTCTTTTCTCAAAGGCTCCGCGCCAATTATGGCAGTGGAGTTCGCCCGCCGGGCCATTCCCGGACACGTACGGCCATCATTCAAAGAAGTCGAAGCTGCCTGCCGCGGGGGCGGATCGGCTGCCCCGGCCGAGGCCGCGGCCTCGCCTTCGGCTTGATCACGCCCGCATCATGACTCAGAACCGGCCGATTATTATCGTCAAGAAAAAGGTTGGGCACGCCGGCCACCATGGCGGCGCCTGGAAGGTCGCCTACGCCGATTTCGTCACCGCCATGATGGCGTTGTTTATCGTGCTCTGGCTGCTCAACACTTCCAAACCGGTCAAAGAGGCAATCTCCGGCTACTTCAAAGACCCGGCGGGAACCGCGAAACTGTCAGGATCGGCCAGGAGCGGGGCCGCCGAGAACTTCACTCTCACAAAAGACGACATGCCCAAGCTCAAGTCGGAGCTGGAAAAGGCCATCCGCAACATCACCAACTTCGACAAATTCAAGAATCAGGTGGAAATCACGGTTACGCCGGAAGGTCTGCGCATCGAACTGCTGGAAACCGAGACCGGGACTTTCTTCGACCTGGGCAGCCCGCGCCCGAACCAGAACGGCAAAGAACTGCTCTCCCTGCTGGCGCAGGAACTGGGCAAACTGCCAAATCGCGTCTCGATCGAAGGCCACACCGATTCCAAGCCCTACAACGGCCGGAACGACTACGGGAACTGGGAACTCTCGGCCGACCGCGCCAACGCCGCCCGGCGGCTGATGCAAGAGAGCGGACTCAGCCCCACCCAGGTCTCGCAGATTCGCGGCTTCGCCGACCAGTTGCCACGCAAGCCAGACAATCCTCTCGATCCCTCGAATCGACGTATTTCCGTGATCGTGCAAAATCTGGAGAAGGCCGCCGGCCAGGATGCCGCAACTCCGGAAACCGGGGGAGAAGAGCCAACGAAGTCGCACTCCGAATAACAGTAGGTATGGAGCTGACTTTTGCTGAGTGGAACAAGGGGGCTGGCTCTCTGCAGCCGATTCGCAACGATACTTCGACGAAGAACGCACGAACTCTCATCATCCGCTACAATAATTCGTTTGGCTGACCGGCCTCTTAAGAGGAAAACTCCGTGATCATTGGCGTTCCCAAGGAAAGTTATCCAGGAGAGCGGCGTGTGGCCTTGGTGCCGCTGGTCGTCCCCAACCTGGCCAAAGCCGGCCTGGAGGTAGTGGTGCAAAGCGGGGCTGGCCTGGAGGCGGGCTATCCCGACGCGCTTTACTTGGAAAAGGGCGCCAGGATTCTGCCCGACCGCGAATCTGTCTTCCGCACCGCCGAATTGATCGTGCAGGTGCTTTCCTACGGCTCAAACGACGTGACCGGCCAGGCGGACCTGCCGCTGCTGCGCCGAGGCCAGGTGCTGATCGGATTCTTGCGGCCGCTGGGATCGGTGGATGTGCTGGCTGGACTGGCGAAGACCGGTGTGACGTCGTTTTCCGTCGAACTGATGCCACGCACGACCCGGGCCCAGAGCATGGACGCGCTCTCCTCGATGGGGACGATCTGCGGCTACAAAGCTGTGCTGATCGCGGCCGACACTCTGCCGCGGATTTTCCCCATGCTGACTACTGCGGCGGGAACAGTGACGCCAGCACGCATTCTTGTGATTGGCGCTGGCGTCGCCGGGTTACAGGCGATCGCGACGGCGCGGCGGCTGGGCGCCGTGGTCTCCGCCTACGACATGCGGCCGGCGGCCAAGGAGCAGGTGCAAAGCCTGGGCGGAAGATTCGTCGAACTGCCGATCGAGGCCAAGGACGCACAGGACGCGCGCGGCTACGGCACCGCGCAGGATGAGAGCTTTTATGCCAGGCAGCGTGAGTTGCTCGGCCGCGTGGTGGCGGAAAGCGACGTGGTCATCACCACCGCCGTCGTCCCCGGCAAGAAGGCGCCAGTATTGGTAACCGCTGACATGGTCCGGGGCATGGCGCCGGGTTCGGTGATCTTCGATCTGGCGGCGGAGCGCGGGGGCAACTGTGAACTGACGCAGGCGGGAAAAACCGTCGTCGAACACGGGGTCACTCTCATCGGTCACATTAACGTGGCCAGCGAGGTGCCGTACCACGCCAGCCAGATGTATGCGCGCAACGTCACCGCGTTTCTGCTGAACCTGGTCAAAGACGGACAAGTGAAGCTCAAGCTCGAGGACGAGATTATCCGTGAGACTTTGCTTACCCGCGATGGCGAAATCGTGAACGGCCGGGTGCGGGAATTCTTTTCCCTGCCGGCGCCGGTCGCGCAGGGCGTTTAGCCGGGTGGAAGCGCAAGAATTTTTTCTCCGTGAGCCGCGTAGGATGCGCAGCGCTGAATCGATGGACTGCCGTCTCTCGCGGCCCGCGGAATAATAATGGATCGGGAAGGGACCATGGGTTCTGAACTGATTAACGGGTTGTTCGTTTTCATGCTGGCGGCCTTCATCGGATTCGAAGTAATCCGGCGGATTTCGCCGTTGCTCCACACTCCGCTCATGTCGCTCACCAACGCCCTCGATGCGATCGCGGTGGTGGGGGCGATCGTGCTGGTGGGAGAACATAAGAGCACGCTTTCCTTCGTGCTGGGGGTTCTCGCGGTGATCGCCGCCACCAGCAACGTGGTGGGCGGCTTTCTCATCACGGACCGCATGCTGAAGATGTTCAAATCCAGCCGTCCGGCTGCAAAATCATGAACGCCGAATTTGCCGGCAATCAGACGCTGATCGAGGTTCTTTACCTCGTTGCCAGCGCGCTGTTCATTCTCTCCCTAAAGTGGATGAACACGCCGAGGACGGCGCAGCGCGGCGTGCGAGCAGGGGAGATCGGCATGGTGCTGGCCATTGCCGGCACGCTCCTGCACCACGGCATCGTCGACTACAAGTGGATCGTCATTGCGCTGGTACTGGGCAGCGGCATCGGTATCCCGTTGGGCCTGGTGCACATGACGGCGGTGCCGCAGCGGACTGCCCTCAGCCACGCGTTCGGCGCCTTCTGCGTAACCCTGGTCGGGACGGCCGAGTTTTATCTGCGAACGCCCGCCGTTCCTCGCTTCATGATGGCCGTGCTCTCGATGGAGGTTATTCTCGGATCCCTGACTTTCACCGGCAGCCTGATGGCGGCGGGAAAACTGCAGGAGGTTCTACCGCAGCGCCCCATTACTTATAAAGGACAGAATTTCGTCAATCTGTCCTTGCTGGCGATCGCCGTCGCGATCGCTGCCTACCTGGTGGTTAATCCCGCGGCCAAGCAGTTCTTTCCCGCTATCATCGCCGTGCCCCTGATCTTTGGAGTGCTGATGATTGTGCCTATCGGCGGGGCGGACATGCCTACGGTCATCTCGCTGCTGAACTCTTACGCCGGGCTCTCCGCCGCGGCCATGGGATTTGTTCTGAACAGCAAGCTGCTAATTATCGCGGGGGCGCTGGATGGCTCCTCCGGCTTCATCCTTTCGGTGATCATGTCGAAAGCGATGAACCGCTCCTTCACCAACGTGATGTTTGGAGCGTTCGGCCAGGTCCAGGCTGCCGCGGTCGCGGGGAAAGAAGAGAAGACGGTTCGCGGCGCCTCGGCCGAGGAGGCGGCAGGGATTCTGGCTGCGGCCAACAAAGTTGTGGTGGTACCCGGTTACGGCATGGCAGTGGCCCAGGCCCAGCACAAGGTTCGCGAACTCTACGACGCCTTGAGCAAGCGAGGAGTTGACGTGCGCTTTGCCATTCATCCCGTGGCCGGGCGCATGCCCGGACACATGAACGTGCTGCTGGCGGAGGCGGACGTTCCCTACGACCGCCTCATCGAAATGGATGATATTAACGGCGACTTCGCGCAAACCGATGTCGCCCTGGTGATCGGAGCCAACGACGTAACCAATCCCGCCGCTCGCAGCGACCAGTCCAGCCCTATCTTCGGCATGCCCATTCTCGACGTCGACAAGGCCCGCACGGTGATGGTCATCAAGCGCAGCATGAATCCGGGCTTTGCCGGCATCGACAATCCGCTCTACTATCTCGACCGGACGCTGATGCTTTTCGGCGACGCCAAGTCATTTGTGAACAATATCGTTCACGAACTGGCAGGCAACACTCATGGATGAGCGTCCGGCATAAGGCCAAGGTGACCTACCAGACATCACACCGTTGGCTGCCTTGCCTCACCATAGGAGCGTCCGGACGGCAACTGAACGCCGCCTGAAACTCGGGCAGGTTGGACAGCGGGCCATCGACCCGATATTTCGCCACGGGGTGGGGATCGCTCTGCATCATCACTCTTTCTTGCTCGATGCGAATCTCATCTCCGCGAAATTGGCCCCACGCGATGAAAAACTGCTGTTCGGGCGTAAAACCATCTATATCTGCGAGCCGCGGTTTGCCCTGCAATGATTTCTGATACGCCAGATACGCGATCTTGGCTCCGCCCAGATCGCCGATGCTCTCCCCCAGCACCAGTTTGCCATTGTGGTGCACGCCTTCTTCGATGAAGTAGTGGTCGAACTGATCGACCACGCAGGCACCGCGTTGCTGGAACTGCTTGAGGTCGGAATCGGTCCACCAGTTCCGCAAGCGGCCGAGATAGTCGAACTGCGCTCCCTGATCGTCGAATCCGTGGGAAATTTCGTGGCCGATGACGACTCCAATCGCACCGTAGTTCACGGCATCGATTGCTTCCATGTTGAAGGCCGGGGGCTGCAGGATTCCCGCGGGAAACACAATTTCGTTCAGTAAGGGATTGTAGTACGCGTCTGAAGTTGGCGGGGTCATGCCCCAGCGCCCGCGATCGACCGGCTTGCCGATGGTGGCCAAATCATCCTGCACCACGAACTCGCGCCCGGCCAGATCATCGGCAAAGAAGTCCTGGCGCAGAATCTCGACTTTGCTATAGTCCTTCCATTTGTCGGGATAGCCAATCTTGGGATTGAACGTGGCGATCTTGGCCAACGCCCGTTCTTTGGTCTCATCGCTCATCCAGGAGCGCGTGAGGATATCGTCCTTCATCGCCGACAGCAGGTTCCGCACCATCTCCTGCATACGGGCTTTGGCCTCCGGAGGAAAGTACTTCTCGACGTACTTCTGCCCCAGAGCCTCGCCCAGAAGCTGATCCGTCGACTCTACGCAGCGTTTCCAGCGGGGCTTGATCTCGCTGGCGCCGCGCAGATACTTGCCGTTGAAGGCGAAGTCTTCATCCACCAGCGGCTGAGAGAGCGAACTGGCGAGCGAGTTCAACAGGTTCCACTTGAGATAGACCTTCCAGTCCGCCAGCGGGGTCTGCTGCAATTGGCGGTCGAATTCCTGCATGTACTTGGGCTGGTCAACGTTCATGTCGACGTCCTGCGCCAGCCCCTTGTGCTGGAAGAAGGCGGCCCAATCGAAATGGGGAACCATCGCCTGCAGTTGGGCGAACGTGGTGTTGTGATCGGTGGCGCTCGGGTCGCGCAGGCTCACGTTGTCAAGCGAGGCCTCCGCGAATTTCGTCTCCATAGTCATGACCGTCTGAGCGGCCGCGGCGGCGGCCTTCTGATCCCATCCGGCGAGCGTGAACATGGCGCTAACGTGTTGCTGGTATTTCTCGCGGGCCTCTTTGAAACGCGCGTCAGGCTTCAGATAGTAGTCACGATCGGGCAGATTGAAGCCGGTGGCGCCAATATCAGCCAGCACCTGCGTCGGCTTGTGCGGGTCCTGCTGGCCGGCGAGATTGAAAGGAACCGTGACCAGGATGTCATGCATCTCAATCATCGGCTTCTGCAGGCCGGCAATATCGTTAGCTCCGTCAATCTGGGCAAACCACGATTTGAGCGGCTGGATTCCCCTGGCGTTCACGCGGGTATCGTCCATGCAGGCGCCATAGTAATCGCCGATGACCTGGTCGACGCTGCCCTTCGTGGCGCTGCGGTCGGCCGCGCTGTGCTCGAGAATTTCCTTGAGCTTGTCTTTCGACGATTCGCCCGCGGCCCAGCGCCTGCTCCAGCGGGTCATCGATGCCGGAATGGGATTATTGGCGCGCCAGGTTCCATTGGCAAACTCGTAAAAGTCGGTGCACGGATCAGCCCTACGGTTCAGGTCGGTTACGTCGACCCCGCGGAGCGAGGCAGTCTCGGCAAATGAGAATGGTGACGCTATCAGGAACACAAACAAGGTCTTGGCAATGCGCATTGGGGGCTCTTCTCCTGAAGAAAAAAGATCGGCGACAGACTCGCGGTCTGTAATTCTAGACGATCATCGCGCTGATTGGTTAGGTGGGGGCCGGAAGGGCCATCGGTCCGGCCGTGCTTACTTCTTCTCCAGCTCGGCCGAGAAGAATCGGCGAGCTAACTGCCCTGTTTGAGTTCGGTTAGAACCTGCCGGGCGATCTCTTTCAGGGTTTCGAAGACTCCGGCTCCCTGAAAAGCAATGGCTTCCTGAACGGGCTCGTTCTTCCGCCGCAGTTCCGTCGACAACTTGTCAACCGGCAGGATATTGGGCAGGTCGCGCTTGTTCAGCTGTAGAACGTAAGGAATCTTGTTGAAGTCGTAGCCGTGTTCCTTGAGGTTATCCATCAGGTTGTCAAGAGCTTCGATGTTGGCGTCCATGCGCTCCTGCTGCGAATCGGCTACGAACACAATGCCATCTACGCCGCGCAGGATCAGTTTGCGACTCGCATCGTAGAAAACCTGGCCGGGAACTGTATAAAGATGGATTCTGGTCTTAAAGCCACGCACCGAACCCAGGTCCAGCGGCAGGAAATCGAAAAACAGGGTACGGTCGGTTTCCGTGGCCAGCGAGATCATCTTGCCCTTCTGCTGCTCCGCGGTCTTCTGATAGATGAATTGAAGATTGGTGGTCTTGCCGCCCAGGCCAGCGCCATAGTAGACGATCTTGCAATTGATCTCGCGGGCTGCAAAGTTGATGAAACTCAAGACTTTCCTCAATACCTGCGGCGGACGCCGCGCCGGGCGCGACACATCCTCCGCGTGGAATTTTGGCTTGGTACTGCTGGTTTTATATCACAGGGGCAGCGTTACCCGTAGGTTACCCCGGTTACTACCTCGAAGCATGCCCACCCGGTTGGGCATTCCCTTAGCGTGGCGGCGGGAGGGGGAAGTAGCCTTCCCTAGCGTACACGTTAACGCACGGGCGAAGGTCGGTCTTACAGCCGGGACGGTCCACCCTGACCTCGACCTCGCGGTAAGTGCTGCTCGGCGTGGCGCGGGTGGTGTAGCCCAGAGTGTACTGGTTGCGGGCATCCCCGATGGCCCGCTGGTATACGCTCTCGATCGCCGTCCTCGAGTACTCGTTCAGAATCTCGCCGCCGGTGGCGTTGGCATACTTTGGCAGGATGTCGCTGTAGCCGAATTTTGGAATGTGGAGCCTCTCCAGCTTGTTATAGCCGGGGATTGCCGATGACTCTACGCCAACCCCGTACACCATGATCCCGTTCGACAACAGCACCCGCAAGACGTCGCTATAGCTGGCCTCGCTGCGATATTCGCGCCCGTCGCTGATGACGAAAATGATCTTGCGGCGGCTCTTGTCGCGGGCGCCCAGGTCCTTCGCAGCAGCGAGAATAGCGTCATTGAGCACATGTGCTTGTTTGGAGGGGGTAACCACCGGCGTAGTGGGGGAATCGATGGGAACTCCGTTCACAATCGGGCCCTGCGGGCCGAGCGGCCCGCCGGTGACGGGCACACCGTTATTCTCTCCGTGCTTGGTCTGAAGTTGGTTCAGCACCCCGGTGAGCTTCCGGCCAACAGCGGTGAAGTCCGCGACCTGGGCGACCGTCGAACTGTAGACATAGAGGGAAATCTCGTCAAACTGGCTGAAGGCCCCCTGCAGTGCGGGAAACGTCTGATTGACCTTCTGCACAGCGATGTCGGGCATTCCCAGGTCGATAATGACAGCCGCCGATAAGGCAAACGGATCACTGGTAAAGTACTTTAGAACCTGCTTCTTGCCATTCTCAAAGACGGAAAAGTCCGTCGCCAGGAGACCCGGCACCATCCGGCCTGAATCGTCCTTCACGGTGACCGGGACTTCGACAAAGTTCACGTCTGCCTTCAGTTTGAACAACTCTTCGTTCGAGACCGAGGCCTGTTCCTGCTCCTGCGTGGCCCCGCCCTGCGGAACGGTCGTGATTTTCAGCGGCGGGGGCGGGGGTACAGAAGCTTCGCCCCCGGGCGGCGGCTGGGTGGCAGAGGAGGGCGGAGCGTCATTGGCCGGCGGCGCCGGCGGCTCGGCTGGAGGCTGGCTGGCAAGCGGCGGCTCGGCAGGAGCAGGCGCGGGTGGCTGCACGGTGGAAGGCGCATCCGGAATGTCCTGTGGATGCTCTGGCTTAGGTTGTGCCTGCTGCGCCTGCGCCACGCCTAGCCACAGGCAAAATATGCAGATCGCCCCGCATCCGATGTTCCGCAGTCTATTCATCAATCCTCACCCTGGCCTTATTCTTTGGAACGTGCCCCTGCCAATAAATCGGATGCCGAACCCCGTAATCTGGTGCATCTAATCGTTCAGAGATAGACTAACAAAAACATCTCGAGCATAGCTGATGCCCAAATTCTGCATTCCGAGAGCCGTTCCTTTCGCTGTCCTCCTGGCGTTACTTGCCGCCTTGCCGGCGGCCTGGTGTCAACAGTCTGGCGCTCCGACCGATCAAAAATCGTCCGCCGGCGATCAAGACCAGGAAGAAACGCTCAAGGTCAACGTGAATGTGGTGCAGTTGTTCTTCAATGTTAAGGACAAGCGCGGCGCCCTGATTCCCAGCCTCACAAAAGACGACTTTCAGATCCTGGAGGATGGCAAGCCGCAAACCATCAAATATTTTGCCGCGGAATCCAACTTGCCGCTAACCCTGGGAATCTTGATCGATTCGAGCGGCAGCCAGGCCCGGGTGCTCGACATGGAAAAGCAGGTTGGTGGTGAGTTCCTGAGTGAAATTCTGCGGGAGAAAGACCTGGCGTTTGTGCTCAGCTTCGATGTGAATGTCGACCTGTTGCAGGACTTCACCAATTCCGTCCACACTCTCAAGACCGCTCTGAACAGCGCCAAGATCAACACCGCGGGTGGGAGTGGCACGGGGATTCCGGGGATCGGCGGGGGCACTGTGCCCACGGTTGGCAGCCCGCGAGGGACCTTGCTCTACGACGCCGTGTACCTGGCGTCGCACGACGAGCTATCCCAGCAGGTTGGACGCAAGGCCATGATTCTGTTGACGGACGGCGAGGATCAGGGCAGCCAGCTCAAGATCAAGGATGCGGTTGAAGCCGCGCAGAAATCCGACAGCATCGTGTACGTGCTGCTGTGCGCGGACCGGGGGTTCTATGGCTTCGGCGGCTACTCCGGTGAAGGCGAGATGAGGAAGATGACACAGGAGACCGGGGGCCGTGTGATTGAGGTGGGAAACAAGTTTGACAAGCTGAAAGACGCGTTCAATCAGATCGCCAACGAATTGCGCAGCCAGTACAACATCGGCTATACGCCTTCGAACACGGCTCTGGATGGCACCTTCCGCAAGGTCGAGATCCATCCCAAGGATAAAGATTACAAGATTCAGTCCCGCAGCGGTTATTACGCGGTGCCGAAACGAGACTGATTGAGAGCCTCTGGCTGATCCTTCGTTTGCTTGCCCGGCGAGCATGCTGGGAACCTCAGAACTGCCGCAGGAATTCGACGACCTGCCGCTCTGCCCAGCGGCCATCGTCGCCATCGGCATGTGCCAGAAATGAGCAGTGTCCACCGTCGTCGGTCTCTACGAAGGTGATGTTCGGATTGGCGCGGATTCGCGCCCGGGTCTCCGGAAGAATACGGATGAAAGGGTCGTTCGCCGCGTGCAGGATCAGCGTGGGGACGGCGATACGGTCGACGACGTTGGCCGCCGCCGCCCGCGCATAGTAATCGTCAGCGCCTGAGAAGCCGCAGTAGTAGGCGGTGACCCGGTCGTCGAATTCCCGCAGACTGCTGAGGCCGCGCAAACGCGCTGTGTCAAACCTGTCCGGAAAGAGTCTGGCTTTCGCCCGCAGCCGGCGGCGCAACCTCCACATGAAATAGAGCTCGTAAAGGCGGTTTGCCGGAAGATGGAGCGCGTCCGCCGACGCAGCCAGGTTTATGGCCGGGCACACCGCGACCACCGCCTTGAATTGCGGCGGGCCCTCGCCGCCCCATTCGCCAGCCAATTTGAGCACGAGGTTGCCGCCCATGGAGAATCCCGCCAGCGCGAAGCGGGAAACCTTGTCCCGTTCCACCAGAGTGCGGGCCACGGCGGCGAGGTCCGGCGATCGCCCGGAATGATAAAGCGTGGGCGACAGTGAATCCGTGCCGCCGCAATTGCGCTGATTCACGCATACCACATTCAGGCCGGCGGCTGCGCCCTTGGCCGCGATTCCCAGCATGTAGGAAGAATCGACGGAGCCCTCCAGGCCGTGCACCAAGATAACGGTCAGGGCCTTTGGCCGCTCCGGTTGCCAGTAGCAGCGGCACAGAATCCGTCCGCCCGGCTCAACCTCAATCAACCGTTTTTCGGAGGGCGGAACCTGTATGCGGCGCTGGAGGAAGAAATTGGCGAGCGTCTGCCGGTGTCCGCCGCGCAGGAAGCGGCGCGGCACGAATCGTTCCGATTGCCTCCAGGAAGCCGTTGCGGAATCCCCCCTGCCTCATTTTAAATGGTACAAAAGAGGTGGAGAATCGCGATGCCCATCTTCGAGTACGCTTGCAAGCAATGCGATCACGAGTTTGAAGCCTTGGTGTACGGCAGTCAGAAGGCGCAATGCCCCAAGTGCCACAGCAAGGCGCTGGCGCCGAAGCTCTCCGTGTTTGCCGTGGCGGCGAAAGGAACGGCGGGCGCGGCCCCTTCGAGCGGCGGGGCTTGCGGCTCCTGTGGCGATCCGCGCGGACCCGGCGCCTGTTCCATGCCCGATTTCGACTAGTATCTTTCCGGTAACAGGTGACCGCGGTAAGTTTCCTTCTCACCTCGCAACCCGTACCATCCATGAGTCTCGGTCTTCTTCGAGGACGGAACCATGGATCGGCGTCGTAATCGGCGAATTCGAGCGCTTCTTCCGGTGCGGATTTGGGGCGTCGACACCAATGCCCTGCCGTTCGCCCAGTTGGCGAAGGTCAAGAACATCAGCAGCAGCGGCGCTGTCATTCAGGGTCTGCTCCGTCAGGTCAGGCCCGGAGAGTCAATTCACGTGCAGGTGGGCGATCGCCAGGCCGAATTCCGCGTCATATGGAGCACCGTGGGTAAAGATCGAAAGGGTGAAATCGGCGTCGAAAGCCTGCCGGAACAGCCCGTCATCTGGGACGTCGATCTGGACCGCTGCGCTCAATTCATCGGCAAGGGCTGACTCAAGCCAGTTCGCCCTCCGTCCGCGCCCTTTCGGTCGCGATCCTGGATGTATTATTGGGCGTTGAAGAAGTTTCCTCAATGAATGCGAGTTCTTCTAGCCTGCCCAATCTGGCTGGAGTCCGGAGATCGAAATGCCTCGCCTGATTTTTCTTGTCCTTTTTCTCTTTTCATCGACTTTCACGATCTGCGCGGTGGCCGAGAATGAAAGCCAACTCAAGCTCATGCCGATACCCTCCAGCCTCCAGCCGGGCACCGGGCAATTCCGGATCGACTCCTCATTCACGGTCGGCACGGGCACGCATGATGATGCCCGCCTGCGGAGCGCGGTTGAACTATTCCTCTACAACCTGCGGCGGCAAACCGGAATGGGGCCGCTCGACATGGCAGTCAGGAGCGATTCCCAGGCAAGTCTGGTAGTTGAAGTCGAGGATGGCAGCCGTTCGGTACCGGAATTGGGCGAGGATGAATCCTACGATCTCGGGGTCACCCCTTCGGGCGCCAAGCTGAGAGCGCCGACCACGCTCGGCGCCATGCGAGGTCTAGAGACGTTTCTCCAGCTCGTGCAGGTGTCCGCCGACGGCTTCGCCGTACCCGCCGTCACCATCCATGATGTTCCGCGCTTTCCCTGGCGTGGTCTGATGATCGACGTCAGCCGGCATTTCATCCCTCTCGATGTGTTGAAGCGCAACCTGGACGGCATGGCGGCGGTGAAGTTGAACGTATTTCACTGGCACCTCTCGGATGATCAGGGGTTTCGCATCGAAAGCAGGAGATTTCCCAGGCTGCAGCAACTCGGCTCCGACGGGCTGTTCTACACACAAAGCGAAGTTCGAGAGCTGATCTCCTATGCCGCCGAACGTGGAATCCGGGTAGTCCCCGAGTTCGACATGCCCGGTCACTGCACATCCTGGTTCCCCGCGTATCCTGATCTTGCCAGCGGCCCGGGGCCGTATCAGATCGAACGCAAGTGGGGCATCTTCGATCCGGCGCTGAATCCCGCCGACGAACGGACCTACAAGTTCCTGGATCGCCTTATCGGCGAGATGGCAGGGTTATTCCCCGACAAGTACTTTCATATCGGTGGGGATGAACTGACCGGCAAGGACTGGGCAGCCAATCGAAAAATTCAGGCCTTCATGCAGGCCCACGGATTCAAGAACAAGAAGGATCTGCAAGGATATTTCGATCAGCGCGTGCATAAAATCATCCGCAAACATGGAAAAATCATGGTTGGCTGGGATGAGATTCTGCGCCCAGATTTGCCCCAAGACGTGGTGGTCCAGGCCTGGCACGAAGAGTCACCGGCGACGGAAGGAGCCCGGCAAGGACATCGCAGCCTTCTGTCCACGGGTTTCTATCTTGACTTGAATTGGCCCGCTTCGCGGCACTACGCCGTCGATCCGCTGGACGGAGCGACCCTGCCACCGGATCAAGCCAGTAGAATTCTCGGAGGCGAGGCCTGCATGTGGTCGGAATATGTTTCTCCCGAGAACATCGACTCGCGGATCTGGCCGCGAATGGCGGTCATCGCCGAACGGTTGTGGTCCCCGCAGAACGTCACCGGAGCAAGTTCCATGTACCAGCGCCTTGAGGCGATCAGCGGGTGGCTGGAGTGGCTGGGACTCACGCACAATTCAAGTTACGAACCCATGCTCCGCCGGCTGGCGGGCTCTAATAACACGGCCGCCCTTCGCGATCTGGCGGACGTAGTAGAGCCGGTGAAGGACTACACGCGCGAAGAATTAGCCGTGGTTCCGGCCACAAGCCTGACGCCGTTAAACCGTCTGATCGACGCTGCCCGCCCGGAGAGCCTCACCGCGCGCCACTTTGCGGAATGGATAGACGGAATGGTTTCCGTGAGTTCAAGCTCCGAGAACAGGGAACAGGTACGGGCCTGTCTGCTGAAGTGGCAAAAGAACCAGGTTGCCCTGGCGCCCGTGGAAGCAAAATCCTTCCTGCTGAAGGAAGCCGTTCCTGTCTCCGCATCGCTCTCCGGCGTAGCTGCCATCGGGCTCGAGTCGATGGAGTACCTTGATCGCGGTGAGCGCGCCCCGGATGCATGGAAAATCGAGAGACTCGCATGGTTAAGAAAGGCGCAGGAACCGCAAGCGCAGTTGCTGCTGGCGATTGTGCCTTCGGTGACAAAGTTGGTGGAGGCGGCGGGCGCCTCGCGATGAATCATCCCTGGCCCACGATTTCTGTCACCGCCCGGTAGGCCTGATCAATGGCAACGTCGGAGTAGGCGCTGGCTCCAGCATCGGAGTTGGCGATCGCGATTCGCCCGAACGGTCTTCTCCCGATCACCCACGGCTTTTCCTCTTCTTTCCAGTCAGGATCAAACAGCGGATTGGGGGTGAAAGCGTAGCCGTGAGCCCAGCGATTGACCGTAATGCCGGCAACGTCACGCGCAGGGTCGAAGCCGGAGGGGCCCAGCATTCTCGCCAGCTGATCGCGAATATTACGCTCGAAAGTGGAGAAAGGAGTCTTCATCAGTTCGAGGCGCCCCATTTGCGACTGCTCCGTCGGCGGCAGGCCGGGCTTACAGGGCGTCCTTAGCATGAAAAGCACGATTGGCTCTTGCGGTCTGTCGGGAAACTTATATTGGCCGAGGCTGACGGGAAAATCCAGCGCCACGTACGTATGGTAAGCGCATGGCGCCACGATCTGGTGGATTCCTAACTTCTGAAATGACGTCCAATTGCCGATCGCCACATGCGTGTAGACCAGCGGGGTCTTGACCAAGGAATGCAACGCGGCTTTCTGGCGATCCGGCAATTCAGGACAAATGTAAGGAATCATCATGTTGTAACAGGCCAGCACACAGGCCTTGGCGCGGAGGCTCAGCAATTTGTGATCGCGCATGTAGGCGATGGAAACTTCATTTGCCGCTCCCGGCGCGCCGGAATTACGCACCTGCACGACCGTGCTGTTTAAACGAATCCGCACCTTCGAGCCGGGTGAATCCAGGAGGCCATAATCACCCCGGGCCGTAACAACATCATCCATGGTTTGGCCCGGCATGGCCTGGGGAATCAGCGACCGCACCAGCAGACGGGCGATGGAGGCATTGCCGTCGGGAAAGTGGAAGATGTAGGGCTCTTCTTTTTCGTGCTTTCCCAGCCCCAGGCCATCGAAACCGGGATAGGTAAAAGACTTGTAGTCGTCGCCGGCTTCAAAGCAGGCGAGCGCCGAAACCGCGTCGATGCCCACACAAAACAGATCGTGAGGATAAGTCTGGAAAAATGGCAGCGCCTCTTGCGGCAGCTTGCAATGCTGGGTGAGGTACGTGGCATAGCTGGTCCTGGCCAGCAACGCCAGCTTCTGCTCTTTGGACATTCCCGCCAGGTAATCCGCTTTCTCCGTGTACACCCGTGCGATTTCGCGCCGCACGGCCTCGGAGAGCGGCGTCTTGCTCACAAAATCGGGCCACGGGGTGGCACCCATCCCGGTGACGAGGGCATCTTGCCCGAAAGTCTCACGATCGAAAAAACAGGCTGTCCCCAGCTTCGCGTAAAGGCGCTGATCGTAGGCTTTATAGAAACGCCGGGTTTGGATGCCCAGGTCGGAAATCAGTGCCTTGGCCACGGGACTGTATCGCGAAGGGCTCTCCATCGACTGGGCGCCGCCGTAGCTCAACAGTAGGCGTTTGCCTGCCTGGAATTCGTTGCGCCGGGCGTGTCCGCCAAAGTCGTCGTGGTTGTCGAGGATCAGGATTCGGGCGTCCGGTCCTGCCTGCCGTCGATAGAAGTAAGCCGCCGCCAACCCGCTGATGCCAGCACCCGCCACCACGAGATCGAAGAGTTCGCCGGTGTCCTCTGGCTTGCCTGCCGAATCCCAGAAATTACCGTCTCGCAGGCTGTGGGCTACTGAATACGCGCCATCATGATTGCCGCGCATTCCCATCAAAGCCGGAGGATAGTTGGGGCTGCTGTTCGGAGCGGCCTCAGCCGCGCTAAGGTTGCTGAGCCAAGGGCAGCCAGTTGCCAGCAAAGAACCTCCAACCGTGATGGCGACACCGTCGAGAAAGTCGCGGCGCGTGATGCGACGACGCATCCCCAGATCACGATCGGAAGAGTCACTCCCCATGTTGCCTCCCGGCGCCAGGCGGTGTTAGCGACGGCGATGCCGGTGGATCATTCTAAATGGCAGGAAGGGTAGCGAATCGACGAATTATTTCCACCAGAAGGTGGTGTAGATGAGCAGAGCTACTTCGCTTGCCGCAACAGCGACCCATAACCGCTGACGAAAACGTGAGCGCCGCAGATCACGCTTCAAATCCGCTTCGAGCACGTGCACGAATTCCACTTGCGCGGGATCGAGCTTCGGCCTGGCGGGGGCAACCCGCGCAGCCAACGGCGGCTGTGTTGCTTTCGGTTTATCGGGCAAGAAAACTTTAGGAGTACTAATCACGGAAGACCACCGCGGCAATTGCAGCGATCCTTCGTTCGGCCCCGGATCCATCGGCGCCGAGGTAACCTGCAACGGCGACTGCCGTTCCGGGGCCACAGCATCGGCAAGGCTGCGCAGAAGCGAAGCCCACCACATATGGCTCATCTGGTCGGAAACCAGTTCACCCACGTCCACCGGCCGCGATTCCAGTTCCAGGGCGGGGAGCGTTTCCGGCGAAATAACGTCTCCCAGGTTCGTAAACACCGTGCGATACCAGGGCAGGCTCAAAATGTCTCCGGCCAGCATCCCGACATTCACGGGGCGGGACGTCAGGCGCAGCGGGGGTTGCTTATCTTGAACCAGGGCGTCCTGGAAATCTTCGAGCAGGCGCCGCCAAAGCGGGCGATTCCACTGTGCGGGGAGAAGAAGATCAATCTCGTGTTTCTCAGGTGCAAGAGATGTTTGGTTCGGGTCGGACTGAGACATCGTCATAAAAGAATTTAGGCGGGCACAACCGCCATCTGCACTGAGTGTAATCGAAAGAGCGACTTCCTGAAAGGCAGGGGCCGGGCCATCGGGTAGGATGAAACGGTGCATGGCTGGGCTTCATCCATCGTCTTCGCCTGGGCATGGTCGCTTGTTCCGTTGTTCGCCTTTGCCTTCGCTGGGCCGCAGATCGTAAATGTGCTCTGCCGCTTGCCGCTGTCGGCTCGCCTTGCGCTCCCCGTTCTCTGCGCAGGTCCTTACCTGCTGGTGACGCTCGCGGTTTCGAGCCCGCGGCCCTGGTGGGTAGCCCTGTATGTCTTACTTCCGATTTTCGTGGCCATCATGCTGTGGTGGGCGCGGCAGGCCGATCCGCAACAACTGGGTAACTGGCGAGACTTCATCGCGATACTCGGCCTGGGCCTGGCTGTTGACTTACGCTGGCTGGAACCGGCCTGGCCTGCTCACACTGCGCCGATAAGCAAGCTAATTCTGCTGGATTCCGGACTCTACGGCTTCCTGGTCATGCGTCGGCTGACAGGCGTGGGATTCGATCTTCGTCTGCAATCTTCCGACGTGAGGACAGGCTTGCGCGAGTTACTTTTCTACGCGCCTATCGCGATTCCCTTGGGACTGGGCCTCGGATTCCTCCACCTGCATGCTCAGTTCCCTCGACTCACAGTTGCCGCCCTCGCGTGGATGTTCACTTTCGTTTTTATCGCCGTTCCGGAGGAAGTCTACTTTCGCGGCTGGATGCAGAACCTGCTGGAGAGGCGGCTCGGGCGTCGGTGGTCGCTGGGCGTAACGGCGCTCCTTTTCGGACTCTCACACTTTAACAAGCGCGCGGCGCATTTCAACTGGCGGTATGTCGTTCTGGCTGCGCTGGCGGGAATTTTTTATGGGCGGGCATGGAGGCAAGGGCGCCGGGTCGCCGCCTCGGCCATCACGCATGCAACCGTCGACACCGTCTGGTGGCTCTGGCTGGGCTGAGTTCAGGCCTGGGGTTTCGCGACGACCGACAGGATCCGCTCGTTGATTGCGTCGGCCAGCTGCCGGGCCTGTGCCAGAGTGGTTCCGCTCAACAGTTCAAACTCCAGATCCATGCTGGCAAGAAGCGGCACCGTCTGGTGAAACAACTCCAGCTTGATGACCGGCTTGCCGTCCGTGCCGGCTACCGCCTTGAAGCGACAGCTTGCGCGCTGCGTTTGGGTTGCGTCCATAGGTTCCATGAGCTTACTCATTTCAGCGGGAGATCGTCTAGTCTCACTCAAGTACCCAGGCAGGTAACCTATCGGACGTTTCAAGGCCGCCCCGGCCGACCCACCAGGCGATACCTGCCACAAAACTGCACCCTCCCTGCGATAATGGAGTCTAATGAGAAAGCGGTGAGTTTCGGGCAAAAATCGGAGTCGAAGCGATCGAACAGTGCGAGGCTCCGCGCGATCTTACCGGCAATCTGGGACCTCATCCGTCCCCGCCGGGCGTTGCTGGCGCTCGGATTCGTGCTGATGGTGATCAACCGGATCTCGGGGCTAGTGCTTCCCTATTCCACTCGTTACCTCATCGACAGCGTCATTCTCAAACATCAGATCCACCTGCTGCGGCCGATCGTGCTGGCTGTGCTGGTTGCGACCACCATTCAGGGAGTCACGTCCTATTCCCTCACCCAACTGCTCTCCAAGGCCGCCCAGCGACTGATCGCAGACCTTCGCCAGCAAGTGCAGGTGCACGTGGGCAGATTGCGGGTGGCATTCCACGATTCGACCAAGAGCGGCGCGCTGGTATCCCGCATCATGACCGACGTCGAGGGCGTCCGTAATCTGATCGGCACCGGCCTGGTGGATCTGGTGGGCGGGCTCATGACCGCTTCCATCGCCCTGGTGGTTCTATTCCACATTAGTGCCCTGATGACCGCTATTGCGTTTGGCTTCCTGCTGGCCTTCGCCCTGGCCCTCAAGAAGGCCTTCGCGATCATTCGTCCGATTTTTCGTGAGCGCAGCAAAATCAACGCCGAAGTCACCGGACGGCTGGCCGAGTCGCTGGGCGGTGTGCGCGTGGTAAAGGGCTACCATGCGGAAGGCCGGGAAGAACGGGTCTTCTCGAGCGGCGTGCTGCGCTTGCTCGACAACGTCATGCGAACCTTGACCACGACCTCGGTGATGAGCCTTTCCGCCAGCCTGCTCCTTGGTTTTGTCGGCGCGGTGATCATGTACGTCGGCACGCGCCAAATCATCCATGGGGCGCTGACCATCGGCGGATTCTTCACCTACACTCTCTTCCTCGGATTTCTAGTGGCGCCCATCATGCAGATGGTGCAGGTGGGAACTCAGCTTACCGAGGCCATGGCGGGTCTGGAGCGCACCCAGGAGATTCTCCGCGAAGAACGGGAAGACCGGGACCCCCGGCGGACGGTTGTATTGAAGGAGATCACCGGCGATGTAGATTTCGACCACGTCAGCTTCAGCTACGACGGCAGTCATACGGTGTTGAAGGACATCTCTCTTCAGGCTTCTCCCGGAACAGTGACGGCGCTGGTGGGATCGTCCGGCTCGGGTAAATCCACCACCATCGGATTAATTGCCGCCTTCTATGTTCCCTCGCAGGGAAAGATTCTGGTAGACGGCATGGACCTCAGCAGCGTCCGCCTGGACTCCTATCGAACCCAGCTGGGCGTCGTTCTTCAGGAATCATTTCTGTTCGATGGCACGATCCGCGAGAACGTGGCGTTTTCCCGCCCCGAGGCGAGCGAAGAAGACATCATGCGCGCCTGCCGGATCGCGCGCGTGGACGAGTTTGCAGAGAACTTCGTCGATAAATACGACACCATTGTCGGCGAGCGGGGCGTGAAACTCTCCGGCGGGCAGCGGCAGCGGATTTCGATTGCGCGCGCTATTCTGGCCGAGCCGCGCATTCTGATTCTGGATGAGGCCACCTCGAGCCTCGATTCCGAGTCCGAGGAACTCATCCAGCATGGGCTGTCATATCTCATGCGCGGGCGCACCACTTTTGTGATTGCCCACCGCCTCTCCACGATCCGTCGCGCTGACCAGATCCTGGTCATGGAACAGGGACAGATTCTGGAGCGCGGCACCCATGAACAGCTTTATGCCATGCGCGGCCGCTACTATGAGCTGTACACCAAGCAGCATGGCGTCGAAACCAACCTGTTTTTGGCCCCCGGGGAAGGCGACGCCCTTCCGCCCGCGGAAAACGGCGGCGCGCCGAACGGGAACGGCGAAGCTCCCGTCGCCGATGCGCTCGGCCTGGTCCGGGGGAACCTCCGTTAACTTCATGGCCTCGGCGCAGGACAATTCTCCGATCGCGCTGAGGGCGGAGAATCTTTGCCGGCACTATCGGATGGGAGAAACCCTGGTCCGCGCCGTGGATGGTGTCTCTCTGCAGGTGCGTGAGGGAGAATTCGTGGCCCTGTTGGGCGCCTCCGGTTCGGGGAAATCGTCGTTGCTGAACCTGATCGCCGGTCTCGATCGGCCAACGTCGGGAGCTATCACGGTTCAGGACCGTGATCTGGCGAAGCTGTCGCGAGCGGAGCTGGCTAAGTATCGCCTGCACACGGTCGGCATGGTCTTTCAGTCATTCAACCTGATTCCCGCCATGACGCTGCTTGAGAACGTCGAGTTGCCTATGCGCTTTGCCGAAATCGATCGCCGCCGGCGCGATGACCTCGCGCGCGCGGCCTTGAAGCAAGTCGGCCTGGAATCGCGCGCCGCCCACCGGCCGACCGAACTCTCTGGCGGAGAACAACAGCGGGCGGCCCTGGCTCGCGCGCTCATCAATCGTCCCGAGCTTCTGCTGGCCGACGAGCCCACGGGCAATCTCGACAGTTACACCGGCACCGAGATCATGAACCGCATCCGCGATCTCAACGAGTCCTTGAACATGACCGTCATCATGGTCACGCACGAACGGGGCCTGGCCGAGCGTTATGCCCGCCGCATGATCTTTCTGGCCGATGGAAAGTTGGGCCGCGACCCCCTCGCCGATGCCGCTCGGCCGACTCAAGCAGCACCGGGAGAACGGGCATGAAGTTATACGACGTGACCGAACTGGCGGTGCGGAATCTGAAGGAATCCGTACTGCGCAATTCGCTGACTACCATCGGCATCTCCGTGGGCGTGGCTTCGCTGGTAGCGATGCTCTCGCTCGGAATCGGCCTGCAGCAGCTCGCCAACCGGCGCCTGGCGAAATCAGGACTCTTTGACACGGTGATCGTTACCTCCCGGCGTGATTTTCGCAGCTTCAGCCGCGAGCAGGATGAGAACGGCCCATCCGCCGCGGAGAGTCCGGCGCTCGATGAATCCGCCCGACAGCAAATGGAACGTTTGCCGAATGTTGTCGAGGCCTACCCCGATATCCGCTTCATCACCGAGCTGCGTCTTGATGAGAAGTCTCACTTGACGATGGTCACGGGGCTTCCACCTTCTGCGCGAAACAATGATGCCTTCGAGGGCATGCAGGGGGGATTTTTTTCCTCAGAAACCGCGCCCGAGGTAATTCTTCAAAAAACCTTCGCAGAGGAACTGCTGGGACGGAAAGCAAAGTTTGCCGATGATGACAAGGTCAGTGTTGCGGAACTGGCCAAACCCCTTCTCGACAGGCAGTTGATCATGAGGTACGCGGAACGGACAGCCACTCCCGCAACATCTTCGAAGGGTTCGGAGCCGGAGACTTCCGGCGCCGCGTATTCCGTCGTTTCTCACGATCAGGCTCTGAAAATCGTTGGTATCAGCGATCTGGATCCGGACAGCATGCGCGGTCAGGCCCGGGGGCGCGCCTTCGTTCCTTTGCAGCTGGCGCAGCAACTGCATGTCATGCAATCGTCCGATCTACGTGACACGACCAACCTCATTGGTGGCAAGCCCACCTATGGCAGCGTGCAGGTTCGAATCAAGAGTCCGGCGCAGGTGCAAGACGTCGAAGATGCCGTCAAGAAAATGGGGTTCAACACATTTTCCATCGTCGACGCTACGCGCAGTCTGCGGCGGTTCTTCGCGGTGCTCGATCTTTTTCTGGGAATCTTCGGCAGCCTGGCGCTGGCTGTCGCCTCGATCGGAATCATCAATACTCTGGTGATGGCGATCCTCGAACGCCGCCGGGAAATCGGCATCATGAAGGCGATCGGCGCCAGCGATGCCGACGTCAGGGGTCTGTTCTTCGCCGAGGCCGGCGCCATGGGCATATTTGGCGGGGCGCTGGGCGTCGCTCTCGGATGGACGATTGGGCGCGTCATCAACTTCGGCACGAATGTGTACCTGAAGAAGCAGCACTTCCCGCCGGAGCAGATCTGGTTCGTGCCCTGGTGGCTGATTCTGAGTGCGGTTGCGTTCTCGATTGTAGTCAGCCTGCTTTCCGGACTCTATCCCGCCGGCCGTGCTGCGCGTCTCGATCCCGTTCAGGCATTGCGCTACGAGTAGACTGATTGCCATGCGCGGCGAGCTTTTTCACTTAGTGATTTACGCAGCGGTCTTGGCTTCGCTCGCCACCCCGGCATTGGCACAGAGCAGGATCGACTGCAACGTCATGAACAGCAGCATTCTGCATGACGCCGTCCACTATTGTGTGCTCATCCCTCCGGGATACGATGCGGCATCCAAAGCGCCGTCCGCTCGCTACCCCATCCTCTACTTCCTTCACGGACTTGGGGAAAACGAGCAGACCATGTTCAAGACCGGAGGCTGGACGCTTCTCGACGACTTCCGTCAGCAACACAAAATCGGAAATTTCCTGATTGTGACACCCGAGGCGAAAGCCAGCTTCTATGTCAACTCAGCTGACGGCAAAGTCCGCTACGACGATTTCTTTCTTCGCGAGTTCATTCCCCACATCGAGAGTCTGTATCATGTCCCGCGCGAGCGTGGGGCACGAGCCATCACCGGGATTTCAATGGGCGGCTACGGCGCGTTGCACTTTGCCTTCGCCCATCCTGACACGTTTTCAGCCGTCAGCGCCCAGAGTGCCGCTCTCATGACGGAGTCTCCCCAGGAACTCAACGCGGCCGCGCGCTCGGGCACTCCGTTGGGCCGGCTGCTGGGATCGGTCTTCGGCACTCCCATCAATATCCAGCATTGGCATGACAACGATCCGCTCTTCCTGGCGAGGAAGAATCGGGCGGCTCTGGGCAGGCTTGCCATCAACTTTAACTGCGGCCGTGAGGATAATTTTGACTTTGAGGTGGGCGCGGAGGCTCTTCACCGGCTATTACAGGCAGAAAACATCAGGCACGAGTTCCACCTTTATGCCGGCGATCACAGCCCACGCTACTTTATGGTGCACCTCGGGGAAATTCTCCAGTTCCATTCGGACCGGTTCCGGAGTTCGACTGGTCCGTAAGCGCGGTTACTTGTTTTCCTGATCTTTTTCCGGTGCCTCTTCCGCTCCCGGCATCACTTTCTTCAAGGGCGCCGAACGTTGCTCCTCCAGCTCCGGGTGTGGCAACGCCTTGCGCGGCAGCATGAGGCCGCGCATGGCCGTGTTGTACACGAAGATTGCTTCCACTACCGCCGCCTGCGCCAGGTCACCCGCTTGCAGGCGTTCATAGGTATCCATGTTGGAGTGATGGGTTCGAGATCCGTAATCCAGCCGGTCCTGTATGAACTGGAAACCCGGAATGCCTACCGCGTCGAAGGACTCGTGGTCCGTGCCTTCGGTGTTGCGCATAGTGATCGTCGTCACTCCCAGGTCTTTTAATGGAGCAATCCACTGCGCAAAGATTGGCGAGATGGCGTTGTTCTCCTGCAGGTAGACGCCGAGGATTTTGCCGGTCCCGTTGTCGACGTTGAAGTAGCCGGAAATTTTCTGTTGCTCGGGCTTGAGTTGCACCGGCCCGGCGGGCTTGCGCAGCCACTCCGGAAGTTTCATCTGGTCAGGTGCTGTCGACAGGGGGGTAAATCCGAAGTGCTGCTTCACGTAGCCGGCCGACCCGTACTCGCCCTGCTCCTCGCCAGTCCACAGGCCGACGCGGATCGTGCGGCGCGGCTTGACCTGCAGTGCATTCAGGATGCGCATCACTTCCATGGCGACTACCGTTCCGGCTCCATTATCGGTCGCGCCCGTCCCCGAGGCCCAGGAGTCGAGGTGCCCGCCCACCATTACGACCTCATCTTTGAGCTTGGGGTCGATGCCTGGAATCTCGGCGATGGTATCGAAGCCGTGCTCGTGATCGCCGGTGAACTTCACGTCGACGTTCATCTCGATACTGACAGGCACGTTGGCCTTGAGCAGGCGGTAAACGCGGCCGTAGTTTTCGATGGCCATCACTACCACGGGGAAGGGCATGGCGGTCTCGCGCTTATAGATTTCCGAGCCCAGGCCGCGATCGTCGAAGATCGTTCCCCCCGATCCGCCGCCGTTGCGGCCGTCGCGGCTGGGAAGGATCACCGCCATGGCGTGCTCATCGACCAGAAACTTAACAACTTTTTGCGTTAGCTCCCTTCTTTTCAAGTACTCCTGTTTATAAGGACCGTAGCCATCCTCAGGGCTTAGGGGATGCTCCGCGGTCTTCGCCAGGTCTTTTTCGTCTTCGCGCTCGAACAACGCCTTGTCCACCGGCTTGACCTCGCGCATCTCGCCATAGAGGACAATCTTCCCGCTAACTTTGCCTTTGTACTTGTCCAAATCCTGTGCTTCTTTCACATCCAGCCAGATGGTCTGCGCGGTGACGGGCCCGCTGGTGGAGGGCGACCACGGCGAGGCCTGAGCGATAAACACAGCCGTGTCTGGCGAAGCCATCCGCACCCACGTGTTCAGCTGCTGCCATCCCATGCCGAACTCGCCCCAATCCTCAAGATGGGCGTTGGTGCAGCCCATAGCGGTGAACTGATCGCGCGTCCACTCGTTCGCGTGCTTCACGTTGGGCGAACCAGTGAGCCGAGGTCCGATTCCATCCATCAGGCCGGAGGCGTACTCCATGACGTGAGAGTGCTGCAAGCCCTCTTCGCGAATCCGCTGATACATGTTCAGGTCGAGGCTCTCAGTGGAAGGCTGGGCCAATTCATAGGACGGCCTGGCCGCGTCGGAGGAATTCGCGGCCTTATTCTTATCCGCCGCCTGACTAGGAACAGACGCAAACACGCAAACCAACGGGGAAACCATTCCGAGAAACCTGAGGGATCGCATTTGAGAGCTTCCTTCGACTAAGAGAATCGAATTCAGCAGGGTAGCAGATGTTCGCATCGCACGCCAACGTGCCCGGGTACGACAATGATTGGCCGAGCGCGCGTGCATGGGAGGAGATCAATCTCCGGCACAGGCGCAGGTGTTCTGCCTCATTCCAGCCGGGTTCGTCGATTACCATCGTCACCACGCCACCAGCGGCAGAGCCGCGACATGCTCTCTGCCTGTGTTAGCTTGCAGATGATTGGGTTCGGCACCCGGTCAGAGCGGCGACCTGCCCGCCCTTCCGATGTCGATCCGGCCGTTGGTTTTGGGGGATCATTGAACTCAGGGGCAGCGACTCAGCGCGAGATTCACGGTGCCAAGTTCATTATTGCCAGTCCGGTCATGCATCAGTTCATGGCCATGGTCCAGCGTGTCGCCGGGCACACGGAGACTGTGCTGATCGTCGGGGAAACCGGCAGCGGCAAGGAACTCATCGCCGCCAGTATTCACGAATACTCGAACCGCGCTGGCAAGCCGTGGATCGACATCAACTGCGCGGCTCTTCCCGAACATCTCGTCGAAAGCGAACTGTTCGGCTATGAGAAGGGCGCCTTCAGCGGCGCGGACACCTCAAAACCAGGCCTCTTTGAACTGGCGGACAAGGGCACGCTGTTTCTCGATGAAATTGGCGAATTACCGCCGCATATTCAGGTCAAGCTGCTCCGGGTGCTGGACCGCTCTCCTTATTACCGTCTGGGTGGACACCGCAAAATTACGGTGGATGTTCGCATTGTCGCGGCCACCAACCAGGACTTGGAGGCGGCGGTCGAGCAGAGCCGCTTTCGCAAGGACCTCTTCCACCGCCTCAGCCAGTTCCAGCTGCGGGTTCCGCCGCTCCGGGAGCGTCCTGAGGATATCACCGCCCTGGCCGAGCACTTCCTGCGAGAGAAGCGGCCCGAAGCGCGTTTCAGCGGCGAGGTTCTGCGCGCCTTGCGCGCTCACTCCTGGCCCGGCAACGTACGTGAGCTGCGGAATCTGGTAGCCAAAGTCGCAGTCACTTCCACCGAGGCCGAAATCGGTGTGAGCCAGGTTAACGCTGAAATGTCCAAGGAGCCGCAACGCGCCGAGATCGCCCTGCCCATGGGCAACCTCGAGGGCATGGAACGACAGATGGTCATGAAGGCCCTCGAGCACACGGGCGGCCACCGCGCGAAAGCGGCAGAGCAGCTGGGAATCTCGCGACGAACCCTGAGCCGCAAGCTGCGCGAATACAACCTGGTGCCGGCTGAGGGCCAGGATCGCCGAGCCATGGGCGCGCTCAGCGTCAGTCAGCAGAAATTCTTTCGCGCCAAAGTCCGATTTCCCGTCGCCCTTCGCGATGACCATGGTCACGAAGCGAATGTCACCGCCGTCAACCTCAGCGTGGGCGGCATGGGCCTGGAGGGCCTGACCGACCCACGGGCCTACAAGGGACTGCTCGAAGCAAAGTTCTTCCTGCCCGATACACGGACCTGCATCACCGCCAAGGTTCAGGTCGTGTGGGCGGACCCCGAGGGTCGCGCCGGAGCCACCTTCGCGGTCATCGAACCCGCGGTTTTCGAAGAGTTGCAACACTGGACCAACCAGAAGATGAAAGACGAAGGCTGGGAATTGTAACTACCGGGAGCTCCCGGCATGGTTGCGATTATCAGGTCTTACCTTCCACCGTCTTCCTCCGCTTTGCTTGCTGACCCCGCCATCTTGCCTGTATCCCCTGGGCCAAATTGGCTGCTCGCCCTGGCAGGATGACAGCTTGTCCCATGGTCTCTCGTAGGACAGTCCCTAATCGTATGCAATGAAGACACTTACGATTTCCCTTATTGGCTCGCGGCGTGCAGCGAATGGCACTAAGGAGCCACAGACAGATGCAGCGATTTACAAAAGTCGCAGGGCACGTGCGTTGCCTGATGGTGTGGTGCCTGATTCTAGGTACGAACTCAGCTCTCGCCAGGCCGGTCAAGATTGCCGACGACTTGCGCAGAGTGCCGGGAGAAAAATCAGTCAACGTTATCGTGCAGTACTCAACGCCACCTACCCCGGCCAACTTTGCCCGGGTGCTGTCAAAGGGCGGAGCTTTGCATTCCAGCCTGGGCGTGATCAACGGCATGACCATGACGGTGAAGGCAAAGTCGTTGACCACGATCGCCAAGGATCCCAACGTGGTCTATATTTCACCCGACCGCCGGGTGCAGGCCACCGCCACCGCAACCGATTTCTACGATCAGGCGGTCATCGCTCCCTACGCCTGGTCTGAGGGCCTGAACGGCAGCGGCATCGGCGTCGCCGTGATCGACAGCGGCATCGATGCCAACCCCGACTTCAGCACCGCCGACGGGGTCGGGTCGCGAATCGTCTACCAGCACAGTTTTGTTTCCGGGCAGACTTCCGCCGCCGATGCCTACGGACACGGCACCCACGTGGCCGGCATCCTGGCAGGCAACGGAACCGACTCGAGCGGGACGGGCGCTCGAAAGCGGTTCATGGGAATCGCGGACAACGTGAATCTCATCAACCTCCGGGTTCTCGACCAGAACGGAAATGGCACCGACAGCGCCGTGATCGCCGCCATTCAGAAGGCCATCAGTCTGAAGAGCCAGTACCACATTCGTATTATCAATCTCTCGCTCGGCCGTCCGGTCTACGAGAGCTACAAGCTCGATCCGCTTTGCCAAGCGGTGGAAGCGGCGTGGAAGAAAGGCATTGTCGTAGTGGTCGCAGCCGGCAATGAAGGCCGCAACGACTCCGCGCACACTGACGGCTATGCAACCATCACCGTCCCCGGCAATGATCCATTCGTGATTACCGTCGGCGCCATGAAGCCCATGGGCACCGCGACGGCGGCCGATGACCAGATCGCAAGCTACAGCTCCAAGGGACCCACTCTGCTGGACCACGTGGTGAAGCCCGACATTGTTGCGCCGGGGAATGAAACGATTTCTGTCATGGCGGGCGCGAATGCGACGCTGATGAAGAAATATCCTCAGAACATCGTTCACAGAAGCGTCTACAGCAGCAAGAACGGGACTTCCGATTACTTTACGTTGAGCGGAACCAGCATGGCCGCGCCCGTGGTGAGCGGAGCCGCCGTGCTGCTGTTGCAGAAGCAGA
>Ga0335080_10000134_pt1 | contig 64268 bp, 58 predicted proteins | sample Lox_Sample_34_FD_206720 | JGI IMG/M metagenome (GOLD analysis project Ga0335080, IMG submission 206720) | Soil microbial communities from Loxahatchee National Wildlife Refuge, Florida, United States - Lox_Sample_3.4 | ecosystem: Environmental > Terrestrial > Soil > Wetlands | place: USA... | reverse complement strand
CTTCTCGTGAGCCAGGCGGACTTTGTGAATATCAAGAGGAGTGAGTTGTCTGGGAGGCCATTCTCTCTGGCTGCATCGCAGATGAGTTTCATCTGAGCCAAAAAGCAACAATAGCGTTCGTCGGCTGCATCAGTTCCCGTCAAGCTAACTATCGAGTCGTGGACTTTGTACCCTTTTCCGGCCTCGCCACCACTATGGGGCTCATAAACGAGATTGTTTTCATCGGCCTTGTATGGCGGGTTGCACAAAAATGCGAGTGGTCTGTCGGGGTTGTGTCCCTTCTCTGCCAGATAGCCTCTAATGACTTCTAGGTACTCTTCGGCACTGCAATTCAAGAAGTTGAGGCCCTTGTTCTCCGAAACCTTGGGCACAACGGTAAACGTTCCGTTATGCCACTGGTCTCCCTGCATTCGTCGTTCGATAGCGAACAGAAGCTCAGGCTCTATCTCGCTCACAACTTTATGACGTAGTTCGAGAGGAGATTTCCAGTTCGTCACCAGGTTTCCACTTCCGCAAGCAGGATCAATAACCAAGTAGTTCTTGCCGAGATTCGGTACATGCTGCTTGACTAGCCACAGCACAAATTTTGACAGATCGAGGTCGGTGAAGAAGATTCCATGTTTGATGCGAAAGTTCTTGTCTACCGCGTCCAATGCCTCATCGTATCGAGCGAAGAAGTCGTCTCGGTTTTCACCTTCCGCAAGGTAGATGTAGCGACCCTCCACATAATCCTTGAATTGCCTTCTCTTCGATGGTACTAGGTCCGTAATCGTTTCTCCGCCGAGAGCGGCCTTGTGATTCGCTCTATCGCTCAGTTGGATTGTGGCGGTCTCGCTCCAGCCGTACAACATGCTGTAGAAGGCCCTAACCGCCTTCACCGGCTGATCGGGATCGAAGAACTGTTTCATCTCTCGCAAGGTAGACGTAAAGTTCTTTTGCGTGACTTTTAGTCGGACCTTCTTACCTTCAGCAATCGTCCGTTCAAATGTCGTGATTTTCTCTACGATCAGCTGTGGCTGCTGGAAGAGGGTGCCGGTCAGTTCTGTGCCCGTCCAAGTTGCCTTGTTGAGGAGAGACTTGCTACAAGTTGCATACTTGCTGGCGAAGGTGCTGCCCACGCGGTTGGGAGCACCGGAAGCTCCCGCTATTTCATCCAAAATGTCTTCTGGCAAGTCCTCGACCTGCCAGACCCCCAAGAAATTCTTAGCCGCTACAATGATCTGACTGAAGTCGAGTCCTTTATTCTTGTACGCCAGTCCTTGAAATAGACCTGATAGCCAGCGGCTGGTTTGCCCCTTCAGCTCCAGCACAAAAGAGCCGGGAACGTACCCATCTGCTCTTCCGGCTTCCTCTTGCCTTGTGAACGCTTCGCCATAGACGTGCCTGAAATACGCAAGCGCTAGGTCCTCATTGGCTCGCTCCTCTGGACGAGACAGATAACGTAGTAAGCCCTCAATGTGAGCAGGAACTGGCGTCGGCATGTGCACAACTCCCCCATAGAAGAATGGGGCAGCAGGTAACATTGGCCGAGATAACCGGAGTAAGAAGGCAGTAACTGAAGGACATGACCGCAAAGGAATGCAGAGACAGACGGAATGTAGGGAATGTAGAAATACAGCGACAGACGGGACGTTCCCCGGCCCCTTCATAGCCTTCCGCCGAGGCGACTCGCGTGTCCTTGGGACTTCCGCGGAGCTTCCACGCCTCGTATGGTCCCTCGCGCCGGCTGCGCCGCCGCTCACGTCGACAATTCCGATGACTCGAAGTGACAGAGACGCCCGGTCCCCCAGTTTCCCTGCCGTGCCCTTTTCCACTTTCGTTTCTTCATCTTAGCTGTCATGACATTATTGTCTATCCTATCCCGTGATGACATTGTGTTCCTGCAGGAACACTTTGCCTTGTCAAACCGGAGTTCAGGTAGACTCTCTTTAATCCGGAGGTGATCGTGAAGCGCCCTGCCTTGTTGCATGTACTGTTTGCCACAACTCTTGCCGGGATGCTCATCGGGCCTGCGCTCGCGCGTCAGGGCACCAAGATGGATCCCAACGCGAAAACGGTGACCATTGAGGGCGCCGTTCGCGACCTCGCTTGTCCTGTCCAGAATCCCGCCGGGACTGCCACCAGCTTCAGTTTGAAGTGCACACGGGACTGCGTGCGGCACGGCTCGCCGATCATCATCCTCACCAAGGATGGGCTGATCTATTTCCCCATCTCGCCGGACATGCCCGATTCCGACCAGCGGGAGAAGATGATGCCGTTCGTCGGAAAGTACGTACAGGCCTCCGGCCCCGCGTTCGAGCGCAAAGGGACCCGCGCCATCGCCATCACCCAGATCAAGGAGCTCAAGAGCGTTCACGTCGTCGACGAGGGCGATTGAACTTGAGCCGCTCGTGGTGGTGGGTAGCGGTCCTTCGACTGCGTTTTCGTTCAGGATGACAATTCTATGAGAGTACCCACGCCCTTCCCATCTTCCCCTTGACTGCCGACCGATCGGTTTGTATCATTATCAGGACAAGTTCGTCTGACGTTTATTCGTTGGGCGGACCCGATTTCATGCAGAGTGGCTGAGGGACGAGCCCTGAGACGCCACGGCAACCGATCCGGGATCATATATCCCGGGATGCTGGTGCCAACTCTCTCCTGGAAACAGGGAACATGAGATTCGGCTGCGAGCTGTAGCTGCATCCGATTGCCTCTTTTCCTTTTCCTGGAAAAAGAGGCCATTTGTTTTTATGGCCACTTTTTCCGGCTCGTCCTCGGCTATTCGTTAGTACTACGAGAAAGCGAGTAGCGATCATGTCTCACTACGAACTGCGGTGCCGCGAATGTGGACGGACATGGGGAAACCAGCCCCGCTCCATCTGCGACGAGTGCTTCTCTCCTCTGGAAATCGCCTACGACTATGACGCGATCAAGCCTAGCGTCAGCCGCGAGCGCATCTCCGAGCGGGCACCGAACATGTGGCGCTACTCTGAACTTTTGCCCCTCCCCCAGAGTTTTACACCGAAGTTGCCGGTTGGTTTCACGCCGCTGTTCAATGCGCCGCATCTCGCGACGAAGTTGAGTGGAACAGCTGCCGCAGGCAATCTCTATATCAAGAACGACGCCGTTTGCTTGCCGACGTTGTCCTTCAAAGACCGTGTCGTTGCCGTTGCCCTCTCCCAAGCACGCGCTTTTGGTTTCGACACGGTTTCTTGTTCCTCGACTGGTAATCTGGCGAATGCCGTTGCTGCGCACGCCGCGCGCGAAGGTCTAAAGGCATGGATCTTTATTCCATCGGACCTTGAGCCGGCGAAGATTCTGGGTACGAACGTCTTCGGCGCGAAAGTCGTCCGCATTGCCGGAAACTACGACCAGGTCAACCGCCTGTGCTCGCAGATCGCCGACGAGCATCGTTGGGGATTTGTGAACGTGAACCTGCGGCCTTACTATGCGGAAGGATCGAAGACGGTCGGGTTCGAGATCGCCGAGCAACTCGGCTGGCGGCTGCCCGACAACATCGTCTGCCCGATGGCGGGCGGATCGCTGATCACCAAAATCAGGAAGGCATTCGACGAGCTGATTAAGTTGGGACTGGTTGAACCGAAGGAAGTGAAGTTCTTCGGCGCGCAAGCTACGGGATGTTCTCCGATCTCGACCGCCGTGAAGACGGGCAGCTCCGAGATCGAGCCACAGAAGCCGAACACCATCGCCCGATCGTTGGCGATCGGCAACCCTGCTGACGGACATTACGCGATCAAGACCATCAAGAACAGCGGCGGATGGAGCGAAGACGTCAGCGATGTCGAGGTGGTCGACTCGATTCGCCTGCTGGCCGAGAGCGAAGGCATCTTCACCGAGACCGCAGGCGGAGTCACGGTCGGATGCGCGCGTAAGCTGTATCACCAGGATCGTATTTTGCCGGAAGAGACGACCGTGCTCTGCATCACCGGGAATGGCCTGAAGACGACCGACGTGCTGGCCGGTGTGTACGAGACTGAACGTCCTATCGCGCCGAAACTGGCGGAGTTCGAGACCTACCTGCAGGCGACGCTGGATGTGGATGCGGTTCCTGGAGTCGTCGCGGCCGCGCAGGAAACCGAGGCGATCGGAGCATAATCATGGCGATCACAGTCCAAATCCCCACTGCGCTGCGCCGCCATACGGACGGCGTGAGTTCGATCAGTTGTGCCGCGTCCAATTTGAACGAGCTCTTTTCCGTGCTTGATGAGAAGTTCCCGGATTTGAAGCCGCACCTGCGCGACGACAAAGGGCAGATTCGCCGATTTCTGAACATCTACGTCAATGAAGAGGACATCCGCTTCCTTGGCGGCCCGTCGTATGCGTTTCAGGAAGGCGATGAGGTGCTGCTGGTGCCGTCCATCGCTGGCGGATCACAGTAATCGCCCGGGGCTTCGATGTACAATCGCGCCGAGTGATCCGGCAGTCGTTCCTATCGCGATGTGGTGCCCCGCTATCATCCGCTGTGTCTCTTCGCTGTCGGGCCCTCACACTTTCTGCGGAGGGTTTTCATGGATAACTTCACTAAGGTTTTTCAGGCGTTCGTAGCGCCGGCGATCTTCGTGTCCGCAACCGCGTTGCTCGTGCTTTCGATCAACGTGCGGCTGATGGGCATTGTCAGCCGGTTGCGGCAGTACGTTCACGCCAAGCACGACGCGACCCGGAACGAGCGCTTGCAGGAAGCTGAGGCTTACACGGCGCAGATCACGTCGATCGAGCAGCGCGCCGAGTTGATCCGCCGCGCGTTCCTGCTGACTCTGGTCTCACTGGGCGGGACCATTACGTCGTGCTTGTTGCTTGGATTTGGCCTCTACTGGTATCAGGCCGCGTTGGTGGCCGTGATCGTCTTCGTCACCGCCATGATCTTTCTGCTGATGGGAACGTGGTATTACATCCGCGAAGTGACGCTCGCGCTCAGTTCGGTGAGAGACGAAGCCCGCGATTCGCGGTTCATGGACCTTGGGAGCCAACCGGGAATCGTGATTTCGCCCGACCAGTTGTGAGACTGACAGAACTGCATCGCGAAGCTGGCAGCGTCTGAAAGCGGGCGGCACATTCCGGGCCGCGCCGCTTGCGACTGCAGAGCAAAACATCCCACAGAGACAGCTCACTCTTGTTCCGGTTGTGCTTCTCTGTAAGTGTCTCTCACGTTTGCTTCGGCCACACGCGTACCTACAAAACTTTCCAGCACACGCGAGCGCACAGACGAGTCATTGGATGTGAGGTTTCGCCCGTCGGATCAAGCGCAGAATTTACATCGGGATGACGATAATTTGCGCTATCGCTTTCGTTCGTGTCGCGTCTGATCTCGCGTCGTCGCGCTGTGAGCTGGGTTTGATCTCTCAACCAGCGCACGTGTCAAGGCGCGGCAGCGAATCCCGGAGTGTTCTATGACCGGCCGCTTGATCGCGATGGTGCTACTCCTCCTGGCGACATCTCATGCGCAAATCCTCACGCAAGCATCGGACGTCGTGCGACGACTGCGAGTTCGACTCGTGTTCGGAGATCACTCTCCCTGCGCCGCGGGAACGCGCGTTGTGCTGACGGGAGCGATGGGATTTACCATCGCGGAAGGTTCCGTGAGTGGAGAATGCACGGCGGAGCTGTCCGATGTTCCATCGGGACGATATCGTGTAAGCGTCCGTGGCGGAGATGCCGCGAATGCGGATGAAGGGGACGTCGAGGTCAACGCGGTCATCAGCCAGGACGTGGAGGTACGCGCTCGCCACAACGAAAAACCGAACCTGACCTATTGGGCTTCCCACGCGTCATTCGTGTCCGTGACGGAACTCAGCGTTCCGTCAAGTGCCGCGAAGGAATTCGAAAAGGCCAGGCAGCTGATTGCGAAGCAGGATTGGGCAAAGGCAACGGCCCGGCTGCAGAGAGGGCTCGAGATCGACCCGAAGTATGCCGCCGGTTACAACAACCTGGGTGCGGTGTATTCGTACCAAGGCGACAATGCGCAGGCGCGCGACGCGTTGCAGAAGGCGATTGCGCTGGACGATCGCCTGGCCCCGGCCTACGTCAATCTGGGGCGTCTCAGCTTTCTGGAGAAGGATTACGCCAGCGCCGAGGCTCTCCTTACGAAGGGAATGGCTCTGGAACCGGCAGCGAAGGCGGACGAACTGTTTCTCCTGGCTTACGCGGAACTGAGCGATCACCATCTTGATCAGGCGATTCATACGAGCCGTCAAGCGCACGAGGGCCAGTACTCACAGCACGCGTTTCTGCACCTGGTCGCGGCGAACGCCTACGAACAGCAGCAGCGGATTGCGGACTCCATGGCGGAGCTGCGGATGTATCTCGGCGAGGAGCCCGACGGTTCCCAGGCAGAGCAAGTCCGAAGTGCGTTGGCAACGTTCCAGAAGGAAGGCGCTGCACGTTGATCGGATGCGGGTTTCAGTACTGCGTCGTGCTGCTGACGTCGCCCGAGGGCAGGCGCAGGGCGTTCGAACGATCGATCACCCACTGCGGAAAAGGCGGAGCGCCCCGTGGAATCTTGCCCTGCGAGATCGCCCAGTGATCAATCCACCCGGTGCCTTCCTCGCCGACATACTGGTCCGGCAGGCTGTATGCGGAATCGCTCAGGGCTTCGCCGAGAGTGATGAAACGGTAGCCGCGCTTTCTGAGAACGTCGAGCAGTTCGCCGATGTGGTCGGCTTCCAGGTTGCTCGCGTGCAGCAGGAGAATCTGCCTCGGTTCGTAGCCTAGCAGCTTGGCTGATTCCTGCTCCGTGTACGCAATCGCCGCATCGTGATACGCAAGGTATTCCTTGACGAGCTTCTGCTGCAGGTCGGTGTCGTTGCGCTTTTTGGCGTCTTCATAGACGCCGGCAAACATCCAATCCCAGCCGTCGAGAGTGATGGGCGCGATGCGATAGCCACGTTGGGTCAGGAACTCTTCCGCCTTGCGACGCGTCGTGATGTCCCGGCCCGTGTCCAGGAAAGGATGGCGGAAGTAACGCAGCTTCATTTTGCGCGGCGCGAGCAGCAGGCGCGTCACGGTTTCACCCTGAACGACGTCATCTTCCCAGTCTTTCAGCTCAGACTGATTCAGAGACATGTGGCTGAAAGTGTGATTGCCCAGTTCGAATCCGTAATCGAGCCACATCTGCAGAGCCTTAATGCGTTCATCGACCTCGCCCAGCTTATAGAGCTTCTTCTCGTTGACGAAGCCGACGACGGGGATCTTCTGGTCGCGTAGCGTTCCCAGGAGCTTGGCCGTCATCGCGGAGATATCGGCGGCAGGCAATCGGTCAGCCATGCCAGAGGGGAGATCGTCGATGGTGACGGCGACTGCCCGATCGATCTTTGGCGCGGTCTGCGACCAGGATAGAGTTGGCACCATCGAGGAGAGAAGAAGGCAGAGAAGATATAACGGTCTCAAGGCTGGCCCCCCTTGCAGGACGAACGAGAAGTGCGGAACGGAGTATTAGAGCACAGGGCGGCCGGCAGTGTGCGGTGAGTTTGAGTTGTGTTGGGCCGGTGGTTGGTGTACAATCTAACTAACTGGTTAATTAATTATGGCAAGGGTTTTTCGTCATCATGCTCTGCGCCGGCGGATGGGATCGCGAGGGCAGCCGGAGGAGAGCCGAGCGGCCATTCTGAAGGCGGCCGCCTATGAATTCGCCGAGTACGGCATTGCTGGAGCCCGTACGGACGCGATCGCACGCGAGGCGCATGTCAACAAGGCGCTTCTCTACTATTACTTCAAGGACAAGGAAACGCTGTATGGCGCGGTGCTCGACGATGCGTTTGCCGGGCTGAAGAGCGCGGTTTTCCAGGTGCTGGACAGCGATTTGCCGTCGCGCGACAAGATGCTCGCCTATGCCGGAGCATATTTCGATTTCATCGCTTCGAACCAGCTTTATCCGCGACTGATGCAGCGGGAAATGATGCGGGCGCGGGAAGGCAAGTCGCCCCATATCGACAAGGTGATAAAGGCGTATATCCAGCCCATATTTGTTCGGGTCAGCGAGCTTCTGCGGCAGGGAATTGCCGAGGGTCACTTTCGGCCGGTAAATCCAGCACATTTCGTGCAATCTGTGGTGGCCATGATCGTCTTCTACTTCAGCAGCGGTCCCATGATGCAGAAGATCGCCGGATTCAATCCTCTAACGGCCGAGCGGATCGCCGAGCGGCGGGCCTCGGTGCTGGATTTCATTTCGGCCGCCCTGTTTCAACCGAAGCCCAACAGTTCGCGAGGAGTTCATTCATGAGTGCGCGCAACCGATTTTTCATCCTCCTTGGGATCATCTTTACCATCGCCGCAACCTACTACTTCTTCTCGGCGGACCATTCGCGGGACGTGGTGCTGATTGGGACAGTCGACGCCAATCAGGTCATCGTCAGCGCACAGGTCGAGGGGCGCATTCAGAAGCTGTTGGTGGATGAAGGGACGCCAGTGAAGTCCGGGGACTTGATTGCGGTGCTCGATCCATCGGAACTGCAGGCACAGGAGGCGGCGGCTTCGGCGACGATCGCCAGCTTGCAGCATAAAGTTGCCGAGATGCAGCACACGGAGGAGTCCACTTCGGGTTCGACCACCAGCGATGTGGCGAACGCGGAGGCGAAGGTGTCATCTGCAAAGGCGCAACTGCTTCAGGCCAAGGCAGCGCTTGACCGCACCGCAAGCGACAGTCGCCGCGTTATCGAGTTGGCGAAAGCAGGAATTGCGTCAGATCAGGAACGGGTGCAAGCGGAAACGAACCTACAGGCATCTCAAGCCAACGTGCAGGCGCAGCAGGATCTGGTAACGGCGGCGGAAGCGGAACTGAAGGCGGCCATTGCGCGAACGCATCAGGCGAATGCCGCCAAGAGCACCGTGGCGGCGACCGAGGCCGACCTGAAAAGTGCGATTGCGCAGAAGAATCAAGTGGCGGTGCGTTTGGGCTACACCAACGTTTACGCGCCTGTGAGCGGGACCGTGTCGGTGCGCGCGGCGCGGCAGGGGGAAGTCGTGAACATCGGGGCACCGATCGTGACGATCGTCGATCTCAGCGACACGTGGGCACGAGCGGCGATTCCGGAAACTTATGCTGACCACATTGGGTACGCGGATGTCCTGCGAGTGCGTTTGCCGGGCGGCACAGTCACGAGCGGCAAGGTGTTCTTCAAGGGCGTGGAGGGAGATTACGCGACGCAGCGCGATGTCAGCCGGCGCAAGCGCGACATCAAAACAATCGTATTGAAAATACGCCTCGACAATCCCAAGGGCGCTTACGTTCCGGGAATGACGGCGGAGGTGCTGGTCTCGCCCGATCAGATCAAGAACGGCAGTGGGCAGACTGTGAAGGCGGCGGAGCAGCAATGATGGCGGAATCCAATCCGAAGGCGAACGCGACGGCTGCGCCGAACCACGTTCTCGAGAAGCCGGTCTACGATCCCAAAGCTCCGTCGGCGATCGAAGTGGAGCGCATCGTGAAGAAGTACGGCGACTTCACGGCGGTCGACGATGTGTCATTCAGCGTGAAGGAAGGCGAAATCTTCGGGCTGCTGGGGCCGAACGGGGCGGGGAAGTCGACGCTGATTCGAATGATGACCACGCTGATCCCGATCACGTCGGGCAAGGCTCGCATTGCCGGGCACGACGTCGCGAAGGAAGCGAATGCCGCGCGACGGATGATCGGTGTGATTCCGCAGGCGCTGACCAGCGATCTTGACCTCACGGTCGAAGAGAACATGAACATCTACGCCAAGCTCTACGACGTTCCGGCAAAGGAGCGGAAGACGTCGATCAACGAGTTGCTGGAGCTCGTGGATCTGACTAAGTGGCGCGATGCGCAGACCAAAACGCTCTCTGGCGGCATGAGGCGCCGGCTGGAGATTGCGCGGGGGCTGGTGCATCATCCGAAGATTTTCTTTCTGGATGAGCCGACGACGGGGCTGGATCCGGTTTCGCGCGTTGCGGTTTGGGAGATGCTGGGCAACATCAAAGAAAACCGGCAACTGACGATCCTGATTACGACGCACTACATGGACGAAGCAGACCGGCTGTGCGACCGTATCGCGATTGTTGACCACGGGAAGCTGGTTGCATTGGACACTCCCGCGGCCCTGAAAGCGAGTGTGCCGGGATCGAATGTGATTGAAGCACAGTTCAACAATCCGCCGGCCGATTGGGAGCAGAAGCTGCATGCGCTGGATGACGTGACCTCGGTGCAGCATGAGGGAGCGGGGATGTTCCGGGTGTTGACGGGTAACGGATCGCGGACGACTACAGAACTGGTGGAACTGGCGGTGCAGAGCGGAGTGCAGGTAAAGACGCTGACCGTGCAAAACACAACTTTGGACGATGTGTTCGTGCACTACACGGGGCGGCAGCTGCGGGATGAGTTGCAGAAGGCCTATGCGTTCGTGATGCCGCAGCGGCCGGGGCTGCAGCCGTGAAGCCGTCGCTGGTCGTTCGTCGTTAGTCGTTCGCAAAACCGTGTTGCTGAGCGTAGTCCGAGACCGACGACCAAGAGTCTAACGACCAGCGACGGACGACCAAAGACGCCTTGGGAGTTTTTTCATGAATCGAATGATGGCCATTGTCGAGCGGGAGATGCGCAAGTTCTTCCGTTCGCCGGCGCTCATGCTGGCGTCGATGATCTTTCCCCTCGTGCAATTGATCATTCTGGGCAACGCATTCGGCGGAAAGATTCACGACGCTAAGATCGCAATCGTCGATCAAGACGGAGGCCCGCAGGCGCTGAAGATCCGTGAGGCATTCGATTCCGTGCAGGCGAACATACGCACATTCACGCCGATTCCTTATGACAGCGACAAGGAGGCGTCGGAGGATGTGCGCAACGGGAAGCTGCAGGGGGCGGTGATCATTCCTCCGCAGTATTCGCGGCGGGTGTATGAGCAGAATCATCCGCAGGTGGTTCTGGTCGTCGACAATAGCGACAACTTCATGAGTTCGGCGGTGGAAGCGGAGCTTACCGAGCTCACGGCTGCGCTGAATCAGCCGACGGCCTCGCCGCGCATCCTGCAGCAGACCGCGCTGAGTATCGTGGAGCTCTATCCGTATATCGAGTACATGAAGTATTTGCTGCCAGGATCGCTTGTGCTGGCGATGTTCGTCTCGGTGATGATCGGCGGCGGCATGCTGTACATCGACGACAAGGCTCGCGGCGTGCACGAGGGCTATCTGGTTACGCCAATCACCAAGCTTGAGCTTGTGTTGGGACTGAATCTGGCGGGAGCGATCAAGGCGGTCATGACTGGTGTGATCATTGTCGGCATCGGTTCGATGATGGCGGGAGTGGGAACGATCTTCAATCTGACTAGCGCGATCGGGCTCGTATTGATGATTGTTCTGACCTCCCTGGCTTTTAACACGATGATGTTCCTGCTGATGGTGCGAATCGAAGATCCGCTGGTGCCGCGCGCCATGTTCGGCATTTTGAATACGCTGCTGTTCTTCCCCAGCGGGTCGGTGTATCCGATTCAAGCGTTCCCACCGTGGCTGCGGTTCATCGCGAAATGCGATCCGTTTACTTACGCGGTGGATGGTTTCAAGTGCCTGCTGCTGAAGGAGACGACTCTGGCGGCGGTGTGGGGGGATATGTTGTTCCTGGGGATATTCGCGATCGTGACGCTTGGGATCGCGATTCCACTCTTCAAGAGAACTCTATAAATGCAAATCCGGCGGGCAACTTGCCCCGCCGGACAGCACCGACACCGTGGTGTTACCGTTTACTTGCCTTTGATATCTACTGACGCGCGGGTTGTTTCCCAATCCAGGGTCATGGTGCAGCCCGCTCCGGACTTCTCATAACCGATGGTAAAGTTCTCGACCGGCGACGGAAGCTTCGAGACCTTCATGTCGATGCGAGCGAGTTCATCGCTCTCATATCGGTAGGGGATGCCCCACTCTCCGGTCTTCTTGCTGACGATGAGGGTCCACTTGTCGGCGGTGGGGATGGTGAAGATCGTGTAACTGCCGGCGGGAACCGCTTTGCCGCCCACGATGAGATCGCTGCTGGCGACGAAGGTGGTGGCTTCGTTGGCTCCTGTGCGCCAGACTTCGCCGAAGGGTACCAACCCGCCGTAAATCTTGCGTCCCTTCATTCTGGGGCTGGAGTAGTCGGTTTTGACGGTCTTGCCGCCGCCCAGATCACACGATGCCGATGCTGCCGGGCTGGGGCGACTCTGACCGCCGCCCATCTGGGCCAGACAGGCAGTCGTCAACAGGAAGGTGAAAATCGTGAGGAGGGCGATTCGCTTCTGCATAGTTTCTCCTTTTTTTTGTAGCTGGGACAACAAATACGTTTGACGGCTGGAAGTCGGTTTGGTCAGCCGCCCATTATGCTCCCCCGTAAGGCGCGGTTACAATCAGCGGATGCCGGTATTCGATGAAAAGCAGGAAGAACTCGAACATTACGAAACGATGATGGGGATTCCCCGCGGCCGATTAGCTGTTACCATGGACGCAATCACCGATGCCATGGCCCTGGTCGGGCAACATGGGGTTTACTGCCAAAGTCAACGCTGGCCGGGGAAGCCGGTCATGGATATTCGGCTAATCATGAAAAACCTGACCGATGCGAAGGAACTTATCCAGAGCGTGATGGAAGAACTGAAGACAGCTAGAGAATAGTTTGCACCGGTCGCGCAAATCTCATCCTTAGTCGGGATTCAATTTCCAGGGGGATACGAATGGTTTCGAAGAAGCTCAATGTGGCACTGACGTGTCTGATGCTCTGTTTGGCCGCAACTGGCGTACTGGCGCAAACCGCACAACCTGCAGCAACCACCCTGACTCCGGAAGAGCGCGAGTCGGCGATCAAGCTGCTGCAGTCCTCGCACGACAACTTTCTCAGATCGATTTCCGGTCTTTCGCAGAAGCAGTGGACGTTCAAACCTGCGCCCGACCGCTGGTCGGTGGCCGAGGTTGCGGAACATATCACGGTCTCAGAGACTACCATCATGGGGCTGATCCAGCATCCGCTCATGCAGTCTCCCGCGGCCCCGGAGAAGCGCGAGCAAGTAAAAGGCAGGGATCAAATGATCCTGGAGAAAGTGCCGGACCGCAGTCACAAAGGGAAGGCGCCGGAGATGCTGCGTCCGACAGGGCGTTGGGCCACGCAGGCAGAGTTGACCAAGGCGTTCGAGGATGCCCGGAAAGCCAACATGGAATACGTCCGGACAACCAACGATGACCTCCGCGACCATTTCTTCGATCATCCAGCTTTTGGGACGCTGGATGGGTACCAGTGGATCTTGCTGCTGGCGACGCACACCGCGCGACATACGGCGCAGATTGAGGAAGTGAAGGCGGATCCGAATTTCCCGAAGGACTAGAGCTGAAGAATGACGGAGGGCACCACGCTTCGCGATAGAGGTTCTTCGCGAAACCGCGGTGCCCTTCGCGTTTACCTTACGGTTTGACGATCACCATCACGACGCCGTGGGAAGCGACCTTGGCAGAGAATTTCCCGGTTACTTTTCCCAAGTCCTTGTGCTCCCATAGGTCGCGGACCGAAGCGGCCACTGTTTTGGGATAGCCGATATCTTCCCAATTTGCTGTGATTTCCTGCTCGGAAGCTCCGCGATTCAGAAGCAGGACGGCGCGGCCGCCGTCTTTCAATTGCCGGGCCCAGACTTCGAGATCGCCATTCTTCGCGACGCGTTCTCCTTCGCGTCCCAGCGGATCCTGATTGACTGCGATCACCTCTTTGTTGGTGAGAATGTCGTGGATTTCCGGCCGCATATTGCGCAGGTCATTTCCGGCGATCAACGGAGCCGCCAGGATGGCCCAGAGGCTGAAGTGGGCGCGGTATTCAGTGTCGGTCATGCCGCCGTTGCCAACTTCGAGCATGTCGGGATCATTCCAGTGTCCGGGACCGGCATAGGACTGCAGCCCGGCCTGCAGGTCGATGATTCCCATCACGCCGTAGGAGCAGCAACCTCCATCCGGCCACTTTTCTTGTCCGCCCCAGCGGTCATTGATATCGCCGGTGGTGCGCCAGAGATTGCCGCCAACTTCCTTGCCCCAGAGCCAGGGCTTAGCGGTGCCCCATTCGCAGATGCTGAGCACGATGGGCCGGCCGGAGGCATCGAGAGCCGCGCGGATGTTGGCGTAGGAGGCCTTGGCGTCCTGTGAGGTCGTGTTGCACCAGTCGTATTTGAGATAGTCTACGCCCCAGGCCGCGTATTGAATGGCGTCTTGATATTCGTGGCCGAGGCCGCCGGGACGTCCCGCGCAGGTTTTCGATCCGGCATCGGAATAGACGCCGAACTTCAGGCCGAGCGAGTGAATGTAGTCGCCCACCGCCTTCATGCCGTGGGGGAAGCGCTGTGGATCGGGGACGATGTTGGCGTTGGCGTCGCGCGAGACCTGCCAGCAGTCGTCGATGTTGACGTAGATGTATCCCGCGTCCTTCATGCCGGACTTGACGACAGCGTCGGCCATGCTCTTGATCATGTCTTCGCTGACGTTGCAGGCGAACTTGTTCCAGGAGTTCCAGCCCATGGGAGGCGTGAGAGCAAGATTCGTTGAAGGAGAGGGTTTCTCTTGAGCAACTGCGCTTGAAACGAAAACCAGAAGGAGCAGACAGGAAGCAGTAAGAAGATGTCTCGTTTTCATGCGAATGTTGTATCAGAACGGCTTGGGGTTGGTACAGGAATGACGCAAGAAAGGGCGACCTGGTGGATCGCCCTTGGGACTATTGTTTGGCCGGTTCTTCCGTCTTTGCGGGTGCCGGAGTGGTTGCCGGCGGTGTACCTGCTGACTTCTGTTTCGCGAGGGACTCATCCACACGCTTCTTCAGGTCGCCGTAATCATCGTGCGCGAGCCCGCTGAACGCAGTCTGAACCTGCAACTCGCATTTATCACCTTGGGCATTCAGCACCAGGGAATTGATGCGCTTGCCGCCAAGTGACCCGCCGATATTGTAGGAAGCGGTCATCTCCTGGCTGTCGATGCCGATGATCCCGTACTTCCCGGAATTTCTCAGGGCGTCTTTAACGGCCGGCCACAGCGTGGCGCATGGGACGTCATAGACATCTTTGTGAGTTTTTCCAAAGGCAGGCAGGGCTAGAGACGACAGCACCAATGCCACGATCAACAGATGTTTCACAGTGTTACCTCCTCGGGCGTGCATATCACCACACTTATAAACTCGCAGTGACCTGAATCACTGTGGGCACCCCGAATAACCCAGGACTCGACCAGACGGCTTGCCACGAAGTGCCGCAACAACGATATCAAGGGATTTGAATTATACCAACAGGAACTATGTTGCGTGACGAGTTACCTAGATACACGGTGTAGGTGCCGGATGCGACTACCCAGGCGTGGCTGCCGGTGTCCCAGTAGGAGAGCGGATGGGATGAATCCGAGGCATTTACCTGGATGCTCCCACTTTGCTGTTGGCCCGCTGTGAGCGATAACTTCTGCCAGCCGACGAGGCGTTTTGATTCCCCGGTGGAATCCGGCAGTTGCAGATAGACCTGTGCGACTTCGGCGCCGGTGCGCGTGCCGGTGTTCTGCATGTCGAACGTCACCTGAAAGCTGGGACTGCTGCCGGAAGTTGTGGCGCTGAGCTGGGGATTCGTGATGGAGAACGTCGTATACGAGAGGCCGAATCCGAAGGGGAATAGCGGCGTGATGTCCTGCGAGTCATACCACTTGTAGCCGACGTTGAATCCGTCGATGCTGTAGTCGACCGGGAAGGGCGTGACATTATCGGGCGGCACCGCGATGATCGGGCGCGGCAGGTCGCTGACGCTAGCCGGGAAGGTCAGGGGCAGCTTGCCGGAGGGGTTCACGTCGCCAAACAGAATGTTCGCGATCGCCGGACCGCCGTTCTGACCCGGATACCAGGCCTCCAGCACGGCACTCACGTTGGCCAGCCACGGCAGAGTCTTGGCGCCGCCGTTTTCCATCACGACGATGGTGTTGGGATTCGCGGCTGCTACGGCGGAGACGAGCGCATCCTGATCGATCGGGACTGAGTGAATCACGTCGGTGAAATTCAGGCTGGGCACGTCCATGCCTTCGCTCTCCCACTGGCTGACGAAGACGATGGCAGCGTTGGCCGACGAGGCCAACGCGACGGCGGAAGAGATGTCGGTGCCATCGTCGTATTGGACGGTGGTGCCAGGCACCTTCGCATGAATCGCGGCCAGTGGCGGCGATGGAACCCACATGACTCGCGACCAGCAGGGCGGGCACGGCATGGCCTCGTACGGATTGCCATTGAACATGACGGCGCCGCCAACGGGCAGCACTTGGCCCGATCCTCCGCCGGAAAGCACGCCCAGATCGGCATGGGATCCGATCACAGCGATGGACGCCAGATTGTTCGCGAGTGGAAGGATGCCTGAATTCTTCAACAGCACTGCGCCCTGCTCTTCGACCTCCTGGGCGATGGCGGCGTCGCCGGCGGCGTCAATGGGGGCCATTACGAGGGGATGGTCGAAGAGGCCGTCGGTGAGCATGGCTCGCAGGATGCGGTGGACCATATTGTCCATGCGGCTCTCCGGGACTTGGCCGTTCTGCACAGCCTGCTTCAAGTTCGCGTCGAAGTAGATGTTCTCGGGTTGCTCCTGATCGAGACCGTTGACGGCGGCGTTGACGGTGCTGTGCGTGGCGTCCCAGTCGGACATGACGAAGCCGGGGAAGGCCCAGTCTCCTTTAAGAACGGTGTTCAGGAGGAACGAATTCTCGCAGCCATGGGAACCGTTGAGCAGGTTGTAGGAGCACATCACGGACTGCACGCCTGAGTCCTTCACGCCGATTTCGAAGGCCAGCAAGTCGCTTTCGCGGGCCGAGCGCTCATCGATCTGGACGTCGGCGGTGGTGCGTCCGGATTCCTCATCGTTGAGCGCGTAGTGCTTGATTCCAGCGAGAATGTGCTGATCGCGGATGGCTTTGAGGTGCGCGGCGTTGATCTTGCCGGAGAGGATCGGGTCTTCTCCCTTGGTTTCGAACGTGCGTCCGTCGCGTGGTTCACGGCCGGTATTGTTCACGTTGCCACCGAGATGCACGTTGATGCCGAGAGCCCGCAACTCCTTCCCGATCACTTGTCCGTACTTTGTGGCCTCGTTCAAGTCCCAGGTGGCGGCACTGGCGGGGCAGGAAGGCAGGATTGTGGCCTGACCGACGCTCTGGCTCACGCCAAGACTGCCGTCTGCAAAGTAGAGGTCGGGAATGTTCAGGCGAGTAGTTCCGGGAATCCATCCACCGGCTCCATGGGGCAAGGGATGCGCCCACCAATCCAGCGCAGCGCCGCCGTGCACCATGTGAATCTTCTCGTCGAGCGTCATCTGCGCGATGAGGTAGTCGGCGTGCTGATCGGGGTCCGAAGGAGGGGGCTGGTGATTGGAGCCGCCGCCGCTGGTGCCACAGGACAATGCCAGAGCTAACGAGGCTACGGTGAGTGCGGAAAGAAGGCGAGGGATAGACATGGGAACTCCACTCAGTCTGGTATGCCTGGGATTGGACGATCAGGGAAATTATCCGCCATGACTCGCGATTCGCATAATGCCCAGGCTCACTAAGGAAGGTGATCGGAGACACTCGCCTGTGGAATGGGGAGCAGGGTCGTGCTTTCCGATTTACAATTCCTTCGATTCGCTAATTCCCGAGGAGCTCGCCGTGAACATGACGAGAATTCTGCCGTTGGTTGCACTCTTAGCCGTTATTTCGCCGGGACACATTCAAGCTCAGAAAGCCGCTGCCGTTGGCTTATTCGAGAGTCACGGAGATGTTGGGACTGTGTTGCACGCGGGTTCGGTTGAGTATGACTCCGCGCGGCGGAGTTACACGATCGCCGGAAGCGGCGAGAACATGTGGTCCACCAGCGATGCGTTTCAGTTCGTCTGGAAGAAGATGTCGGGAGATGTGAGCCTCACGGCCGACATCAGCTTCCTGACCAAGACAGGGAATGAGCACAAGAAAGCTGTCTTGATGCTGCGGCAGAGTCTGGATGGGGATTCGGTTTATGCCGACGTGGCGCTGCATGCCAGCGGGTTGACGTCGCTGCAATTCCGGGACGAGAAGGGCGCGGTCACGCGAGAGGTTCAGTCGAAACTGTCGGGTCCGAAGCACCTGCGCATCGTGAAACGCGGCGACTATGTGTACATGGCGCTGGAGTCAGAGGGAGCTTTGCATCCGGCAGGCGGATGGCTGCGGATTCCCCTGCATGGCGAATTCTACGTGGGGCTTGGGGTTTGCTCGCATGACAAAGATGTAGTGGAGCAAGCGGTCTTCTCGAATGTCGAAATGAAGGCAGCGGCACCTGCAGCGGGAGAACCGGTTCTCTACAGTACCCTCGAAACGGTGGATATCGATTCAGCGGATCGGCGGGTTATCTACCAGGCGCAGGGACGCTTTGAGGCTCCGAACTGGACGCGGGACGGCAAGGCATTTCTCTTCAACCGCAAGGGGCGCATCGAACGGCTCGAAGTCGGCGGAGACAAGCCTGTCCCGATCGACACTGGTTTTGCGACGGACTGCAACAACGACCACGGCATTTCTCCAGACGCGACGCAGCTCGCGATCAGCGACAATTCGCAGGGCGACAAGGAATCGCAGGTCTACATCGTGCCCATTGGGGGCGGGGCTCCCCGCCAGATCACGCACACGACTCCATCGTATTGGCACGGCTGGTCGCCTGACGGAAAGACGCTGGCGTTCGTCGGGCAGCGCCATGACGAGTTCGATATCTACGCAATTCCGGCAGCGGGTGGCGAAGAGACTCGGCTGACGACGGCTAAAGGGCTCGATGATGGGCCGGAATATTCGCCGGACGGAAAATACATCTATTTCAACTCGGAACGAACCGGCCACATGCAGATCTGGCGCATGAAGGCCGATGGCAGCGAGCAGGAGTCGGTGTTCTCCGATGACTTGAACAACTGGTTCCCGCACATTTCGCCAGACGGGAAATGGATGGTGTTCCTGACATTTGGGCCGGAAGTGAAGGGACATCCTGAGAACAAAGATGTCATGCTGCGGCTGATGTCATTGGCTGACAAGAAGATCACGGTTCTGGCGAAGTTGTTTGGCGGGCAGGGGACCATCAATGTGCCGTCGTGGTCTCCGGACAGCACGCACGTGGCGTTCGTAAGTTACATGCTGGTTCCGGGGGAGTGAGAAGTTCGGGGATGTCACTCTGACGAGAGCGCTAGCTCTCGAGGAATCTTGCGAGTGGTGCTGCTGCGGCCGGACTGGCGGCGGAAACAGCGTCTTGGTTCATGTCAACTGCACCGGTGGCTGATGCTGTCGTACGGTCCTTCAGCCCGGCTTTGCCGAGCTTCAGGATGACACCGGTGTGTGGACGACATCGGCGCGTGATGAGTGCATTACTCCGGCGCCTGGAACGGCGACGCAGGCAGGCCCTCGTGGTTGTACAAGTTGCACGTGGGATTCGCAGCCCAGGCGTAGCGGACCGAGACCGGGTCGGGGACTGACGCGCTTGATACGATCACTGACGATCCATCGATCTTGGCGTCAGCGGCGACATATTTCCCGTCTGCACCGGCAACTTCGAACCCGACCAGCGGACCGCCTTTCGCGGTAAGTCCGGCAGCGTGATCGAACCACACGCGCAGCGCGTGCTCTTCATGAGTGAGTTGCCGATACAGCGGGCCGGACCACTCCAGCTTTTCGCCATAGGCAATGGCGCGCGCAGCCTTCGCCAGGCGCAATCCCACGTCAAGCTTGTCCTTGGGGTGAATGTCCACCGCGTCTCCGATGTCGATGGTGACGGCCATGCCTGTATTGCGCAGGGCGAGCGTGCGGCGTTGCGCGTCGCGGACGTCGGGCCAGCGTGACTCGGGAGTGTTGTTCCAGTTGGCGATTTGAACGAAGAGGAAAGGGAAGTCACCTTCGTTCCACGCGCGACGCCAGTCGCCGATCATCGACGGAAACAGGTGTGCATAGAGCGGCGCACGCGGGCCGTCGTTGGACTCGCCCTGGTACCAGATTGCCCCGCGGATTGCATATTGGGTCAGCGGCGCAATCATCCCGTTGAACAGTGCCGACGGAGCCCAGGCATGAAAATCGGGATGCCACTGTCTCCACGGTTCGGGCTTGCCCTCGGCTTTCGCTTTCTCGACAGCCCTTTGATATTCACGTTCTTCCTGATCCAGCGCCAGAAGAACGGAGTCATACTCGTCCACCATCTTCGAGCGCTCGGCGAAAACCGGCATCAGGGAGGCATCGGCAGACAGAGTATGCAGGCTGGTCCATGACTCGGCAGGAGTGCCGCCCCAGGCACTCTCGATCAATCCAATCGGAACGTTCAGTTTCTGATTGAGATCGCGGGCGAAGTAGTACGCCACAGCGGAGGAGTCCGCCGCGCTCTCGGGCGTGAACAGCGCCCAGGTCTTGGCGTCCACGTCGGAGCGCGGATAGTCCGAGGGACGATGCTCGACACGGAAGATGCGAATCTTGGGATACTGCGCGGCGGCGATTTCGGCGTCCGGATTCGTCAACTGGTTCATGGGGAATTCCATGTTCGATTGCCCCGATGCGACCCAGACGTCGCCGACCAGGATGTCGTTCAGTTGAATCGTGTTTGTACCTTTCACCGTCATCTGAAACGGTCCGCCAGCCTCGCCCGGGGCAAGGTAAACGCTCCAGCGCCCGAGGTCGTCGGCGGTGGTGGATTGAGTCTCGCTGCGAAACGTGACCGCGATGCTCTCGTGCTCCGCCGCTATGCCCCAGACATGCACCGGCAGGCTGCGTTGGATCACCATGTGATCGGCCAGCAATGAGGGAAGTTTGACTTCAGCGGCAGCGAAACCGATGACCAGGAAAAATGAGAGACATGCGGCGGACACACGTTTCATGGCGTCATTCCTCGATGATGAAGGAAACGGGAAACTCTAGCAGCCGGACGATCAGTGTTCAACTTTTTCGTCGAAGAATTTGGCCATGAGTTCGAGTGCCTCGCGGGTTTCGGGCAATTGAAAGTGATACCAGAAGGCGTGGGGCAGAGCCTCGAAGACGACTAACTGCGAGTCGTCTCCTGCACGCAGCAGGGCGCGATGAAAGATTGCCGTGTCGCTCAACAGAAGGTCGCGGGTACTGGTGACCAGCAGGCTCGGGGGCCAGCCGTGGAGATCGGCGTACAACGGGGACAGCACGGGATCCCGGCGATCCGTCTTTACTACGTACTCGTTGTCTGGCAGGCGGTGTGGGTCGGTGGGCTGGAGTTGACCAGGGAATCCGTTCAGCGTGAAGAGCTGGCGTGCGTCCCCCGGACGGCTGAAGTCGGCAAGGCTGGAGAAGGCGCCAAGGGCGCCGGGCAGCGGCAGGCTGAGTTGTTTCAGCTTCACGGTGACTTCGCAAGTCAGGATCGCTCCGGCCGAGGTTCCGAAGATGCCGATGCTGTGTGGCTTGTAGGTTTTCAGCAGTTCTTTGTAGACGGCGACGACGTCGTCAACAGCGGCAGGGAACGGATTCTCGGGGGCGAGTCGGTAGTAGACGGATACAACTTTGATCTTCGCGAGATTCGCGATGGGAACGCCTTCGATCAGTGAGCCCGAGTCAGAGTTGAATCCGCCGCCGTGCAGGTTGATAAGCACGCGCGTCTTGTTTTCGGCGGGCACGCTCAACGGGGTAATGATATCGGTGCGAACTCCGGCGGTCGTGGTCTCCTCGACGTTTACGGGATAGAGCGTGCGTGCCTCGGCAGAATCCTGCGCGCGCCACACATCCGTGCGAGCCCGGCGCTCGGCCAGCGATTCCGGGCCGGGAGTCGTGTGGTTCAGCGACTCCAGCCACTTCTGCGCTTCCGGGCTGATCGTGTTTGGCATCGGGACGACGCGGGTGATGTGTGCCGTGCCGTCTGGATCGAAGGTGGCGGAATCCTGCGGCGGGGCGGGGGATGTCTGAGCGGATAGCGTGAGTGCGAGTGGGATGAAGGTAAGGCAGAGCAGGGTCAGAAGTTTCATGCGGATATTCTGCAATAGCTTGTGTGAGCTGTGCGAAAAAAGTGCGGAACCTCATCGGCCCTAACGACTGTCATCCTGAGGCGAGCGCATCTTGCTCGCCGAAGGACCTGTGTATTCTGACAGCAGCCTCGATGCTGCCGGCGGGTCCAGAGGTCCTTCGCTTCGCTCAGGATGACAACCTTAAAACACAAGTGCACTAAACCAACGTGTACTTTCCGCGCTCGATCATTCTCTGCGCGATCTGCTGGCGCAGTTCCACGGTGTTGAACGGCTCAGATTTCGCGAGGCGTCTCAGAATCGCGAGCTGAGTGCGCAGCATGTCTCCGTCGGCTACGGCGGCGATGACTTTTTTGGCGGCGGATTCGACTTTTTCCATGGCCTGCGTGAGATATACGCGAGTCATGGCCACAGGCAAAGCCGCGGCAGCCTCGCCTATACTTTCAACGATCTTCTGCGCACGCAGCACCGCCGACTCCATCGCGTAGGTCTCGATGGTGATGTCGGCGATGGCGCCCATGATCTCCTGCTGATCCTGGATGGCCATCATATATTTCTGCGTAGCCGAGCCGGCGGCAAACAGCCCCAGCTTCTTGGCCTGTGCGACCAATTTCTGTTCCGCAGCCAGTGCGCCCTCGAATTCCTCGCCAGTCGACGGGCCGGAGAGCACTTCATCCATCAACTTCTTGATGGCGGGCATCAACGGGAGTTGACCGGTCATAGCGCGTTTCAGCAGAAATCCGGTGATGATCAGCCGGTTGATTTCGTTGGTGCCTTCGAAGATGCGGTTGATGCGAGCATCACGATACGCGCGCTCGGCAGGATACTCTTCCACGAATCCGTAGCCCGCGTAGATCTGGACGGTCTCGTCGACGACGTAATCGATCATCTCCGAGCCCCAGACCTTGATGATCGAGCACTCGACGGCATACTCCTCGATTGCCTTCAAGGTTCGTTTGGCCGCGTCAGCGGCGGACTTGTCGACCTCGCTGAGAGCCGCGTCCATCATGGCGACGGTTCGGTAGACGAGCGATTCGCCGACGAACAGCAACGTCGCCATGTTGGCGATCTTTTCGCGAACCAGACCGAAATCGGCGATGACCTTGTTGAAAGCCTTGCGCTGCCTGGCGTAGCCGATGGCGTTTTCGATCGACACACGTCCGCCGCCCACGCACATTGCGCCGAGCTTGAAGCGCCCGATGTTCAGGATGTTGAAGGCGATGAGATGGCCTTTGCCCGCTTCGCCCAGCAGATTCTCTACGGGAACTTTGCAGTCATTGAGAATGATCGGGCAGGTCGAGGATCCGCGGATGCCCATCTTGTGTTCCTCGGCACCGATTGAAAATCCTGGGAAGTCCTTCTCGACGAGAAACGCCGAGAACTTCTCGCCATCAATCTTCGCGAAAACTGTGAACAGGTCGGCGAACCCGGCGTTGGTGATCCACATCTTTTCGCCGTTCAGGATGTAGTGTTTGCCATCGGGTGAGAGCGTGGCGCGGGTGCGGCAATTCAAAGCGTCGGACCCGGATGTCGACTCCGACAGCGCATAAGCTCCGACAATCTCGCCAGACCCCAGGCGGGGGAGATATTTCTTCTTCTGCTCTTCGGTTCCAAAGTAGACGATGGGCAAGGTCCCGATTCCGGTATGTCCACCCCAGGTGGTGGCGAAGCCGGCATATTTGGCGATGTGGTCGGCGATTACTGCCGCTGTGACCTTGTCCATCTCGAGGCCGCCGTAGGCTTCAGGAATTTCTGCGGAACTCAGTCCCAGCTCACCCGCCTTGCGGAGCAGATCGCGTGTCACGGAGAAATCCTTGTGCTCGATCTTCTCGATGTTGGGCACGATTTCATTGACGGCGAACTCTTCGGCCGTCTGCCCGATGAGCTGATGCTGCTCGCTGAAATCCTCAGGCGTGAAGATTTCGTCAGGGCGCCGTGTTTCCAGCAGAAAGCTGCCGCCGGCAATCTTCGCCCCAGGAACCGTTGTGGTTGTGGCCATGTTCTTTCCCCCAATGAGACGCCGAGCCGTGAAGGGCTGGCGCAAAAAGACTCCTGCAATTCTAATGCGGAGATGCGCACGATGGATAGCCAACCAACGCCGCCGAGAGTCCGCCTCGGGCTATCTGTCCCCTTCGTAGCCAAAGCTCAGTGAATCGAACCAGGGAGTTGCGTCGTATGGGTGGAGGCCGTATCCCACGGCTGCCCTGGAATGCGTCTGGCATTGCTGATAGCTAGAGAGCAGCGTCCGGCGCAGGTTTTCTTCACTCTGCCAGGTAGCGGTGGCATCAGAACATTCCTGACTCGGACCGGCGGCGCAGGTCCCCATTCTCCTGGATGCCGCATCTCTGACTCGCTTTTCTTGTTGCCGCAAGGCTGCGAGCGCACCGTCGCAATTGCCCAGGAACCGTACCCTGTATCCGCAGGAGATTCCATTCCAGACTCCTCCCGCGAAGCAGCGATTGTCGGCATATTGTCCGCAGTTAATGCCGTTCCAGATCTGGCCTGGAACGCAGGCTGGAATGGGCGCCGGAGAACAGACGCCGCCGTTGCGAACTTGTCCGATCGGGCACGGCAGAGCGCAATGCCCTTTCGGGCAGATGGGGCGCGGAAGATACGCGGCCGACGGGGGTGCAGGTCTGGGTTCGTGCTTGCGGAACGGATGGCGGAAGAAAGAGAAGAAACCCCGCCTTTCGGGGACTGCGGTTCTTCCGGGGATGACAGGCCGGGGTTCACGAGTGGGGCGGGTGAGAACGGAGTCGATTCCATGCCTGGGAGGCTTCGGCGTAACGATTTCTCCTCCGCGCAAAGACGTCCCATGGGCAGGAGATGGGGTTGATGCCGTACCGGCCGCAGAGCCGCGGCCCGCGCCCCCATTGTGGCCCCCGAATCCGTGATCTCCGCTTGCAACGTGGCTTCCACCAACACTATGACCACCGCCTCCACCGGCGGAACTGTGACTCCCGCCGCCACCGGCGCTGTGCGAACTGCCTCCACCGCTGGAGCTGCCAGCAGAGCTGTGACCTCCGCCAGAACTGCCGCCGGAATAGCTGGATCCTCCGGAAGAGCTGCTGTGGGAGCCTCCGCCGGAAGAGCTACTTCCTGCGGAACTGCTCGAACTGCTGGAGGAATGTTGTGCGAGAGTGAACGACGAAAGCAACAGAACTGCTGCTACGCAAAGGCCGGAGAGCCGCATACGCACCTCCCACCAACCACGCTGCATTGGGCGAGGGATCCCGGCGTGGTTCGGCGCTAACGCCTAAACCAAGCATACTCGCGCGGGATGTCAATGTGCGTAGGAATCGGGTAAAGAAGTGTGACGCTTTCCCGTTGAATTGTGACCTTTAGGCCTAAAGATTTTCGAAGATCCCCGCCGCTCCCATGCCCCCGCCAACGCACATGGTAACCATGCCGTAACGGGTGTTGCGGCGTTTCAGTTCGCGGATCACGGTGGCGGTCAGCTTGGCTCCGGTGCATCCGAGAGGGTGTCCCAGTGCGATCGCGCCGCCGTTGGAATTGACCTTCTCCGGATCGAGTCCGCCTTCCTTGATGACTGCCAGGGACTGCGCGGCGAAGGCCTCATTCAACTCGATCACGTCGATGTCGGCGAGCTTCAGTCCCGCCATCCTCAATGCCTTGGGAATGGCGTACACCGGGCCCAATCCCATTTCTTCTGGTTTATATCCGGCGGTGGCGAACGCGACGTAACGCGCGAGCGGCGTGATGCCGAGTGCCTGTGCGCGCTCTGCCGACATCACGACCGCGGCGGCCGCACCATCGGACATTTGCGACGCGTTTCCTGCGGTCACCGTTCCCTTGGCGTGAAATGCCGGCTTCAGCGCGGATAACGCTTCGATGGAGGTATCGGCGCGCGGCCCCTCGTCCATTTTGAAAACGATCTCCTGCCGCTTCGGTTTTGAGCCGTTCGGAGTGGTGAAGCTCACCGGCACGGGAACGACCTCATCGTCGAATTTTCCTGCTTGAATCGCGGCCAGCGCCTTCCGATGACTACGTAGCGAGAATTCGTCGGCGGCCTGGCGTGTGATTCCGTAGCGTTGGGCAAGGCGTTCGGCGGTCAGTCCCATGGAGAGATACGCATCGGGATAATTGTTCACGAGCCAGGGATTGGGCGAGATCTTGTGGCCGCCCATGGGAATCATCGTCATGGACTCCGTGCCTCCGGCGACGATGACTTCTGCGCCACCCGCCATGATTCGTTCTGCGGCCATCGCAATCGCTTGTAGCCCGGAGGAGCAGAAGCGGTTGATCGTTAGCGCAGAGACTTCCACAGGCAGGCCCGCACGGAGCGAAGCGATGCGCGCCACGTTCATCCCCTGCTCGGCTTCGGGCATGGCGCAGCCGAGGATCACGTCTTCGATCTCTTTGGGATCGAGTTGCGGGATGCGATCGAGCGCGCCCTTGATCGCTACTGCGGCAAGTTCATCTGGCCGGGTCGCGCGCAAAGTGCCTTTGAACGCGCGGCCTACCGGCGTCCGAACTGACGATGCAATGATGACGTCCCGCATGGTGCCTCCTGATCACACTCTACTTTGCGATAGCCGCGGCTTCCAGCGTCGGTGCTACTTCACCGGCGCATAGAAGTAGTAGTCGGCGGTGTAGCTGCTCTTTGTCTCGGCATCTTTGTGCGACGCGTCGCAGGCGTCGTTGCCGGGCTTCCCGCCGTGCGTGTGCACGCGCTGAATCTTCGTTACCTTCGCCAGCGCGCCTTTGCTGGAATTCGTCACGACCTCGACCAGCAGCCAGGGAATGGAATCCGGGTCCAGAGAATCGACGTGAGCGGCTGCCTTTCCCGTCACCTCGCTGCCGTCCTTCAGCTTCCAGGTCGGACCGGCGGAGTGCTGTCCGATCACCTTGTCCTTGCGGTCTTTCAATTCAGCTTCGGGAGCTTTCAGTTTCCAGGCGTATTTTCCGTCGGCGTCGGCCTGGCAGGTATAGATCTGGGAGCCGGATGCACGCACGAAAAGCACAGGGTGAAGCCCGTCGGGGACAGCGATCGCGTCGGGCACATCGGGTGCGGATTCCGGCAGGGGCGCGTCTTTCTGCGCTGCGGCGAATAGCGACACGAAAAGGAGCGAGGCTGCTCCACACTTGAAGGTTCTTTGTAGAAAACTCATCGCGTTAGTTCCTCAGCGTCTTTCCTGTCTTAAGCGTGTACTGAATCCTCTCTTGCGTCTTGCGCTCTCCGCAGAGAGATTTGAAGCCCTCTCGCTCGAGATCGAGCAGATACTGCTCGCTCACCGGAGTTCCGGGAGTGACGTTGCCTCCGCACAGAACCTCGGCGATCTTTCCGCCCAGCTTCACTTCGTAGTCGGTGATGAAATCCCCTTGCCGCATTAGATGCACGCCCATCTTCAGCGCAGCAAGAAGACTTTCACCCGGCGCCGGGATGTCGGTGCGGGGCACGGGCGGCTCGTATCCGGAGCGCGCCAACTCGAGGGCTCGAGCCTTGGCATCGGAGAGTACACGCTCGCGATTCATCGTGATGCGATCGGAGTCCGACAGGAACCCCAGTCCACGGGCCTCATGCGCCGATGTCGCCACCTTGGCAGTGGCGATGGTCTCGAATGTTCGCTTCATGGCTTCCATCATCTCGACAGAGCCGGCCAGAGCATCGCCGGAAGACTTGCCGTGCGCGCTGGCCGCGCTGTCTACTGCGCGCAACAGCATCTCTTTGCAGCCTCCGCCGCCTGGCAGTAGCCCGACGCCCACCTCGACCAGTCCCGTGTAGAACTCGGCATGAGGCTGGCGTGCGGCAGCGTGCAGGGATATCTCCGTGCCGCCGCCGAGACATAGCCCGAACGGGGCGGAGACCACAGGCTTGGGCGAGAACTTGATGGCTTGTGTCATGCCCTGGAATTGCCGAATGGCGAGATCGACGTCGTCCCACTCTTCTTCCTGCACGCTCATGAGCAGCAGCATGAGGTTGGCGCCGACGGAGAAGTTCGTCGCATCGTTGGTGATGACGAACGCGTCGAAGCTGTCGCCCAGGCCGCCGGGCTTGAGCGTCTGCGTGATCAGGCCGATGATGTCGGTTCCGAGCGTGTTCATCTTGCTGTGGAACTCGATGCAGGCCACGCCATCGCCCAGATCGACGAGCGACGCGCCCGAGTTCTTCTTCACCACGCCGTTCGACTTCTTGGCTACCGTCACCGACCAGACTCCGGGTGGAACCTCGACTGCCTCGCGCTTCACGTTGGCGAGGTCCCAGTACGAGCGGCCCGAAGCAGCTTTCGGATCGTCCGCGTACCAGGATTTTTGTCCTGACGAAAGCAGGCGATCGACATTCGGAGCAATCGGCTTGCCTTCTTTCTTCATGCGCGCGACCGTGGCTTCGACGCCGGCCGCATCCCACAATTCAAATGGACCCATTTCCCAGTTGAAGCCGAGTTTCATGGCGCGGTCGATCTCGACGATGGAATCTGAGATCTCGGGAATCCGATTCGCCGCGTAGGTCCACAGATCGGACAGGGCAGCCCAGAGAAATGCGCCAGCCTTGTCGCCCTTTTGGGGGCCGCCGCCCTCGAGTCCGAGCAGCATCCGCAGGCGGGCACCGGTTTCTTCCACGTTCTTGGCCATATCGAGCGCGGGAAATTTCGGCTTCTGGCGAGGATGGTATTCGAGCGTCTTCCAGTTGATGGCGAGTCGTTCATCTTCTTGGCCTTCACGCTTCAATTTCTTGTAGAAGCCGCCCTTTGCCTTGTCGCCGAGCCACTTGTTCGCGAGCATCTTCTGGAAGAATTCGGGAATGTGCAGATCGCTGCGCTCGTCACTGACGTTGGCGGTCATGTTTCCGACGACGTGACCAAGGATGTCGAGGCCAACGAGATCGATGGTCCGGAAGGTCGCTGACTTGGGCCATCCGACGGCCTGTCCGGTGAGCGCGTCCACCTCTTCGATCGTCAGTTCCATTTCCTGCATCAGGCGCATGACGTTGAGGACCGAAAAGGTTCCGATGCGGTTGCCGATGAAGTTGGGAGTGTCTTTCGCGATGACGACCCCTTTACCCAGCCGCACATCGGAGAAATGTGACACGGCATCGATGGCCGCGCGGTCGGTCTCGGGGGTAGGAATGATTTCCAGCAGGCGCATGTAGCGCGGCGGATTGAAGAAATGCGTTCCGAACCATGAGCGGCGGAAGTCGTCAGAGAATCCTTCTGCGATCCTGCCCACAGGAAGGCCGCTGGTATTTGTTGTGATGATGGTTCCGGTCTTGCGAATCGCCTCGATCCTTTGCAGCAGGCTGCGCTTGATGTCGAGGTTTTCGACCACCGCCTCGATGATCCAATCGACCTCGGCCAGTTTCTTGAGATCGTCCTCAAAGTTCCCAACCGTGACCAGGCGTGCGAGAGAGGCTTCCATGAAGGCTGCGGGCTTGGATTTTTTCGCCCCGTCCAGTCCGGCGACGGCAAACTTGTTGCGATTGGATGCATCAGTATCGGGAGGAACGATGTCGAGCAGATAGCTGGGTACTCCAGCGTTGGCAAAATGCGCGGCGATGCGCGCACCCATGGTTCCCGCGCCCAGAATGGCGACTTTTCGGATTCGTTTCATGATTTCGTCCCGGATGAGAATATCTCATACACGAGGTAAAACTGGTAAAGAGGGCCGGGAGTCTCGGTTCTTGTTGGCTCTCTGGTTGGTTTACGGCACATCAAGGGAACTTCACCACAGGAGACACAGGGGAACAACGAGACGCGAAGAATCGTGCTGCGCGAACCTCGCAGACATGCAGACGATTCGATGTTAATTGTTGGTGAATTGCTGGCGATGGGAGCAGCGGGCACGGTATAGTTTCGGTTTCACTCGGGTGCTTCTCCTAAGGAAAGTGTGGGCTCCGTCATGTCGCAGTTGCTATCAACCCGAAATCAGGCCGAGGTCGAGCGCAGTGCCTCCGAGGCGAGCAAGATCACTCTTGCCTCGCTCAAGCCGGCTGAAATCGATCGCTACATGAATCCGCCGCGGGACACCGCGTTTCCGCTCGAGTACGCCTTTCACTTGCTGGGAGACGTTCGAGGCAAGACTGTCCTCGAACTCGGATGCGGCAAGGGGGAGAATACGATTGCGCTTGTGTCGCGAGGTGCCAGCGTTATTGGCATCGATATCTCGCCCGAACTGATTGAAATTGCGCAGGCGCGTGTGCACGAGGCGAATCTCGAAGCATCCATTGCGGTCGGGGACGCATACCATACCGGGCTGCCCGACGAGTCAGTAGATGTTGTTTTCTGTGCGGCGCTGGTTCATCACCTCGACATCAAACTGGCGCGCGACGAGATGCGGAGGGTTCTCCGCCCGGGCGGCGTGGTTATTTTGAAAGAGCCGGTTCGATTTTCAAAGCTGTATAGCCGTCTGCGCGGTCTCCTGCCGGCCAAGGAAGATGTTTCGTCCTACGAACATCCGCTGACTCGCGCGGAACTGGATTTGATGACGCAGACGTTCGTTGTCGAGGGAACGCGATATTTCCGGCTGCCGTTTGTGCCGCTGGCCTTTCGGGTATTGTCTTCCGAGAGCCGCACCCCATGGAAGACGAGTAATTGGATGATCCGGAATTTTGCGCCGCTGGAGAGCCTGGCGACAGCGGTTGTCACGCGGCTGCGGAAGGTCAACTAGCCGTTTCCATTCGCCGATTGCAGCAGGTCCGCGTGGGACTCCACATACTCCAGCGCCTGCTTAGCCATCTGTTTCTCACCCTTGTAGGCCAGTAGTTTCGGCGCATCCGCGAGCTTGATCCATTGTGCCTTGGCAACCTCAATGCGCATCGCCGGGGAGATGTGATCGATCTCGCCGGAGTCGTAGCGCAAAAGGTAAAAGCTGACGATCTTGAATACCCGCTCGCCATCGCCCCAGGTGCGGATGTACATATACTTGATGTCGGCCAGCTTGGTAATGGACGATGCGGTAACCCCGGTTTCCTCGCGCACCTCGCGCAAGGCCGCATCCAGCGTCTTCTCACCGTTGTCCACCAGGCCTTTCGGCAGGCACAGCACCGGCTTGTTTTTTGAGCGTGCCGCACCTTTCGCTGGGGCGGAAGGGCCTGACGGATCGCCAGCAGGCTGGATGGCGGCCATCCACCACTCGCCGTTCTCGCGTCGAACGACGACTCCCCCGGCAGAAATTTCGCGCACCATGTTGTCGGCAACTTAGCAGGAATCAGGCGATTCTGGCATTGACCTCGCAGGTCCCCGCGGAGGCGACTTACTACCACGGATTCTTCCCGAGGCCCCGAGCAATTTCCGGCTCCTTTGCATCTTACATGGAAACCGTTGTTCGGGAGTCCTGAACAACGGGGCGCGATGCGGCCCAAGGGGCCGATTCGCCGGACCGCATGACTTTTCACACCTTCCGAGTTAATCTGGCTGCTTCAATTTCCAAACGAGACACACGTGAATCCCGAATCGACTGCCCCGAAGCCGCGCACTTCCTTGCTGCGGCGTCTGCTGCGCATCGAGCAGACGTTGATATTCGTCGGCCTGGTGATCTACGCCATGCTTGCCTCCATGAACCAGAAACCCGTGCTCTGGGTCATGATGTTGTGCATTTTGACGGTGGGGAATCTGGTTATCCCGTTGGCCTTTGTTGCCCGTCGAGCTTACGTTGGACGCCCGTTTCCGTGGAATTGGGTGATCTTCGTCCCCGTGCAGATCGGATTTGGATTCGTCTGTGCGGTGGGTTCGATCTTCCTGCTGCAAATCATGGGGATTGACCGGGAGCCGTTCTGGCTCATGTTCTCGCGGTTTGGTTATATGACGATCGTAGTGGCGATAATTGCGAACGGAATCGGCTACGGAATCGAGGAGTTTTCGCGGAGATTGCGGGATCGCAACGAGCAGCTAGAGAAGACGGTGGAGAAAGGCACGATCGCCCTTCAGCAACAGGAGCAGGAACTCAAACGCGCCCGCGAGATCCAGGAGATGTTGCTGCCGAATACTCTGCCGCAACGTCCCGGAGCTCAGATTGCTGCCGCATGGCAGCCGGCCCGGGAGGTCGGCGGCGACTATTTCGATGTGATCCAGCTCGATGAGAGGCGGCTGGGCATTTGTGTGGGTGACGTCTCCGGCAAGGGAATCACCGCAGCCCTGTTGATGGCGAACCTGCAGGCATCGTTTCGCGCGTTTGCGACCGCCGATGCCGCGCCCCAAACGGTGTGCACGAAGTTGAACAAGTTCCTTTGCGCCAATACTGCTTCCGGAAAGTTCGTCACCTTCTTCTACGCCGTCTTTGACGTCGAGGCTCGTACGCTCACCTACGAGAACGCCGGTCACACTCCGGGTCTGCTGATGCGGACCAACGGAGCGGTAGATTCGCTGCCCGGAGGCGGGGCGGTCCTCGGTGCGTTGCCCGATTGGTCGTATCAGGATTACACGGTCAATCTGCAACCGGGCGACAGACTGCTGCTTTCTACCGACGGGATTACTGAGGCGGAGAATTCGCAGCTCGAGGAGTTCGGCGAATCACGTCTGCTCGAGGTTGCCCGCAGCACGGACTCGAGCGCCGCCGAGACGCAACGCACCGTCATGCAAAAAGTGACGGCATTCTGCGGCGGAAATTTTCGCGACGATGCGACGCTGCTGGTGCTGAAGGTTTCTTGAGAACTTTCTAGATTTTCCCAGCTTCTCTCTGTATCAACTGCCACGCTTTCTCGACGTGCCGCGACCTGGTATTCATTTGGCCGACTGACAACCGCAGCGTCAGCTTGCCGTTCAGTTTCGTGTGAGTGAGGAAGAGATCTCCACTCTGGTTCAGGCGGTCCATGATGGCCTGGTTTGCCGCGTCCCCTCCCTTGTGACGGAAGCACACCAGGTTCAGCGGAGCGGGCGCGGCCAGTTCGAAGCGGTCGTCTTTCCGGACCCAATCGGCGAATTGCTGCGCCAGGCGCACATGTTCGCGGACGCCATGCTGCAAGCCTTCGATTCCGTAGTGGCGAATCACGAACCACAACTTCAGCGACCGGAAGCGGCGCCCGAGCTGGATCTGCCAGTCGCGGTAGTCGATTACCGCTCCAGACTCGGTCGCCTGATTGCGCAAGTATTCCGGCAGGATGCTCAGCGTCTGAATCAACGCCTTGCGGTCGGCCACCCAGAAGCAACTGCAGTCGAAGTTGGCACCCATCCATTTGTGCGGGTTGAAATTGTAGCTGTCGGCTAGGTCGACTCCGTCTTGAAAGTGACGAAATTCCGGGCAGACCATGGCTGTTCCTGACATCGCGGCATCGATGTGCAGCCACAGATTGTTCTTCCGGCAGATTTCGCCAATCGCGCGGACCGGATCCATCGCGTTCGAAGAAGTCGTGCCGACGGTCGCGCAGGCAAAAATGGGAGTCAGCCCCTTTGCCCGGTCCGCTTCGATCTGGCTGGCCAGCGCGTCCGGCCGCATGGCGAACCTGTCGTCAACTTCGATCAACCGGAGGTTCTCCGTGCCGATGCCCGCGATCATCGCGGCTTTTTCCAGCGACGAATGAGTCTGGCTTGACGCATACGCGACGACCCGCCCATTCGCACCTTTTTTGTTCGTGATGTAACCGCTGGCTTGCTCGCGGGCGGCGAGCAGGGCACAGAGAACAGCGCTGGAAGCCGTGTCCTGAATGACGCCACCGCCCGTGCCCGACGACAGGAATTTCTGCGGCAGGCCCAGCATTCCTACCAGCCAGTCCAAGACGTGCGTTTCCAGCTCCGTGCAAGCAGGGCTTGTCGACCACAGCATTCCTTGCACGCCCAATCCGGACGACAAAAGTTCGCCGAGGATTCCAGGACCCGACGAGTTGCCGGGGAAGTAAGCGAAGAAGTTCGGCGATTGCCAGTGCGTGATGCCGGGAAGTATCAAGCGATCGAGATCTTTGAGCACCGCCTCGAACGACTCACCGTTCGCGGGGGGATTCGGCGGCAGAGAGGCTCGAATCTGTCCCGGCTTCACTTGCGAGAGAACGGGGAACGATTCCACGTGCGATTGATAGTCGGCGATCCAGTCCACCACGGCATGACCGTAGCGGCGGAACTCGTCGGGCGTCATGTGAAAGGACTTTTCAGAGGACATGATGATTGAATGAGGCCGGATTACAGGCAGACTATTTTTTTACCTTTACGGTGGTACCTTACCGTGAATTTCCCGTCTTCGTGGCCACCATTGGCGAAATCGGCGCTGTAGCTGCCTGATGCGCGCTTGCCCTTGTGGCTCACAGAATCAAGTCGAATCCTGGCACTTGTTGCAGGCTCACAATGGCTTGCCCCCACGTCACAGAGTTTCGCGGCGACATCCCCCAACCCGCGCCGACCCAAGCATCCAACGGGGTGTACGGCGGACACCCGCGATGCAAACTAACAACGATCTCCCGGTCTGATGAGACGTTCTGTGCTGCCTTGTGCACGACCTGCAGATGGAAAGTGTAGTCGCAGCAACTGACCTCCATTTCTCCCTTGCGGTCAGCGGACCAGGACGCGGCTGAGCTGCCGATTAGAGCTACCGCCACGAGAATGGGTCGCACCAAGGACGATCGTTGCATACCTTTCTAGTGATCAAGGTCCTATCTTACTCTTGCGAAGTATATTTTCGTGTTGTACCTGAAGGCCACGCGGCCATCAGTCTTGTGAATCTCAAAAATCCGTCGCAACTCCCGCAGCATCGGCTCGTGTTTTGGATGTCCTGGCCCCGGCGCGTACGAGGACGACAACAATCGCCCCTCCAGCCCCGGGTAATCGAATTCCTGCCGCATCGCGAACACGCGCGACTCATACGGCGCCGGATCGAAGAATTCGTTTACGGCATCGGTCGTTCGCTCGTGCCGAACGTTTTCGTAGTCGGTGCCGTAGGAGAGCAGGAGTTGTTCGTAGTCTCGCAGGAAAGGAGTCGAGTCGACTTCCCGCTCATTCCACATCAACACCAGCCAGCCACCGGGTTTTAGGATTCGCGAGAACTCCCGCCGCGCGCCGTCACGATCAAACCAGTGTGCCGCCTGCGCCGCCGTAACGAAATCAACGCTGGCGGCGGGTAAAGTTGTTGCCTCGGCCTTTCCATCAACGCTCGTGAACTTCGGAAAATCCGCCAGCAATTTCACGCCGGCCTGACGCATGTCGGCGTTGGGTTCGACTCCGTATACTGCATTCCGATTCTCAAGAAGCATCTTCGTCCATATGCCTGTACCCGAAGCGATGTCCGCGACCACATGCTGCGGTCCTAAACCACATTCAGCCTTCAGACACTGCAACACCTGCGGGGGATATCCGGGGCGATAGCGGACGTAGTTCTCGACACGATCGGAGAAGCGGCTGGTGGCATCGTGCGCAGGCATTGGAAATCCTGTGGCAGGATTTTTCACCTTGCCAATGGGCCCATTCTAACGGCAGGATAGAGAGTTGTCCCTCCCCGCGGGACGCCGTGTTCCCCACGTCGGAGCAATACGGCTGTAAACCCAGAGGATTTGCACCCGCAGCAGCCAGCACACTTTATGCGCGTAGTCATTAAAGTTGGTACCAGTCTCATTGCTCCCGGCGGGCACATCGATATCAATCTGCTGCGGGGCATGGTGGATCAGTTCGATCTCTCTAAGAACGAGTATCTGATTGTCACTTCCGGGGCGATCGCGGCGGGGATGTCCGGGCTCGCTCTCAAGAATCGTCCCCACGATGTTCCGCGCATGCAGGCTTGCGCCGCCGTTGGACAGAGCCGGCTCATGCACACTTACGAGCGGCTGTTCTATGGTAAGAAGGTCGTCGCGCAATTGCTACTGTCGAGCGATGACTTCACCTCTCCGGTGCGCTACCGCAATCTGCAGAATGCCTTGGCTGAGTTATTGGCTCTGGGAGTGGTGCCGATCGTCAACGAGAACGACAGTGTCTCGGTACGCGAACTGGAAGGCGCATTCGGGGATAACGACGAACTCAGCTCGTTGCTGGCGACAGCGGTGAAGGCTGACTGGCTGCTGCTGCTGACCAATGTCGATGGGTTTCTCGTTCCCAACGGGCGCAAGAAGCCGAAGATTCAGCGTGTAATTCGAAAGCTCACACCGGAAATCGAGGCACAGTGTAGCGGTAAGAGTTCGCTGGGACGTGGCGGCATGATCTCAAAGCTGCGCGCGGCGAAGCTGGCCAGCGAAGGCGGAGTACACGTCGCCATCGTCAATGGACGCCATCCGCAAGCCATCACGGCTGGCCTTGCGCGTAAGATTGGAACTTACTTCCCGCCGCAGAAGACGACGTGATGACCGCGACTCTTACATCTACGGTCTCAATACACGAGAAGCTGCAGCGCGCGCGTGCGGCCTCGGCCAAGACCGCACAGTTGTCGACCGACGAGAAGAATGCGCTGCTGCTCGCCATCGCCAATGCGGTTGAGGAGAGCGAGAGCGACATCCTGGCGGCGAATCGGAAGGATGTTGAGGCGTCCGGTCTGGAAGGCGCCATGCGCGATCGTCTCCTGCTGACTCCAGCCCGCGTCAAAGAAATGGCTCACGGAGCCCGCGAAGTTGCAGCTCTGCCCGACCCGATCGGAGAGACCCTCGCTGAATGGACGAAATCCAACGGCCTGCGCATTCGTAAAGTGCGCGTGCCTCTGGGAGTCGTGGGGATCATCTATGAGTCCCGCCCGAACGTTACCGTCGATACCACTGTGCTGGCACTCAAGGCGGGCAACGCCATCGCGCTGCGCGGCGGCAAAGAGGCGGCCCGCACCAATCAGCGGTTAGTGGAGATCATGGTCGGTGTTCCGAGAATGCCCGAAGGCGCCATCGAATTGCTCGACTCAAGCACACGCCAGAGTGTGCACGAGCTGATCAAGGCACGCGGCCTGGTGGACGTGATCATCCCGCGCGGGGGAGCCGGGCTCATCACTTTCGTCACGGAGAACTCGATCGTTCCCGTGATTGAGACTGGGGCAGGGAACTGTCACATTTTTGTGGATGCCTCGGCTGATTTTGACATGGCGGACCGCATCGTGATCAACGCCAAGACGCAGCGGCCGTCGGTCTGCAATGCCGCTGAGAAGCTGCTGGTGCACGAGCGTGTAGCGACGGAATACGTCCCCCGAATTACAGAGAAGTTGATCGATGCCGGCGTCGAAGTCCGTGGAGATGGTAAGGCGCGCACTCTGGGTGCAGGATTGCCGATCGGCGCCACGAGCGAACAGGAGTGGTACGAGGAATACCTGCGCTTGTGCATGGCGATCGCGGTGGTTGCCGATGTGGACGACGCCATTGCGCACATCAACCAGTACTCGACGAAACATTCCGATTCGATCATCACATCCGACGAATCGAATGCCCGGAAATTCCTGCGCGGAGTTGACTCCGCCGCGGTCTATTGGAATGCCTCGACCCGCTTCACCGACGGCGGCGAATTCGGCTTCGGCGCCGAGATGGGCATCAGCACGCAGAAGCTGCACTGTCGCGGGCCGTTCGCGCTTCCCGAGTTGACGTCCTCGAAGTACGAGATCATCGGGACCGGCCAAATCCGGTCGTAATTCCGCACGTCGTCGAACTGCTGTGCTACCTTACTAACTCCGTGTCCCGGGAATTTTCATGAGACTTCTCGTTGCGGGATTGCTCGCATCTGCAATCTTGTTTTCCGGTGCCCCAATCGGCGCCGAGCGCAACAGTTCGGCTCCGGGCACATCCATCTTCGGCTTCCGAAACTCAAGTGCGGAAACCGCCGCCGAGACGCACTTCCTCGCAGTCCCCGATTCCAAACTGGCGGAAGAACATTTGCGCATTCTCACGAAGGTTCCGCATATGGCGGGCACTATCGAAGACAGGGCCACGGCGGACTACGTCGCAAGGAAATTTCGGGAAGCAGGTCTCGATACCGACATGGTCGAGTACCGGGCCTGGATCAACTACCCTTCAGAAATCAATGTTGATCTCACCGCTCCCAGCGGCGTTGTAATGCATGGTCCCACACCGGAGCACGTCAGCGGCGATCCTTACCAGGATGATCTCAGGGTCGCCATTCCTTTCACGGGCATGTCGCCCTCCGGCGACGTCGAGGCTGAGGTTGTCTACGCCAACTACGGTACGCCGGAAGACTTCGAGAAACTGTCAAAGCTGAAAGTCGATGTCAAGGGTCGGATCGTGCTTGTGCGCTACGGGCAGAACTTCCGCGGCGTCAAAGTTTTTCTCGCGCAGGAGCATGGTGCCGCCGGAGTCATCCTCTACTCCGATCCCGCCGACGATGGCTGGCGGCGCGGCGACAAATATCCTGACGGACCCTGGCGCCCCGACAGCGGGGTGCAGCGGGGTTCGGTCGGCTATATGTTCGAGTTTCCTGGAGACCCGACGACTCCTGGGGTTGCCTCCACTCCGTCATTGCCGGCATCGCAGAGAATTTCTCCGCAGGAATCGGCGCAGATGCCGAAGATTCCCGTTACGCCGCTGTCCTGCCAGGATGTCTGGCCGGTGCTGCAGCATCTCGACGGGCCAGCCTCGCCGCGCGAGTGGCAAGGCTCTCTGCCATTTACCTACCACGTTGGCCCAGGGCCCGCGAAGCTGAGGATGCACCTAGAGCAGGACTACCAATTTCGTACGCTCTGGGATGTTATCGGCCGCGTGCGGGGCACCGAAATGCCGGAACAGTGGGTGGTGGCTGGCAATCATCGCGACGCCTGGGTCTACGGCGCCGTCGATCCCAACAGTGGTACGGCGGCGATGCTCGAAGCTGTGCACGGCGTCGGGGAATTACTGCGCGCCGGCTGGAAGCCGAAGCGCACCCTCATTTTTGCCAGTTGGGACGGCGAAGAAGAAGGGCTGATCGGCTCTACCGAATGGGTTGAGCAGCACGAAGTCGAGCTGCGGAATTCCCCTGCGTATTTCAATATGGACGTTGCCGTTTCCGGGCCGAAATTTGGGGCGGCGGCTGTTCCCAGTCTCAAGCAGTTTCTGCGCGACATCACCAAGGTTGTGCCCAGCCCAAAAGGCGGCACGGTTTATGAAGCCTGGCAGCAATCGTCGCAGCCGGAGGCGATCCCCTCCACGCAATCTCCGAACGACGCCATTGGAGATAGCCGTCGTCAGCCAGTCGCGCAAGTCAAGTTCGATGTGCCGGTCGGCGACCTCGGTAGCGGGTCGGACTATACGGCATTCCTGCAGCATCTGGGCGTCCCTTCTACCGACGTGAGTTCGAGCGGCCCGTACGGGGTTTACCACTCGGTCTTCGACAACTTCGCGTGGTTCAAGAAATTCGGCGATCCCGATTTTGTCTATGAGCAGGAGATGGCTCGCGTCTTCGGGCTCGAGGTTATGCGCATGGCGAATGCCGACGTCCTGCCTTACGACTACGGGGAATACGGCAAGGAAGTCATTGCGTATCTGGAAGCGGCGAAGAGACGCGCCGATGACAAGTTTGGAGCGCACTCCATTGACTTCGACGCCGTGAATTCGGCCGCGCGTCATTTTGAATCAGCGGGTGCAAAGATCCTGAGCAAGCAGAGGAATCCGCCGCCAGATGCATCCCGGTTGAACCAGGTGTTGCTTGCCGCGGAAAGAGCGCTGCTCATCCCGCAAGGGTTGCCACACCGGGCGTGGTTTCGCCACGTAATCTATGCGCCGGGTGAATACACCGGCTATGCGGCGGTCGTGATTCCCGGCGTCAATGAAGGTCTCGATCGGGGTGACAGTGAGCGGGTCCGCCAGCAGTTAGCGACGCTCGCAGGTGCATTAGAGCATGCGGCGAAAACGCTTGAGGGATATCGATAGATATGACCGCGAAGAAAAGTGCCCGTCCTCTAATGTGCTGCATTTGCGAGAAGACTGTAACGCGAAGCCCGCTCGGATGCACAATACTCATCCACAAGGGGATCATCAGAGAGTGGGGTGACAACCGGCTGTTGGACCCAGATCAATTTCTGTGGGCGCATCGGAGTTGCGTTTGTGACCTCAATCCGCTGTCCAAGTACGTGCTGGAAGAGGTGTGACCGGTGCCCGCGCACTGGGACAGTTCTTGCGAACCCTGCGGGCATCCGCAGCCGCTGCGTAGATCGGCACCGTCATTGGCGGCGTCGCGGGAGTGACCATCCGAGTTAGAAAGCTAAGCCCGTAGTCTTACGGAACTCTTTTGCCCGAGGACACGTATCAAGACATGGCGCTGGTGCGCCCAAGAGGTGCTCCATGTCTGGGTTGCTCCGTTCCAAAGCTTCACGACTCTACAAGGCTATTTCGTTCTGTTTCCTTCTGGTCCCGTTGTGCGCCGCGAGTGATTGGCGCTATCAGGCGACGCATGCCGATGCGCGCGACTTCGTTTCTGGCGGCTATGTGCATATACGGATGAATGTTGGCGATCTGCACATCAAGCGGGGAGACTCCACCAAGATTCGCCTGGAGTACACCGTCAAATCGCGACGCGAGAGCAACGTGAAGGACTCTCATGTTGACTTCGACATTCGCGGGAACGATGCCAATATTCAGTTTCACTGTCCGACGGGTGGCAACACGCAGTTCGATGTCGAACTGGAAGTGCCTGCCAACACGCATGTTGACGTTCACCAGAAAGTCGGCGACCTGACCGTCGACAACATCGATGGAGACAAGGATCTGAACCTCGGCGTCGGCGACATCCGTATTTCGGCCGAACGCTCCCGCTATCGCATGGTGAACGCGAGCACCGGCATCGGCGACGTGAACAGCAACGGCTACGGGGAGACCAGCGGCTGGCTGGGGAAGACGCTCAAGTATCGGGGCGAGGGGAAGTATGAACTGCGCGCCCATGTGGGCGTGGGTGACATCCGGCTCGAAGGGAAATAGCTGGTGTCGGTTTCTAACTGGACTGCCGACGAGTTAGGCGCGGCAACAGGATCAGGATTAGTCCGTAAAACAGCAACGAAACTACCAACGACGCGGCGTTGCCGAATCGCAGATCCTCGAGGAACAGCTTGAGCGTCCCCAGGGCAACGGCAGCATAGGCGAGCCATCCGAGTTCGACTCGTGGCCGGCGAGATCCGGAAACCGCCAGAGCCAGAGCGATCGCACAGACGACCACCGTGCGGATCACTGAGAGAGTTGAGGCTGAAGCTTCGGAGTGCCGGAAAGCGAGTCCTACGATTGCGGTCACGGCGAGGGCCGCAATTGTGAATCCCACGATGCCGGCGGGAACGATCCACAACAGACGCCGCTTTGCATGGTCCTTGGAGCTACGCGAACCGAGCGCGTAGCATGCCGCTGCCGCGACAGCGACGATCCAAATGCGCCAGTCAGGTGCGCCCGGGACATTTTCCGCCAGCGCATTCGCGGCGTAGGCCGGCAGTGTCGAGACCGCCACCGCCCCCGCGAGATAGAACGATGCGTGCAGGCCGAGACTGAGCTTCTGTGTGCGGGTATACAGGAATGCGGCCGCGATTGCAGCCAGTACCAAGAATACGATCTGAAGGCTCGTCGGGAAGAGCAGGAAGCTTCCTACAAGGAGCAGCGCCGCCGCCCATGTGGCGAACACGCGGCGGTTACGTGCCTGCGTATCCTCTGAGAAGCGCGAAAGCGCGCCCCAGTAGCAGACTGCGGCCAGCAACAGCAATAATCCGCCCAGTGGACGGGCTGCGCTTCCGTGAGTCGCCCGCATCATGCCGTAGAACGCGAGCCCGAATGCCGCTACCGCCTGGCCGATCTCAAACCACGTAATCGGATTGCGCCGAACGAAGCTGCGCACGCCGATGCTTGCACCGTAGACGGCGAGGAGCAGGAAGCACAAAGTAGCGATCCTGTCGCCGGCAACGGCGAGATATCCCTCGGGGACGGCGTCCGAAGCGAGTATGAAGACCAGCAGCCACACAGCGAAATCCGCTGCCAGTGCGGGAATTGCCCGGAGCGTGAGGCGATGCCCCAGGCACGCCGCAGCCTCGGTTACAAGCGCCACCGCCAACAACGCAGCCGTCAGGGAAACGAGTGCGTGCGTCTCGATGATCAGTGCAACACAAGTAACAACAGCTACGAGTGTCGCGACCCAAGGTATCAGTTGAAGGTCTTGTTGCCACGCAAGGGCGATGGCCAGCACGACGAACGCAACCGTAACGGCAGCGGCAACCGTCGGCGACAGCACCTCGAAGCGGACGGTGGACTCCCACAATAGAGGCGACAGAATCGCCGCGGAGGTGACGGCGTAGGCGGTGCTGGCAAAACGGTTCGCCGCATGAATGCGAACCGCCCACACCATCCAGAAGCAGGCGTACAGAATCGCGACGAACAGCACGGGCAGCTTTGGAATCGAGCTTGACTCGGCAAGGGCGCGAAGCAGATAGGCGCCGGCGATCCCCAACACGGCCTTGCCAATGACAGGCACCACGCCGGACGGAGTTTCGACCGGAGGAAATCCGCGCCATGTTTCTGGAGGACGCGGCCGCTCCAAGACGGTTGCTGCCGGCGGTGTCTCGGTCGAAGCAGGGCTTTCGGAGTGACCTTCAAGGACAGCGACGCGGCGTTCGAGGTCGCGCACTTGCTGGCTGAGTTGCTCCAGCGTCGGTGCAAGGTTGTTGACCGCTTGCGGCATAGAAACTCCGCATGCCCTGGTTGGGCTATGTCGTTCCGTGTGCCGGAGCCACGTCGGACGCGTTTCGCGCATCCGGCCAGGGCGGCAAGACTTTCACCAACACCCACAGGATGATGAACGGAAGAATCATCAGAATGATCGCGGTCAACAATCCTTCGCGCGAAGCGAAGCCCATCTTATAAGTCGTGTATCCAAGAAAGCTCTTCGAGAACAACTGTCCGCCGATGACGACGTTCCAGCGCATGGCGAAGATGCCGATCAGAGTGAGGCAACCCGAAATGGCATAGACCCGCTTGCGGATGATGTCGCTGAGCTTCAAGACCTGCATCAGGCCGAGCAGCGCAATGGGTGCTACCGTGCCGAGCAGAATTTGTATGATCACCTGCGACTTCCACAGGCGGGTGTGCACCATGAAGTCGAGGCTGCGAAACGACTCGTCAGCTTCGTAGATCCGCTGCAGCAGGTCCATCATCTCGAGGCTGAAGTCGATGACGAAGGTGTAAAAAAGATACTGCGCAATCTTGTCGAGGCAGCGGATGTCGATCTCGCGGCCACGCAGCCGGCTGGAGATCATGTAGAGCAACATGACGGCGGCGATGCCGGAAACCATCGCAGAAAAAATGAAGACGATTGGCATGAGTGGAGTCGACCACCAGGGGTTGGCTTTCACCGATCCGAAAATGAAGCCGACGTATCCGTGGAGGAGGAAAGCGGAAGGGATGCCGATCAGCGTGATGATGTATCCGACGCGGTCATCGATCCGCAACGAGCGCTCGCTGAGGTTGCTCGAGCCGAGCGTCAGGAATCGATAGAACACGCGGGCGATCCCGGTCGATGTTTGCGATTTGAGAACGATGTCACGGCGGTAGTCGAGCCAGATTTCCAACAGCAGAACCGCCATCAAGTACCAGAGGTAGACGAAGCCGAACATCGCCATGGCCGACGAGCGGTGCGGAGTGAGATACATCTCCAGCGAACGCTCAGGATGGCCGAGGTGCAGTTGCAGTGGCATCGGTGCGACCAGCAAGAACGCGAGTGCGGTCAGCAGGGCGAGGCGGTAAGTCGGTTTTACGGCTTCGACGCGGAACACGCGCTCGAGCGATGCCAGAATGAAGGCGCCGGCGACCAGTCCCGTGATGAATGGATAGAGAACGATCAGGACGCTCCACTGGAGTTCGACTTCGTTCGGATACATGAAGCCTTCGACGGGAATTTGCACGAGCCTCCTTCGCAAGCGGTTCAGTCGTCCCTCCGGGACGCGTCCGCGTCTTCCGCCAATACCCGGCGCTTCAAGCGCCGGGCTACTCTCAGTCGCCCCTACGGGGCGAAATCACCTGACCGAGCCATCCATGCCGTTGTAGAAAACCTTTGCGCCCGTTGCCATGTGCGGCTTCAGGACCTGCACCGTGTGGGTTCGCAGGAACTCATGAATCGGATCTTTGGGATTCCTGAGATCCGCGAGTTGGCGCGCGCCCGTGGGGCAGACTTCACAGCAAGCCGTCGTCAAACCTTTCGTGATGCGGTGATAGCAGAGTGAGCATTTTTCTGCCGTATCCGTTTTCGGATTGATGAAGCGGCAACCATACGGGCAAGCCTGTACGCAGTAGCGGCAGCCGAGACAGTAAGTCTTGTCGACCAGGACGACGCCGTCGGGCGAGACGAAGGTTGCGCCAACCGGGCAGACCTGGGTGCAGGGCGAATCCTCGCAGTGATTGCAGAGCTTGGGAACGAAGAAGTTCTTGCCGTCGGCGATCTCGTTCGGCGGGAAGCCTTGTTTGCCGCCATCGGGCGATTCGACTTTGGGGCGCTCGATCTTCCAGTCGGACACGTGATAGCGCTCGATCCAGGTACGGTAGTAGCCGTCGGGAACGTCGTTTTCTTCGGCGCAGGCGCGCACGCAACTGCCGCAGCCGATGCACTTGGGAATGTCGATCAACATGCCCCACCAGTGGTCGGCGGTCTTGTAGTTGGGAGCGGCTTCGGGCGTACCGGCCTGGATGTACTTCCAGGCGACGGCTGCAGCGGGTAGGAGAAGCAGGAGGCGCCGGCGCGTGAGGTCCATTATTTCTTGCCTCCCTTGGTGTTGGCGGCTTTTGTTTCCTTCTCTTCTTCGATCCTGGGGCGGTGCGGCTTGTGGCAGGTGCCGCAAGCGATGCCGTTGGCGTGATCAGCGGTCACGACCTGCGGGAATCCCCTGGGCTTGGCGCTGTTGGCTTCGTGGCAACGCGCGCAGATGACCGCTGTGTCGGGCAGTTGCGGCTTCACTGATGCGGGATCATCGGCGTGCTTGCCCTGGGCTCCGTGACACGCCTCGCAGGGGACGTTGGCGTGGCGGCCGAGTTTTTTCTGGTCAACGACCTCGGTGTGGCAGCCTTCGCAGACCTCGTGACCGGCGAAGGCAGGAGTGCGGGCCGCGATCTCGGTGATCGCAGCGCCGCGGTAGTGGCCATATTGTCCAAAACTCTTGGGCACGACGGCGGAGCGCAGGACGACAAAGAGAAGCAGCGCCAGCAGCATCACGGCGGCGAGGCGAACGAGATGCTCGATGTCCTTGAACACGATAGCCTTCCCGGCCTGGGCCGGGGAAGCGCTCAGGCACGATTACGGCGTGTGATCTGGGATACAGGAATGGGCGACTGCTCACGATGAGTGAGATCACAGGAGGGCGTGATAGGGGTCACTGGGGGGTTTACATGGAAGAGAAGCGCTGCCAATCAATTGACTAGTCAGATGACTAGTTATAAAATGCTTTTCAGAGGAGAGACCGTGAACTCGTGGCAGCTACAGCAGGCCAAGGCGCGCTTCAGTGAATTTCTGGACGCGGCCTTGAAGAAGGGGCCGCAGGTGGTGACGCGGCGCGGCATCGAGGAGGCAGTATTGGTGCCGATCGAAGAGTGGCGGCGACTGCAGCGGGAGCGTCGGCCGAACATCAAAGAGTTGCTGCTGGGCGAGGGAGCGCGCTTTGATGATATTGCGCCGAAACGCGGCGGATGGAAGAGCCGACGGGCGATTGATTTTAGCGGGCCGGAGTTCAAGTAGGCCTCAAGCGACTGTGATTCGATATCTGCTCGATACCAACGTCGTTTCCGAATTGCGGAAACCCAAGCCGCATGGTGCCGTCGTGGCGTGGATGAATAGCCTCCTTCCTGAGCAGGTATTCCTGTCGGCCGTGACCATCGGAGAGTTGCAGGCCGGAGTGGAGTTGACGCGCGCGAATGACGAGGCCAAAGCTACGGAGATCGAGAATTGGCTGACGGCTGTGGAAGGCTCTTTTGCCGTGATCGCGATGGATTCGGCGTGTTTCCGGGAGTGGGGTCGAATCAAAACAAGGAAGCCCTCCGATTTGCTGGAAGATGCCATGATCGCGGCGACGGCCAGGGTTCACGGGTTGCACGTAGCGACGCGAAACGCGCGAGACTTCCTGCAGTTTCAGGTGCCGTTTTTTGATCCCTTCCAGTTTCGCGACTGAATTCCCTGAAAGTCAAAAACCCCACCCTGCCGCCAACAACGCGACCAGGGTGGGGCAGCCTTGAGGACTCTAAAGGCTAGAAGGTGAAGTGGACGCCAAATTCACTCCAGACGGAGCGCGGGATGAAAGTGGCGGTGGGAGCAATGAAACCGATCGGCTTGCCGAAAGAACCTGGATCGGCGATCGAGCCCCCGAAGTTATTTCCGTAGTTCGCCCGGTTGGTAAGGTTGAAAGCCTGCGCGACGAGTTGGATGTTCATTTTTTCGCCGAGCTTGATGTTCTTGGCGAATTTCAGGTCTAGTTCGAAGAACGGATCTCCGCGCACCGGATCGAATTTGGCGATGGTGCAGTCGGAGGTCAGGTAGTAGCAGTTCTGCGCAGATACATCGTCCCCGGCAAAGGCGAAGTAGTCGGTTGGGGCGCTCTTCTGAACGACCACTGCATTGGTAGTGCCGCCGCCGGCGTTGATCGTATTGGAAGAGTTGGTCAGGTTGTAGGGACGAGCCGTGCCGAACTGCAAGATCGGTGCAAACTCAAAGCCCTTGGGCAACTGCACCAGACCGCTGACGGTGATGTGATGACGCTCATCCTGCGACATCGGGCCCCACTCGTAGGAAGCGAACGGGTTGTATCCATCGCGGGCATAGTTGCGGAAGGCGCTGAAGCCTCCGGAGTCGTAGCCATAGGCCCAAGACAGGGTGTAGTTGGCGTTTAAGGAGAAATGCCGGCTCATGCGCTGGCGGTAGCTGACGTTGAACCCGTCGTAGCGATTGCGGCCGATGGATTCCTCGTTACGAACGCTGTTGAGCCTGGGCACCTCGGCGTCAATGAAGGCCTGATCGAGCGGGCGGATCAGGACGACATTTCCGTCTTCGTCAGTGCCGTTGGGTATCTTCTGGTCGACGTTGATGGTTCTGTTCTCATGCAGGCTGAGAACATGCGTGTATTCGAATTCCAACGCGGAACTGTTGCTGAGAGCCAAGGTGTAGCCGAGGTTGAATTCTTCTGCGACGGGATTGCGGTAGCCGGGATCGATGATGCGACCCACGCTGCCGGGAGCGAGCTGCGCTTGTGGCCCGGGCAAACATGCCTGCAAGGCGGAAACCGCGGCGTCGCTGTAAGAGAACTCGCCGAGCGTAGCGGCGCACGGGACTGAATCCCCTGGAGACGAGAGGCTCAGCACGGTTTGGAAGATGGTGGGGTTGGCATGCTGTTCCATGAACAGCGGAATATTCTGGAACGAGTTGCCGAAATAGAGGCCGAATCCGCCGCGTACGACGTGTTTCCCGGCTCCGGTTACGTCGTAGGCGAATCCAATGCGGGGGCTGAAGTCCTTAGTGTCGTCGCGCGGCAGGTGACGGGTGTAAAAGTCGGCAATCGGGTTCGGGGAGATGGCGAGCAATTCCTGATAGGTGCGGCTCTTGGGGATATCGGACTGACCGAGAGCGTTGAAGTCGCGGTCCCAGCGAACGCCGAGATTCACAGAGAGACGCTTGTTCACCTTCCAGTCGTCCTGGAAGTAGAAGCCGAGTTGCTTTGTGGCCACAATGAATTTCGGATCGCCCGTGGAGAACGACATGCCGACGATTGCACCTGGCGTGGCGAACCCTTCCGGGTACGTCTCGGTATCGGCCAGAATCGCGCTCGGATTTGCGCCGAAGTCGAGCTCCAGCGTCTCGTTGAACTTGAAGAATCCGCCTTCAACGGGGTTATTGATGAAATCCACGCCACCTTTCAGCGTGTGCCGGCCGATGGTCTTCGAGAAATCGTCCTTGAACTGCCACTTCCGCTGGAAGGATTGCTGCGGAACGTTGGTGTTCGTACCGAACGATGCGCTGGGGAAGGTGATGAGCGGCTGGTTGATATGGGTATCGATCAGGTTGTTCCAGTATTGCCAACCGATGGTGAACTGGTTGACCGCACTGTTGGCCAGCTGCGAGGTCAGGGTGAAGTTGGCGATCTGCAGGTGATTGGTGGTGAAGTTGCCGGCCGTCAGATCCTGCGTGCCATCGGCCTGATCGTTAAGGCTGTCGTTGTTTTGCGAACTGTAGCTGAGGTACGCCGAATTTCTGCTGTTGATGGTCCAATCGAGACGGCCGTTATAGCGCCACTCGTGGAAGGGCCGGGGAATGACGGTCGCCGGCTGGACTTGAGGGAATCCGTTCTGCTGAGCCAGGATGAGCTCGGGATAGGCGTCGCCCGACTCGGTGAGGCCCTGACTCTCGCGTTGGCGCTCGATGGCGAAGAAGGTGAAGAGCTTGTCCTTCTTCAATGGGCCGCCGACGGAACCGCCGAAGAACTGCCGGCTGTAGTCGGGGTGAGCGGGAGAGGAAGTGCCGTCGCCATTGGCCTGCTTCTCATCCGTGTCCAGCGCGCTGTTGCGGAAGTAGCCAAATACGGAACCGTGGTAGTTGTTGGTGCCGGACTTGGTAATCATGTTGATGGCTGCGCCCTGGGAGCGGCCATTTTCCGCGGAGAAGCGCTGGGTGCTGATCTGGAATTCCTGGACGGCTTCGAGCGGAAGCTGCATCACGGCTCCACCGACAGTGTTGTCCTTGTTGTCGATGCCGTTGATGGTCGTGTTGACGTTGCGGCCGTCGGAGCCGTTTACGGAAATAATGGCGTAGCGGTTCTTGGTGGGATCGTAGGAGTCGGCTGCCTTAACCCCGGGAGCGAGGTAGGCGAGATTGGCAGCGTCGCGGCCAGCGAGCGGAAGCTCTTCGACTTCGCTCGGAGTAATGTTCTGGCTGACGCTGGTTTTGTCGACGTCCACGAGGGTAGCGATTCCGGAGACCTCAATGACCTGCGTTGCAGCGCCGGGCTCGAGGGACGCATTCACGGTTGCCGCTTGACCGACGAGCAATTCGATGTTCTGAATGACGGTTCGAAAACCATCTTTGGTGATTTTGACTTCGTAGCTGCCAGCGGCCATGAAATCGAAGCGGTAGGACCCAGTGCTGCTTGTGGTTGCAGTACGGGTCGCTCCGGTGGCTTTGGAGGTTACGACGACCTGGGCTCCCATGACGATGGCGTCGGATTTGTCCGTAACGGTGCCCAGAATGGTCCCGGTTGCGGTGGCTTGGCCGAATAGAAGATTCCCACCGATCCCGAGTTGCAACAGGAACATCAATAGTGCGAGTAAATGTCGTTTTGCATAGAGCATATCGTCCCACCTTTGTCTTTTGTTTTGCACAACAGTCCGCGCCTGGCGAGAGGAGTCGAACCTCTCATCTCTCAGTCGAATTAAGGGCGGAGTGCAACGCGAGCATCCCGTCTAGACACAACAAAAACACGTAGAAACATGGTGAGGCACAATATGCAATGTTCTGGCAGATTGTCAAGGATTGTAAATTGATTAGAAAATCGACTTAGGGGACGGGGAATGGGGGGCAGGGCCTCTTTACGAGGGCGCTGGGGTCCTGAGTTCTGCGAGGGATGGTTGCTGTGCCGGAATCCACCCTAGCGTAAGGGACGCGGCAAGGACGGCCCGGCTTCCGCGGTCACGCCTCCGAGGCGTGCAGTTGCAATCCGAGGGCGCGGATGACTTTAAGGAATGTCGCCATCTCGGGATTTCCATCGGGGGAGAGGGCCTTGTAGAGGGACTCGCGGCTCATGCCGGTGGCGCGAGCGATGTTGGTCATGCCCTTGGCGCGCGCGATTTCGCCGAGAGCCCTGCTGACGACTCGCGGGTCTCCATCCTCGAGGACGGCATCAAGATAGGCGGCGATGTCCTCGTCCGATTCGAGATAGCGGGCGGCATCGAAAGGGCGGGTGCGGGTTTTCTTTGTTTTGGTCATGGGGTCTGCTCCAGTCCTTGTGCCATACGTTGCGCGGTTTCAATGTCCCGGTTCTGGGTCGACTTGTCGCCGTTGGTCCTATTCCCTGCTGCGCAAGATAGCGGCGATCACGCGCGGGTTGCGGCGCCCGTGAAAGACGGCAACCACCCACAACGGGCTCTTCTCCGGGGCGTACGCGATGAGGTAGTCACCAACGGTCACGAAACGCAGCGGCAACGACGTAAGGTTTGGGCGGTGGAACCCCTGATCGGGAAACGGAACCAACTGCCGAATCCTGGCGAAAATCTCATCGACCATGCGATCGGCGGCGTCGGGGTTGTCTTCGGCTACGTGAGCGCGAACTTCGTCGATGTCGTCGTAAGCTTCCGGGTGAAGTGCGAAGCCACTCATTTACCTATATGACGTCGTTCTTCGGTTTTCGCCATGAGCCGGCGGTAGGCTTCTTCGCCGTCGATGGGCTGCACGCGTCCGGATTCGAGATCGCGATAGCGGCGCTCAAGCATCTCGCGGGTGATGGCCAATTCATCAAAGAAGCCAATCACGGCATCTTGCACAAGTTCATCGCTACGACGTCCAGTGTCGCGCGCCATCTGTTCAAGCTTCGCTTGCACGTCAGGAGTGAATTGCACTTCCATGATGTCTACTCTACGAAAAAGCTGGTCACGGAGCAAACCTTAAGAGAGAGAATGGGGCAGTCTGCCGAGAGGAATAGTTGTTGATACCACTGAGAGTGGCGATAATGTATCCCCATTTCAGGAGAACCTTGTGAAGATCGGAAAATGTAAGCTCTGCCACTTGGATGGTCAAGAGCTTTGCGACAGTCACTACCTCCCGAAGAAAGTGTACGGGATAACACGAGGCCCGCAGCTACAGAGTCCACACCCAATAGTGATCAGTGGGACCGGCATCAGGCAGCTTTCAGATCAGCTACGCGGGTACGCTTTCTGCCGCGGCTGCGAAAAGCGTCTTAATGAAAACGGGGAAAGGTGGGTGCTCGCAAATATTCCCAGTGACGACGGTAGTGTTTTTCCTCTCCAAACCGCGTTAAGTGCGATGACGCCCGTATCTGTTACGAAGAATCTCGATCTTTACAACGTTGCGGGTGTTTCAGCATTCAATATGAAGAAGATTCTGCACTTTGGCTTGAGTGTGTTTTGGCGTGGGGCAGTTGATGAATGGAAAACTACAAGTGGGCTCAAAGCACCGCCCGTTGCCTTATGCGCTTACGAAGAACCGATCCGCCTTTTTCTTTTGGGCAAGGGGCCGATTCCCGCCGATGTCGTGCTCACGGTAGATCTTTGGCACAGCAAGAGGGTGTTTCAGGCCTCCTATCCGCCGACAGCGTCGCATATGTCGGAATGCCAAGTCTATTGGTTCTATGTTCCAGGCCTTATCTTTCGGATCTACTTCGGCGCAAAAATCCCGCAAGATTTTCGTCAACGAGACGCAGCCAAGGATTTTGTTGGAGTAGACGTGCCAGCAATAGAATCCATCTGGGGACTCGCGAAGCTGCAGGTTCAATCAAACGAGATTACACCCAAGATGAAAGCGATGCTTGATGAGGTAGCAGCGATTCGATCAAAATCGCAACCCTAGGCGTAAGCTGGCTCATCAACCCACGCTACTTCAGCGTGACCAGCTTCTCTACCAACTCCGAGTAATCCTTCTTCTCAATCCCGTGGACTTGCTTGTTGTACTCGTCGACCTTCGACGAATAGTTCATCGAGCAGAATTTGGGGCCGCACATGGAGCAGAAGGCGGCTTCTTTGTAGTAGGCGTCGGGGAGAGTTTCGTCGTGCATGGCGCGGGCGGTCTCGGGATCGAGCGAGAGGGCGAACTGTTTTTCCCAATCAAATTTATATCGCGCATAGCTCAACGCATCGTCGCGGTCGCGGGCGCCGGGGCGCTGGCGCGCGATGTCGGCGGCGTGGGCGGCGATCTTGTAGGCGATGATGCCGTCTTTCACGTCTTTCTCGTTGGGCAAGCCGAGATGCTCTTTGGGTGTGACGTAGCAGAGCATGGCGGCGCCGTACCATCCGATCATGGCTGCACCGATGGCGCTGGTGATGTGGTCGTAGCCGGGGGCGATGTCGGTGACCAGCGGCCCGAGCGTGTAGAACGGGGCCTCGTAGCAGAGTTCGACTTCCTTGTCGACCTGCTCCTTGATCTTGTCCATGGAGACGTGGCCGGGGCCTTCGATCATGACCTGCACGTCTTCCTGCCAGGCTTTCTTCGTGAGCTCGCCTAACGTCTTGAGTTCGGCGAATTGGGCTTCGTCACTGGCGTCGGCAACACAGCCGGGGCGGAGTCCATCGCCGAGGGAGAAGCTGACGTCGTATTTCTTGAAAATCTTGACGATGTCGTCGAAGCGCTCGTAGAGGAAATTTTGCTTGTGGTTGTAAGCCATCCATTGGGCGAGGATGGCGCCGCCACGGCTGACGATGCCGGTGATGCGGTTGGAAACCAGCGGCAAATATTGGATGAGGACGCCGGCGTGGATCGTCATGTAGTCGACGCCTTGCGCGGCCTGCTCCTCGATGACTTCGAGCATGACCTCGGCGTTGAGGTCTTCGACGCGTTTCACCCGCGCGATGGCTTCGTAGATAGGAACTGTGCCGATCGGGACTGGCGAGTGGCGAAGAATGGCTTCGCGAATTTCGTGGATCTCGCCGCCGGTGGAGAGATCCATCACCGTGTCAGCGCCGTGGTGGACAGCAGTGTGAAGCTTCTTCAGTTCTTCGTTTATGTTGGAGCTAACGGCGGAATTGCCGATGTTGGCGTTGATCTTGCAGAGGCTGGCCACGCCGATCGCCATAGGCTCGAGCTCGGGGTGATTGATGTTGGCGGGGATGATCATGCGTCCGCGGGCGACTTCGTCGCGGACGAGCTCGGGCGTGATCTTCTCTTTGTGCGCGATGAAGGACATTTCTTCGGTGACGACGCCCTGGCGCGCGTAGTGCATCTGGGAGAAGTTGCCGTTGGTGTTCTGCTGCTTGCGGCGAGAGAGCCATTCGGCGCGGGGTTTGGGGACGGAGTATCCTCCATTCGAACCATTACCAGAAGTCATGACTAGGCCAACCTCAGTAGAGAGTCTATGAACTCCGATTATAAACGGGCCGTGGGCCGGCGGGCTCAAAACAACCCACCACGGGGGAGACAGGGTTTCACAAAGGAGATCACCCGGACTGGATTCGGATGCGTTCCGCGTTGGCAACCACACTGCGCTTTGCTCTCACGACGCGGTCCAAGCACCAACATATGTCTTGTGTAGCTTGTTGCTTGTTTGCTGGCGGAGAACGTGCGGGCTTAGAATCTCTGATTGCCAACTGCGTACATCTTCGACGTTTCTCAAAGGAGAGATTTCTCATGCGCCCCTTTCGGTTGCTGCTCGTTGTTCTTGGTGTGAGCGCTTTTGCGTTCTGTCAGGCCGCTGGCTCAGGTTCCTCGGGTCTTGGATTCAGCGTGGAGAACATCGACAAGAGCGTCGATCCGTGCGTCGACTTTTATCAGTACGCGTGCGGGAACTGGATTAAGAATTCTGAGATTCCGGGCGACCGCGCGTCGTGGCAGAGTTTTTCGCAACTGGATGAGAACAATCTGCAGATTGAGCGGGGGATTCTCGAGAAGGCGGCGGCAGGCGGCGCGGGGCGAAGTGCCATCGACCAGAAGATCGGCGACTTGTACGGTTCTTGTATGGATGAGAAGGCGGTGAACGCGAAGGGGATCGCGCCCCTGAAGCCTGAACTGGACCGGATTGCAGCGGTAAAGGACAAGGGCGCGCTGATTGACGAAATTGCGCACCTGCACCTGGTCGGGCCGAACGCGCTGTTCAATTTCTTTTCGGCGTCGGACATGCACAATGCCGATCAGGTGATCGCGTATCTGAGCCAGGGCGGATTGTCGCTGCCGGATCGGGACTACTACGTGAAGGACGATCCGGACAAAGTGGAGATGCGCAAGCATCTGGTCGATTACGCGACCGAGGTGTTCACACTGGCGGGGCAGAAGCCGGAAGAGGCGGCGAAATCGGCGCAGACCGTGCTGATGATCGAGACGCTGCTGGCCGCGGACGCGATGGACCGGACGAAGCTGCGAGATCCGAAGAATCGCGATCACAAGATGACGCGCGACGAGGCCGTCGCACTCGCGCCGGAGTTCAATCTCAATCGCTACTTCACGGCGGTGGGCGCTCCGAGTTTCACCGCGCTCAACGTGAGCACACCGGATTTCTTCCGGCAGGTGAATGGCGTGATTGCTGCCATGCCGCTGGAATCGCTCAAGACCTATGTGACGTGGCACGCGCTACGCGGCGCCGCGCCGTGGCTATCGGAGCCATTTGTCCAGGCAAACTTCAAGATGCGGCAGGCACTGACCGGGCAGAAGCAGATCCAGGATCGCTGGAAACGCTGCGTCAACCTGGTGGATGGCTCGCTGGGAGAGGCGCTCGGGCAACGGTATGTGGACTTGACGTTCGGGGCTGATGGCAAGCAACGCATGCTGAAGATGGTGGACGCTCTGGAGAAGTCCTTGGATGGGGACATCCAGGGATTGTCGTGGATGGGCGACGACACCAAGAAGCAGGCAAAGACGAAGCTGCAGGCGATTCGCAACAAGATCGGGTATCCCGATGCCTGGCGCGACTACAGTTCCGTGGTAATCAAGAAGGACGATCTGCTGGGGAACCTGGAGCGGGCGAACGAATTCGAATCGAGACGCCAGATCGCGAAGATCGACAAGCCGCTCGACAGGAAAGAGTGGGGCATGACTCCGCCGACCGTCAATGCGTACTACAGTCCGGCGTACAACGAGATCGTGTTCCCAGCGGGAATTCTACAGCCGCCATTTTTTGACAGAAATATGGACGATGCCGTGAACTTCGGTGGGATCGGGCTCGTCATCGGGCACGAGTTGACGCATGGATTTGACGATCAGGGGCGCAAATATGATCCGCAGGGCAATCTGCGCGACTGGTGGACGGAGCAGGATGGCAAGGAATTTGAGAAGCGCGTGAGCTGCGTGGCGGACGAGTACTCGAGCTTCGTCGCCGTCGACAACATGAAGCTGAATGGCCGGCTCACGTTGGGTGAGAATACGGCCGACAATGGCGGGGCACGCATCGCGCTGGCCGCCCTCGAGCGCATGATCGCCGACGACAAGACGGGCAAGGAAGGGCAGAGCATCGACGGCTACACGCCGGAGCAGAGATTCTTCCTCGGCTTCGGGCGCGTGTGGTGTGAGAAACAGCGTCCGGAGAATCTGCGGTTACAGGTCACAACGAATCCGCACTCGCCAGGGAAGTATCGCGTCGACGGCGTAGTGCAGAACATGCCGGAATTCCAGAAGGCATGGGGATGCAAGGCAGGACAGCCGATGGTGGCGGAGAACGCCTGCCACGTTTGGTGAGGCGCTCGTCTCGCCACGTTCAAGCTCGGGAAGAAACACAGGGTCCCTCCACTTCGCTTGCCTTCCCTTCGGGAAAGGCAAGCTTCGGTCGGGATGACAGTGTTGTGAATGGGGCGCAGTTTGTGATGCTCAGGCTCTGACGTCGATGAGGCTCTTCTGCATCTGGTCGGTGGTGTTGAGTGTGGCGAGGTTCGCCTCGAAGAGATTCTGCGCTGACATCAGGGCGACCATCTCGGTGCTGAGACTGACGACATCGAGACTGGCGCTGTCCGGGGCATTGGCCCCTGCGCTGGCGATCCTGACGGCGGCGTCTTGCAGTTGAGAGTTGGCTTGCTCCAAGCCTTGAATGGCGATGGCAGAGACATCCATGTGTCTGGTATCGGCAGTTCTTGGTCGGAACTTCAGTCGCCGTGCGGATGACCGCGGTAACAGTTACTACCGGGTCCCGCTTCCCGTTTTGCCGGGGAGTTTTCTTAGCTTTCGACAACTGTGACGTTTTCTCGCACAAGCTATAACCGCGAAGAACGCAAAGAACAGCCCGCAAAGGTCGCAGAGAAAATCGGCAGGAGCTTCGGCGAGCAGCATCGAGTGATGGTTGCTGCTCGCCCGACAAACTTACCCACTTCGACGGAATCGGACTATACTCCGGGGACTTCCACGTGGACTTTGGCTCCTGCCGCGCGGCAAGTGTCAATCGCGTGCACGACATCGGCAAACGCTAGGTTTCCGTCTGCTTTCACCAAGACCACCTTGTCATCCCCGTTCTGAAAGTGTCGTCTAAGCATACCTTCCAGTGCAGACCATGAAGTCTGATCATTGTTAACCGTCAAAGACAGTTTCTGCCCGGAGGACCGCACCTGTACCACGGTCGCGATCGTGCCGGAAGGCAGAGCCTCGGCGACCGAAACGTCCTCGCCTTTGGGAGGGACGATCATTCCCGGTGGATTGTGCTCAGCTTGCGCGGTCAGCAGAACCGGCGTCTCGAAGTTCATGGCACGCCCAATCTCCAGAACTTTATCCACGCTCGCAAATGGCGCGCGCGCGTCGGCCTTGATGTAGAGCCTGGCCTCGCGATTGCGGGGATGCGTCTTCATCCAATCGGCCAATTGGTCGGGAGTCACCGGATCCGCGCCGAAGTATATGGTGCCTGGTGCGGAGACAGTGACGACCCATGCGTCGGAGGTGTCCGCCTCCGGTACAGGGACGGCGTTTTTCGTCTCCGCCATCTGCACGCTCACTCCTTTGCGCATTTGCTGGGCATGGATTCCGACCGCGGCGAAGAGCGCGATTGCAAGGATGTAGGTGAGCACTACGACAAAGTGCTTTGACGACAGCGTTTGGACTGGTTGCGTAGGCATAGGATCTCCTTCGAGGGCGTACGCCCTCAGCGGCTGAAGCCGCGTTTGTCTGAGCTGGTATTGGCCCGGCTGGAAGCCGGGCCCTTCCCGGTTTGTTTCAGTGCGATCGTCGCGGGGCCTGAGGCCTCGCGGACCGATTGGTGCGGCGCTAGGGTTTGGCGCCGCCTAGCGAGGCTGTGGCTAACGTTCCGCCAAGGCCCATGGTTTCAACCGCGGACGATGGGACGATGACCATCGAGCCGCGCTCCTTGATGGCTTCGTACAGCATGTTCATGGCGCGCAGATGAAGGGCGGTGGGATCGTTCTTGTAGGTCGCCGCCGCGGCAGCGAACTTGTCGGCGATTTCCGTTTCTGCCTGGCCGAGAATGTTGCGAGCCTGGCGTTCTCGTTCGGCCTGGGCTTGGCGTGACATGGCGTCTTCGAGAGCTTGTGGGATCTTCACGTCACGAATCTCGACCGATTGAACCGTGATGCCCCACGGATTCGTCTTTTCGTCGAGGATCTGCTGCAACTGACGGCCGAGGGTTTCGCGCTCAGTGATCATCTGTGCGAGTTCGTGACGTCCGATCGATTCGCGCAGCGCGGTCTGCGCGCTCAGGGTAATCGCCTGCACAAAATCCTCGACTTCAAGAATCGATTTCTCCGCGTTCCATACCATCCAGAAAACGATGGCGTCGACGTTGACGGGAACCGTGTCGCGAGTCAGCGTGGATTCGGCGGAAACACTCGCGACGCGGACGCGCTGGTCGACGTACGGGCTTAGCGTCTCAACAATAGGAATGATGTGGCAGAGGCCGGGGCCGCGCAGGCCGACGTAGCGGCCCAGGCGCAGAACGGCAACCTTTTCCCACTGGCGCACGACCTTGATGGCGAAGAGGAAATAGAGTCCGACCAGGGCTCCGGAGAGAGCGTATGCATTCTGATGAGTCGCTTGCGCCACCGCGATTCCAGCTAAAAGGCAGATCGCGAACAGCAGAAGAGCGACGCCATTGATTTCATTGACTCGAAGTTTCGGCATGACTATCTCCTTTGAGCGGGATGCGGCAAAAGTTCGCGCAATCGGTCGATGAGTTCTTCAAGGGTGAATCCGGCGGCTCCCGCGCGGGCCGCGAATTCGCCGGCCATCTGGCCGAGCTGACGATCACGCTCAGCCGTCTTCTTTTCCGGCTTCTTGTCGCTGATGAAAGTTCCTGTCCCCTGATGCGTCTCCAACAAGCCGCCCAGTTCGAGCTCCCGATAGGCCCGCATCACCGTGTTGGGGTTGATGGCGAGGTCGACGGCGAGCTGACGCACCGTCGGCAGCTGATCGCCTGCGGCCAAGGTGCCCGATGCGACGCCGGCGCGTACCTGATCAATGAGCTGGCGGTAGACCGGGACGCCGGTATGCAGGTCGAGCGCGAACTCGAAGCGGCCGTTTTGGAGGTTCCTTGCCACGGGTGTCAGTGTACTATAGAACTAGTACAATATGTCAATAGTTTTTTTCGTAACAGAATCAGCGGGTTGGATGGAGGGCGCTATCCACATGCCGGCGAAACACAAGGTCCCTCCACTCCGCTTGCCGTTCCTTTCGGAACGGCAAGCTGCGGTCGGGATGACAGGTATCTGCGCGCGGGTGAGGCTATTTGGCTTTAAAGCCCTTGCGGCGCTGCTCGCTGTAGCGGTGCAGGGAATCGAGGATGATGGGGTAGGCTTCGGTGGCGGGACGGATCTCGTCGACTTCGACGGCTTTGCCTTCGAGTTGTTTATAGTCCTGGAAGAATCGGCGCAGCATGATCAGGCGATGCGGCGGCATCTCGGCGGCTTCGCGGTAGGAGTTGAACTCAGGGTCCTCCGTGGCGACGGCGATGATCTTGTGGTCTTTCTTGCCAGAATCGATCATCGTCATGATGCCGATGGCGCGAGCGTGGATGATCGTCAGTGGAACAACCGTCTCCTGGCAAAGGACGAGGACGTCGAGCGGGTCGTCGTCTTCGGCGAGAGTTTGCGGGATAAATCCGTAGTTCGCGGGATAGTAGACGGCCGAGTAGAGAACGCGGTCGAGTCGGATCAGGCCGCTGGTTTTGTCGAGCTCGTATTTCACGCTGGCGCCGTAGGGAATCTCGATTACAGTGTCGAATTCCTGCGGCAGTTTGTCGCCCGGAGTTACGTCGTGCCAAGGATGGATCATAGGATTCGGTGTGTTTTCATTCTAGCGGATGAGCGGGGATTCTCCTGGCTAGCCAAGAACTTCACCACGGAGGACACAGAGGAAGTCAAATCCCCACCCTCTTTCGCACAGAACGCGAAAGAAGGGTGGGGCAACCCTACTTTTACTTCTTTACTTCGTCAGGTGGAATTCGGCGTGGAGTTTGGCTTGGGAGTTGTCGCCAGCCCAGACATCGAAGGCTTCGGGTTCGACTACCCACTTTCTCAATGCGGGGCTCCAGAACTGGAGTTCGTCGGGACCGAGTTTGAAGTGCACGGTTTGTTTTGCCCCGGGTTCGAGAGCGATCCGCTGGAATCCTTTTAACTGCTTGACCGGGCGCGAGGCGCTTCCCGCGCGCTGGTGAATGTACAGTTGCACGACAGCATCACCCGCACGGCCGCCGGTGTTCGATACATCGACGGCCACATCCAGCGTGGCGCCGACTTTTGCCTCTTCCTGGCTCAGCTTGAGATTGTCGTAGTTGAACGTCGTGTAGCTGAGGCCGTAGCCAAAGGGATAGAGCGGCTTGCTGGATGCGTCCCAATAGCGGGAGGTGAAGCCGAGAGCGTCTTCGGGAGCTTGCGTGAGCGTGTGGTTGTAGTAGATCGGAAGTTCGCCGGAGTTACGCGGCCAACTGACCGGCAGGTGTCCGGCGGGATTAGCGTCGCCGAAGAGGATGTCGGCGATGCCGTTGCCGGCCTGGCTTCCGGAGTACCACGTTTCGAGAATTGCGGGAACGTGTTCGGCAGCCCAGGAAATGTCGAGCGGGCGGCCGTTGACGAGGACCAGTACCACCGGCTTGCCTGTCGCGACGACCGCTTCAAGGAGTTCCGCTTGCTGGCCAGAGAGTTTGAGATTGGAACGGGACGCTGCTTCTCCGCTCATCAGGGCAATTTCACCGAGGACGAGAATCGCCACGTCGCTACGCTTGGCGAGGTCGACGGCGTCATCGATGGCCTTGCGGGCGTCTTCCGGGCTTTGCCTGGGCTGTTCCTTGACAGGGCTCAAAGGAATCATCTCGAAGAACGAGGGGATGTCGCGGCGGATGTTGGGACCGTGCGCGAACTCGACATGAACGGCGTCGCCGACCTTGTTCTTGATACCTTGCAGAATGCTGACGGTCGGCCCGGGCCTCGTCATGGCACCCCACTGGCCGAGAAGATCGGACTCGGCGTCGCCCAGGGGTCCGATGAGCGCGATGGATTTGATTTGCGATTTGTTCAACGGCAGCGTGTTCTGCTCGTTGCGCAGCAGCACGACGGAACGCTGCGCGGCCTTGCGAGCGAGTTCCTGACTCTCGGGAGCATTCAGCACGTCAGGGATTTTTGCCTCGTCAACATAGGGGTGCTCGAAAAGACCGAGTTTGATTTTGGCTTCGAGGATCGGCAACACCATGTCGTCGATCTGCTGCATCGGGATGTGGCCTGCCTTTGCCTCTGCCAACAGGTGCTTCAGGTATGTTCCGCTGGCCATATCCATGTTGACGCCAGCGTTGAAGGCCTTCAGGGCAGCGTCTTGTCCATCGCGGGCATAGCCGTGAACGATGAGGCTGTAAACGGCGTTGGCGTCGCTGACCACGAACCCGTTGTACTTCCAGGTGTCGCGCAGGACATCGTGCAGCAGCCAGCGGTTGCCGGTCGCGGGAACGTCATTCAGGTCCATGTAGGCGCTCATGAAACTACCCACGCCTGCATCTGCCGCCGCCTTGAAGGGAACGAGGTAGGTGTTCCACATCTGCTCTTCGGGGATGTAGGAGGAGTCGTAGTCGCGGCCGCCGTCGGCCGCACCGTATCCGGCGAAGTGTTTAGCGCAGGCCAGCACTTTGTCTGGCGCGCCGAGTTGGGCTCCCTGGAATCCGAGAACCTGCGCCTTGGCGATTGCGGCGCCGAGGTAGGGGTCTTCTCCGGCGCCTTCGACCATGCGGCCCCAGCGGGCGTCGCGGGCGATGTCGAGCATGGGAGCGAAGGTCCACGTGATGCCTCCGGCGCGGGCCTCGCGGGCGGCGATGGCTTGCGCGGACTCAACCAACTTGGGATCCCACGAGGAAGCCATCGCGATCGGAGCGGGGAAGATCGTGTGATAGCCGTGGATGACGTCTAGGCCAAACAGGATCGGGATGTGGTGAGGTGACTCATCGACCGCGATGTGCTGCAGGCGGTTGATCTGCTTCGGGTCGGGAACCCACAGCACGGAGCCGGCGCCATATTTGCGAATGACGTCCTCGGGATTGCCGGCCTGTTGCATGAATTGCGGGATCGGGAAACCCGGGAGTTGAGAGAGCTGGGCTACCTTTTCCTCGATCGTCATTTGGTGCAGCAGATCTTTGGCGTTGGGATGAGTCTGAGCGAACGTTGTGCCGCTGAAGAAAAGAAGCAGAAGTACCAAGGACGAAATCAGAGAGAACCGATGCTTGGTCAGTGAATCAGACATGGATTCCTTTCCCCTTCCAGAGGGAGTCAGAGCCATAAAAGCGCGTCCGTGAGCTGTGAGATCGGAGCGAAAGAAGTGTAAACCCTTGACGGCAAAAGGTCAGTGTTTTGAAGGACCTCTTGAATCTTGATCGAGCGGTTCCGGACAAGGTAGAGTTAGGCAGCAGAGTTTCCTGTGGGGTTGCTATGTCGACACAAACCAAGACCTATCTGAAGTTCGGCGGCGCGACGGCTTTCATCTTGTTGCTGCTGAGCTACCTGGCGTACACCGGCGTGCAGGACAGCAAGAGCTATTACGTCACCATCAAAGAGCTGCACAAGATGGGCAACGACGCCTTCACCAAGCGTCTGCGGGTCGCGGGCAACGTTCAGCCGGGATCGATCAAGCGCACGGGAACGCACGTGCAGTTTGTGCTGGTTGAGGAAGATCAGAACCTGTCGGTGGACTATACGGGAAGCGAAGCTCCTCCCGATACCTTCAAAGATGATTCCCAGGCGCTGGCGGACGGCAGCTTCGGGCGGGACGGTGTGTTTCACGCCAAAGCGCTGCAGGCGAAGTGCGCTTCGAAGTACGCTCCGCAGCAGCAGCCGGGCGCGACTCCGGCATCGGCGCCGGCAAAGAGCATGACCCGGGTGCAAACTGATTCACCGGAGCGCGTGGACTAGCCCTCGAACACTTCCATTTCAGGCTGCGATCGGCCGCGGGAAACTTGGCCTGCCGAGATACTTTGCAAATTCTCCGCAAAATGCATAGATTCGCTAGCGAGCCCTGAATCGTGCCCCTTCCGCCAGAGTCAGTCATTACTGTTCGAAATGTAATCAAGCAGTTTGGCCGGTTCGCCGCCCTGCGCGGAGTGTCGGCTGAATTCGATGCTGGGCGCTTTCACGCCATTCTGGGGGACAACGGGGCGGGGAAGACGACGCTGCTGCGAGCCCTGGCCGGACTGGCACAACCAACGCAGGGGATGATCTCGATTTTCGGGAAAGCGCCGCGAGAGGCGTGCCGGGACATCGGCTACATGGCGCATCCGTCGCTGCTCTACGACGAGATGAACGGGATGGAGAACTTGCGCTACTTCGCCGGACTGTACGGGTCAGTCAGTGATCAGCGCTGCGAGGAAGCGATTCGGGCGGTAGGGCTGGATCCTGCACTGCCACGGGGCGTGGGGCAGTACTCGCAAGGCATGCGGCAGAGGATGTCGTTGGCGCGGGCAATTCTGCATGATCCTCGTGTGCTGCTGCTCGACGAGCCTTTCTCTAACGTAGATGTCCATTCGGCGCGCGAGATGGTCGGATTGCTGAAGGGCATGCGCGATTCGGGTAAGACCATCTTTGTGGTGACGCACCAGGCGCTGTTGCTGGAGGGCGTGGCTGACGAGTTCGTCTGGATGCAGGCGGGACAGATTGTCGATCGCACGGCGACCGTAGATCGCGGGAGCGTGCAATGAGTTCGTTCTGGCCCGTCGTGTCGGCGACATTGGCGAAGGACATTCGCCTGGAGTGGCGATCGAAAGACGCGCTGAATTCGATGCTGTTCTTTTCGCTGCTGGTGGTGGTGATCTTCAGTTTTTCTTTCGATCCGAATGCGGAGGAATCGCGACAGATTGCGGGCGGGCTGATCTGGGTCGCTTTTCTCTTTGCGACCGTCGTGGCGTTGAATCAGACTTGGGCCCGGGAACTCAAGAATCAGGTACTGGATGCGTATCGTGTGTCACCGGCGCCTCCCAATGGACTTTTCCTGGCGAAGGCTCTGGGCAATTTCATTTTTGTGATTCTGCTGGAAGCGGTGATGGCGCCGCTGTTCATTGTGTTTTACAACCTTCGAGCGCTGGGTCCGGCGTGGCAGTTGATCCCGGTGGGCATGCTGGGAACGTGGGCGCTGGTGGTGAACGGGACATTCTTCGCGGCACTGTCACTGCGCACGCGCAGCCGAGAGATTATGCTGCCCTTACTGCTGTTCCCGATTTCGATCCCTGCCGTGCAGGCAATGGTGGAGGCGACCCGCATCCTTCTTGCCGGAGATGGTTCGGCGCGATTCTGGATCGTGTTGCTTCTGACCTACGATGTGGTGTTTACTACAGCTAGTCTTGCCTTGTTTGGGACGATTCTTCACGCCGAATGAAACGAGCCTTTCCCATCTTGTGGGTAGTGACCGTCTTGTTGTTGGCATACGGTCTCTACCAGGCGCTGGTCGTAGCTCCCACCGAAGCTACGATGGGACCGGTGCAGCGGATTTTCTATTACCACGTGCCGTGCGCGTGGACGGCGTTCTGCCTGTTCTTCACGAACCTGTTTGCGTCAGTGGTGTACCTGATTTGGAAGAATAATAAGGCAGATTCGCTGGCGGTAGCGTCTGCGGAAGTGGGCGTGATGTTTTGCACGATTGTGCTGATCACCGGGCCGATCTGGGCACGTCCGGTGTGGGGGATCTGGTGGACGTGGGACGTCCGCCTGACCACAACCCTGGTGTTGTGGCTGATCTATGTCAGCTACCTGATGCTGCGCAGATTCTCGGACACGGCGCAGACTCCGGTTCTGGCCGCTGTTCTTGCCGTATTTGGGGCGCTGGACGTTCCGCTGGTCTACTTCTCGATCTGGTTCTTCCGCACCCAGCATCCGCAGCCGGTGATGGGGAAAGGCGGGTCACTCGCGCCTGCGATGCTGCACGCGTTTCTCATCAACCTGCTGGCGTTTTCGGTGTTTGGGGCGATGATTTGCTGGTCCCGATTCCGGCTAGAGACGTTGAAGCGGGAAGTTGAGCAGGCGCACGCCATGGAGTCGCTGGGCGGGCCTGGAGTGCCGGAGACGACGAGCCTTCCGTTGAGCAGGAGCGCGCGATGAACGCCACAAATTTCCTGATCGCTGCCTACGTTGCTACCTGGGTGATTCTGGGCGTCTACCTCGTCAGTGTCGTGCTGCGATTCGGCAAGCTGCGCCAGCAGCTTCGCGAGCTGGGTAAGAAGTAACTATCCCGTGTAGAGTGCATAGGTGTGACATTTCAACAGGTTGTCCATTCGATGAAAACCGGAGAAGCTGATTGTGTCAAAGCAATCTCTTCCGTCGGAGACATCGAATGGACATTCACCAGAATGCCCGACTTACTCCCGTTTTGCGAGAGGAGTTGGGGAAAAAGGTTCTTGCGCCAAGACGGCCGCCAAGTGGGCCCGCCGCTTCCGACAGGCAGGACGGGCCGGGATGCGAGATCGTTCCTCGCGCCCTCTGCACTCTCCGCGCCGCTGTAGCGCCGAGCAGGTCCGTCGGGTGGA
>Ga0335080_10000133_pt1 | contig 64448 bp, 59 predicted proteins | sample Lox_Sample_34_FD_206720 | JGI IMG/M metagenome (GOLD analysis project Ga0335080, IMG submission 206720) | Soil microbial communities from Loxahatchee National Wildlife Refuge, Florida, United States - Lox_Sample_3.4 | ecosystem: Environmental > Terrestrial > Soil > Wetlands | place: USA... | reverse complement strand
AAGGACCGTGCGCCGGGTCCATCAAGCCGATAATGCCGTGGTCGACGCTGCACGGCAGGTCGGCGGTCAAGTACGCGGTCCGCCATGCCCCGCCAAATTTGGCGACCGTGGGAGCCTCTTCTGTCGGTTCGGCGGCCTGGCTGAGTCCGGCGCCCGGAGGAGGCAGATCGGGAATGAAGACCCAGACGAAATCGTCCCGCTCCTCGCAGGGATAACTCCCGGCATAGATGCGGTCGACCTTGAAGGCCTGGTCCGAAGTGAGCGACGGAATCGACTGGCACTGGCCGCTGTGGGCGTCGAATTTCCAGCCGTGATAGCTGCATTCGAGTTCGCGGCCATCGAATTGGCCATACGAGAGCGGCATGCCCCGGTGAGGGCAGGCGTCGCGCAGGGCAAAGGGCTTACCCTGTCGATCGCGACCCAGCGCCAGGGGGACCTCCAGCAGCATGGTTTTGTGAAGACGGTTGCGGGTCAGCTGGCCGCTGGGCAGGGCCCGGTACCAGAACCCGAACAACATCAAGGCATCCGGCGCCTGGAGCTGGGGTGCTGCCAGTTGGCTCATGGAAGGGCCAGCCTACCACACAGCCCGATTTTGCCGCCCGCTCCGCTCCCGAACCTGCCGGAGGCCTCGCCCGTCGCCTCCGCTCCGAGGTTACCAGGACACGAACCCGTTTACTTCTAAAGACATGCGTTGATTACCTTTGATGGTTCTATTCCCTTTCGGCAGATTGAACCGCCATCCCGGCCAGCCTATAATCTTCATACTCTGGTAGGGATTCTCCGTCAGGTTCCGGGCAGGTAGGCGCGGACGTGTGATCGCCGCGCGTGCTCAGCACCGGCTATGCCTAAGAACCTGCAACTCGCCCTGATGGCACACGTAATCGCGACCTTTCTTTTCCTCACGCCCTGCTTGCGTGGAGACGCCACTTCGCGTCCGAACCAGACCATTACGCCTACAACCGATGACTCGGGACGAACGGTATATGTGAATGAAGAAGTTGCGGTGCCCTCGCGCAACGCCCCGGTGACGGCCGCGCGGCAGAGTTCGTTGGTCTTCTGGAGCGTAACTGAGCACCGCTGGAAGGCGGTTCCCGCAGCCAATGTTCGAGCCGCACGTTCGGCGGCGGCCGAGCTCAACCACTACCTGAGCGGAAAAAACGACCAGAACTCAGGGCCGCAACCCGGGTTTAATGGCGGAAGAACTTTCACGCAGCAGGAAATCGATGCTGCCATCGAACAGTCGGCGGCGCGGCACAACGTCGATCCCAACCTGGTGAGAGCGGTGATCAAGGTCGAATCAGATTTCAATCCCAATGCGGTCTCGCGCAAAGGGGCGATGGGACTGATGCAGCTGATGCCCCAGACTGCGCGGCAGTTGAATGTAACTAATCCGTTCGATCCCGAACAGAACGTTGAAGCCGGCGTTCGCCACTTGAAGCAGCTGATGCAGAGCTACGGGGGCGACGTCAAGTTGACTCTGGCAGCCTATAACGCAGGGCAGGGAGCGGTGGCGCGAAGCGCAGGCGTGCCCCGCTTCGCCGAAACCCGCAACTACGTCCGGCGCATCACCCAGTTTTATTACGGCGAATCGGACCCGGCTTTGTCCCGGCTGTATCAGAGTCCGTCGCGCGACCCAATTCACGTGCAGCGTGACGCCCGAGGGGTGCTGCACATCAGCAACACGGACTGAAGGTCCGGGCATCTTAGAAGTACGCAGCTCCTGAACAACTGCGATTGCGGGCTACAGCTTGAACAACCCTGGTCGAAGCCGTGGTAGGCCGAGCCGGAGGGCAGCAGGGGTCATGCTGCTGCTCTGGACTCTTCCCCTCTGTGCCCGCGTCCATCACTCCCGCAGCTGGGCGGAGTCTCAATTCGCCCTCGCCAGGCGCCTGCAGGAAACCCTGGAAACCCGGGCGGTGCAGCAGCGCACGCGGTTGGACTACCAGCGCGTGGTCAACGCATACCGCCGAATCTATTTGGGGGCGCCAGGCTCCAGCAAAGCGGATCCGAGTGTAGTCGCCGGGGCGCAATTGATGGAAGAGATGGGGCGGTGTTTCCAAGATGACACCATCCTTCGTTCCGCGATCCGGGAATATGAATTCCTGCTCCGCGAATACCCGGCCAGCAAATCGCGCTTCGACGCGCTCTTTCGCATCGGTGAAATCTACCGCGACGATCTCAACGACAAGGCCAAAGCCGACGAAACATTCCGGAAATTTGTAAGCCGCTATCCTCGCAACCCCCTCGCCGTCGAGGCTCGCAAAGCCCTCAGCGAGCCGGCGCAGCAGGCGGGGTTGAGAACGAAGGTCGCGACCGCGAAACCCGCCGATGGGGCCTCCAGTGATGTCGTCGATGACGATGCTCCCTCCTCGCAGCTCGAGGAGGCGCCCTCCGGGGCTCGATTGGCGCGGGTGATTGCAGTCCGTCACTGGTCAACCTCCGAATATGCCCGGGTGGCAATCGATCTCGAGCGGGGAGTCCACTTCGAAGCGCAGCGTATCGACAATCCTGACCGGGTCTTCTTCGATTTGCTTAACTCTCAACTGACCGCGGGGCTGGCGGGCAGGAGTCTCGAAGTCGAAGACGGCTTCGTGAAAAAAATCAGGGTCTCCCAGTTCAAGGCGGGACGTTGCCGAATCGTGCTTGACCTTGACGAACTGGTCGACTACCGGGCATCGCTGCAGAAGAATCCTCCCCGGTTGCTCATCGAGGTCTACAACAAGAATTTGCAGAAGCAGGCGGGGCAAGACCGGCCGGCAAGAACGCTGGCGGTTTCCGCCGCTTCCGAGGGGGAGTCGTCGGCCGACGAGACAGCTGACGCCAGTTCCCCGCGCTCGCCCGGGCTCATCGGCTCGAGCGAGAAAGTTGCGCTGCCCACGGCCTGCTCAACCTCCGATTCGTCCTGCGATGACACCGGCGAGCCTGGAACCGCAGCGAGCTCCGCCGCGCTTGACAATGCCAACGACTCGGGACGCACCGAGCCCGTCGAGGAAAAGCGCGGTCCGCCTGTTCATTCGATGGTCACGCCCGATGGCGTCAAGAGGACCGTGGTGGAGGCCGATACCGCTGACGAGGCCACCGCCGCCCGGCTGGATCCTCCAGAGCTGAAGCCGGCCACGAAAATGGCCAGCGTTCCTGCCGCAGCCTCGCTTCGCAATGAAGGCAAGAGTTCGTCGCGCAGCCACCCGAAGACGCCGGCTTATGACTTGTCCGTTCGCGAGGCGCAACCCACGGCCGGCGGCGATCGCTCGCTCATCCGCGCGCTGGGGCTCAAGATTGGGAAGATCGTGATCGATCCCGGCCACGGCGGCCACGATACCGGCACCATCGGGCCGAACGGCCTACAGGAAAAAGACCTGGTCCTCGATGTCAGCCGCAGGCTCGGCAAATTGCTTGATGCCCGGCTCGGCGCCCAGGTGGCCTACACCCGCAAGGACGACACATTTATCCCGTTGGAAGATCGCACCGCTATCGCCAACCGCGAGGGCGCGGATCTCTTTGTCTCGGTGCACGCCAATTCCAGTCATGATCCCGAGGCGCGGGGAGTAGAAACCTACTATCTGAATTTCACCACTTCACCCGACGCACTGGAGGTGGCGGCGAGGGAAAACGCAGTTTCCGAGAATTCGATTCATGAGCTGCAGGATCTGGTCAAGAAGATCGCACTCAAAGAAAAGATCGAAGAATCCCACGAATTCGCCTCCGACGTGCAAGCCGCCCTGCACGGTGGGCTGGTCAACAAGAATCCGGGCCTCAGAAATCGCGGCGTGAAAAAGGCGCCCTTCATCGTTCTCATCGGCGCGAACATGCCTTCCATCCTGGCGGAGATCTCTTTCGTCAGCAATCCCGCGGACGAACACCGCCTGCAGACCTCGGAATACCGCCAGCGGATCGCCGAGTCGCTTTACCGCGGGATCGCCAAGTATGTGAATGGATTGAGCGGGGTCAAAGTGGCCAGCAAAATTGAAAAAAACGGAACCGACTAACCGGCTCCGTGCCCCTGTCACCTTTTCTTCATGCTTGCGGTGGGTTCCGCAACCAACACCATGCAGCCGTGCGGATCGACGATGTGAAACTCGGTCATACCGTATTCCCGGTCAAACAAGTCGCGGATCCGATAGCGTTCTTTGAGCGTCTTAACGTGTTCCCACAACAATTGGATTCCGGAAACTTCTATGTAAATCTCCGTGTGCTTACGCATGCACATCATGGTTTCGTCGGAGGCAGACTTTTGGATGTGGATGGCCTGACCGTCGCGCTCCACAATTGAGTATTCCGGCGAGTACAGCAAGGTCTTGAATCCCAGCACGTCTTTGTAAAAGGCGATGCTGGTGTCCATATCGTCGCTGGCCAGCATGGGGCAGATTCTCTTTACGGTCGTGTTGCTCACCTTCTCAGCCTCTCGGGATAGTCGATCGACCCAATCGCCTGCCGGGCAAGCTTTTGCGCGTCTCCGGATTACGAGGGCGCAGTTGGTGGTTGCTGGAAACTTTCCTCATTCCCCGGTAGTCTAATGAGCAGGAATCCCTCGGTTTTCATGAAGACTTTCCGCGTCGCTTTCATGGTTACGGCGGTCATCGTGGTTGGCTGTGCCGTTTGTGCGGCCGCGCCCGCCAAAACGGGTGCGGCGGCGCTCCCGATTCTACCCGATCAGTTTGGCGGATGGACGATTTCCGGCTCGGTTAAGACGAGCACCGATCCCGCAGCCGCCGACCCAACCAGTGCTGCGGTACTAAAGGAATACGGCTTCGAGGATTTTTCGGGCGCAACCTACGCCCGCGACGATGGGCACAAACTCACGATCAAAGCGGCCCGCTTCGCCGACGCCAGCGGCGCCTACGGCGCTTTTACCTACTACAAGACGCCGCAGATGCAGATCGAGAAAATTGGCGATCAGGCGGGGTCGTTGAATGAGCGTGTCCTGTTCTATCGCGGCAATATCCTGGTGGATGCCGTCTTCCAGCAGCTCTCGGCGATGTCCGCGGCCGAACTTCGCGAATTAGCTGGAGATCTTCCCCTGCCCTCGGGGGCGACCCGAAACCTGCCGGGGCTGCCCGCCTACCTGCCCGCACAATCCTATGTGCCCAACACCGCGAAGTATGTGGTCGGCCCAGGCGCGCTGCAAAATGTGCACTCACCGCTCCCCGCCGACTTGGTGGATTTCAGCGCCGGTGCCGAGTTGGTGCTGGGAAAGTACAACACCTCGGGTGGCGAAGCAATCCTGACTCTGATTTCTTATCCCACCCCGCAGATCGCCGCCGCCCACCTGCGCAGCCTCGACGCCGTGCTGCAGCAGCATCCTCTTCCACCCGACAGCCCACTGGCAAATCTTGGACCGGTCTACGACAAACGCACTGGCCCGATCCTGGTGATTGCCACCGGATCTCTCTCCACAGGCGAAGCGAAGTCCCTGCTCGCTTCGGTGAATTACGACGCCAGCGTCACCTGGAATGAAAATACCTACGCAACCCGCAAAGACAACCTCGCCAACCTGCTGCTGAATATCATCTACTTATGTGGCATCCTGATCGGCTTTGCGCTGGTGGCTGGACTCGCCTTCGGCGGCGCCAGGGTCTTGCTGAGACGCCTGTTTCCCGATCGGGTATTCGAGCGCGCGGAAACGCTCGAATTTATCTCCCTGCATCTCTCCGAACCGCACCCCGGCCCCGCCGAGGATGGCGTAAACTCATCAATCAAAGCGGTTTAGACTGGAACACATGTCGTTTTGTCTCACAATGACGCATCCCGCATTCTTGTTAACACAATTCCTAAGCTGTTGAAAATAAAGATATTTATTTCACAAAAATTTCTTGACACCGCCCTTTTTCGACTCATAAGATTTCGCCAGAAAGTTTTGACGGTCTAACCTCCGTTGGAACTATTCTCCCTTGAAAGAAAAGGCCACCCTGGTTGCGGGGTGGCCTTTTCGTTTCCTTTCAACTCAGCCCGAGGGACGAATTTTGTTTGGTTGGAACCGGCCTGAGCTATAGTTCGTACCTTAGAAGCATGGGAGGACCGATGTTCTGCGATCGATGCGGGGCGACACTGCAAGCGGATCAGCGCTTTTGTGGCCGCTGTGGCCGGGAGTTCTCCGGTGCCGTAGTTGGATTTCCGCGCCGAAGCCGGGTGCAGGAACACATCCGCATGCTCGGCATTCTCTGGCTGGCGTTTTCCGCCCTGAACGCCCTCGCCGCGCTGGTCTTGTTTGTTCTGGTCAACACCCTGTTCCTTCATCTGGGCGAGTATGGCGCGCCGCAGGCGACGGCCGTCTGGCTGCGTCCGTTTCTTGGCTTCATTGCCATTCTCATGGTGACGAAAGCCGCCGCTGGAGTCGCCGTAGGATGGGGCCTGTTGCGTCGCGAGCCCTGGGCGCGCATCCTCAGCATCATTCTCGCGTTCCTGGCGCTGTTCAACATTCCCTTTGGCACCGCGCTCGGCATCTACACTCTCTGGGTGCTGTTGCCTTCCGAATCCGATAACGACTACCGGGAGCATACGCAGGCCGCGGTGGCTTGAAGATTTTCCTTCAGCCTGTTAACCAGTCAGCGGAAGATGGGTTTGTGTCCTTAGGGGTGGCTCGCGCTTCGCGAAATGACTGCTGCCGAGACGCGCACGGCGTTGACATCACTTGATCTTTTTGACGTGGATTTCCTGACTATCAGGACGGCGATACGTATATCCATTGACGTGACCCAGCGCATCCCGGACAAACGTCACAGTTCCCAGATCGTCCTTGAGGAAGAATGTCTCTTCGCTCAGAGGAAGGTACTCATTTTCCTCTGGCTCGTCGTTCAATCGAGTTAGCAATTTCCCATCTCTTAGCGAGACTGTATCCACAGGTCCGCCCGGTCGCCACTCGTAGCTCCCGGCGTAGTCCTTGTACTGCTCGGGTTGGCAACAGCGGGCCTGCGGAAATTGATCGGCAACGGTTCCCATTGCCGCGCGACCAGCAACCACGAGCCAGCGCGCCGGATAAAAGGTCTCCATTTCCCTCATCTCCGTGACGATGTCGCTAAGGTTAAACTGCTCGTGCGCCGTGAAACGTACATTCAGCACAGCTGTATCGCCGTAGACGTGCACCACGAAGTCTCGCAGGTCCTCGGAGTGATCGTCGGCCTGGGGCATGCTGCGCATGTGCTGGATGATCTTGGCCTTCGTCGTGATCTCGCCATCGTCGGTGGTGAAAATGCAATCGTCGGCGACGTAGGCAGACCAGGCGCCGAAGTCCCGGCTGCGGGCGGCTTCCCGCATGGTGTTGTGCACGTTGACCACCTCCCGTTGTCCGGGTGTGAGCTTCGCTTCCTCATGAGCCCACATCAACGCGGCGGAGAGAATCGCAGAAATCAGAAGCAACAAGAGCTTGGACATATCGTTCTCAAAGCCGGAGGGCTGTGTGCCCCAGTCGGCCAGCCAGTGTACAACTGCGCCCCATTCACGAAAGCAAGCGCCCTCTTCGCGGCATCAATTCCCCTCCCGAATTTGCTCTAGCAGGGATGGAAGCTCCTGAATTGTGCGGATTGTATAGGTGGGATGCACCTCACGCGCAGAGAGTGTTTCATCGGCGCTGCGATAGGCCCGCCCGGACAGCCAAACTGTGCGTACCCCATATTGCTCGCCACCCACAATATCGGTGTTGAGCTGGTTCCCGACGAACAATACCTGCTCTCGCGTCAGCCCGCATCTCGACAAGGCAACATCAAAGAACCCCGATTCGGGCTTGCGAAATCCCGCGTCCACGGACGTGACCACCCACCTGAACAAATTCCCGATCCCACCCCGGTCAAGATATCGGCGCAATTCGGCCTCGTTGGCCGTACGGGTGTTGGCCCAGACTGCCAGCGGAACCGAGATGCGGGGCAATGCCTCCGAAACCCCGGGCATCAGGTGAATCGGCCGGGATTCAAGCGGCGTAGCTCGATCTCTCTGCTCGTCAACCAGCGTGTGGCCAAAGTCGAAGGCGACAGCCCTGATGCCCATGCCAACGCCAGTTTCGCCCCGCGATCCGAATCCCGCAAGCCGAGTCGAGTTCAAAGCTCTTTCAAAGGTCAATGCCGCTTCCGGTTGACCGGTTCGTGCTTCCTGCTACATGATTAAGACAGATGGACGTGGAACGCATCATTGACGATATTGAACAGCTTCAGGAAATGTTCGAGGCGCCCGATATCAGGCCGCTGAGCGCCAGCGACATAGCGGCCGCGAATCGGCGGCACGACGAAAGCCTGGCGCACAGTCCGTGGTTTCGCCTGTGGCAGAGCTATGGCGTCTGCTGCCGGGGCGAATCCCCGACCCTTCGACTCTCGGAAACGCGCAACTGAACTTCCTGCCCAGGAAGGTGAGCCGTGACCAAGAGGAAAGCTGCCAATCTCTGCGGAAACTCACCGAGGCGGAACACGACCTGCTGTCGCACATCCAGAACGGATACCAGCTTGAAACTGATTCGCTCGGCGGCAACCCGGTTCTGCGGCGACCGCAAGACAATGACGAAATACGCCCCTTGTCCGCCAATCGCAACACCATCAAAGGTCTCGAGCGGCGCGGACTCATCATCGCGGGCAAGGCTCAAGATCCGCTCACCATCGTGTGGCGTCTGAAAAAGTGACAAACTGAAAAAGCGCAAGGAAAATGCCTTAAGCCCATCGGACAGGCTCACCGCCCTCCTGTCTTACATCCCTCTTCCGTTGGGCGGAAAGGCCGCGGCTGCGCTCGATCTGCATCTTTACGCCCGCCGCAGTCACATTTAGAATCGAACCAGGCCGACGTAGCTCAGTTGGTAGAGCAGTCGATTCGTAATCGACAGGTCATCGGTTCAAGTCCGATCGTCGGCTCCATCCGCTTCCGTGACTTCTTCCCGGGGCCCGTGCGCCACAGCAACGCGCCCGCTACCCCTCCTGCGCCAGCCGCGCTTTTCCCGGCCGCTTGGGATCGTGCCGCATGCTTCGCCCTTCCACCAGGTGAAACAGCTCTTCTCCGAGGTTCTTGGCGTGATCGCCGGCGCGCTCGAATGCCTGCGCCATCAGCAGCAGGTGGGTGCTGTAGTCCCCCCGCCGGTCTTTGCTGGCCAGGTGACGGTGAAAAACCGCGCGGCACGCCTGGTCCACCTGGGTATCGTTCTTCAACACCCAGTTCGCCGATTCCAGGTCGCGTTTCAGAAAGCCGTAATGGATGTTGGTGAGCATCTTCTCCAGCATCTCCGCCATCGCGATCAGGTCGCGCCGGTCGTCCCGCAGCAGCCGCGGCTTCAGATGCTGCAGGCGCTGGGCGATCGACCAGGCCAGGTCGCCGATGCGCTCCAGGTCGATGATGAACTTCAGGCAGGCCAGTAACTCCCGCGCCTCGGCCTCGCCCACTTGAGTGATGGCGCTGGTGATCTCTTCGTCCACCTTGCGTTCGGCCCGGTCCAACTCCTTCTCGCAGTCCCTCACCGCGACGAAAGCCATGTTGGAGGAGTTTTCCAGGAAGTCGCGCAGGTTGAACGCCGCATCCTTCGCCACCAGGCACGCCTGTTGCACCAGGTGGGTCATGGCCCGGCTGGATTCGTGCTCGCGAACGGCTCTTGGTTTGACGGCTCTCATGCCGGTTGCGGCCTGCGGTTCAGTCCATGATAACTCGTAAAGGCCCGAAATCCATCCTCGCCCATATAGCGCTGCAACAAGGTGGGGTTGGACTGCGGCAGGTCGACCAGGACCAGCCCGTCGAGCGTGTCTGAGAACTCGCGGTCCAGGTTGAAGCTCAGGATGCGCCCGCCCAGCCGGGCGTAGTGCTTGAGCAGGATCGGAACCCCTTTGCCATCGCTCTCCACGTCTGCAATGGGGTCGGTCAGATGTTCCAACTCGTTGAGTTGAAGGCTGACGGCATTCTGATCCATCGGCCGCGCCCAGCGCGCCCGAAAACGGCAGCGCGGCTTTACCAGCCTACCCTGGTCGCGACTGCCGGCGCGCTCCTGAAAGAAGCGGTAGATCAGCTCGCGCGACCAGCGGCTGTAGCCGTTACTGATGCTCACCGCCCCGAATAGGGTGGCAAACTGCGGATGCTGCACCAGGTATCGTCCGATCCCTTTCCACAGCGTCAGCAGGGGAGCGTATTGCCGCTGGTATTCCAGCCGGATGAACGAACGCCCCAACTCCAGCGCCGGCCCCAGCTTTTCGAAGAAACGGGGATGGAAGCGAAACAACGTATTCGTGTAAAGCCCGGCAATGCCCAAGTGAGGCAGGATCTCGGTCGTGAGCCCCAGACGGTACCCACCCGCCAGTTCGCCTTTGGCCTTATTCCACAGCAGCACGTGCGTGTAGTAGTGGTCGAAGCGGTCAAGATCGGCGCTGTTGCCGGTGCCTTCGCCGGCGGCGCGAAACGTAATTTCGCGCAGCCGGGCCGTCTCCTGCAAAAGCTTGGGAACCTCGCGCGCTTTGGCCGCATAAACCGAGTAGTCACAATTTTCGAAGAGACACTGCGACACTGGCAGTTGATCCACTTCGCGGCGCAGCGCCTCGGCGGGAAGCGCATCGGCGATCCGCCGCAGCGTGCGGCGGTTCAGCATCGAATCCAGAGCCGGCGGCAAGCGGCGTGCCGGTTGGCCTCGCTGCGCCAGAACATAGGTGCGCCAGCGCAGATAATTTGCGGCATTACGATCGGAACCGATTTCGTCCAGCTTCGCGGCCGGAATCCGGCTGCCCACGCGCACCTCCACGGTTCGGTCGGTCTGTTGCAGAAATTCGTTGAGCAACCAGGCGGTCCGCAGCTGGGGATGCAGCAAACCCAGCGCCTGAAAGGTGGCGCTGTTGCAGCCCGGCAGAAATACGGGCAGCGCGACGGCATTCGTAAGCCGCACCAGCCGCGCCGCCATGGAGTTCCACTCGGGATCGCTGATGCCCAGATCGGAAAAGCGAATATGCGAAACTTCGCCCGCGGGAAACGTTGCCAGCATCCCGCCGCCAGCCAGCCACGCCACCGCCTGCCGCACCCCCTTCCGGTTGTGCACCGAAGAATGCTGCCCTCCAAACGGATCCACGAAAATGCAGTGCTCGTCCATCTCGGGAATCTCGGCCAGCAGGAAGTTCGTCAATATCTTCACATCGCTTCGCACTCGCGATAGAAGCGCTCCCAGCACGGCTCCGTCCAGCAAACCAAACGGATGGTTGGCGGTCACGACCACGGGCCCAGTAGTGGGTATGCGAGCCAGATCCGAGCCGCTGATCCGGCATTCCACCCGCATCTCCGACAGGACATTTTCGAGGATCGAACGGCTTGTGGGCCGCTGCGCGCGACGGTAGAGGTCGCGCACCCGTTCCAGGGGCATAAGCCGCTGAATCAGGCGCTGGAAGGGGAATAGCTCGGGGCTTGAAACCGGCGGTGGGGCCGGTTGCGGTGCGGTCAATCCGAGATTCGGCATTCTTGTCTATTAATTCAAGCCGTTTGCACAGATATGAATCCCGGATTAAAAGCATGTTACAAGCTGATTAAGATGGTACAGGGACGAGCGTGCCTTGCGCCCCAGTTGCATCTTCCCCGGTGCAAGTTGCCCTTCCAGGTTCGTCTGGGACCGTCTTTCCACTTGCCATGCGGGCATCTCCTTCCCGATAATGTTGGCTGAACGATTCCTACAACCGTGTACCGATATAGTCGAGCAGACCTGCTCCGCATTCTTCGGCTCACGGCCCGTCAGTTGGCAGGGTGGGAAAAAGCCGGACTGGTGGCCGCGGCCGAGAGCTATTCCTTTTTTGACCTGCTGCAAATCAAGAAAGTCCGCGACCTGTGTGCCCGCAAAGTACGCCCGGCGGTGATCCGCCAGTCGCTCGACGCCATGCAGAAACAGGCCGCAGGCATGGAAAATCCCTTGCTCGAAGCGGGCGCTTTCAACGCCGGAACCCGCGTCGCTTTCCGCCACGGTGGCAAATTGCTGGAGCCGATCGCGGGGCAGTTCATGCTCGACTTCGCCTCGCGCGACAACGTCGTCACCCGCACCCCCATCCGCATGATCAAGCCCGACCCCGCCCCGGTCGATGTGGCTGGACTTTTTGCCCGGGGAATAGCCCTGGAGGAAAACCCCGAGACCCAGAGTCAGGCGATTCAGGCGTACCAGAAAGTGCTGGAACTCGAGTCCGAACACGCCGCCGCTCACATCAACCTCGGAACGCTCTACTACAACCGGCAAGATTTCAACCTGGCAGAAAAACATTACCGGGCGGCGATCGCGATTGATCCCCGCTACGCTCTCGCCCACTTCGATCTGGGAAACGTTCTGGATGAGACCGGCCGGGTCCTCGAAGCGATCCAGTCTTACAATGCCGCTCTGCAACTCGCCCCGACCTACGGAGATGCCCACTACAACCTGGCGCTGGCCTATGAAAAGGTCAAAGAGCCGCGCAAAGCCCTGAAGCACTGGCGAGCCTACGTCAAGCTCGATACCGCAGGTCCCTGGGCCGTCCACGCCCGCAACCAGATCAAACGGATTCTCCAGGCCGATGGCTTGAAGCTGGTCCGGTAGCTTTCTCTCCCGTCCTCTTGCCTTGTACACGTCTTGCCCGTCTCAACGCCCGGCGTTCTCCCTCCGGTCAATGCTAAAATCTTTGGTTCGGCATTTCGTTTTGAAGGTGCCCTTATGCCCGAAACCATATTGCAAGCGCCGGCTCCCCCGCCCTTGACTGCCTTGACTGAGGACGAAGTGCTCTTCCGCGACAATATCCACCAGTTTGCCGAAGACAAGGTCCGTCCCCTGGTGAAGGAAATGGACGAGAAGGGAGTGTTCGATCACGGCCTGATCGAGCAGTTCTTCCAGCTCGGGCTTATGGGGATAGAAGTTCCGGAGAACTTCGGCGGCGGCGGAGGAAAATTTTTTGAAGCCATCCTCGCGGTCGAAGAATTGTCGCGGATCGACGCCTCCGCAGGCGTGATCGTCGATGTGCAAAACACACTGGTGAACAACGCCCTGCTGCGGTGGGCCAGCGAGGAACAGAAGAAGCGCTACCTGCCGCGTATGACCGCCAACACCTGCGGCGCGTATGCGCTCAGCGAGGCCGGCTCCGGCTCCGACGCCTTCGCGCTGCAGACCAAGGCTGAGCTCAAAGGCAGCGACTATATTCTCAACGGTCGCAAACTCTGGATCACCAACGGCAAGGAGGCGGGCATTTTCGTTCTCTTCGCCACCATCGACCCAGCCGCCGGTTACAAGGGGATTACGGCTTTTCTCGTCGAGAAAGAATTTCCCGGCTTCACCGTCGGCAAGAAAGAAGACAAGCTCGGGATCCGCGCCTCTTCGACCTGCGAGCTGATTCTGGAAGACTGCCGCGTGCCTAAGTCGAATGTGCTTGGCGAGGCGGGTAAGGGCTACAAGATTGCGATCGAGACGCTGAATGAAGGACGCATCGGAATTGGCGCGCAGATGGCCGGAGTTGCCCGCGGCGCCTGGGAGTACGCCGTGAAGTATGCCCAGGAGCGCAGGCAATTCGGCAAATCGATCGCCGATTTCCAGGGCATCCAGTTCCAGATCGCGCAAATGGCTACGGAGATCGAGGCAGCCCGCCTGATGGTCTATAACGCCGCCCGCATGAAGGATGCCGGAGTGCCCTTCGTCAAGGAGGCGGCTATGACCAAACTCTTCTGCTCCCAGGTGGCGGAGCGGGTGACTTCCCTGGCCATCGAAATCTACGGCGGCTACGGTTTCACCCGGGACTATCCGGTCGAGAAGTACTGGCGCGACTCAAAGATCGGCAAGATTTACGAGGGCACCTCCAACATGCAGCTGGCAACGATTGCCAAGCTGGTCCTGGGCGGGAAATAGGCCGCGAGCCTCGAATAGGGCCTCCAGAGCCGCCTTCGGGATGCTTTGACTGCCTTGCCACCTCCAGCCACGCGCGTGACATTGCCTTTAAAGTGCACGCGGTTGCATCTGTCAACCCGCCGCTGCTCCCCTGAATCCAAGCTAAGTTAAGAGGCTGGAATGGTTTGGCAGCCGCGTTCCCGATGGCTCCCAAGCTGCAATTCCCTGAACGCCCGCTGTTCGGGCTCAGATTGGAGCGCCAATTGTTGAGTTGGACGGCAGAAAACGCTGTGGTGGTTCCCAAGCGGAAGATTACCCTGCTTCCGGTTCTGGTCGTGCTTTTCCTCGTCTCCTACGGCCTGTTGGCCGTGTTGGTGGTGGAACAGGGACGAACCATCGACAACCAGCGTTCTCTGATCATGTCCTTGTTTCAGGACAGCAACAAACTGACCCAACTTGAAGGTAAGACGTTCCAGAAACAACGTGCCGAAGCCCAGGCCCAGGCCGCGGCCAAAGATCACAACCAGGTTCAAACTCCGTCAACCCAGGCAACACCTCAAGGCAAGAGCAAGGACAGTCACAACGGCACCAAACTCCGGCGGACGCTTCCCAAGCCGCCGGTCGGCGCCGACGACAACGGAGATACGCGCAGAACCGTGCTGAAGATCTGAATTCAGGGCCAGGCAGAATTTATGAAAGCCCTGGCTGCACTACTGTTGACGTTGTCTTTTCCCGGTCTCAAGCCGGCGCAGCCGTTGCGCACCCCGCTTGAGCCCAGCGCGAATCGGGAAACCCACAAGAGCGGAAAGTGGTACTTCGCCCAGACCGGCCACGCCGTGTTCTGCTATGGTCCCGTCATGCTCGTAACCCTCCCCACCGGAGGCCTCCAGCGGGTCGCCACCTTCTGCAAGGGCGACCAGACCATGGTCCCGCTGAAAGACTGACCCGTCAGCGCGAAGTCATGTAGGCGCCAATGCCCCGCTGGCCGTTTTTGTGAGATGTCGAACCAGCCGGCGATCCTCTTGGCCTGGTCGAAGTTCTGATACTCGTTGAGCCACACCTCCTCTTGTTTTGAGCTGCGATGGAAGCGTTCAACGTAGCTGTTACCTTTGGGCACGATTGAGCGCGGCTATGCATCTTGACTGTCATGCATCAAGATTGGGAATCGTGCCCACCATCCAGACTGCGGTCCGCAAACACCCCCGCCCAAGCCAAGCTTGAGCGGGGCACCCTCGGGCGTGAGTTTGAGATTTCGGGGTGGGCCAGCCCCCCTCCAAGATCAACCAATGTTCTGTGAGCTTCGTCACCGGAAAAGCGTGCCGGAGGTCTTATAATTTCGTCGTGCGGCGGGAGGATTTATGAAACTGTCTTCGCGTCCGGTTCGAACGCCTTCCAGCCTTTCCGATTCACTTCATCGTCAGCTCAATCTGTATGCAGTTGCGGCCAGCGCTGCGGGAGTGGGAATGCTGGCGCAATCGGCCGAAGCGGTAATCGTTTACACGCCTGCACACACCACGATTAATCGCGGCTTCCCCGGCATTCTTCACCTTGATCTGAATCACGACGGGAACTCAGATTTCAGGTTTGAAAACTGGTGGAATAGCGATTCCGACGGGACCGTAGGGTTCCTGTCCGTTCTTCCTTCCGCGGCGAACGGAATCCGAGGATACTCTACGGGAAACAACTTTGTCTTTTTCGCGTCTGCACTTCGAGTGGGGCAGAAGATTGGTCCGAAACAGCAATTTGTCTCCCCCAGGCAGAACGATTGGATGTGGCTGGCGAGCGACAGTTTCGGCCAGTGGGATGACGTAAATAATCGCTATCTCGGCCTGAGGATCGTAATCAAGGGAAAGACTCACTATGGTTGGGCCAGACTCAACGTGCATTCGAGCCCAGAGAATTATAAGAGAATTATAAGATTACTGCTGTGCTGACCGGCTACGCCTACGAGACCATCCCTGGCAAGCCCATCATCGCTGGCAAAACCGAAGCGCCGGATATCATCTCGGTGCAGCCCAACGCCGCACTCGGCAGCCTCGGCGGGTTGGCGTCGGGACGAAAGTAAGCACGCCCTGCGAGCAGCGCTGCCCCACTGCGGTCCCGATTTTAGGCCGTTGGTATCGTGCTGCCGTGATCCTCAGAGGTGGCGTGACACCGAGGGGGCATTTTGCCGTCGCCGTCGTATACCATCCCCGCCTTTAATTTGACTCCCTCGCCAATCCCACCTAAGATGTCTCCACTCAACGGACAGGGTTTCGCGCCAGACCCATGCTAGATCAGACCATCTCCCACTACCGGATCGTGGAAAAGCTCGGCGGCGGAGGCATGGGTGTCGTCTACAAAGCCGAGGACATCAAACTCGGCCGCTTCGTCGCCCTTAAATTTCTTCCCGAGGAACTCGCCAGAGACCGCCAGGCGCTGGAGCGCTTTCAACGCGAAGCTCGAGCCGCCTCGGCCCTGAACCATCCCAACATCTGCACCATTCATGAAGTTGACGAGGCCGACGGCAAGGCGTTTATCGTCATGGAGTATCTCGACGGTCAGACGCTGAAACACCGCATCGCCGGACGTCCCGTCGATACCGAACTGCTTCTCGGTCTGGCGATCGAAATCGCGGATGCGCTGGACGCCGCCCACTCCAAGGGAATTATTCATCGCGACATCAAGCCCGCCAACATCTTCGTCACCAAGCGCGGGCAGGCGAAGCTGCTGGACTTCGGGCTGGCGAAGCGTTCTCCGGATCATCGGGCGGGCGCCGACGATGCCGCCATGCAGACCGCCACCAGCGCCCATATGATGACCAGCCCCGGCTCGACCGTCGGCACCGTCGCCTATATGTCGCCGGAGCAGGTGCGCGCCGAGGACCTCGATCCCCGCACCGATCTTTTCGCCTTCGGAGCCGTGCTTTACGAGATGGCCACTGGCGACCTGGCTTTTTCCGGCAGCAGTAGCGGGGTGATTTTCGAGGCCATCCTCAATCGCATGCCGCCGTCGGTATCCAGTCTGAATCCTTCGATTCCCCAGAAGCTCGAGGAAGTGATCTTTAAGTCGCTCGAGAAAGAACGCGAATTCCGCTACCAGACCGCCGCCGAGTTGCGCGGAGACCTGAAGCGCATCAAGCGCGCTCTGGACACATCGCGGGTGCGCTCCTCCAGCTCCAGCGTGGTTGCGGTTTCGGCTGCGCCACCCGCAGATGCTCCGCAGCCCGCGCGAAAGACAAAGAGTCCCGTTCCCCTCGCCGCCGCTGCGGCCGCAATCGCGCTGGTTGTGGGCCTGGCCGCGGGCATGTTTCTCTGGCCGCGCTCTGCGCAGGCTCCGCTGCCGGTCTATCATCCGCTTACTTTTCGCCGTGGCAGCGTGCACTCGGCGCGATTTGCGCCGGATGGAAAAACCATCATCTACAGCGCCGCCTGGGAAGGGAAGCCGCTGCAGTTGTTTACCACCCGGCCTGAGAGCCCTGAGTCCCACGAACTGGAGCCCGCAGGAGCCGACGTCCTCGCTATCTCATCTTCAGGAGAGATGGCGCTGGCGCTAGGCAGCCGGCCCCGGGATCCTTTTCTCTATACGGGCATTCTGGCGCGCGTTCCCCTGGTCGGGGGCGCTCCCCGCGAAGTGCTGGAAGGCGTGGAATGGGCGGATTGGGCGCCGGACGGCAGTTCTCTGGCCGTAGTCCGCAGCGTCGAAGGCCGCCAGCGGCTCGAGTACCCCGTGGGCAAGGTTCTTTACCAGGCCGACGGATGGGTGGGGCACATCCGCTTCTCACCCGCAGGAGACAGGATCGCTTTTGTCGACCATCCTCAACCGGCAGACGACGGCGGAGCGGTGGCGGTGGTTGACTTGGCAGGAAAGAAAACCACGCTCTCCACCGGCTGGGACAGCATTCAGGGTGTCGCCTGGCCGCCAGGCGGCAATGAAGTCTGGTTCACCGCGACCCGCACTGGTGGAGACCGTTCCCTCTATGCGGTAAATCTTGGTGGTACTGTGCGGCTGCTGGCCCGCGTTCCCGGAGAACTCACGTTGCTCGATGTTGGCCGCGATGGCAACGTCCTGTTGACCCGCGCCAACGACCGCGCTGGCATGATCGGTCTGGGTCCGGGCGAAGCCAAGGAACATGATCTGTCCTGGCTCGACTGGTCGGTTCCCGTGTGTCTTTCCGAAGACGGTCGCACCATACTCTTCTCCGAGAGCGGCGAGGGCGGCGGCCCCAAGTATGCCGTCTATCTTCGCAAGACCGATGGATCGCCTGCCATCCGCCTGGGCGAGGGAACCGCGGGCACTTTGTCTCCAGATGGCAAATGGGCGGTGGCTCATCCAAACGCGACGCCCTCGCCGTTGCTGTTGCTGCCGACCGGAGTCGGCGAGGCCAAGCCTCTGACGCACGATTCGCTCAATCACGTCCGCGTCAGAATGATGGCCGATGGCAAAACTGTGATTTTCTCCGGGAGCGAGCCCGGCCACGGACTGCGCCTGTACGTTGAACTGCCGGAGGAAGGCACCGCAAGAGCCATCAGCCCGGAGGGTGTTGCCGCCACCTTCGCCGTCTCCGCCGATGGCACCACGGTGGCCGCGGTCGGACCCGACGGAATTCCTTACCTTTATCCTGTGGCCGGAGGCGACCCTCGCCCGGTGCGCGGCGCTCAACCCGGCGACGCCCCGACCGCCTGGTCCGTCGATGGTCATACCTTGTACATGTATCGTTTCGGAGACATCCCCGCGAAAGTCTTTCAACTGGATGTCACCACCGGCGAAAGAAAACCGTGGAAAGAACTGGTCCCCGCCGACGCTGCCGGCATCGACAGCATTCGGGGCATCATGATCGCTCCCGATGCCAAGGCCTATGTGTACGGCTACATCCGCAGCCTCTCCGACCTCTATCTGGTGGAGGGGTTGAAGTAATCCTTCGGTTCTCCAGCGGCCGGCGCGTTCATCCTGTAGATTTTCTCTATGCCCAAGTTCGAGAAACACATTTTTATTTGCGGCAATCAGCGGCCGGCAGGACATCCCCGGGGCTGTTGCGATCCTGAAGCCAAGGCAGAATTACAGAAACTGTTCAAGCAGAAGCTCAAAGAACGCGGTTTGAAGGGCAGAGTTCGCGCCAACCAGGCCGGTTGTCTGGATCAGTGCGAGCACGGTCCAAACCTGGTTATCTACCCTGAGGCCGTGTGGTACGGCGGCGTGAGACTTGCCGATGTCGACGAGATTATCGACTCCCACATCATTGGCGGAGAGCCGGTGGAGCGGCTCGTGCTGAAGGAATCCTGCATCAATACCGAAAGTTGCGAACACAAGCCGCGGCCTGGCTCAACCGGGAGGTGAAGGCACAAATGCCGGACTGGCACAACATCGGCACACCAGTCCGGCACGAAGCTCAAGGCGCGGTGGCGGCCTTGTAGAGATTGATCATGCCCCAACCGAAAATGTTGTTGGGAAGATGTTGGCCCGAACCACCACAGTTCTGCGTGCTGACGAGGTGATCCGCGGTGTGATCGAAAAGGTGTTCGGTCGTGTCAATGTCACCAACCAGGCTGGGTTTTGCCTGCCACAGAAGGGCCACTCCGCCCGCCACATGCGGGGCTGCCATCGAAGTTCCCGACCAGCCGGATTCGTACTGGCTTCCCGGCACGGCCCCGCGAAGGTCGACTCCCGGCGCTGAAAGATCAGGCTTCCGCCGGTTGCTTCCGTCGGATGTCACCGGACCGCGGCTGCTGAAGCTGGCGATGTTTTTCCCTGAATCGATTGCGCCAACTGTCACCGCGCTTTTGTAAATCGCAGGCGGTGTGTCGATCGATGAGCAATTCGACCCGGAGTTGCCGGCGGCCATCGCCGGGAAAATCCCGGCGGCGCGCACCGCGTTCACGACTTTCTTGAGCGTATTCACCGAACAGCCCTCGCTGTCGGGGCAGATCCACGAGTTGTTCACCGAATCCGGCGCTTTGCTGGGATCGCCCTGGCCGCCGCCTACCGGATACGGCGCAATCAGAAACTCGAAACATTCCGAGTAGCGCGCGGGCGAACCGGTGCCGTTTTCATCCATATTGCGGCAGGCGATCCACTGGGCATGGGGAGCCACGCCGATCTTGTTTCCTTTGCCGTCGTCTCCGACCATCTCGCCCACGGTGAAGGTCCCGTGCCCGAAAGGATCGAACGGTGCCGGCTGGTTATCCACCGCGTCATGCCAGTTGTAGTCGTGATCCACGGAATGCCCGTTCCAGCCACGATACTGCTTCTTGAGCGCCGGGTGATCCCACTGGACGCCCGTGTCAGCTCCGGAAACCACCAGGCCCTCGCCGCGATATCCCATCTTCCAAACCTGCGGCGCCTTGACCATCTTGACGTTCCATTCGATGGTGTCGGGCTGAGGGTTCGGGTCTCTGCGGGTGGGCACGGGCAGAGCGGTCCGCACGTAGGGATTCGCATCAATCTCGCTGACATCGTTGCGCGCGGCCAGTTCTTCCATCAGCCCACGCGTCCCGCTGATCTTGATCATGTTGACGATGAAGAACGGCTGGTAGGGAATTCCCCGCTGCCGCAGCAACTGGATGATGGGCCCCTGGGTACGGGCGGCCACCGCGCGGAGCGCGTCCACGACGTAACGTCCTTTTTCGGCCTTGGTACCAAGCGCGGCGGCATGCGTCAGATCGGCTTGCTCGCCGAGCACGACCAGGGCTTCGGTCCGGCCCCCGTTGGCGGTTTCTGACATAACCCGCGGCGCAATCTTATCGGCAGGCGATGCCGCCGAGAATGAAGTGAGTGTAAACAGTAAGACCGGAATCGCACACCACAGAGACCTGCGTGAAATCACGTTGTTCCCCCTCAAGAATCCGCTTCGGCAGATTCTGAATCAATTGAAGCGCGACTTGCGTCAGGACTGTAATCTGGCGGGGTTTGCAGTGTCAATGAGCAGAATTTTGCAGCTTGGGGTCCCCCCCAGGGCCGATCCTGTCTGCCGCAACATTCTTAGTCCAGCCGGGTTCATGCAGGGAGCCGAAACCATACAAAGAAACCGTCAGTCGGCGCCTCTTCGAGGCATGTGCATCTTAGGCACATCGCCCGGGCGCCAGTTGGGCAGGGATGATACTTAGGAAGTCTTTCCGCCGTTTGCGGTCACGCGGGCCGAACCTCGTCTGCAGCGGCCGAACTCCCAACATAACACGGGGCCTGTTGAAAACGCCGGTCGTCCGCCTGGTCATGACCGGCGCGATCGCCCTGGGATTGGTCTTCCTTGTGGCCTGTGGCGGCGTCAGCACCAGCCAGAGTCCCAGCCCGGCTCCCGGAAACTCCTGTGGTGGCACAACCCCGGCTCCGGCTATGTTCGATCCCGGTTCCTTTCCCGCAAGCCCCGGCCCGGCTGGTTCCTTCTTTGGCATCAATACCAACTCCCTTGCCGATCCCGGGCCGGCGGCGCTTCTTCCCGTGACCAACTGGCGCAGCCTCGGCTCCGGGGTCAAGTGGGCTGACATCAATACGGCAGCCGGGGTCTACGACTTTTCCCGGCTCGATAAATGGATGGCCAAGCTGAACGGTGCTGACATCATGTTCACGGTGTTCGCCACTCCGAGTTGGGCCTCTTCTCACGGCAAGAATTCTGCTTCCCCGAACACCTGCTGCTCCTACCAGGATCAGAATGGCCCTGGGGTCTGCGATCCGCCGGTGGACCTGGCCTGCGATGGCTCGGGGAAGGATCAAGTCTTTATCGATTTCCTCACCGCGCTCGTGCAGCACCTCGGACCGGGTGCCATCAAGTACTGGGAGCTGTGGAACGAGCCCAACGTCGACCATCAGTGGAACGGGAACGTGGACTGCGCCAACTCTGGGCTCGCGCATCCCGGCGAAGTCATGCTGGCCAGAATGGCCAAGGACTTGAAAACCACAGTTTCCAGATACGATCCCGCGGCGCAGTTTACAACCCCGGCGGCAACCGATGGCGACAAGGCGGGAAACTGGCTCAGCGAATACCTTACAGCCACCGACGGCGGCCAATACGCCGACATCAATGCCTTCCACGGTTACAACAACAACGGCGTGTGCCCATCTGATTGTCCCCAGGCGGAGGCAGTCGCCGAACAGATCGATCACCTCAACAGCAAACTTCCGGCAGCCGCCCGTGGCAAGCCCTTGTTCGACACCGAGGGCTATTGGGGAATGGGCAAGACCGGCAACGGCACCCGCACCAGCGCCATCACCGATGCCGACCAGCAAGCCTCATTCGTCGCCCGCTACTACCTGATGCAGATGTGGAAGAAGGTCGCCAGGTTTTTCTGGTGGAATTGGGACATTTCCGATGAAACCACCTTTTACAACAAGACCACAAAAGAACTCAGCGCGGCGGGCTATGCCTACGCCCAGATCGTAGGCTGGACAAGCGGCGGTGACGCGACCGTCGGACCCTGCGGCGCCAACCCTTCCGTGAAAACGCGCTGGACCTGCACCATCACCAGCCCGGCCGGCGCCGTAACCGTCGCCGTCTGGGACACGGCCCAAACCTGCGCCAATGGAGTCTGCTCCACCACCACCGTAAGTCTCGCTTCCATTGGAAAGGGAACGGCGTTCAACGCTTATCTTGACCTCGAAGGGCGCAGCACGGCGATTTCCAATCAGACCGTGCCCGTAGGGCTGAAGGCGATTCTTCTGACCAACCAGTAGCTGGCCGCGGCTCCTTCTTTGGGCGAACTTTGCGCAATTAACCCTCTATTCATATACGATGCATGGTAGTAGTTGGTCCGGCTGGATATGGTTTCGGTCGAATCCCCTAGCATCCGCGCGGCACATCATGACCAAGACTCCCCCGCCCCGATGGTCAATCGCTGGATCCCAGCTGGGTCCACTGGAACGTCAGCTGCTAGCGAAAGTGTGGTCACGCGGAAGTACGACCGTCCGCGAACTGCGCGAAGACCGTGACGTGCCCCAAGCCTACACGACGATCATGACAACCTTGGATCGTCTCTTCAAGAAGGGGTTGCTCAATCGGGTTGCCGAAGGCCGGGCCTTCCGTTACTCTGCTTGCTGTGCCCCCGAGGAATTGCCTCGGCTGGTCGCGGTTACGAGCATGCGCCGCTGGATTCAATCGTCGTCGATTCCTCATCTTTCCTACTTGGTCGAAGCGATCAGCGCTCATGACGCGCGTCTGCTCGACGAATTGCGTGCGCTGATCGAGCGCAAGCGTCAGGAACTCCAGCAGCAAGGGAAAGCCTGATGTTCGCCGCCCGCGCCATCCTGGTTTCGCTGGGTTTCCTGGCTGCGCTGTATTGCCTGCTGTCGCTGCTGGTGGTCTGCGTTTGGAACGGATGGAATCGCCTTCGGCGGCCGGCTACGTTCGACTCGCCGGGCCTTTTATTCGCCTTGCGCGTTTTCCCCTTGGCCGCGTCCACGCTGTTTACCCTTGCCTTTGCCCTGCCGGCATTTCTGCATCTTGAATCCGGCGCCATCGATGAAGATTCCGGTACCATGATCTTCCTCTGCTGCTTCGTGCTTTTTTTTCTTGCGGGTTTGCTCAGGATTCTGTCCGCCCAGAGGAAAAGTTCGCAGGTTGCCGGGGAGTGGCTGGATGGCGCACGCGTTGTGGGCGAAAACTCGGGTGCGCTTACCGTCGCAGACCACGAGGGCGTTCCGCCGCTCGTCCTGATTGGACTGTCCAGGGCAAGAGTTCTGATCTCCAATGCGGCGTTCTCTATGCTCAGCGGCAACGAATTGCGAGTGGCGCTGCGGCATGAACTCGAGCACCGCCGCTCCCGCGACAACCTGAAGAAGTTAGTGCTCCACGGTGCTACTTTTCCCGGAATGGCCAGCCTGGAGAACGCCTGGAAAGAGGCAGCGGAACTTGCGGCCGACGAGCGCGCGGTCTCGACTCAAGCGGAAGCCCTGGACCTGGCCGGCGCGCTGGTCAAGCTTGCGGAACTCACTCCGCTGCGGGAACCGCCGCTCCTGACCACGGCGCTGGTAACCTCCTCCTCTGCGGTGGCACTGCGAATCCAGCGCCTGCTCGCCTGGCAGGAGAATAAGGCTTCCCATACCACGATCCAGTACTATCTTTTTCCCCTCATGCTCGCCGCAATTCTGGCTGCCGCGGCCAACTATGGCTGGGCGTTGCTGCTTACTCACCGGATCACCGAGTGGTTCATCCACTAACCCCATATCCCGATCGCACTTCTGCGCCGCCGCTATACCCCGCGTGTAAAATTGTCCAGGCAGCATCGTCGCCCGCGTCGGCGACGAAGCGGGCGCGTAGCTCAAACGGATAGAGCATCGGATTTCTAATCCGAGGGTTGCAGGTTCAAGTCCTGCCGCGCCTACCACAAACCCTTCCGGATCCGCCGCCCTGCCGCGCCTGCGGAACGCAAAACACTGCTACGGCCGGTAGATCCAGGTCTGCGCCGTTCCCCGATCATTGTCGGCATATCCGCCGGCCAGCAACACGCTGCCATCGCGGAGCTTGGTTTCGGTCATGTAGTGCCACTTGTCGTTCATCCCGTTACAACTGGCTGTGAGAGCCTGCGTGGATTCATACTGGAAGTATCGCCGCAAATCGAATTCTGTAGCTGCACTGCTTTCTGCGGGAGCAAGAACTGATGGCATCGACTTGCCGACGGGCTATTCCGCCATCGATGAGCTGCTGGTTGCGCGGAAATGAGAGTCCCAGCTTGAATGGAAAATCTTGGCCAGAGCCACAGATTCGCCGACGGAGGTGTTGGGTGCGCCGGCCGTCCGGGTGGATGGTCGGCCATGGGGAAGTTGACTTCTCGTGTGCCTGTTGTCCATGTAAGAATGCACAAGAATAGGCAACACGGACTTATTTCTTCAATTCAGCAGGCCAGTTCGTGACCAGTTGGAGCGGGGCCTGCATTTCATCATCGGCATGGTTCACAAGCAGCCGCTTCCCGTCCAAGGAGGCGTCAAACGATAATCCGATTCCTGGTGTGCTTGCGTGGAACAGATGCCGCGGCTTGCCGACTTCGACTTCTGAGCCTTTCGCACTGATTGGGCACACGAAGAAATCGTCCGTTTGGTCTTTGTAGAACAGCTCCTTTCCATTTCCGCTCCACGCGGAATGGGTTCCGCCATTCGAGGATACCCTCCATTTGCCTTTTGCTTCCGGGAAGGTTGTGAGATAAACCTCCCATTGTCCCGATTCATCAGAGGTATAAGCGACCCAGCGGCTGTCGGGCGAAACGCGATAACCGGTGATGTTCGATTGCACCGAAGGCGGCCGCACAATAGCCACCGGTTTCGCGTCTCCCGTAGCCGGCACGATCCAGAGAGAGACTTGCTTTTCTCCCTCACCCCACAAATACGTGATGTATTTTCCATTGGGCGACCATGCAGGGTAGTGATAGTTGTTCTGGGGTAGCAACGCCGTTTCCGCCCCGGTTCCGTCAGCCGCCTTGGAACGGATTTCGACGTTTCCGCCGCCTCTCGTTGTTGGTACGGTGAACATCAACGACTTACCGTCGGGCGACCACGCAGGTTGTAGAAGCACTGGCCCATCGAACGTGACACGTGTTTTTGTGCTGCGTTCCAAGTCGCACGTGAAAATGGCCCCAGCTCCAGCAAATGCGGCCTTCTTGTTATCTGGGGAGAGGCGCACATCAACAATGCCCTTTTCCTCCGGGTCGCATGTGGGCAGTGAGTTACCCGCACGGTCAAACCACATGAGCCGGCTCTTCACCGCTGAAGCACTGCCGATTTCATAAGTGGTGAGTCCGTTTTGAGACACGGAGAAAATGCTCCGCCATACCCCGACGTCATCGCGGAGGTTGTTCACCAGCGGAATTGGCGAACCGGACAGCGTTCCTGATTGCGGATTAAAGGGTTGTGCAACCAGGGCTGTATTGGCGCGGTAAAGCAAATAGCCAGAAGCATATTCAGCCGAGGACTCGGCAGTCACAATCAGGTGCGTTTCCTTATTATCCAAAGACCCGAAATATATTCCGTTCTGTTTGGGATCTCCGCCGGTATGGTTGGTGGCGAGAAAAAGAAAGTGCCTTCCGTCGGGCAGAAACCAAGGCCAGCGGTGAGTGGAATGCTTCGTTAGATCCAGTGTGGTCGCGGGTTCCGCAGGGCCGCCGTCGGCGTTCACCTTCATCAAACCACCGGTGTAGTCTGCCTCGAACACAATGACGTCGCTGGTGCCCCAGGTACCGCCCCGGGGATTGGGAGCATCGGCGAGAGTTGCAACTGGTCCACCCATGGTGGGTATCTTCATCAGCTTGCCACTCGCGAAAAAGCCGAGGTAGTGGCCATCAGGAGACCAAAAGGGATGCGCCGCCCCCGAAGTTCCGTCGAGCGGCTTCGCGAAGTCGCTATTCAGCGAGCGAACCCAGAGCAGCTTGGAGTCAGGTGAATGCGCAACAAACGCCAGCTTGTCACCTTGGGGAGAGAGTACGGGCATACCGCCTGCATCGCCGGTGGCGTCGAACAGGAATCTTTCCGGAGGCGGGATCTCGGAATGAAACGATACTGGCACGTTGGACGATTGTGCCCAGCGATATCCGAGAAAACCGGCGACGGCGATCAATGCAAGTAAGAGCGCACTAAATCCGGCGGCCCAGGTCTTGTTCAATTGTGACGGCGATCTTGCAGTATCGTCGGGTGAGACATCTGCGGTCCACTGCAAGTTCATAGCGACATCGTGGGCGGTGTGCATTCGGTCTGCCGGGTCTTTGGCAAGGCATGCGCGTATCAAGCGATCCAACATGCGAGGCGTACGCGGCCGCGCTGCGTTGATCGGCTCCGGCTCCTTCTCCAGAATGGCAGTGAACACGCTTAACTGGGATTTGCCTTCGAAGGCGTGGAGTCCCGTGACCATTTCGTAGAGAACGCATCCGAAGCTGAAGAGATCGCTGCGCGCGTCGGCTTCCGCTCCTTGCAAAAGTTCAGGAGCCATGTACTGGAACGTCCCAACGATCGAACCTTTCTGCGTGAGTTGCGATGCCGCCGAGGTGAGCGAAGCCAGATTCATTGTCGGCGTCGACGGAGTAAAAGGACCCGCAGCCTGCGAGGGCATCGCCGGCTTCGGTTTGGCAAGTCCGAAGTCCATCAGCTTCGCGCCGGCTTTCGTCAGCATTATGTTCGCCGGCTTCAGATCACGATGCAGAATGCCTTGTTGATGTGCCTTCTCGAGAGCGTATGCGATTTCGGTCCCAATCTTCAGAACTTGCTCTACGGGCAGCGCACCTTTTTGCAGCCGCTCGGCCAGAGTCTGACCCTCCAAGTACTCCATGACGAGAAATTCAGTGCCGGCTTGCGTGCCGATGTCGTAAAGCGTGCAGATGTTGGCATGCTGCAGCGCGGAAATCGCCTTGGCCTCCCGCTCCAGGCGTTGTCTCAGTTCCGGGTCAGAGGAAAGATGCGACGGTAATACTTTGATGGCGACCGTGCGGTCAAGACGCGTGTCCTTAGCACGGTACACCTCGCCCATCCCGCCAGCACCTAACGGTGATTGAATCTCATAAGGTCCGAGTTTCGTTCCAGAGGTGAGGGCCATGCGTGCACGACATTATAGCCCCCAGATGTTGTCGCAGATAAGCCCTGCGGTCGGTCGAGTGGTCGGCAACTAGGGTTGACTTCTGGATTGCCCGTGATGCTTCCGCAGTAGGCAACGACAAACTGAAAAAGGCAAGGAGCGCCGACAGAGAGCCGCACGTCTATTGCGAGAGACCCGTTTCATAGAGAATGGCTTTGTGGCGCGGGTCGGACCAGTAGGCTCCAAACCCGTATCGTATTGCCGCTTCAAGCGTATCGATGCCGTCGACTTTCTTTGTCTTACTTTTGAATCATACTCGCGGTTTAGACACAAGGATGTGATCCAGATCAGACACCTGGTTCTTGGCCTGGGGACTTGGATCATCGTCGCTCATGCCGACGGCTGCGGTACGTTTCCCCGTCGCAGTGGGCGTGAAGGTGACCGTGATGGTGCACTGGCCCTTGCGGAGGCACACTGTTCCCACACGAGTGATCCAGTTCCCGCTACCCCGACCAACATAGCCAGGAGCGCGCTTTCTCGACGATAGACACTCCTTTGTCGGTCGGAGTGAAGGACACAGCGATTTGGCAACCTTGGCCCGGAGATATCGAGCCCACCCGCTTATGCTCGGATTTCTAATCCGAGGGTTGCAGGTTCAAGTCCTGCCGCGCCTACCACACACCCCTCCGCTAGCCCTGCACCGCCTGCGGAACGCAAAACACTGCTACGGCCGGTAGATCCAGGTCTGCGCCGTTCCCTGATCATTGTCGGCATATCCGCCGGCCAGCAACACGCTGCCATCGCGGAGCTTGGTTTCGGTCATGTAGTGCCACTTGTCGTTCATCTGACCTGGCACCGGGAGAAATTTCCCGCTCTCAGGATCGAAGATTTCGGCCTCTTTGCTTCCACCCGCGACTAGTAGATTTCCATCCTGCAACCGTACCGCTTCTGCGGGCAACTTAAAGCGTCTGTCATTCATGGAGGATATCTCTGCGAATTTCCCTGTCCCCGGATCGTAGATTTCTGCGCTATTCAAATTTCCGCTGTAGTCACGCAGGTCGGAGCCTCCGGCAATCAGCACTCGACCATCCGCCAACAGCCCCGCCGTGTGCTTGTACCGCGCCGTGACCAGACTGCCGGTCTCGGTGAAGGCTCCGGCCTTCGGGTCGTAGATCTCGGCGCTTGCCATCAAACTCTCGCCTTTGCCTCCAGCTATCAGAACCCTCCCGTCGTTGAGCAGTGTCGCAGTGTGCGCCACCCGGGCATGACGCATCGTTCCGGTCGCCTGGAAAGATAGCGTGGCTGCGTGGAAGACTTCAGCCGTAGCCAAATGCCCGTCCGGACCGTCGTGGTCATCTCCCCCGGTAATCAGCACGTCGCCATTGTTCAGCACGGTCGCGCGGGCCTCGCCGCGCCGGGCAGTCAACCTTGCCGTCGCCGTGAACTTCCCTGTCGCCGGATCATAAACTTCCGCCGAGTCGGTCGCCCCACGGCCTACCCATCCTCCGGCGACCAAAACCTTGCCCGACCGCAGCAGCACTGCGATATGCCCCACCCGCCGTTCGGCCATCTCTCCGGTAGCCTGAAACTTGCCGGTTGCAGGATCATAAAGCTCGGCCGACCTGCAGAAGTCCTGGTTACGCCGCATGCCCCCGGCTAACAGAACCTTGCCGTCGGGAAGCAGAGTGGCTGATTGTCCCGAACGTCCTTCGAGCATCGGCGCGGCGGGCATGACTCTCCCTGGGCGAGGGGCGGCAATCGCGCGAAATGCTGCGACTGCGACAACAAAACTGACCGTTAGACAGAGAGTGATACCAGCAACGAACAACGGGCGGGACCGGTTCATGACATGCCTCTTTGAAAAGTAAGACGTATCGCCAGGTTAAAGGTAAGCTCCTGGTCAGACCAAACCAAGGATAACTCCGTCAGTTAAACAGGGAAGAGCGCGCTGTATGACCGCCAGAGCGAACGAGGGGCTGCCTGATCCGGGCCGTGGTTGAGCCAACACGTAAGGCCCGTTAGGCAACTAAAGTCCAGCAGGCTAAAGTGCGCCTTTTGCTGGCTGGAGGAAGCCCTGGAGGAGGAAGCGCTGAAGAAAGAGAAAGGGCACCGACGACAAGCTGGCCCGCCTCGCCAAGCAAATCAACCCGCAAGCAAACCAGAGAACGGAAGGAAGGTAGCGGAATAACAGGAGCAAACTCATGGCAAGCCCGGCAAGCGTCAAGAAACATCCGCTGCATCCAATGTTCGTTGCCTTACCCATTGGCCTGTGGGTATTTGCCTTGGTGTGTGACATTGTTGCCGTCACCGGTGCTGCCGGTCCGTGGAGCACTGTCGCTCTCTACAGCATCGCGGGAGGCATTGTGGGCGCCGTGATGGCCGCGGTGCCGGGCTTGGTCGATTATTTCTCAATCGACGAAGCGGCCATGAGGCGAATCGCGATTTTTCACCTCATGGTCAATGTGGGTGCTCTCATAGTGTTCGCAATAAACCTCTGGTGCCGTCTCGTTCTGCCGGCCAACAATGTTCTGCCACTCATTCTTTCCATTATTGGCGTGCTGGGAATCGGAGTAGGTGGGTGGCTGGGTGGAGAGATGGTCTACGTCAAGGGCATGGCGGTGGAAGCTGTGGAAGTGCTGGCGAAAAAGTTGGAGAAAGTAGAGGAGGAACAGCCCCGGCCTCGGCGCGTGAGTTGATTCCATGCGGCCTGCCGCCCTGAGACATGACAGCGCCGCTCATGATCGACCGAGGTCAAGCCCCAGTTCCACCCGTCACCAACGGTGACCCAATGCATCTCGGCATTCGCCGGGTACTGTCGAAACTCGGTCCAGGGCTGGTCACCGGTGCGTCCGATGACGATCCCAGTGGCATCGCGACCTATTCGCAGGTAGGTGCGCAATTTGGCTATGCGCTGCTCTGGACGATGGTCTTGTCGTATCCCTTGATGGTCGCGATCCAGGAGATTTGTGGACGCATCGGGCGAGTGACCGGCTCCGGTTTGGCCGCGAATCTGCGCAAGCGCTATCCTAAGCCGGTTCTTTTCTCCGTCCTGGCGCTGATGTCGGCGGCAAATATCTTCAACCTGGGCGCGGACATTGGCGCGATGGGCTCATCCCTAGCCTTGCTCCTGCCCGGAACCGAGAGATTGCTCACCGTCGCGTTCGGACTGGTATCCCTGCTGCCGGTTTTGTTCGTTCCCTACAGAACATACGCGAAATATCTAAAGTGGCTGACGCTTTCGCTCTTTGCCTACGTTGGCGTCGCCTTTCTCGAGCGCGTTCCCTGGCGGGCGGTAGCCGCTGCAGCGTTGATTCCGCGCTTGGCATTCAGTCAAGCTTCGGTGGTCGCATTAGTTGCCGTGCTGGGAACCACGATTAGCCCATACTTATTCTTTTGGCAGGCTTCTCAGGAAGCTGAGGAGGTAAAGAATAACCGCGGCGAAAAAGCGCTCAAGCGCGCTCCCAAACAGGCGAATGCTCAACTTCAACGGATCCACTTCGATACGCTTGCGGGAATGGCGCTCTCGAATGTGGTTGCCTTCTTTATCATCCTTAGCGCCGCGTCGACATTGCACGCTCACGGCATCAAGAACGTGACGACTTGCGCCCAGGCTGCCTCTGCGCTCGCTCCTATTGCGGGGCGCTTTGCCGGCGTGCTTTTTGTTTGCGGCATCGTGGGGACAGGTCTGCTGGCCGTGCCGGTGTTGGCCGCTTCGGCTGCTTACGCCATTGGCGAAGCCTGCGGATGGAAGCCGAGCCTGGAAAAGCCGCCTCGTAAGGCTCCCGGGTTCTACGCCGCAATTACCATCGCCACGATGATGGGTCTCAGTATCAGCTTTCTGCACATCGACCCGGTGAAGGCACTTGTCTGGGCCGCAGTACTGAATGGAATCACCGCCGCTCCACTCATGGCGGTCATCATGTTAATGGCATCGAGCCGCAAGGTGATGGGGAAGTTCCCCATTCCTTCGCGCCTGCGTTGGATCGGGTGGATTGCGACTGCCATGATGGCTTGCGTCAGCGCGGGCGTTTTTCTCGCTTGGAAATGATTTCAGAACCTTTGCCTCGATTCTCGCCCGGCTCGTTCCGCAGGCTTCGCATCGAATGCCTGACAAAAAATCATTGCCTGGCTCTCGTCTCGTGGGCTTCCTTGAAATCCAGAATCATGTGAACGACCGCTTCGTCGCCGATTGTGGTGTTCATCATGCCGTGGTAAATCGCGCGATCCGGCCATTCGACATTGAAATACTTCTGAATGAAATCCGCGCGTTCCCGGTCGACCGTATCCACAAGCTCTTCCGCTTCCTGTTCGCTCTTACCGCGAGCCAATAGCCGGCGCACTTTGTCTTCTCTTGGGGCATAAAGGAATACGCGCAGAGTATCTGCTCGGTTCTTCAGAAATTGTTGTGAACCTCTGCCCACAATCACACAGCTTCCCCGCTCCGCGGCGTGCTCCACGACGCGCCTGGTGATCCTGAGTATGGTCTCGCTGTCCACCAGCTTCAGATTGGGAGCATTGATGCTGCCTTCATAACTTCCGCGCATGAACGATTTGAACAGCCGGTAATAAAGCGGATCGTTCCGCTCCTCTCGTGCTTCGACGACCGCCTTGGGGCAGTGCGCGAGGCGGGCGATCTCCTCGGTCAGTCGCTGGTCCCACAGCTTCCAGCCGAGCCGATTCGCTACAAGCTGGGCGACATCGCCCCCGCCACATCCGTACTCGCGCTCGATGGTGATGATGTTGATCATGAAATACAACGTTTCCTTCCCTATATCGGTTATGTGTGGATCGCAAGCACGGCGCAGGGCCCCAGTTGAATCACCCGATAAGTGGTCGAGCCGAAAACCGCGCGGTCCACCGCGTCGCCTCCACGCGCCGTCATAATTAGGAGGCTTGCCTGGGTTTCCGTCGCGTGCCGAACAATCTCCTCGTACGGTTTTCCGAACCGGACCGCCGAGCTCACGCGAAGATTCGCGCGTTCTGCCCCGGAAACCAGTTTATCGAGTTCCTGGGTACGCTCGGCAATGGTTCGCTCCGCTTTCGCCAGACCGTGGGTTTCGGCCACATGCAACAGCGTAAGCTCGGCACTATACTCCGCGGCCAACGAAATCGCGTACCCGCGTGCCCGCTCCGAGTTATTCGAAAAGTCCGTGCAGTAAAGGATCCGTCTTAAGCGATGGCGTCCGTCCGCTTCGGTCACCAGGGCCTTGTGTGCGACGCTGGAAACTACCAGCACCGGGCACGTCGCCTTACGTATGACCCGGTCGGTGGCCGAACCCAGTACCAGGCGGTCGAACCCCCGCCGCCCGTGTGTTCCCATGACGATCATTTCCAGGTTCTGTCTTTGAGCAACTGAAAGAATACAGTTGGGAGCGTTTCCCTGATGAATGACGAGTTCCGGTTGAACCCCGGCGGCTGAATACTCCTTCACGAACCGCTGCAACTGCACCTCGCCGCCTTCGTTCAGCGCCCTGCAGAACTTCGCATAGTCAGCCTCATGGGCGGCGTAGTCGGCGAACGGATATTTCCAAAGCTCGACAACGTGTAGCGCGACAATTCTGGCTTTATAGTACTCGGCAAGTGACACCGCATATTGATACGCTGCAGCGGAGGAGTCCGAGAAATCGACCGGACACAAGATGGATTTCAATTGCATGATGCTTTGCCTATTCAGCGGCGTGTACGCCCCCGCTGGCCGGATCGTTCCTCTTCAACATAAAGCTCAAAAAGAACATGATGCCGGCAGCTACACAAAGGACCATAAAGGTATCAATGTACGCCAGCGTTCCCGCCTGTGCCTGCACCGATTCATAAATTCGCGCGTAAGCGGTCGCGGTCGCCTCCCGTCTCCCAAGTCCTCCGTTGCCAAAATGGCGGCTCAACGCTTGTACGGTGTGCGCAAAATTCGGATTATCCACCCTCACCGTCTCCACCAGTCGTAGCTGATGGAATTGCGAACGGCGGGCGATCAAGGTGGTGACCAGCGACGTTCCCACGCTGCTTCCCATGTTGCGCATGAAGTTCGCGATGCCGGCTACCGAGTTATTTTTCTCCGGCGGGATCCCGATGTAGGCCACCAGCGTAATCGGCACGAACAGGAAGCCCAGGCCGATGACTTGGAAAACGCGCAGCCACACGGCTGCATTGAAACTCATTTGCAGATCGATTCTCCAGGTGGAATAGAACATGGCTACCGAAAGCGCCAGCCACCCGAGAGCAATCAGGCGGCGCGCTTGAACTTTCGTGGTCAGCTGACCCGTGATCGGCGTTTCTATGAGTAAGACAAGGCCTCCGGCGGAAAGCGCGAAACCGGCAAGTTCCGACGTGTAGCCCAAAAGCGTTTGCAGGAACTGGGGCATCAGAACCAGGCTGCTGAAGAGCAGAATTCCAAGCATGAACAGCATGAGGCTCGCGCTGGCGAAATTAAAGTTCTTGAACATCTTTACGTCGATGAGTGGCGTCTTGGCGAACCATTCCCATACGACCAGAGAAATCAGAGACACCGCAGAAATGATGACCAGGCCGGTGATGAAGTTCGAGCCGAACCAATCGTCTTCCTGGCCTCTATCAAGCAGAACCTGCAGGCAACCCACCCCTAGCGTGAGAAGCGCAATGCCAATGTAATCCAGCTTGACCCCGGCCTGCTTGAGCCGCTGCAGGTAAGGAGGGTCCTCGACAAAGCGGCGCACCAGCAACCACGTGATTATGCCGACCGGAAGGTTGATAAAAAAAATCCAGCGCCACGAGTAGTTGAAGGTGATCCACCCTCCCAGAGTCGGGCCGATCGTCGGCGCCATAATTGCTGTAATCCCGTAGGCCGCAAATGCCAGACCTCGTTTTTCCGGAGGGAAGGTATCGGCGAGGATGGCCTGAGCCATGGGTTGCAAACCGCCGCCGCCGGCCCCTTGCAGAACCCGAAAAAGAAGCAGAAAACCCAGGCTGGGCGCCACTCCACAGAGCAGCGAACTGACCGTGAAAATGCCCAGGCAGGTCATGAAGAATCGCTTGCGTCCGAACGCTCCGGCAAGCCAGCCTGTCATGGGAAGAACAATGGCGTTCGAAACCAGGTACGACGTCAAAACCCAGGTGCTCTGGTCGTTGCTCGCGCCCAGGTTCCCGGCCATGTAGGGCAGCGCGACGTTGGCAATGCTGGTGTCGAGAACCTCCATGAACGCGGCCAGCGCGACCACGACCGCGACCAGCCAGGGGTTGTACCGTGGCCGCCAGACCTCCTGGTCGAGCGTGAGCGCAGCGGTGGTCATCGCAGGTACACGTCGGGAACCACATTCATCCCGGGGCGAAGCCTTCGGTCTCGATTTTCCCCGGGCTCGAGAACGATCTTTACCGGCACTCGCTGCACGATCTTCACGTAATTCCCCGTGGCATTTTCGGGGGGAAGCAGACTGAATAGCGGCCCGGTCGCTCCCGCGATGCTGTCCACATGGCCGCGCAAAGTCGTGCCGTTGGAATCCACGTGAATGTCAGCTTTCTGTCCCACCTGCATGTGCTTGAGTTGGGTTTCTTTGAAGTTCGCGGTGACCCACACTTCATCGAGGGGGACAACGGTCAGCAATTGCTGTCCTGGCTCGACATTGAGTCCTTCGACCACCGTCTTATTCACCTCCCCGCTGACGGGGGCAACGATCTTGGTGTATTGCAGGTTCAGTTCCGCCTGCTGAACCAGCGCTCGTTTCTGCTGGACATCGGCAATCGCGGCCTGCACGCGGGCGCGGGTCGACGATACTTGTTGCGGGCCGGTCCGTGCGTATTCGTGATTGGCCGCCGCTTGCGTCACGCGGCTCTGCGCCTGCTGAACAAATTGCTGAGCCGCAGCTTCGCTGGCCTGCGCGGCCGCGACGTTGGCGGTGCTGGATCTCGCGGCCGCCAGCGCCTGGTCGTAGATTTGCTGGGACACTTCCCGCTTGTCGACCAGCAGCTTATAGCGGCGAAGATCATCCTGGGCCTTCACATCGTTCGCCTGTGCCGCTTCCACTTGTTGATGCGCCGCTGCCAACTGCTTTTCCGCAGCGTTGACCGCAGCGCGCGCGTCCTCTACGCCCGAGGCCGTGAACTGCAGTTGACTGGAGGTGTTCACCGATGTGATCGGCACCGTAATATTCAGTGATTGCGCCGTAGCCTCGGCATTAGCGAGGTTTGCCTGCGCCTGGGCGAGCGCGACCTGGTAATCGGTCGGATCAATTTCAACCAGAACATCGCCCTTCTTGACCCATTGATTATCGTTTACGCTAACTCGAATCACGTAACCGGAAATGCGCGCGCTGACCGGATACAAGTGCACATCGGCCTGGGCGTCATCGGTCGACTCATAGCTGCTCAGGTACCACCACAGAAGTAGGCCTCCGACGAGCGCGACCACCCCGAGGGTCAGGATCAGCAGGTTCCGGCGGCGCTTCCGCCGTGCTTGAGGTGAATATTTCCTTTCGCCTGCAGGTAGCGAATTGGCTGCAGGATCACTATGGGGCACCGGGGACGGCACATTTTCGTCTGCCATGTTATTTTCCTGCAAAGTATTCCTTTACGCCCGCTGCTCCAGCACCCAGGGCGCGAATGAGTGAAATGGTCGCGGAATTATACTTGTACAAACTGGAAATGTATTGCTCCTGCGCGCTGGCGACCGCCTCTTGCGATTGCACCACCTCGACGGAGTCGGTGACTCCGGAACTGAACCGATCGCGGGATTGTGCGAGCGTTTGGTCAGCCAACTCGATGTTGCTTTGCGCAACCTTCACTTGCTCGGCGGCTGACTGCAGGTTCAAAAGCGCGGTACGTACATCTGCCTCGACCTGCGCTCGTAGGTCTTCCAGTCGCTCCCGGCTCTGTTCCAGCCGTGCGTCGGCTACCTCGGTGTCGCCCCGAACGCTGTTACCCGTAAAGATCGGGATCGACAAGGTTCCGCGTACGTCGTAAACGCGACTGGAGTCTGACGGATGCGCCCCGCCTACGCCGTAGTCTGCGCCGAAAGATAGCGATGGGAAATAGCCGGCGAACGCTGCCTTACGCGATAACTCCGCCGCGCGTACTGCGCTTTCGGCGGCACGATAATCCGACCGCGAAGCATAGGCGCGCGTTAGTGCCTCATCGGCCGTTAGGCCGTCGAGCGGCTTGTACAGCGACTTGTCGGTGAGATCGAATTCCTGACTCGTCGCCAGGCCGACCACGCGCGCCACCGTGATCTTCTGCACGGCAAAGTCGTTCTTCGCCTCGATCAGCTGCTGTTGCCGGGTCTGTAGTTCGACCTTGGTGCGCAAGGCGTCGATATCGGGCGCTGTGCCCGCGTTGACCTGGTCCGTCGCTTGATTAAAGAGCGCCTGTGCCGTCTCCACCTGCGCCTCATCCGTGGCAATCCGCGCCTCGTCGGCAACCGCCTGAAAGTAAACGTACCCGACCGTCAGGATGACCAGATCGCGAGCGTCAAGCAGTGTGTAGTCCGCCGATTTCACACTCTCGCTGGCGGCGCGAGCGGCATTAATGGATTTCCAATCAAACAGACTTTGTTTCACTGCCGCGCGAGCGTCAAAGTACGAAAAAGGCTTTGCCGATGGAGAGATGTGAAACGCCGCGGCTAGCCCGGAGAGTCCAAGTTCGTCAATGTTGAGCTTGGAATCTGCTACGTAAGGCCCGGCCGTCACCTGCGGCAGCAGCGCGCTCAATTCCTGCCAGCGTTGCCCCCGGGCAGCCCGCGTATCGGCTTGTGAAAGCAGCAACCCAAGGTTATGTCTCAGCCCGAGGTCAATCGCATTTTGCAGCGATAGTGGCATGCGTCCCGGTACCAGCTTTGTCGGCACGCTGCCGGTAAAAGAATTCCCCCCACTTCCACGCGGAAGACTCTGAGCCGAAGTGCTCGAAACAGAACCCAAAGAAGTCTGGGCGGAGGAAACGATCGCTCCCATAATCAAGGCTATTGCGCACAGAAGACGTATCCAGGCTCCTGGAGAGCTCACAAAACCTCCTTGACTTCGCTTGTGCCGGGGCTTGTGCCGGGCCGAAACGCCGATGATATACGCTACTCTGGAGAGCCGACAACCAGCGCGCTCGCCGTTGCGCCATAGCGATGCGTTTTATCGAAGGAGGCCGCCAGCAGGTAGGGAAGCGAAGTTCCGCTTCGTCACTCCTTTCTAAATGCGCTGTTACTTTTTCTTTCACCTTGGAAAAATGCGTTTGATTTTACAAATAGCTGACAACTCTCTGCTGATTCCCTGTATATATGCTGCTGCGAAGGGGCCGGGGACCGCAATCGATCCCCAAACTCTGCATAGAAGAGGTCGCTATGACACAAGCAGTCCCTCTTGCCACTCTCAGCCGCGCTCACTTCTCACGGACTCTGCACGCAGTCTCAACGGCATTCACCATGATCCTGCTTCTTGCTTTTCCATTGCTGGGCAGCCAGCGGGCCGCAGCCCAGACGAGCTCCTCCCATACTTCACTCAGGCGCGGCCATCGCGTCGGCCTGGGAAAAGTTCTAACCAGTGCCAACGGCGGGCTGATCTTCGGTTTCGATGTTGACCAGAACGGCCTCGACGGCATCGTCGACGATGCCGTGGAATTGAATAATGGTGGTCTGAAGTCGGCCATCGAGACTTTTGACATCAAGACCGGGAAAATCACGAAAACGGTCAAGAAGGTGACGTCTTCGACCGGAGGCCACGAACTCGTCACCTTCGGCATTGCCGGCAACGACATCGGACTGGTCGACGAGGAACGATCAACTTTCAAGAATGGCAAGGTCAGGCGAAATGACCTCTTCTACGTTCTCAATCCCGTCTCCGGCAACGCCATCACCGGCCCATGGACCGTGCCCCATCCAAAAGGCTCGGTCCTGACCCAACTCGCGGCAAACCAGGCCACCGACACGCAAGTTGCCCTGGTCTACCGGAATGCTCCGAATTTCAACCTCGTGCCCTATCTCTATGTCACCGATCTCGCCACCAACACTCTGCTGAAGTCCATCAAGCTTGGCGCCTTCGAGGATAACCTTCTGCTGCAGATTGCCCAGGACAGCACCACCAATGAAGCCGCAACCTTCATTGACAGTTATCCGGGAGGACCTCCGCCAGTCAATGTTGTCATCGATCTCAAGACTGGGGATATCCGCACCTTTAACGGCTTCAACAACGGTCCTTACGGCGCAGGCGCCATCAGCGGCTCGGCCATCGATTCGACCACCGATATCCTCTGTACCACCACCAACCTTAACGCGCAGGTCGAGTTCTATAACATCTCTTCTGGCAAGGGAAGATGGGCTCAACTTCCTGACACCGGGAGCGGCGACGAACTCACCAGTGGGACCGCGGTCACCAACGATTCCATCCATCATTTGTTCCTGGTGGCGCAGCCTGTCTCCAGCACCGGAGGGGCCAGCGCGGTTTACGTATATAACGAGAAAGGCATTGCCAAAGAAACCATCAACGGCTTCAGCTTTAACCGCGATTACCCCACCAGCTTCGGGGTGAAGATCGCAATTAATCCCAAACTCCGGATCGGCTGGGTGAACGGGGCCGATCAGACTCAGTTGCAGCAGTTCTATTACTGAGACGGTCGCCCGATGGCAGCGGAGGGATGCCGGCTGAAAACTAGGGTTTGCCCCAGTTCCGTCGGGTGAGCGAACGTCGTATGGTTAAGCCGTCATACAAACAGTGAGTCTTGAAGCACGAAAGATGCTGGGAGGTGCTTTCAGACTTCAACGTTTCATATGGTAGGCTGCGTGGCTGACTGGCAACAGGAAACTCGCAGCCTTTCTTCTGTGCAGAGAGCGTCTCGCCTGTCGATCACAGCTTCCGTTGATCGAGCAGTTTGTTCATCGTTCTGACCAGGGAGCCGATATCGGCCGGCTTCAGGATGTAACGATCCACGTCATATTCGATCGCCTGCAATGCCGTTTCCAGCGCCGGATACCCGGTCAGAATTAGCGTCGCACAGGTGGGATTGATCTGCCGCATTGCGCGCGCCAGCGTGATTCCGGCTTCGGCTGCGTGGTCAATGCGCAGGTCCGTCAGTAGCACGTCAAAGGAACCGAGCCGCATCTTGCTCAGGGCCTCGGCGGTGTTGGCCGCCACTGTGACTTCGAATCCTTCATTCCGCAGAATACTGGGCATAGTAATGCGGATGCTTTCCTCGTCATCCACGAACAGGACGCGGCGCTTTCCGTCCACCCGAGCGTGTGGGATTCGGGCTTCCTCGGTCGCCAGCGCCGCGTTCAACTGCTCAATGAGTTCCATGAGGCGCTGGGGATCACGCTCCTTTGACGCTTCCTCGGCAACTGCCTGCCAACTTGGCCGAACCGTCGATTTCACCAAATCTCTCGAAATCCTTTCTCTTTCCAAAATCTTGGCCGGCTAAGGCACGGTTATACTACGCAGCTCAGCTTCGCGGAGGTATCGAATCGAACAATTCTGAGTGTTCGGTGTCTCCTTCGTAATCTCCGCCGGATAACCCTTAAAACGCGCTTTCAGCGGCGAAGTTGCGCTGAGCTTCATTTGGCGGATGGGCTGGTCCGGGAGGAGCGCCGGTGCCTTGGCAATCTTCCCCGTCCCCTTTGTGACAGCATCTCTAAGCAAACTAGGATTCGTCGCAATCGGCCCGTAATCAGCTTCGGGACTTGATTCGCACGTTGGTAACCTGCGAACCATTACCCCTCTTCGGTTACCCACGGGCGATTGACCGGGGGGTGTGCCGCTGTTAACGTCGGAACTGGAAACAATCCACACGAACCGGAGTTTCTTGACTAACGACCCATCCAGCCAGTCGCCCGAGCGCCTGCATAAACGTATTCAGGTGGCTCTGCCCCTGCGCGTTACCTACTGGGACCGCGAACATAAGATTTGCCTTGACCGGGCCTGCACTTACGACATCTCTGCCCGCGGCGCCCGAATCACCGGCTTGCGGGATATCAAGCAGGCTGGAGAAATCATTACCGTGGAGCGCGGCGGCAGCAAGATTTTCTGTCGCGTGGTTTGGGTAGGGGACGGAAATTCCAGGCTCCAGGGGCAAATCGGAATTCAGCCCGTGGAACTCGATCGGGCCATGTGGGAAGCCGAGCTTAACGAACTGGAGGACGTCTATGACCCCATCCTTCGCCACGGAATCCTGCTCCGCAATCTGTCCGCGGAGCTGAGGGAACGCGAGCGCAGGCGCCACTTGCGGGTGCCGGTGGAAGGCCAGGCCGAGCTGCTCTCCAGTGCGGAAGTGAGCAGCAGCAAGCTCAAAGACTTGTCGGAGTCCGGTTGCCTGATCGCCGAGACTCCGCACCTTCCCGGCACCGAGCTGAAGCTTTCCTTGCGCGTAGGACATTACGACCTGGGTTTTAAAGGACAGGTGCGGCATTCAGCCCCGGGCCTGGGGCAGGGAATCGAATTCCGGGAGATCCGTAAAGGGGATCTGCAGGCCCTGCGTTTTCTCCTCCGCAAGCTGGCGGAGCAGGACCTCGAGCAATCGTTTCAATTCGAAATCGTCGGCTGATCCACACCGGCGATCGTCATCCATTCCTTACTTGGCTGGAGCCGCTGCCACGGCGTGCTCGCGCTCAACGTCACGCAGGCGCGCCGCTTTGCCTCGCAGGGCCCGCAGATAATACAGCTTAGCCCGCCGCACCCGTGAAGAGCGCACCAGTTCGACCTTGTCGATGACTCGTGAGTTCTCCGGGAATATGCGCTCCACGCCGTGGCCGAAGCTCATCTTGCGCACCGTGAAGCTGGCCTGGGGCCCGCGTGTGCGGGCGATCACCACTCCCTCGAAAGCCTGCAGACGCTCCTTGTCCCCTTCCTTGATCTTCACATGTACGCGCACTGAATCGCCGGGATTGAACTTAGGCAGATCGGTTCGCTTGGTTTTCGCCAGAAGTTTTTCAATGATGAGGTTCGACATGGTTTTCCCCGTTCCGTCTTAAGAATTCGCGCCCGTGACCTGGGCCAGCAATCTTTTGTCTTCGTCGCTCAGGCTCGCCTTCTCCAGAAGGTCCGGCCGGTTACGCCACGTCTTCTCGAGCGCCGTGCGCCGCCTCCAGCGTCGAATCTCTTCGTGGTCGCCGGAAATCAGCGTCTCCGGCACTGCCATCCCGCGAAAGTTCGCTGGACGCGTGTAGTGCGGGTAGTCCAGGAGGCCTCGCGAACCGCAGGTCGAACTTGGACCCGGAAACTCCCTACCCGTCTCTGCCACTGCAAACGACTCTTGCCGGGTCGAGGCGTCATTTCCCACGGCTCCGGGAATCAGGCGCGTCACGCAGTCCACGATCACCGCCGCACCCAGCTCCCCGCCGCTCAGCACGTAGTTGCCAATGCATAGCTCACGGTCCCCCAGGTGTTGGCATACGCGCTCATCAATGCCTTCATAACGGCCGCAGATCAGAACCATGCGCTGCAGGCCTGCCAGTTCGCCGGCCACTTGCTGGTCGAACTGCCGCCCCTGTGCCGATAGAACCACCACACTCTCGCAAGCGGCCCCAGCCAGCCGCTCCCCCTGCGGAGCCACCCCCAGCGACTCGATGCATTCAAAGATCGGTTCCGGCTTCAGCACCATGCCTTCGCCGCCGCCAAACGGGCGGTCATCCACTGTCCGGTGCCGGTCGTGGGCAAAAGCCCGCAGATCCTGAACTTCAATCTCCACCAGCCTGGCTTCCCGGGCCCGACGAATAATACCGTAATCCAGCGGTCCGCAAAAGAAGTCGGGGAAGATGGTTACGATATCAATCTTCATCACAGCTGGCCGCCCGCAATTTATCGCTTCATCTGCCGCTGTTGCTGCTTCTCTTCCTCCGTCAACGGAGCGTCCAGCTCCAGCATGCCTTCGGGCAGTGACATTCGGATCCGCTTGCCCTCCAAATCGATTTCCTGAAGGTAAGCCCGAGCGTAAGGAATCTCGTATTTCCTTGCCGCTGAGCCCACGATCAACAGGGGAGCCTCGCCCGCGCCGAACCGTACATCGGCAACCCGGCCGATCTCGCGTCCGCCGTCAGACACCGCACAGCCGATCAGGTCGCTTACGAACGCCCAGTCGGCCCCCAGTTGCGCCCGCTCATTGCGGGGAAGCTGCAGCTCACAACCCACCAGGTGTTCCGCCTCGGAGATCGAGTCGATCCCCCTCAGCTTTACAACCAGGTGCCCTTTGTGCGGCCACAGTTCCTCAATCTCAACCTCGCGCCGCGTGCCGTCATCCCGCAATCCCCACAGCTTCATGCCCGCGTGGAAGCGCTCGGGAACGTCGCTATGCACCTCGACAGCCAGCTCGCCAAGCCGTCCCTGTGTCTTCAGCACCCGTGCCAGCGTGATGAATTCTCCGGCAATAGCCGAATCTCCTGGGCAGAAGATCGTCTACTCGACAATCTCCAGCTCGAATCGCTTGTGCAGCCTGACTCCGGCCGCGCTTACCAGAGAGCGCATCGCCCGCGCAGTGCGCCCGGACTTCCCGATCACCTTGCCCATATCGTTGGCGGCCACGCGCAGTTCCAGCACGGCCGGATCGCCATCCACTTGACTCACCGTGACCTGGTCCGGCGCGTCCACCAGCGCCTTCGCCACCTTCTCCACCAATGCCCGCACGTCGCCGCTGGATTCGCTCATGTCTCTTTCCGATTTGGGAGATAACCTACCGGGAAAATCAGGCAACGGAACTGGAGCTGGCGGGAGCCGGCTGGGAGACGATCTTGCTGACCCGCTCTGACATCTTGGCGCCCTTCGATACCCAGTAATCGATGCGCTCCCGCTTGAGTTCGATGCCAGGGGGCAGAGAGCGGGGATTGTAGGTCCCCACGATTTCCACCGGCCGGCCGTTGCGGGCGCGCTCCTTTTCAATCACTACCACCCGGTACTGCGGTTGTTTGCGCGCGCCTGTGCGCGCGAGACGAATCATTAACACGAAGCCTGTTCCTTTCTGATGCCTCCGGCAGGAATACGACAAACGTTTATTATGCCGGAGGTTAACGCGATTGGCAAGGAGGTGGGCGGGCGGCGGTGCGGTTAAAGGCCTGTCATTCCAGAGCGGCGCTGTCACGCAGCGCCCCTGAGCGGCAGCAGATTCCTCGCCCATTCTCCCCGCGGCGGTTGCGGTAAAATAGCCCATTCGATCCTTGGGGGTATTGCTCGGAGTGCAGTTCAGTGCGCTGCATCGGACGAGGGTCGTCCGCTGCGGGCGCGTGCGTTTTGGCAAGCGGTTTCCACTTTTGAGGAGAAATCGATGAAGAACAAGATGCTGAGTTCCCTCGCCTTAATCGCCATGATGCTGATGCTGTCTTCGCCCTCGCCTGCCGCCGGCCGGCACCCCCGCATCGAGCGGGCGCTGGGCGCCCTGCAGGAGGCCAGAGGCGAACTCGACCGGGCCCCGCATGATTTCGGTGGCCATCGTGTGGATGCTCTCCGCGCGATCGACGAGGCCATCCGTCAGTTGCAGGTCTGCCTGCAGTATTAGCGTCCGGGCTGTCTCCAGTTTGCTTTCCTCGCGGCGAGATGGTCGAAAGCGAGGGGCCAATCCGCTGCCGGGGGATTCGTGTGCCGGCGCGTCTATTGGTCGCGATGCACACTTTCAATGGAGAACGCTGGCAGGCAGACGGCGACATATTCGGCTCCGCCCGCCATCGGAGTGGAGTACCGCACCCACTCCCCGCGATGCGCGATGACCGCCTGTCCTGCGGGTACGTCCAGCAGGCCCTGCTTATGCTCAACGCGCAGAACGCCCTTGAGAACCAGCGTGAATTCATCGAATTCGGGAGTCTGCCCGGGTTCTTCCCAGCCCTCAGGGCTGCGCATGTGGGCGACGCTGACGGACGACGTTTTGCTGTTCACGCGCCCGATGTACTCCTCGATCACCTTGGGTTTGGTTCCGGCGCATTGGATGGAAGTCGGCTTGGACACCAGAGTTGGCATCCATCTAATGTAACAAGGCCGGCGGCGGCGCGAAACCGGGAACAGGCAATTGGGAACAAGTTCGCCGAGGGCACGATCGCGCCAGGAGTTCTGCGCAGAATTGTGTTTGGGCGCACGGACCGGCACTAACTGCCGGCCGCGAACACTCTCTTGCCCTGCGACACCGCCAGTTCCTCCATCGAGGGGAACGAAACCGGTGTCGTTTTGGTTTCCGGAGGAGGCAGCAAGCCGCCCTGAATGGCCTGCGCCAGCATCTCCACCGCCCGGCCCGCGTTCGGAGGAACATAGACAGTCGCGGTCAGCAAGCCCTTCCGCACCCACGCCTGCCCGCTGTTCGGCAGCCCGTCGCAACCCAGATAGGGCAAGCTCAGCCATTTCTCCCGCGCAAACGAGTCGTGCTGCTCGTGAAACGCCTTTCGCGCCCCCATGGCCATCGAATCATCCTGGGCCGCGATCAGGTCCACGCTGGCCTGCTGCGACGTCGATAGCCGCAGCCAGGAGCTGACGATCCGATAGGCGCTGTCTTCCGTCCATTGCGCACGCATTACCTTCACCTGCACGTCGATGGGCTTGGTTTCGTACATGCCCGCCGTGCGCTGCTTGGCTGCCAGGCTCTCGGACGGGCCCTGAATGTAGAGAACCGATCCGCCCTGCGGCAGAAGCGCCGCAAACTGCCGCCCCTGGATGCGTCCAATCTGCTCGTGGTCGGATGTGACCCCGAAGGCCGGAATGCGAAATGCCTGTCGCAGCTCAGAAATGTATTCCGCCTCCCGGTTCAATACCACCCAGGCAATTCCGGCTGCGCCCGCGGCGCGTGCCACTTGCGGCAACGCGGTGCCCCCGACCGGCTCGAAGATAATGCCGTCCGGATGCGGAGCAGATCGAGATTGGATGATCTTCAAGAGCTGCTGGCTCTGGGTGATGGAATCGTTATCCGCATGAATGATCTGTACATCCACTCCGACACGCTTGCCGGCATCTTCGGCGGCGGTCGCCTGCTCCAGCTGGTAGTCGTTATCGTTATTGGTAAGAGATATGATGAACTTCGACTTTTTCATGAGACGGTTCCGCTTCCTCAAATCATACCTTCAGTGTGCGCTGGGGCGATGTGACTACGGTAACCGGCCGTGCGTCAGGACGCTCGAATTCAGCACTGTCCGGATATGGGCGACCGTGGAGGAGGCGAAGCTGACGGAGTGAAGTGTTAGAATGCGCCGCATCGAGGTGAATTCATGCGCCGAGCACTGGTGGCACTTTCGGTTTTGTTGTGGGCGATCGCGAGTTGGCCGCAGGCCAAACTCTCGGTGCACTGGGAGGAACTGACCGCCGCCGATTTCCGCGTGGCCATTCAGCAATCGAATAACACTTGTCTGCTCCCTTTCGGCATCCTCGAGAAGCACGGCGCTCATTTACCCCTTGGCACCGACCTGCTGAAGGTCCGATATGCCGCGCTGCAGGCGGCTCAACGCGAATACGCCGTGGTTTTTCCCGAATACTATTTCGGACAGATCTTTGAAGCTCAGCACGAACCCGGCACCATCGCCTACAGCACCCACCTTCAACTGGAACTCCTGCAGGAAACCACCGACGAGATGGCCCGAAACGGCTGTACGAAGGTGATTATCGTGAACGGGCACGGCGGGAATGAAAACCTCTTGCCCTTCTTCGCCCAAAGCCAGCTGGAAAAACCGCGCGACTACGTCGTCTATATCATGGCGCTCGTCGGTCCCCCTCCCGGCGGGCCGCCCAGGAAGACCTCTCTCGACATGCATGCCGGGGAGTCGGAGACTTCGAAGATGCTGATTGCCCGGCCCGATCTCGTGCATATGGATCGGGCCGCCACCGAGTCCGGGGCGGACCAGGCGCGGCTCAATTTGCCCGACAGTCTCTACACTGGCATCTGGTGGTATGCCCGCTTTCCCAATCACTACTCGGGGGACGGTTCGGCGGCCTCGCGGGAGCGCGGAGAGTTCGAGATGAACGATTGGGAAGCCGAGATCGTAAAGGCGATTCGTGCGGTCAAGGCGGATGAAGCCAGCCTCCGCCTGCAAAAGGAATTCTTCGAAAAAGCCCGTCACCCGCTCGACACGCGCCCCTAAAACCAGCCCCTTGGACGGGTAACTCTAGTAACGTTGGCCGTCCCCGAACCCCGTGGTAGGCTCCAGGCAAGCAGTAAAGAAATCAGGGAGTTCCGAGGGGAAACATGGTACGCCGCTGGTGCGCGTGTCTGCTCCTGCTGTTGTCGACCTGCGCGTTTGGTTCCGGGGCACTGCCCGTTCAGGCCGGGTCTGCGGCCTTGCTTCCGGTTACCACCTCATCCCCGGCGGCGCGTAAGAGCTTTGAACGCGCAATGCGTAGTTTCGAGCAGTATCGCCTGCCGGACGCGCTGCGCGATCTGCGGGAAGCGACCAAAGCCGACCCCAGGTTTGCCCAGGCCTTCATCATGATTTCCAAGATCAGCCGGGATCCCGCCGAGCAGGCGGCAGCCCGCAAACGGGCCTGCCAACTCTCTCCTAAAGTCACTCCGGGAGAGCGCCTGCTGATCCGCTGGCTGGCCGGCGCGCAGCAGAATGACTACCTGCCCGCCATCGCCGCCATGAACGACCTGCTGTCCCTTTATCCCCGCGACCACCGGTTAGCTTTTCTGGCAGGGGACTGGCTCACGCTGCAACAACGCTACGAGCAAGCCACCGGCGTGCTCAATCGCGCCCTGGCCCTGTTGCCTGACTATCCCGCCGCGCTTAACGATTTGGGCTATACCTACGCCTACGCGGGAGACTTTGAAAAGGCCTTCGCCACCATGGAGCGCTACATTGCCTTGGCCCCCGATGAGCCCAATCCCCATGACTCCTATGGCGAAATCCTGCGGATGGCGGGTCGCTTTGAGCCTGCCATCGAGCAATATCGCATGAGCATTCGCATCGATCCGGAGTTCGGTTCCGAGCTGGGAGTCGCCGACACCTTCGCTCTCATGGGAAAAGAGCAGGACGCGCGCGATGAGTACGAGCGGGCCATGGTCTTTGCCTCCAGCAGTTATGACAAGGTCAGCTACGAACTGCAATCGGCCGTGACCTGGATTCGCGAGAACAATCGCAGCCGGGCGGAAAAAGCGCTGGCCGAAGTCGCCCGCCACGCGCACGCCGCTGGGCTGGCGCAGCTCGAAGCCGAGGCCCACCGCATAGAAGGGATGTCGGAACCCGATGCCAAAATAGCTCTAAAGCAGCTGCAGGCCGCGCAGAATGCGCTGCTTGAAGATCATGAGATTTCCGAGAGTGACCGCGGCGAGGAACTGGCGCGAATTCTGCAAGTCCGCGCCACTCGTCTCGCCGAGTCGCAGGACCTCGAGTCCGCCTCCGCCACGGTTTCCCAGCTGCAAAGCATGAGTGAGCTGAGCCGAAGCCAGGTAGTTCAGACCTGCTATCACGCCGCAGCCGGCGCAGTGCTGGTGGCGAAGGGGAAATATGAAGAAGCCCTGCCTCATCTCGAAGAAAACTCAAACGACCCCTCCTCGATGCGCCTTCTTTGGCGGGTCTACCGCCATACCGGAGAAGCGGCAAAGGCTCAGCAGCTAGCCTCGAGGCTAGTCGGCCTCAACGTGGCCACTGCAGAGCAAGCGATGTTCGTTCTCCACTTCCGAGCCGATCTGCTGAGCCAGGCGGCACAACCGTAGCGGAGCCAAGTGAAAGAGAATGCCGCGGATTCCCATCTTCAGACTCGGACATACCCCGGACGAAGTCATTCCTCCGCGCCTGACCAGTTATTTTCCCGTTCTCTCGCTTGAAGGCCTGCAGCTGGGCATCGACAATCTGCGCCATGACGTGCAACTGAGCCCGCGGTTCGCCGAACAGACGCGGCAGCAGATTGCGCGTCTGATCGCGCGCCACGGCGACCTGGAAGGGCTGCTGGCGGCCGAGGCCCCGCGAAAAACCCCGAGCAGCCACTTCATCGGGTCCCACCTGGGATCGCGCTCCCCGGGCAAAGCCGAACCCTACGAACTGAAGCCGCTGCTGACCGAACTGCATATGGCCGCGCTCAACCGCGCCAAGAGCGAAGGCACACTACAGCTGGACGTGGTCGCTCGGGTCGCCATCATCAAGTTCCTGCGCATCGAACTGGGCGCCCAGTTTTCTCAGATTCTCGAACGCTGCCGCATCACCCTCAAAAGCTACGAGGGCATCCGCCAGCAGAAGGCGCTCGAGTATCGCGAACGCGTCGCCGTCTTCCAGGTAGCGAAGAAGATCATCCTGCGCAAGACCGGACAGGAGCTCTTCCGGACCCTGCGCGAAATCGAAAAAGAAACTCTGGCCCGCACCCGGCGCTCGCTCTTCGGCAACGACGACGACCATTACAAGCTCTTTCTCAATCCCCTGGCCTTTACTGAGGATGGGCACGACACCTATCTGAACGCCGAGCAATATGTGATGCTGGGCAACTTCGACCGCGATCCGGATCGCTTCGCCAACGTGCGCCGCATCGCCTGCGAATTTCTGCAATCGCTGAATCTGGAAGCGCCCGGCCAGCCTGAGCGCTCGCTCGATGGCTGGCTCAACGTGCCGGAGAACGCCCAGGAGCTCGTGGGTGGGGGCGCAGTTCCCGATGACTCCACGGCCGAGGGACAGTCGCAAAAAGCCCGGCTGGCAGCCTGGGTCGACTTGCTGGACCGCGAGAAGCTCCTCGAACATGTGATTGCTTCCTACGAAGTCGCTCCCTTGCTGGCCGAATACTCGCCCCGCATCAATGCCCAGCAGTTGAAGAACGCGCTCATCTCTCGGGAGGAGCGTGGACGGGTGGAGAAGCTGATCGCCGAGCACAAAGCCTCCCGCGAGAGCCTCAACGCCGCCATCGACCGGGTTGCCGGTTGCCGCGGCAATGACCGTGCCAAGATGGCGGGAAGGTTCCTGCACGACTTCATGCGCTACCATCGCGACCTGCGCCAGCTGGAAGCTCTCAACGGCGCCATGGACAGCGTGAACCTCATCGTCAACGAGAAGATGCGCCAGCTCTCGCTGATGAACGGCACGCTCTATCAGTACCTGCTGGCCGACGAGCAGAAGCCTTCCGAAGACAAAGTCCTGCGTCACGTCATCCTCAAAGCCGACGTGCGCGACTCTTCACGGCTCACCCGCTCCCTGCTGGAACGGGGCATGAATCCGGCGTCCTATTTCAGCCTCAATTTCTACGACCCCGTCAACAAGCTTCTTCCCAAGTATGGCGCCGGCAAGGTGTTCCTCGAAGGCGATGCCATCATTCTCGCCATCCTGGAGCGTGAAGGCGAGCCAGGCCTGGCCGTGTGCCGCGCCTCGGTGCTGGCTCACGAGATTATCGATATCGTTCGTGGCTACAACCAGCTGCTCGAGCGCTCCGGTCTGCCCGCGCTGGAGCTGGGCATCGGCATCTCCTACCAGGACTCGGCACCCATGTATCTTATGGATGGCGAGCAGCGCATCATGATCTCCGACGCGTTAAACGAAAGCGACCGCCTGTCCTCCTGCGGCAAGCGCGTGCGCAAATCCATGAAAGCCGTCGAAACTCCATTCTGCGTCTACGCCTTCCAGACCGTAAGCGACGCCGACGTACAGGACAGCCCTGAAGATTTCATTCAGAAATACAATGTGAATGGCATTCGCATGAGCGAGGCCGCGTTTCAAAAATTGCAGAAGGAAATTTCTCTGGAATCCTGCTCCATCAACCTCCCCAAGACATGGCAGGGGGAAGAGTGCCGCCTGTGGACGGCGCTGGTGCCGCTGGGAAACGACATCTTTCGCAAGATCATCGTCCGGGGCAGCTGCATGCCGCAGATCGATCCTCGCGACTTCTCCCTGCAGCACTGGACCAGCCACTGGTACTACGAAGTCTGCTCCAATCCCGCCGTCTACGCCAAGCTCGAAGGCAAAGCTCAAGCTGGCAAATAGGAGATGGTTGTGCGGTTATCTGGGAGACGAGCGGCTGGACTAACTCTGCCCGGCTCGCAGGGGCGAGATCAGCAATCGGCTGCTGGTTTTCTTCTTGGGGTCTGACTTATCGTGCTGGTACACCAAATCCATCGATCCCTCGGCACTGGCAGAGGCGTCGGCCAGAGTTTCCGCCAGAGCCCGGTACGAGCGCGCGACATCCACTCCGTCCTGCGATGCCACAGGCACGCCTTTATCGATGGCGGGAGAGATTGACTGGTAATTGTTCGGAATCTTCCACAGGAGCTTGCAGTTGGTTGCGGTTTCGACATCCTCATCGCCGAAACCGGGAATCTTCTTGTAGCGGTTCAGCACCAGGCGCACGCGATCGCGTCCGCCGCCTTCTTCAAGGAATGTGCGCATGCGCGCCGCGCTCCACAGCGAGACTACGTCGGTCTGCGCCACCAGCAGCACCGCGTTCGACAGATCGCACAACAGGCGCGCGGTCTGATCCACGCGGTTCGAGCAATCGACCACCACATAGCGGAACTGCGAGACCAGCAGATCGAAGAGCCGCGCCAGCTCCGCCGCCGTGGGCGCGGCCTGCTGCGGGTCCGCCGGACCGGCCAGGAGTTGCAATCCATCCTTGCAACTGGTCATGAGGCCTTGAAGCAGCGACGTGTCCATGCGATGCAGGTTCTGCAGGGCGTCCATCACGCCAAACGTCGGCCGCACATTGAGATGAAGAGCCGCATGCCCCAGTGCGGCAAAGTCCACCAGCAGCACGCCGTCGTGGGCCTGTTGCAGGGCCACCGCTACGTTAACCGCGACCGTGGTCGCTCCCGCGCCTCCCTTGGCGTTGGTGACCATGAAAACTCGCGCTCGGCCGGACGACGTCCGGGTCTTGCTGCGCGAGGCCGCGAACCGGGTGAGGGCATCCACCATGGTTTCCCCGGTGGCATTACGCTCGAGATATTCACGCGCGCCTGCGCGCATGGCCGCGACAATGGTGCCCGGGTCGGTCATTTCGCCCACCGCGAAAATCACGATGTCACTGGTATTGCTGTGAATCAGTTCGATCGCATGCATGGCCCGCTGCACGTTGCCGGGATCGATATCGACCAGCACCACCTCCGTTTTCACGTCCTGAAGCTGGCGCACGATGGCATCGGTGGGAGACGTCGGAAAGCCGACATGGCTGAAGACATTGCGGCCCATCTGCGCGCTCTCCAGCCTCTGCTGAAGCACGCTCAGCCGCTCGCGATCTTCGGTTAAGAGAGTGACTGCTATCCCGTGCATGGGTGGAACCTTAATTATCTATCGCTGCCGGCATGTTTTGAAGACACCGCACACCACCACAGGTGACTTCCGTAATGAACTCCCACAAACAGTTCACTTTCAGGCGTACCTGCGAATCTAGCTAGAAGCGACGCAAGGGCGCTGGTAAGGGGAGGGTCTGGCAGCTATTCTATGCAAAATCGAACCGATTGAACAGCGCGTGGTCATTAAAAAAATGGCGCCGGGGGCTAGTCCCCGCAGGTTAGCCCATGGGGGCCGACACGGCTTGTGAGACGGCCGCAAGACGGCTTGGAAAGTTGCTATGCTGGCATTGTGATCGGTTTGAGGATCGCCGGGCGTCCCGGCCGCATCTCTAACAGCGAGTGAACGTGTCCGATTCGACGATCCCATCCCCTGAGCTTCAGCCTGCCCCGCCGGCGCAGGCCCGGTTCGGTTGGCCTTCCACCCTGCGGGCCTTACGCCACCGTAACTTCCAGCTGTTTTTCAGTGGCCAGTTGATTTCTTTGATCGGGACGTGGATGCAGACGGTCGCCCAGTCCTGGCTGGTGTACCGGCTTACCGGGTCATCCTTGCTGCTGGGTTCCGTTGGCTTCGCCAGCCAGTTTCCTGTCTTCCTGGTGGCCCCGTTCGGCGGGATCGTGGCTGACCGCTACAATCGGCACCGGGTGGTGATTGCCACCCAGACGGCCGCCATGATCCTGGCTCTGGTCCTGGCGGTCTTGACCCTCACCGGGCTGGTCCAGGTCTGGCACATCTTCATTCTCGCTGCCCTGCTCGGCGTGGTGAACGCATTCGATATTCCCGGCCGCCAGGCCTTTCTCGTGGACATGGTGGGTAAGGAAGACCTGATGAATGCGATTGCCCTCAACTCCTCCATGTTCAACGGCGCCCGAATTATCGGCCCGGCGATCGCCGGAGTCCTGGTCGCGAAAATCGGCGAAGGCTGGTGTTTCTTCGCCAACGGCATCAGCTACATCGCCGTCATTGTCGGCCTCCAGTTGATGCGGGTTGAACCCCGGGCATACTCCGGCGGTGCCTCGCCCTGGGCCCACATCGTCGAGGGATTTCGCTTCGTCCGTAGTACTGGCCCCATTCGCTCCATTCTCCTGCTCCTGGGACTGGTGAGTCTGGTGGCCATGCCCTACTCCGTGCTCATGCCCATTTTCGCCGACCGCATTCTGCATGGTGGCGCCCGCGCGTTGGGCATTCTGATGGGGGCAACCGGTGTTGGCGCTCTGCTGGGAGCGCTTACTCTGGCCGCGCGCAGCGGTGTTCACGGGTTGGGACGCTGGGTGGCGTTTGCCTGCGGCGCGTTCGGCGCCAGCCTGATTCTGTTCTCGTTTTCCCAGCGTTTGTGGCTCTCAGCGGCCCTGCTGCTGCCAGTAGGATTTTTCATGATGCTGCAGATGTCGGCCTCCAATACGCTCATTCAGGCCATGGTGCCCGACCGGCTCCGCGGCCGCGTGATGGCTGTCTACTCGATGATGTTCATGGGGATGGCGCCATTTGGCGCTTTTTTCGCCGGTGCCCTTGCCGATCGCGCCGGCGCGCCCATTACCGTCGCCCTGGGCGCGATTGCCGCTATTGGTGGTGCCGTCTTGTTTGCTTTGCGGCTGCCCGCAATTCGCGTGGAGGGACGACGCCTCATCGTCGCCCAGGCCATGGCCGGCGGCGCCCCGCCCGAAGAAATGACCGCGCGCGTGGTAGAAGATTAGCGAACCACTGCTTGGTTAAGTCACTAACAGCCCGGACCTGTTACGTCTGGCCGTTCCTCTCTTCTTTCCCGCCAGTGACGTTCCCCGATTCCGTCCGTCTAACCGAGGGTTTGAAGCCGTTCAATCCAGGCGTGGGGTCTGCCCGCGCGAGGAGGATCATGAAACAGCTTGTTCTCACGTTCATCCTGCTGTTAATCAGTTTGCCTGCCTTCGCGGCCGACGACGCCATGTTTCGCGGCAACCCGGAGCATACCGGCGTTTACCAGGCGGCTGGCGTTTCCGCCTTCACCCGGATCAAATGGAAATTTCATACCAACGCTGCAGTCATTTCCTCTCCTGTCATTTCCGGCGGTACCATCTACTTTGGCAGCGACGACCACAACCTCTATGCGGTCGATCTCGATGCTGGCACTCTGAAGTGGAAGTTCAAGACGGAAAGCCGAATACCATCATCCCCAGCGGTATTGAATGGGCTGGTCTACTTTGAGAGCTACGACGGCAACTTCTACGCTGTAGATGCCGCCGCGGGCACATTGAAATGGAAGTTCCAGACGGCCGGCGAACACCGTTTCACCGCCACCCATCTTCACGGCTCCATGCCCGTAGCAGAAGCCATGCCCGACCCCTTCGACTTCTACCTTTCGTCCCCGGTAGTGTGGAATGGCGCGGTGTACTTCGGCAGCGGTGACGGCAACGTCTACGCTCTCGACGCTGCCTCCGGCCAGCTTAAGTGGAAGTTCCACACCGGCGACGTGGTGCACGCCTCTCCGGCGATTGCCGGAGGCACTCTTTTCGTCGGCAGCTGGGACAGCTTTTTCTATGCCCTGGATGCCGCCAAGGGAAAGGAGAAGTGGCGCTTCAAGACCGGGGAAGATCCTAACATCCACAATCAGGTTGGAATTCAATCCTCCGCTGCGGTCGCCGACGGTGTGGTTTATTTCGGCTGCCGCGACTCGAACCTTTATGCTGTCGACGCCGCTTCCGGCCAGAAAAAGTGGGCTTTCAACAACAAAGGCTCATGGGTCATCGGTTCTCCCGCGGTCGGCGATGGAAAAGTCTATTTCGCCACCTCCGACACCGGATCGTTTTACGCGCTGGATGCCAAGAGCGGCGCGGCCAGCTTTTCTCTGAATTTCAAGAGTTGGCCCTTGTTCTCTTCGCCCGCGCTGGTCGGCCATATGGTCTACGTGGGTTCGCACGAGGGCAAGCTGATTGCGATCGACACCGCGAGCCAGAAAACGGCCTGGACGTTTCAGACCGACGGTTCCGTCAAGAATGGCGCCCCCTACACCAAGCCTGACGGCACTCCCAATTACGAAGCGGCATTTTTCGACTTTTTCTACAACGACATGGTCGTCGGCGTCGACAAGATGATGAGCGTGGGGGCCATTCTGTCTTCGCCCGTGGTCGCCAACGACGTCATCTACTTCGGCAGCACCGATGGCAACCTGTACGCCTTGATGTAGGGAAGGTCCCCGCGGCGGGAGGTTACATCGGGCCTTGCCAGGCGGAATAGACCGAGGCAACATCCTCGGCCGTCGGCCCGGCCAACGAGGTGTTCCCGTACTCAAAGCCTTTTTCGAAAGCGTTGAGGTTCAGTTCGCGGAATGCGGGCGGGACGGAGTCTGCCACCGCTTTGCGTACTGCCTCCCCTTCGAGCAGGCGCGTCACCGCGGTGAAGAACCCGACCATGACTGAATTGAGCACCATGCGTTTGCCCAACTCCTCCGCGATCCGCGTCGCCGGAACGCTGTAAACCTGAATGTCCCGGTTCAGTTCGGAGACCCGCACCAGGTCCTGCTCGACAATCAGAATGCCGCCATTTTTCATCTCCGGAACGAAACGGTTATAGGCTTCCTGCGACATCACCACCAGCACATCGGGTTTGGTCACGTACGGGTAAAGCACCGCCGAATCCGCCAGAATCAGCTGCGCGCTACACGCCCCTCCCCGTGCCTCGGGACCGAAGTTCTGGGTCATGGTGGCGAAAGCGTTCTGGTAGATCGAGGCCGCTCTGCCCAGCACGATGGCGGAAAGAATCACTCCCTGGCCGCCGAAGCCTGCAATACGGATTTCCGTCAGCTGCATATGGCCTCCTCGGCTTCGACATACCGCTCGCCCAGTGTTTCCACAAATTGCGCGCGCATCATGCTCTGGTAGTCGGGCCGGTCGCGGTCCACGAACTTACCCACCACTATCTCGCCGGTCATACTCAGCCCGACCTCGTTAGTGGGTGCGCCGGGCCGCACCTTGCTCTTTTCTTTGTAGTACTTCATCGTGTCAAGGCCATCCCCCAGCTTGTTGCGGCGCTGGTAGAGCGTAGGACAGGGGGAGATGACTTCGATGAAGGAGAATCCCTTTTTCTGAAACGCCTCGCTGATCGACCGCGCGAGTTGCCGCACGTGGAACGTGGTCCAGCGCGCCACATACACCGCCCCGGCGGCTTCGACCAGGTGGGGCAGGTTGAATGAGGGTTCGAAAACGCCGTACGGGTTGGTTGAGGTGATGGCCTGGTCCGGAGTCGTCGGCGCCGTCTGTCCGCCGGTCATGGCGTAGATCAGATTGTTGACGCAGATGACCTTCAGATCGATATTGCGCCGGGCCGCATGAATCAGATGATTGCCCCCGATAGCGGAAAGGTCGCCATCCCCGGAATAGACCACGACATTCAGCTTGGGATTGGCCAGTTTGAGGCCGGTGGCGAAGGGAATCGCCCGCCCGTGCGTGGTATGGAACGAATCCAGCTTGACGTAACCCGCCACCCGCCCTGTACAGCCAATACCCGAGACCAGGGCCAGCGATTCAAGATCGATTTTCGATTCGATCAGCGCTCGCGCAAAGCAATTTACGGTCGTGCCGATGCCGCATCCCGGACACCATATGTGCGGCATGCGGTCGCTGCGCAGGAACGGCTCGACCTGGTTGACGAGGCCGCTCTCCAGTTCGTTGCTCATTCGCTCGCCTCTACGATCGCCTTGAGAATGTCTTCCGGATTGTGCACTCCGCCGCCGGCATGGGGCACCGCATAGGTCCTCGCCCGGGTCCCGGCCGCGCGTTCTACTTCGCGTACCATCTGTCCCAGGTTGAGTTCTGGCACAACGAAAGCCTTCACGCGCCCGGCCAGTTCTCTAACTTTCTTCTCCGGGAATGGCCATGCTGTAATCAGCCGCAGCTTCCCGGCTCGCAGCCCTCGCTTGCGCGCCAACTCTATCGCCCGCTGTGCCACTCGCGACGTGATGCCATACGAGATGATCGCGATTTCCGCGTCATCGAGTTGCTCTTCTTCGAACATGGCGATGCGGCCGGCGGCATCGCGAATCTTGTTTTGCAGACGGCGCACCAGTTTGTTTTGCGTGGCCGGTGTCATATTCGGGTATCCACGCTCGTCGTGGGTCAGGCCCGTGACATGAAAGTTGTAGCCTTCGCCGGCATGCGCCATTTCCGGAACTAGGTCCGCGTTAGTCGCAAATGGCAGGTATTCGTCCGCCGCCTTGTGCGTGCGCTTCCGGGGAACAATCTCGATCTGATCGGGGGGCGGAATCACAACTTTCTCCGTCATGTGCCCGACCACTTCGTCCATCATGAACATGACCGGAACGCGAAACTCCTCGGAGAGATTGAACGCCTTGATGGTCAGGTCAAAACACTCCTGGGGAGAATTCGGGCAGAGCGCGATGATCTCGTAATCTCCGTGCGAGCCCCATCGCGCCTGCATCATATCCGCCTGTGCGGGCAATGTCGGCAAACCGGTCGAAGGTCCGCCTCGTTGCACATCGACGAAGACGCAGGGCGTTTCCGTCATGGCGGCGTACCCGATGTGTTCCATCATCAACGAGAAGCCCGGTCCCGAAGTTACGGTGAACGCCTTGGCTCCGCCCCAGACTGCCCCTTGCAAAGCGATCGACGCTGCCAGTTCGTCTTCCATCTGGATGAAGCAGCCCCCTACCGTGGGCACGCGCGCGGCGAAGCGCTCCACGATTTCCGTCGAAGGCGTGATCGGATAGCCCGCGGCAAATCGAGCACCGGCTGCCAGCGCGCCTTCGCAACAGGCGTGATCGCCGTCCATGAAGTGCACGCCGGTCAGCAATCCCTGGGGATCGGCTTTCACTTGTCACCTGCGGTCGCTTCGCGGACCCGGCTGCCATAGATGGCGAAATCGGGGCAGTACATGCCGCACAGGTCGCAACCGCTACACTTTTCCGGATGCACCACGTGCGGAGGATGATAACCCTTGGAGTTGAAGGCGGAAGACAAAGCCAACACCTTGGTAGGGCAAAACTCCACACAGAACCCGCAGGCCTTGCACCGCTCCACTGCGATCGAAACCCGTCCTTTTGCCACGAGCCGAGCCCCCTGCCTGGGGAGTGTTGGGCACTCCCAATCTCATCTTCGATCATAGGGTCGGATGGTTACGGTCCGGTGTGATCTTGGTCACTGAAGGCGGTGAGGCGAAGCACAAGCTGGCTGTCCCCGTGAAATGAGTTGGTTACTCGTACCTCAGGGCTTCGATCGGATCCAGCCGCGAGGCCCGGATCGCAGGCAGCATCCCGCTCACCAGGCCCACCAGCCCCAGGATCACCGTCGCGACCAGCAGGGTGCTCGGATTGATCACCAGGGTGATGTCTCCGGCTTCGGCATTTTTCGCAACCGCGCTGTACAGTGTGAGCCTTCCCACCGCCAGGGAGACGCCATAAGCAAGCAGGACTCCGAGCGCCCCGCCAAGGAACGTAATGGTCAGCGCTTCCGCCAGAAACTGCAGGAAGATATCACGGCTGCGCGCCCCCAACGATTTTTCCATGCCAATCTCGCGTGTCCGCTGCGTTACCGAGACCAGCATGATGTTCATCAGTCCCACCCCCCCAATCCCCAGGGTCAGTGTGCCGATGAATGCCAGAAGCACCTTCAATCCCAGCGTGATGAGTTCGAAGGCATGTACCTGTTCCATCAGGTTGAAGATCAGCAGGGCCCGCCGGTCGCTGGGATCGAACTTGTGTTGCCCCGCCAGCACGTACCGCACCGATTGCTCCAGCCGCAGATACTCGTTGGTTTCGTAGTTGAACCAGATGGAGTCGAGATAGTGGGTGTCCTTCAGATCGCTCATGGTGTTGAACGGGACATAGAGGATGCGGTTGATGTTGTCGTCGCCTGACTGCATCTTCGCTTCCAGTATGCCCACCACCTCAAAGCTGAGGCCATCGATGCGCACCCGCTCATGCAACGCGTTTCTGCCGGAAAAGAGCTTTTCTTTGGCCTCGGAGCCGATTACCACCACGTGCGCCCGCTGCATTTCGTCCTGCTGGTTGTAGAAGCGCCCTTGCGCTACGCTCAGCGCGCGCACCGACAGCCCGTTGGGATAGCCTCCCGTCACCTGAAAATTGTAGGTGCGGGTCTCATACTGGATGTTGCAGTTCTTGAAAGCGCCCGGCGTAATGTGGGTGATCTGGGGAATATTGTTGGTCAGCAGGTCGATGTCGTCCAGCGTGAAGCGCAGTTCCACACCCGCTTTCTGTCCCCCCGCCTGCATCGAGCTGCGCCCCGGAACTAAAATCATCAGCCGGGTGCCGAAGTTGGCGAAGATGCTCGCGCAGGCGCGTCCGAAGCCATCGCCATACGCCAGCAACATCACCACCGTTGCGATTCCCCACGCCATGCCAAGCATGGTCAGCGCTGTGCGCCGGCGGTTGTACCGCATGGCTCCATACGCCTCGTGCAACAGATCGGCAAACATTGTCTACTCCTGCCGCAGCGCTTCCACCGGCTGCAGCATCGCCGCTTTGCGGGCAGGGTAAAGCCCTGCCACCACGCCGGCTACCGTCAGACACGAAATCGCCAGAATGGCCGTCGACGGCACTAATTTTGGGGGATCGAACCCCTCCGGTCCCTGAATTGTTCCCAGAGCGGCCATCAATCCTCCCGCCAGGGACATGCCAATGAATCCGCTGATCAGCGTGAGCAGGGCTCCCTCCACGAAAAACTGGAACAGGATGCTGCGATTGGTTGCGCCCAGCGCCTTCCGCAGTCCGATTTCGCGAGTCCGTTCACTCACCGCCACCAGCATGATATTGATGACCCCGATCGCGCCCAGTGCCAGGGTAACCAGCCCCACCGTGCCCAGGAACATGTTCATGGCGTCGAAAATAAGCCCCATGGTCTCCGACTGCTGCACCGTGTCCCAACCCTCGAAGGCATCGTCATCGTGGTAATCGAATCCGTGGTTGCGGGCCACGATCTTGTGCACGTCCTCCATGGCCAGCTTGTGCTCGGCCGCAACCCGCGGCTGGTAGTTGATGAACGAGATGGCGTTCAGTTCGTTCTCTTCTTTGATGGGGAAATAAGTGTTCATCACCTGATATGGAATGTAACCGCGCATGTTGGTGGAGTTGTTGTCCCCACGTCCCACGCGCTTGACCGAGCCCACCACCTCAAAGCGAATCCCGTTCAGAATAATGCTGGCCCCGACCGCCGGCCGTCCGGGAAAGAGATTTTTCGTCATCTCGTCGCCCAGCACGATCACATTGCGCCGCTGAATCTCATCCAGACCGTTCAGCCAGCGCCCTTGCTTGAGGGGCAGGTAACGGATTCCGTTGTACTGCGGCTCGACCCCGGTGATCTCGCCGTTCGCGCTGGCGAATTCGCTCACCGCGCGCACGTCATTGCGAGTCAACACCGGTGTGGCGGCGCGGACGTGCGGAGCTTCCCGCACGATGTCCAGATAGTCCTGGTAAGTGAGCCGGTATACGCGTGCCGAACTCAGGTTTCCTTGCACCTGGGGAGCGCGGCCAGGAAACAGGAACATGATATTCTCACCGAACTCATTCATGCTGCGTTTATTGCCCGAGCGGAACCCTTCTCCCAGCCCCACCAGCAGCAGCAAAGAGCCTACGCCCCAGGCGATTCCGAACATGGTGAGGAACGATCGCAGCTTGTGTGCCCACAAGGTGCGGAAGATCTGCCCCATGATGTCCAGGACCGTCCTCATGCTCTCCATATCCCAATTCTACGTCGCAGGGCGGCGAGAGCGGGACTTATGCTTGGACGTGCCGGAATCTCGCAAGATAGCGGAGTCTTACTGGCCGGACCTCAATTGGCGGAAAACTTCCAGCAGGGAGCTGTGCGCGAACGGAGCGGGAGTGAGCGTGAGGATCAACATTAACAGTCCAAACACGGCCAGCCCCCGGCGAATGCCGGTGATCCCCGGCCATTCGGCCACCATGGGATGCCGCATGGCGCTGATGCGCAGCAAAATGGCCCAGATCAGCCAGCCCGCCCAGCAGTAAAAACCCAGCGGGATCAACGCCAGGATGGTAAGCCGGGAAACCAGCTTGTGGGCCCGGGGCGCAATTGCGAACACCACGTGGCCGCCGTCCAGTTGGCCGCCAGGTAGCAGGTTCAGCGAAGTCGCGAACATTCCTACCCAGGCGGCAATCGCCATCGGGTGGGGGTTGAAACCCGCGAGCGTGAAGGAGCCGGCATTGCCCGCCGGTGTAGGTAGCGAAGGCAACAGCAGGCGAAAGATCAATGGATAGCCCAGCTGTATATCGGAGACCAACGGCGATTGGATCACTTTCGAATATGGCAGGGACAACACCAGAACCACCACCGCCACAAAGAAGCCGGCAATCGGACCCGCGATTCCTATATCGAACAGAGCCGTGCGCGAGCGGATGGGAGAACGAATCAGGATCACCGCCCCCATGGTTCCAAATAACGTTGGTACGGGAATGAAGAAGGGAAGCGTCGAGCGCACGCCGTAATACCAGCAGCAGAGATAGTGTCCCATTTCGTGCGCCAGGAAAAACAGGATCAGCGCCGAACAGAAGGGAATTCCCAGCAGAATATTAGAGGACTGCAAAGCCCACCGTACGGGAAAAATTCCCGCCAGGCTGCCTTCGCTGTCATAAAACGGCGGCAGATTATGTTCGAAGTTGTACCGCATGCGCGCTCCCACCACCAGCGTGGTGAAAACCGTGAGCAGCAGCAGCGTCGCATGCAACCAGTAGCGGGGTTTGGCGCGCTGCGCGACGTAGACTGGAACCGGACGATAGTACTCGGTGGTCGTTGAGGATGGGGGAATGATTTCAGACATCGGGCTCCGCAGGCTCACACGGGCGGAGACGCCCGCTCCTTCATTGTACCTGCCCCGGCCTCAGTCGATGGACTGCAGCTCTTTGCCGGGCTTGAAGCGCACGGCTTTGCCCGGCGGGATGGACACTTCGGCGCCGGTGCGCGGATTGCGGCCAATGCCGGTCTTGCGCGGCCGGACGTTGAAAACGCCAAACCCGCGCAATTCGATGCGGTCGCCTTTGGCGAGCGACTGCTTCATGCTCTTGAAAACGGTCTCGACTGCCAGTTCTGCCTTGGTTTTGGTGATTCCGGTCTTGTTGACCACTTCGTTGATGATGTCGAGCTTGATCACGGTCGCGTCCCCCAAGCAGAAGTCGTAACGCGGTGCACCAAGTCATTGATGCTAAGGGACATATGAGAGATTGTCAACGGCCTGCATCTCCCGTAATATGACGCCGGGCATCTGAGCGATCTTCCAATTACAAACTACTCAATTACAAATTACTCAATTTCCCCCAAGGAGCTCCATGCTGAAGAGTGACCGCTGGATCCGCAAGATGGCCCTGGAACACGACATGATCAGTCCCTTCTCCGAGAAACAGGTGCGCGAGGGCGTGGTCTCCTTCGGATTATCTTCCTACGGATACGATCTGCGCGTGGCCGATGAATTCAAGGTCTTCACCAACGTCAATTGCACGGTGGTAGACCCCAAGCTTTTCGACGAGCGTTCCTTCGTAACCATGCGCTCGGAGGTCTGCATCGTGCCTCCCAATTCCTTCGCCTTGGCGCGTTCCGTCGAGTACTTCAAGATTCCCCGCAATTGCCTGACGATTTGCGTCGGTAAGTCGACCTACGCCCGTTGCGGCATCATCGTCAACGTCACTCCATTCGAGCCGGAGTGGGAAGGCTTCGTTACACTGGAAATCTCAAACACCACGCCGCTCCCGGCGAAGATCTACGCTAACGAAGGCTTGTGTCAGATTATTTTCTTTCAGTCGGATGAGGTCTGCGAGACCAGCTACGCCGATCGCAAAGGAAAGTATCAGGCGCAGAAGGGAATCGTGCTGCCGAAGCTGTAAGGGATCGCCGGCTGTCGCCGCCGCGAAGCACGGCTACTTGCCGTTCTCGCCTTCTTTGAACATGTATTTGATGGCGGGTTTGTAGATCATCAGGTTGGAACTGCCAGTGCGGGCGAGCTTGATGCAGTTCCGGTCATACCACTCGATCGTTCCGTGCACTTCTTCGCCGTCCCTCAAGACCACAACCATCGGCGTCTTCGATTGCATTTGCTTCTGGTAGTAAAAGTTTTCCGCGTTGGTCTGCTCCGGTGGGACCGGTTTTCTGCCCCCGTTCCGATCCCCGCGCTCCGGCCGCTCGCGGCGCTCCGGCGCGGAGCCGCTCGCATGGTTGTGATCGCTGCGGTTGAGTGAGGGCCGAATCAGCTTGCGGTTGGCAAAACCTTCTTGCTCGATTGTCCGTTCGGCCGGCATGGAATCAATCGTATCCTTCATAGAATCACCCGTCCGCACGCTTGCGTGCAGGAGCCACAACACGGCGCGTCTGTGATTGTGGATTTTCGAAGACGTGAACTTGCCACTACCCTAGCACAGGAATAGGAGAAATGACAATCCTTCGTTGGCAAACACTCGGACATCCGCGTTGAGCGGTTTGTTACTATCCTGTCAAGCAATACCAAGAAACCCGGGCCGATGATCAGGCGCTCCTGTGCTCTTCGAGAGCGGCGGCGAAGGCGTCCAGCGACAGTGAACGCAACAGGTTCCTCCTCATGCCGCGCTCGACCTCAGACAGGCGATCGGCCGCGAAGGTTAGCCAGGCAAAGTCCGTCGAGTCCGCTAATTTCCTGAGCTCCCCGGCGATGTCTGAATTTCGGACAAGCTCAGATGCTCCCGAATTCAGAAACGTGAGGTCTTGCAGCAGGGAATACATCGCGCGGAGAAGTCGATCGGTCTTGTCGCGGCCCTCCGCCCCGGCGCGGTAGGTCTCGGTCGCCTTGAACAGCTCGCTGTGATCACCGCCTCGCAGCGCCGAATGGAGAACCGTCAGCGCATCGGCCCGGGCGGCGGTGTACGCCTCCAGGTCGAAGTTACGGGCGCGCCCGAACGCGCCCTCCGACAGCGCGGCCGCCAGGCCCCGCTGCTTCGCGCTCCATTCCGGATGGTATCTCTCGAGGGATTGCTCGATTTCCCTGGCCGGCAGCGCGCGCAGGGAGACGATCATCGAGCGCGAACGGATTGTCGGCAGCAACTCCTGGGGGTTTTCCGTCAGCAAAAAGATGGTCACGAACTCCGGCGGCTCCTCGAGTACCTTGAGCAGAGAGTTCGCAGCCTCCTTGATGAACGCGGAATCGGTGAAAATGTAGACTCGTTCCCGCGCTTCGCCGGGCCGGAAGTACACCGTCTCGATCACTCTCCGCACCTGGTCCACCTTGATCATCATTTGCGGCGGATCGGGCGGGACCACAAGCACGTCAGGGTGGGTTTGGATAAAGAGCCGTGTTTCTTTCTTGTCGCTCTCGCGCAGAGCCTCGCGGGCCTCGACCGCCTCCGCAAATCGGGCGTCGAAGTGCGCCGATCCCCCAATGCGTATGCAGTTCGAACACTTCCCGCAGAAATCGGGCAACCCGTCGCTCAAAGTCCGTTCCAGGCAGTTCATCGTCCGGGCGAGCATCAGCGCTAGCGTGTACTTTCCCGAGCCCTTGGGACCGGCGAGAATTACCGCCTGCGGGAACCGGCCTTGCGCCAGCATCTCGCGCAGGCGTCGCACAACCTCGGAATTGCCCTGGAATTCAGAGAAGCCCATACAAGACTTGCAAGTTCGGCTGGCCGATTCTACGCCGTTCTGGCTGCCGCCAGTTTCAGCTTTCTCCGCACCAGCTCCACGATCTGCTGGTGCGTCTCCTGCACGCTGCCGCGCGCATCCACCACCACCACTCGCTGGGGCTCGCGATCCGCGATGGCCAGATAGGCATGGCGCACCCGCCCGAAGAACGCCCGACTCTCCTGTTCGAAGCGATTCTCGTCCGGCTTTGCCCGGCCATGTTTGGCCGTCTTGTTGCGCCGCCGGGCCCGTTCAACGCTGGCGGCGACATCCGAATCCATCAGGACGGTGAGATCGGGCTGCAGTCCGCCGCACAGGATGCGATGCAGCTCGCGCACCGCTTCACTTCCCAGCTTGCGCCCGCCACCCTGATAGGCTTCGCTGGAATCGGTAAAGCGATCGCAAAGCACCACTCGGCCCTCCGCCATGGCAGGTTGAATGACTTCCAGGATGTGCTGCGCGCGCGATGCGAACATCAACGCCAACTCGGCCAGCGGTGCCAGAGCGTCGGTGCCGGTGTCCAGCAGCAGATGCCGAATCTTCTCTCCGGTAGGGGTT